>Ga0137401_10001562_pt1 | contig 10071 bp, 5 predicted proteins | sample CZOMad1_1_16fung_FD_108286 | JGI IMG/M metagenome (GOLD analysis project Ga0137401, IMG submission 108286) | Vadose zone soil fungal communities from Angelo Coast Range Reserve, California, USA - CZOMad1_1_16fungal (Illumina Assembly) | ecosystem: Environmental > Terrestrial > Soil > Vadose zone...
AGTTACGCGCGCATTTTTCGGAAGTGCGGATTGTAAAGGGTTTACGGCTGGAATGGCGTTTTGCGAGTGGGCGCCGGGGCGCGTGCGAGCCGTTCGAATTACTATTTGAGATAACACGAGGAAGGATAGCATAGTGGTTACTAGTTGTCAAGGCTCATTTTGGGAATAGGAGCTTCAGGACATAAACGCAGTGGCTAAGTTGGTCGATTGTGATCGACGTGAGGACCGAGGAAAAGTCAACCTCAAGACCCAGGTTCGAAAACTGAACCTGGAGCACCCTCGGCGCCGGTTCAGACGATGATTGAGAGGAGAAGCGTGATATACGCGGGCCACCCGCCACAGACGCGCTATTACCGTCGAATACAACGTTAGACGCCATTCGAAGCGGCAGGCTCATCCGTCCTAAGGGATAACCTGTATTGTCTGCAACAGACATCCCCTTGTAAAAAGGATAGTTAGGGGGATGGGCCGTGGCGCTGCGGATTTTGATCGTCGATGATTCCGAGATCACGAGACGTATGCTTGGAGCCATCCTGCGTTCCCGAAAGTGGACCGTCTGCGGCGAGGCGGATGACGGCGTGTCTGGCGTCCAGAAATTCGACCAACTCAAGCCGGACGTGGTTTTGCTGGACTTGTCGATGCCCGACATCAATGGCATCGAAGCGGCTAAGTTAATGTCTGCCGCCGATCCTACTGTGCCGCTAATCCTGTTCACCATCTTGGAGATTGAAGGGATCGAAGACGAAGCACGACTGGCGGGAATCCGCGCCATTGTTCCGAAGAATGAAGCGTGGAACCTTATTGGAAGTATCGAAGGCCTCGTTAGCAAATCGAGGCCGCGCGGGCACACTAAATCACTGACCGGCATGTCCAAAGTTGGACGACGCACCCATAGTTGACACTAGGGTGGCAAACCTTTTCTGTCATCGCCGAGTCTGATTTATAGAGGCTGACTTTTCATGTCAAAACACATCCTGATTGTCGATGACAGCGATACCTGTCGACAAATTACCCGGCTTTTTCTAGAAAGCCAATTGGGTTTTGAGGTCGGCGAAGCTGTTGACGGAGTAGACGCCATCGAAAAGGCAAGAGCAGTGAAGCCCGACCTTGTGGTGCTCGATCTCGCGATGCCCCGGATGAACGGAGTGGAGGCTGCATCTGAACTGCGCGCGATGATGCCCCAAGTGCCGATTGTTCTGTTCACGATGTATGACGACTCCGTGGGCCGCGCCTTGGCACTATCCGCAGGTGCGAACATGGTGCTTTCCAAGCCTGACGGCGGGTGGAAGTTAATTGAGTGCGTTCAAAGTCTGCTTCAGGCCGCCTGACCTCCGGCGACCTCTTCCATCCTACCGGATGAGGACGTGTACGAAAATTCATCAGCAAGAATAATTTAAGTAGAAGCTCACCGCGCAGCGTCTGAAATGGTTGAACAATGTCGAGAGGGCATCGTCATGAGAGGTGCCGCTTCAATCCATGATTCACGCTGTTTCATTTCAATGATGAAGCGGGACCGTTGTTGCTCCGACCCTTGAATGAACCATCGACTTGATTTGACACACGTGGCATGCCTGCTCGTGGCATTCCAACGAGGCCCAGGCTTTCGCGAACTTCGCTTGCAGAGTCCGCAGTAGGTTGTCGGCGGCCTTCTCTCGTCTACCTGCATTATGAATTTCAGTCCGGCCTCTATTCCAGTCAGATAGAGCGACTTGAGAGTTCTTCAGCAACCTCTGGTATTCCGCGCAGAGCACTTGAATGGATGACTCAGAACAGTTCCTCATCGCTTCCACCTCAGAAAACAAAAAGCCTCAGGATCGAACCTTAGCTCGAACGAATCTGATCCCTTCCCTCGAATCGAATTATCGAACGCTTCCGATGTTGATAGTTCGGAGCACCTTCTTTGCCACGCGGGTAAGCCTAAGAAGATGTGTTACTTGGTTCAAAACGCCATTCGCTCGCGGAGTAACGGTACGCTAGAAATGCTTGCTTTGGAGTTAACGGAGAGAAGATTTTTGCTAGGGGAAATCCTGTACGGAGGCACCAGTTTAACATCGTCGCCTTTCAACACGCTTCGCCACTTGATCGATGACTAAGAGAGGCCCGGCAATGACCGCCAATGATTGCATCGACGCAAAAGGGCTACCGGATATCCACCGAGCGGAGCATTCTACGCATGAGCGACGAAGATGGCGAGCAGGAAGTGATTGTCAAGAAGATGGGCGGTTGTTCGGAAGCTAGATGGAAACAGGTCCGCGAGGCATTGATTTCAGCAGCCCAACCTCAGCAGTGACTCGGGTGTCCGCACCTGTCGTGCTATCCTGCTCTCCCGTTTCCTCTCTAATCCAAAGGAGAGGCCATGCCCGCGTCGCTTCAGAAATTCTCAAACAATCGCAGAATCGATCCGACAGCGAACGTCTGATCCAGTGCCCTTACTGCTCGCAGAGATACCTACTCGTTTGGGACGACAAAGAATGGAACTCCGTGAAAGATTGGATTCGAGTGGCGGAAGCTGCGGTCAGGAAAAGCCATCGGGCTCACGGCGACATAGCCTTGCCGCTGACGCTCAAAGTCCATCCTTAGACATAGGAAATAAAGTCGTTTGCTGCCACTTCCTCGGTTCTGGCGTAGCTATCCCCCCAAAAACCGAGCGCAGGAAAAAGCATGGCCGCCCCGGTCGCGATGACACGAGAAAACACGAAAGCCCACGGAAAAAGCAGATTCTCACCCCGTTCAAAAAACCGAACGGGGTTCGGAATGACATTTTTCGAGTTTTTGCCGCTGGTGTGACGCCCTGCCCTGGCGGAAATTGGAGTTCGACCTCAACGGGAGTTTGTGGAGTCCGATCAGGGTCGGCCGGGATTCAGCGGGAGACGGTGGCGCGCCAGCGTGTCGAGACGCGCTCGATTCGCTCGAGCGCGTCTTCGAGCAGGTTGCGCGCGCTGACCAGCGAAAAGCGTAGATAATTTTTCCCCGCGGGGCCGAATGCCGCGCCCGCGGTGCCGGCCACGCCGGCTTCTTCGAGTAGAACCCTGGCCACTTCCTCGGCGGGGAGGCCGGTGTCTTCGATATTTACCCAGGCGTAGAACGCGCCGTCGGGGGTCCGGCAACGAAAGCCTGGAATTGTGTTCAGCCTGGAGACAAACAGGTCGCGGCGCTTGCGATACTCGGCGACCATCGCGTCCACGGCGTTCGTGGAATCCTGCAACGCTTCGATCGCCGCGACCTGCGTGAATTCCGCGGTGCAGGTAAAGGTATTCAGGACCAGCAGGTCCATCGCGTCGATCAGGTTTTTCGGGGCTACCGCGTAGCCGAGGCGCCAGCCGGTCATTGCGAAACTTTTAGAAAATCCGTCGATGATGATGGTGCGCTCGGCCATGCCCGGCATCGCGTAGATGGATTGGTACTCGCCGCTGAACAAGATTCGCGCGTAGATTTCGTCGGCCATGACCCACAAATCGTGCTTCACGGCGAGAGCGGCGATTTGCGAGAGCGTCTTTTCGGTGAAAACCGTGCCTGTGGGATTGTTGGGGGAATTAAAAATCAGCACCTTGGTGCGTGGTGTGATTTTTGCTGCGATTTCGGCAATGTCGGGCTGAAATTGATTCTTCTCTTCCAAGTAAAAGGAGACGGCGGCGGCGCCCAGGCCGCGGGTAAATGACGGATAGATGGGAAAGCCCGGATCGGGATAAAGCACTTCGTCGCCGTGCTCGATTAGCGCCATCATGGCCAGCGAAAGCGCCATCTTGCAACCGGGCGCAATCAATACGTGATCCGCGGCGACGTCCAAGCGTCGTGTGCGTTTCAAATAGGCGGCGACCGCTTCACGCAGCGCGGGAATGCCGCTAGGTGACACGTAGCGATCGCGCCCTGCGGCCACGGCGGCGCGCAGCGCATCCACAGTAGGCGCCGCCGGATGGAAGTCGGGCTCGCCGAGCTCGAGATGGATAATCGAGCGTCCTTCCTTTTCAAGCTGTTTCGCGCGGGCGAAAACCGCCAGCGCGCCTTCGCCGTTCATCTGGGAAATACGGGATGCTAGTGGTCGCATAGTGGCCCGAGGAATCCTATCATTTTGCGGCGGGAAGCGGCGTAACGGGAATGTGCAGGCCGTCGATGAAGCGCGGAAACATTTCGAAGGCCGCCGCGGTGAGAAACAATTCCACCAATTCGGTGTCCGCGAACGCGGTCTTCAACCCCACGAAGAAGTCGTCTTCCACCTCGCGCGGCCCGCGATGCAGGCGATCCGCCAGCCGGAACCCGAGTTTTTCTTTGAAGCTAAAGGGGCCGCGCTCGAAGTCGGCCACCGCTGCAATCTGTTCGCCGGTCGCGCCCTTTTTTGCGGCGGAGGCCTTGTGGGCCGTGACGGCGTATTCGGATTCCAGCAGGATGGAGACCCGCACCGCGACAAGTTCTTTGTACCAGCCGGTAAGCGCGCCGTCGCTGAGCAAAGCGCGCAGAAATCCGGCGACACCTTGCGCGATGCCCGGGGCGTACGCCAGTACCTTGAACATATTGGGCACCACACCCCGCTGCGCCAGGAGCGCGTCGTAGAGCGCCGCGGTGTCCGGAGCAACAGCGTCTCGTTCCAGCAATGCAATCCGGGAAGTATTGGCGGGCATCAATCCTCTCCGCGTTTAGACGGTCGTGACAGAAAAGAGCAAGGGCGCAGTGTTCTGCGCCCTTGCCGTGCCAGTATAAATCAGGTTTGCGTCTAAAACGCGTACCGCAGCGAGAACTGGATCAGCCGCGGCGTGCCGGTGGCGCTGGTGATCTTACCGAACGGACTGTTCGTGACGCCGGCGGTTTCGACGTCCGTCACCGCCGGATTGCCGAAGTTGGGGTGGTTCCAGATGTTGAAAAAGTCAGCGGTAAACCGCAGGCTCTGGCGCTCGGTGATCTTGAAGTTCTTGATCAGTGAGAAGTCCCAATTTTGCTGGCCTGGGCCGCGGAAGGTGTTGCGTCCCAGGTTTCCGAAGTTCGTGGTGCAGAAGTTGGAGTTCGGAAAAATCGTCGGATTCATTTGAGTTGGATCGCACTGGGCCGGATACAAGAGCGGCGCAGGAGTGAACGCCGCGGGATTCAGGTAACCGTCGACCCGCGTGCCGATGCCACCGCTGCTCAGCCCGTCGGAAATGTTGCTGCCTGGGGTCAGGCTGGCGGTGAGCACGCCCGGCGTGGATCCTCCGGACAGAAACCCGGTGCCCGCTGCGGAATCCAAGACCGAGAACGGCAACCCGGACTGAATAATGGTAATGCCGCTGACCGCCCAGCCTGCCAGCAACCTGTGAGTCAAGCCTTCAGATGAATGGAAGAACGGTAGGTCGTAGCGGTAGCTGACGGCCAACCGATGAGTGCGGTCGAAATCGGAAAGGCCGCGCGAGCCGTCCAGCGTGGACTCGTCGTTGAAAGCGGTGTTGAAGGCAGTGTTGCCGGTGGAGGTCGCGTCGGTGGACCTGGAAAACGTGTAAGCCGCCTGGAAATAGCCGGCGCCCCAACGTCGCGACAGCGTGGTCTGGAGCGAATGATAGTGAGAGTAGGCGTCGTTGGCGAATAACTGAAACCCGCCATAACCGTTGATACCCTGGGCGCGCGAACGAGCAATGCCGTTGGCGACGGTATTTGTAGTAATGGAATTGCCGTTCAGCACTACGGGATTCTCTGGGGTCGCGTTTTGCGATTGCAAGCTGTCGCGAGTCTCGCGGAGGTGCGTACCCTTGGTGCCGATGTAGCCGACCTCCAGGACCCATTGCTTTGGAAGAGCGCGTTGCACGGTGAGATTCCATTGCTGGGTGCTGGGCACGACGAAGTGACGCGGCACACCTAGTCCGAAGATGCCCAGAGAATTGAGAGGGCCAGGGCAGCCGGCTCCGGTGGCCTGTCCATAATTTGCCGCTTGCGTGGTGTCTCCACCCGGAAAGTTCTGGAAAACGTTCAGGCAAGGAACAAAATTCGGGTCGAGCGTGCCGGCCTGCGGCAACGCGTTGGGGTTCGGATTCGGGCAACCGGGGAGTGGAGTCGCCGAATAGTAGCTGCCGAGGCAGCCCGGCGCGCCGCCGCCAAACGTCACCGGCAAGAATGGAGTCTCGAACGACAGCTGGTCCGCGGTGCCGACGTCCTCGCGCACGTAGTAGATGCCGTATCCGGCGCGAATCGTAGTGTCGTGGCGGCCGAAAAGATCGTAAGCGAGGCCGACGCGCGGCCCTACCGTCGTCGAGTAATTGTTGTTGAAGGTCGTGCCATTGGCGTTGCCGGTCAATCCGGTCAGATTTAGTTTGTTCACGCAAGAGGGATACACGAAGGGAAAAGTGCCCGCGTTCGCGAGCGCCGGATCGAGATTGGCGATATGGCAAGCATCGTCGTGAAAGGCGCCGAAGACTTCGGTGCGAAGTCCTACGTTCAGCGTCAGATTGCGCCGGACCTTCCAGTCGTCTTGCGCGAAGACCGCGTAATTGTTGGACCGATATTCGTGATTGGAGAGACCGCCGCCGCCGAAACTGAATTGCGGGGTGCCCAGCAGGAAATTCTGGAAGTCGGTGTTGCCGTCGGTGGTGTTGGTGAAAAACAGCTCGCCGTTAAATACCTGGGGAAAGTCCTTGTCGAGTTTGACGTGCGTGAACTCGCCGCCAAAACGAAACACGTGCTGCCCCTTTACCCAGCTCACGGTGTCCACAAAATTAAGGTTGTTCTGATCTTGCGATTGGTTGCCGAAGGGCGCGGGGCCAATTTCAAAACCCGAGGTCGCAAAAATAAACTTGTAGATGGAATTGGTAACGCTGTTGGTGGGACGGTCGATGCCCAAGTCTGTGGTGGTGACCGGCGGCACGTTGCTCAGCACATCGTTGATGTGCACGAATCCAAAGCGAAATTCGTTCACCAGCGTCGGCGAGAACAGGTGGGTCTCGGTGACGTTCAGGAATCGCGCGTGCACCGGAGTGTCGAATGGGAAGTTCAGCGACGAAGAACTGACACTGCTGGCCAGCGTGCTGCCCAGCGATTCCGGCAGGTCGCCGCCGCCGAACGGAAGGAAACTTTCCGAATCCGAGAAGAAGAACCTCACCGAGAGCTTGTCCTGGCCGCCGCGGAATTCGCGGTCCCAGTTGGAAGTGAACTGGTCGTCGGTATATTTACCCGGACTGCTGATGGCAAACGCATCGGTCGCCGGGTCGCTGCTGGGGATCAGGAAACCGTTGGTTGCTCCGCCGAACTGATTGCTCTTGAAGTTCAACAGTTTCAGCACAACCGGATCGATGGCTGTCGTCGTATTGCCGAAAAACTCCTGCGAGATCGCCGCCTGGGAGCGATCCACCGCCGGCAGTGACGGGATGTTCGTACTGATGAACGTTCCTGGAGAAAGTCCGCTACGCTGCCGGGTACCCTGATAGTTCACGAAAAAATATCCCAGCTTTTCCTTGACCACTGGCCCGCCCACGCTGCCGCCAAAGATGTTTTGCTTGACCGAAGGACGATCCTGACCGTTGCGATTGAGAAAGAAATCGTTGGCGTTCAAAACGTCGTTGCGGAAGAACTCGTAGACATCTCCGTGATAGCTGCGCGATCCCGACTTCAGAATGGCGTTGACGTTGCCCCCGCCGTTGCGTCCCTGGCTGGCGTCATACAATGAAGTCTGCACCTTGAATTCCTGGATGACGTCGGGATTCGGAAGCGGGACATACGTAGCCTGGGCCACGTTGTAGTCCGTGGCGCTGATCCCTTCGATCAAAAAGTTGTTGTTGTCCTCGCGCTGACCGTTCACGAACAGTTTCACCGAGCCACGCCCCAGCTGGGCCGCGGCGTTCAGGTCGCTTTGCGCGCCGGTGGAGAGCGTCAAGAGCTGCTGATAATTCTGGGTCGCCAGCGGCAGCTCGCGGACGGTTTCCGTGCCGATCGATTGCCCGGTGGTCGCGTTGGAGGTCTCGACGCTGGTCACCTGCGCCGAAATCTCCACCTTTTCCGTCACCGCTCCCGGCTTCAGCGAAATCGTCACCCTGACCGTTTCCGTGACGTGTACTTCGATCGAATCGCTTTTGGCCTGCGCGAACCCCGACTTGTTCACCACCACTGAATAGTTGCCCGGCGGCAGCAGCGTCACCGTGAACGCGCCGTCCACGTTCGTAGACACCTTTCGCGAGAGTGATTCGTTGCGCGTATCGATAATTTGCACGTCGGCGCCATCCACGGCCGCCCCGCTGGAATCGATGACCAGACCGCTGATTGCTCCAGTCGCCCCTCCCTGACCGTACGTACGGACTCCGGCCAGCACGCTCGCGAGAAACACCGCGGCCAGCAATAGTCTATGAATGCGCCTCATAATTCCCCCCAGAACACGGACCGTTGAGCGGTCGCAATTAGAATTCAATACAAGGACAGCACGAGAACGTTCGCGAATGACCGCACGAATTCACGAACACACTGAAGAGTGACCCGGACTCCATGTGGAAATAAGCGAACACTTCCCCCAAAGCGAAACTAACGTTTCACTTTCCCGCTTGTCAAGCAAACCACCATGAAAGTTTCCGCTTGGTTCCATCGATGGCGCCACCCCACTACCTCGCGCCTATTGACGCGGGCCACCCTAACGGTGAGTATGGAGTATGATGTTGGTACCCGGCCATTTGTAACGTGCTTTGTGTCTAATGCGTCTCAATGTTATCGCGTCCCCGTTAGGGGGTGACCATGTCGTCTAGCAACTTGCTTCGTTCCGCTGCGGTAACCCTGTTCTCTTTGCTTTTTGTCGTCGCGAGCCCCGCGTTCGCTGACTCCAGCCACGTCCGCATCATTCGCCTGAGTCTTGTCCAGGGCGATGTGCGTTTCGCGCGCGATGTCAAAGGCGATCCCTTGGCTAGCCAGAACGCTACCTGGGAAGCCGCCGAAATGAATCTCCCGATTCGCCAAGGCTACGTCCTCGCCACCGATAAGGGTCGCGCCGAGGTTGAGTTTGAAAATGGCTCCATGGCTTTCCTGGGCGACGGCACGGTTCTCGAATTCTACGACCTCTCGCTGGAGGACGGCGCGAAAACCACGCGCCTGGTCTTGCGCCAAGGCACTGCTTCCTTTTACGTTAATCCCGCGAACGGCGACTATTTCAGCGTCACCGGCGGCGACTTCAGCGTCGAGGCTGACGGCCGCTCCAGTTTCCGCGTCGATAATTTCGACGACGGCAGCGTTGTCAACGTTCTCAAAGGCCACGTATCCGTCCTCGGCAAAAAGGAAACCAAGGCCCTCGCCAAGGGACAATCTCTCTCGATGCGCGCAGGCGATCCTGCATCCGTGAGCCTCGGCACGATTCCCGAGAATGACGATTTTGATCGCTGGGTTTCCGGGCGCGTCGAAGCGGTGCAAACTGCGACCAATGCCGCTCAGCAGTACGTCAACTCCGGCAGCTATTCGTCGGGCTTGGCCAGTCTCTACACCTACGGCGCGTTCTATCCGTGCGCCGGCTACGGCAATTGCTGGCGTCCCTATGGAGTGGGCTTGGGCTGGTCTCCGTTCGACAGCGGTTTCTGGTTCACCGATCCCTCGATCGGCATGTCTTTCATCGGCAATCAGCCGTGGGGCTGGACACCGTATCACTACGGCGGATGGATTTGCGATCCGGTATTTGGTTGGATGTGGGCGCCCAGTGGCTTTGGGAACGGTTTTTACGGCGGCAATCCGCGCTGGCTGCCAGTGACGGGAACGTGGTTGCGCTCGCGTACTGGCCCGATTGGCATCGTCCCGGTGCACCCGCTTGACGTTCACGGCAAGACGCCCATCAATCTCGCCAAGGGAGTATTTCCCGTGAGCGGCGGCGCGATCTCGCGCAGTGTTCCCGTCGGCGCCGGCGAACAATGGAAGATTGTGAAGAACGTTCCGCGCAATACGGTCACCAGCAACGTAGCCGTTGCTGCCCCGCCCGAACGTGTTTCGCGAACACTGGTCGGCGGCAATCTCGGCGCACATGTGGTCACGATGGACCGCAACTCCTCCATCGCCTACGACGCCCGCGAACACCGCTTTGTGAACACCAACTCTGCACCATCGCAGGCACTGGCGAATTCCGCCGCGCACACGCAAAACGGCGCAGTGGCCGCGGAT
>Ga0137401_10001563_pt1 | contig 10070 bp, 7 predicted proteins | sample CZOMad1_1_16fung_FD_108286 | JGI IMG/M metagenome (GOLD analysis project Ga0137401, IMG submission 108286) | Vadose zone soil fungal communities from Angelo Coast Range Reserve, California, USA - CZOMad1_1_16fungal (Illumina Assembly) | ecosystem: Environmental > Terrestrial > Soil > Vadose zone...
CGGACGGCGAATGTCGTGATATGGCATGCTCAGCCGGAGCACTGCAATCCCCATCCAGTTCAGCACGCGGCAGAGGGCGTTGTAGGAAAGCGCATCAGAATTCCAATGCGGCAGCAGAACCACCGCGCGGCGTCCGCGTGCCGGAAACCAGCGAGCGTTCACTAGATTATTTTCGGGGTAAGGCGTCACCACCGGCGAGGTGAAACGCAGAAATTCCGCATGCGTCCCGCGAACTTTTTCTTCGAGTCGCGGGTCCGGCACTTCGCGCGTGCTGAACACCTGAACTTCGCGGCGCTCTAGGCGGAAATTCGACGGCTTCTGGTAGGAGTAAAAGTCATCGCTCGCGTTGACGATGCGGTCGTTGAAACGCGAAAAATATTCCAGCAGCTCGCACGAGGCCTGCCCCGAGCCCTGCCCGGAGCTTTGTCCGGAAGGACCGCCGTTGCGGCCGGGCCAGTTGCGCGTCCAATCGAGGCCCCAGTCGAGCGGACGCACCACGCGGTTATTGTCCACCGACGTGAGCCGGGTCTCCCAGTCGTACATCCATTGAGCGAAGCGCGAGGGCATCTGTCTATCTAGGAATACAACAACGGTGAGCATTTTGACGACTCGGCGCAGTTTAATGGCGGGATTTAGCAGCTAGCAGTCAGCACTCAGCATTCAGTCGTTTCCGATGCCCAGCCCCTGAAGGGACCTCTGATTTAGAAGAACTTGCGGCATCGCTAAAGCGATGCCCTGATACGAAACGTGCTGGCTGAGTGCTGAATGCTAACGGCTCAGCTGTAAACTCGCGGCACTCGCTGCGACAGGCCGCACAGAATTTCGTAGGGCACGCTTTCGCACCAACGCGCCAGCTCTACAGCGTCCACGCTCTTGCCGCTGCCTTCGCTCTTGCCGATCAAGACGACTTCATCCCCCACCGCGATGCCGTGAATGTGGCTGACATCCACGATCGTCAGGTCCATCGAGACGCGTCCCACCACCGGCGCGTATTCGCCGCCTACGATTACCCGCGCGCGATTCGAGAGCAGCCGCGGATAACCGTCCGCGTAACCGACAGGCAGCACCGCAATGCGGCTCCGCGCTTTGGTCACGAAGGTGCCGATGTAGCCGACCGCTTGCCCCGCTGCAACTTCCTTCACCGTCAGCACGCGCGTCTTCCACGAAAGCACCGGACGCAGCGGCAGCTCCGCCACAGCAGCGGCCGCGCCACCACGCGTGAAGGCTAGCGAATATCCATAAAGCGCGATTCCCGGACGCACCATCGTCTTCCACGTGTCGGGCCGCGCGCTCATGGCAGCGGAATTTCCCATGTGAACCAGCGGAGGCTGGAGCCCGTAATTCCGCAACACCGCAAGTCCCTCTTCAAAGCCCTTCATCTGGCGCACCGCATCTTCGGCATCGAGCACTTCCGCCGACGCGAAATGCGTGCTCACTCCTTCGAGAGTCAGATGTTCGCACTTGGCTAACATCTCGCACAAACGCGGCAATGCTTCCTTCGAAGCCCCAAGACGGTTCATGCCCGTATCGATTTTCAGATGCACAGGCAAACGATGTGACGGAAGATCGCTCTGCCGCTTCCGCGCCGCGCGTTCGAGCAACTCAATGTGCCAGGGTTCCCAGATTGTGGGAGTAAGATTTTGGGCGACGATCCCGTCTTCCTCGCCCTTCCAGATTCCTGTCATCAGCAGAATGCGGGCCGTGACGCCGGCGCCGCGCAGCGCCAAGCCTTCCGCGGCGTCGGTTACTCCCAGCCACTGCGCGCCCTCGGATTCGAGCGCGCGCGCGCACTCTACGGCACCGTGGCCATAACCATCGGCTTTGACCACGGCACAGATGGTGACGCCTGCGCCGATGTGCTTCTGTATCGCGTGAAAATTTTGTCCGAGCGCTCTGAGAGAAACTTCCGCCCAAGTCCGGCCGTCGAGAATCAGCGAGCGGCGCTCAGATATTTTCGACAAATCGGGACGCGGTGCGTTCACGTAGCCGATTATAGTGACCGCACGAGCCGCGTTGCTAAGTGCCAATGGTAACTAACGACTCTCAACTGCCCGATAACACAAAGTTCACCGTGATTTCCGTCTCTACTTCGATGGGCTCGTTGTTCAGGAGGTACGGGCGGTACCGCCATTGCCGGACCGCTTCAATCGCGGATTTGACCAGCATCGGGTGTCCGCGGAACACGACCAGATTCTCGATCGTCCCCGCCTTGCTGATGATCGCCCGCAACTCGACTGTGCCCTGAACGCGCGCAAGGCGTGCAATGGGTGGATAGCTCGGCTGGACGCGATAGATGATGTTGCCCTCGGCCCAGTGCGATACCTTGAGGGGATGCGCGGGCGCAGGAAGCGGCGGCGGCGGAGCAACATCAACGGAGTTGCCGATCGAGTCGATGACTCCGCGTCTGGCCGCGCCGGTTCCTCCGTCTACGCCGAGATTGCTGAAATCCGGCGAAGCCGCAACCGGTTGTTCGCTCAGGTTTGCGATGGTGTTTGGAATCATTGGGGGCTGCAGCAATTGTCCATTGCTGATGTTCGAGGAATGAATCAACCGCTGTCCAGTCGGCGGCGCAGGTGCCGGCGGTGGCATGAGAATCGGCGATTCGTCGAACCAGTGCAGCTTGGGTGGTCCCTGAATCACGAGTAAGGGAATCAGCAGCAGCAAGCTCAGTGCAAGGGCCTGCATGGTGAAGGATGCGAGCGTGGTCCATCCCCGACGGGCAGAGTGGTCCCAGTTGCTTTCGAGTGTGCTGAACATCATGTGTCCTCCGGAACGGGCCCGTTATTCCGTACAGACACCTGCGCCTTGCGATTTGATCCTGAGCTACGAGGAAAGGGTTGAACCGATGGCGTGACGGGCGTCCCCGGCGCCCGCCCGCCGGGCGAGGGCGCCCGGCCCTCCACTAGGAAGACGCGAAAAAAAGACCGCGTCTGGCACGCGGTCTTAATAAAAGAGTCTCAAGAACTTGGAACCGAAACTATCCGAGCGGTGTCGCTACTGTTTCGGCGGGGTGCTCGCCGGCGGCTTGGTCACGGGCGCAGCAGGTTTGCTGGCGGGAGACGTTGCTGGTCTTGCGGGCTTGGGAGCCACGCTACCCGCCGCTGGCGCCGCCACACCGGATTGAACGTTGTAGGCTTCAACGATCGGTAGCGTGATGTCCATCGCCGGTCCAGAGACCATCACGGGGCCCCTCGGCCAAGCCTGAGAAGTGTCAAAGATGAGGCCGTAACCATTGTCGGCAACGTATTTCTGAATCAAGGGTGCCATCTTGGTCAGAATCTTGTTTCCGATCTCGCCCTGCTGGTTCGTGAAATCTTCCTGCGCGTCCTGCGTAGCACGATCGAAACTCTTCTGCTTCGCCTCGATCTGCTTCACCAGCTTGTCGCGCGATTCCTCATTCAACTTATCCTGCTGGGCACTGAGCTGCTTCTTGAGGCCGTCGATTTCGTCCGCCAAGCCTTTCAGTTCGTTCTGCTTAGGTTCAAACTTTTTGGCGAGCGCTTCGAAATCGCGCCGTCCTTCATTTGAGGCGAAGATCGCCTGTTCGACGTTGAGGGTACCGATTTTGGTGCCATTAGTCTTGGCCGCGGCCGCCGCCGCAGCGGAGGGAGCGTTGGGTGTGGTGGCAGCAGCCGCGGCGGGAGAACTGGCAGCCGCATCGGCTTGGGCCAGAGCGAATAGGGAGAGGCCGAACACTACGGCCACGGTGACGCACGCAGACTTCTTAATCACAAACTTCTTAATCATTGGATCCTTTGAACTCCTTCAGATTTTTCGGAAACGCTGGAAGCTTCCAGCTCGCTGGGCTCAACGAAACTGATCGCAACCCGAGCCTATCAGTCGTAAGTCCTCAAACATAGTCCTGAAACCGGCGCAGCGAGCACGCAAGGTGCGTACGACGCCCGGCATTCTTCACGCCGAACCGCCAGCGTGGTGATCAGGGTGTGGACGCTATGCATTATACGGAGCTTTTTAGAATAGCGTCAAATAATCGACACGCGAGCATCGCAACGGACTAGCAGAGCAAGCGATGCGCCCCATCATCCTCCGTTCATCCCTTTTTGCTGTCCGTCCCGGCGCCATGGGCAACGTTCCGCATATTCTCCATCAGTTCCGTCCATGTCCAGTCCGTGGACCAGGACTTGGCAACCGTGCCATCAGGCGCAATCAACACGATGTTCATGGAGTGCAATATCTGGTTCTCCTGTTCTTCGTGATGCAGTCCGAATGCCTGGGCCAGACGGCCCAGATCGGTTGGATTTGTGGAAGCAAAGTCCCAGTGGGAAAAACCACTCTCGTCACCATTCAGATAGGTCAGGCCATACTTGCGAAGGACGCTCGGCTTGTCATATTTCGGGTCGAAGGTGACGGTCAGCAGGTGTGTTTTGCCGTAGTCAGCGGGGGTCTTGTCGAGTTCCTTCTGAATTTGCGCGAACGCGCTGCTCAAGCGGGGACAGAAATCCGGCATGGGACAGCGCGTATAGATGAACGTAACCAGCAATGCCCTCCCCGCAAAATCCGAAAGATGGATAGTTCGGCCATCCTGGTTGATGAGTGAAACATCGGGCACCCGTTGACCGGGCATAAGCATATGCGGCGCAGCCGGAGGCTTCTCTTGGACCCGCCCAGATTCATCGGTGATGCGAACATCCTCCAGCCAATAGGCGCTCGGATCGTTGCCCACGACCACTTCCGCAGCGACTTTGTCGCCGGGCTGAAGTTCCCGTATAACCGATGGGTCTTTGACGCGGTACGGCATCGTCATCGCAGACATGAATCCTGGAATGTCGCCATGCTTCACGGTAATCTCTCCGGCCATCGCGTCCTTCGCGATCACTTCGCCTTGCAGCGGATATTTCCGAGTGCGATTGCAACCTACCGAGGCGGTTAGCAACAGCAGGATTGACGTAAGTAAGAGTTGGGATTTCGGGTGTGTCATTTATCCTCAAGTTTTTACACTCAATTTTCAAGCGAACCGATCAGCGAACCGGCAAAAATTATGCTCAATAATGGAACCGGAACCGCATCTCGACAAAGATTTCCCGCGGGTCATTCCAGTGGAAGCCTCCAAAGGTGGTGCTGTTGTCGAGTTCGATGCGGCGGTTAGCGACGTTCAGGGCGTTCAACGAGGCGGATACGCGCTCCCCGAAGTCTTTGCCAACTGACAGATCGAATGTGGTGTGCCCAGGTAGATAGCCGCCGGGATAAGGCTGGTCCGGAAATGCGTTGGTGAACCCGGAGCCGTAGTAGACGTTGGTGGACGCATAGGAGCGCCACGGGAGAGAGACGTCGCCACCGAGGTTCAGCGTGTTCCGCTGGTCGTGATCGAGGGCGCACAGGCCAGGGCTCGGATCGCAGAGATTCGTGGTGAAATCTGTCAGCCCTCCCGTGATGGCGCCCCCGCCGTAAGCGACTTGGTTGGAATACGCAAGATGAAGTTGCGCACGCTGAGCGATGCGCGGCGAACGCAGCGTCAGTTCCCATCCGCGGATGAGGGCCTTCTCAATGGTGAGGGGGAAGAAGAGGTTGGATTCTCCGATGGTGTTGTGGTCGAAGAAATTCCGGACGCGGGTGCGGAAAGTGTCGGCATCGAGCGTCCATCCGCGGAAGGGAATGGTCACGCCGAACTGATGTTCTTCGTCACGCTCGCCGAGGAGCGGGATGAATTTGCAACCATTTGTCGTGCACAGCTGCGCCAACGTACCGGAAGCGGTGAGCAAAGGAGGAGCTTGATAATAGTGTCCGTAGAAAGCACGGAAGGTCCAGCGCAGTCGCGGGACGGTGACGGTGGCCCCGAAGCGCGGGCTGATGGCGTTCTCGGATTGAACCCCGGCGAAATGGGTGGGGCGCATCCCTGCCGAGAGAGTGAGCCACGAGAAGGGCTTGAATTTTTCGTCAAGGAAGAAAGCGGCAAGACCCCCGGAAACGGGCTCAGAATCGGCAAAAGGTGATTTCATCGGATCGCAATCGGGGAAGTTGGGATCGCCGTTCGTCGGGCAATTGAAGAGAATTCTGAGGCGGTGATCGTCGTTCTGGTGGAATCCAAAAAAACCGACTTGCAGATCGTTGTGAGCGTAGTTCGCGCCAAAGCTCACCTGCCCTCCGGCATAGGTCGAGGTGTGGTGATCCGTGGTGGCGGTGGGGTAGTCGTTCGGCGAGCTCTCGTAGTCGGTCGTGTTGCGATGAAACAGGGGCGAGACCGTGAGCATGAGCTTCGAATTGAAGGTGTGAACCCACGAAGCATTGATCATCGCATCCGTTTCCCGGTCGCTGTCGCGGAGGCCGCTGCTGTCGAAGAAACTGCTTTCCAGATCGTTGAAGTTCGGATCGTAGGGAACCTGATAGTAATCCTTACGCAGCGCGGTCACCAGGCGAAGCTGGTTGGAAGGATCGACATTGAAGATGAAGGATCCGAAACCTCCATAGCCATTGGCCGCGTCGTGCACGACTTGGGGGGTGGGCGGCTGCAGGCCAAGATCGCTGCGATTGCCATTGACGCTGACGTAGTAGGCAAAGCGCTGGGTATGGCTGCCGAAATTAAAGGAGTCATTCGTCTGGTAGAAACTGCCCGCGCTGAGTACGAGTTCGGCCAGTCGATTGCGTTCGAAGCCGGTGCGCGGAACAACATTGAACACGCCGTAGGTGCGATCGCCAAATTCCGCGCCGTAACTGCCGCGATTCACTTCCATGAAGTCAATGTCTTTGGGATCGAATTGCGGGCCGATGTTCGAGGCGATGTTGGTGTTGGGAACGGGCACGCCGTCCACGAGCCAGGTGGTCTGATGGCCGCCGCGGATGTGGAGTTGGTCGTGGGTAACATAGGCGCCGGGGACGTTATTGGTGATCATCGCCAAGCTGTTGGTGCGGTCGGCGCCCGGGGTGCGCTCGATATCGAGGCGGCTGACGAGAGTCGTGGGCGTGGCGGAATCGGTGGGGGCCACCTCGGGCGCGCCGGACACAGTGACATTGGCGTTCGCGGTTGCCACCTTAAGAAGAAAGTGCACGACCGGCACAGTTCCCGAGATGACGGTGACGTCCTGCGAAGTTTGCGCGAAGCCCTGACTGGCTACGCTGACGGAATAATCGCCGAGCGGGACGGCGTTGAACTGGAATTCGCCAGTGGCGTCGGTGGTGACGCTCTTTGCCCAGTCCGACGATTTCGCTCTGAGCATCACCATGGCGTTCTGAATGGGACGATGCTGCGGGTCGTGCACGACGCCGCGGATGGCGCCGTAGATGTTGGCGAACGCGGCGGTGGTAATTAATAGCAAAACGACAAACGCTAGAAACTTGAGGCGAGTCATAGTTTCATGTCCTTAAGGTCTGTGGCGGTTCTCTCGAGCGCCAGACTGCGCGGCAAGCAGAATCGGGTTTCGCATAAGCAGAATCGACTCTGCATGACCAGAATCGTCTTCCGCATGCCCTTGCTGGCGGCAGAACAATCCGGTTTCGTATCAGGGCATCGCTTCAGCGATGCCGCAGATGTGCGCGACCGGACGCCCCTTTAGGGGCAGGCGACGCTCGGTGCTAATTTTCAGGACTTGGCAAAAGGGTTAGCTACGAGGAGGGGCGCGGGCGGAATCGTGTCCGGAGTTGTCGCTTGAGCGCAGAGTCACGCTTTGCGACGGACGCGCGGGTTCGATCAGAAGACTTAAGAATGAGAGCAGACTGGAGGCAGGATGTGCCCACTCCAAGGTAGCTGCGCGGCAGCAGCAATCGTGGTTCAGGCAGCAGTTAGCGACGGCTTGAAACGAGGCTTCGGACGATTCACCCGGGGACGATTCGCCCGGAAATGACGGGGACTGGGGCGGCTTCGACTGTGCCATCGCATGATGGCATTGCATTGCGGGCTGCGCCGGGTGACCGGATAGCGGCTGGCGCATGCAGTGCATGGCTCCCGGCTGGGCAGCACGGGCCATCGCCAGCGGCCCGAAGGCCGGGGCGAGCATGACCAGCAGCAGCAATCTTGCAATCCAGCGAGAAGCTCTACACATTTGCGTAAAGGATAGCAGTTGCTGGTACTCGGTTGCCAGTATCCAGTACCCACCAAACCGCTGCCACTAAGAACTGAGAACTGGGAACTTTATTCCTGCTGTACCATTTCTCCGTGCATGGGCTGACGGAACGATTGTTGAAGACAATTCGGAAGCAGGAGTCGATTCGGGCGGGGGACCGCCTGGCGGTGGCGGTTTCAGGTGGGGCGGACTCTGTGGCTTTGCTTTGCCTGCTGCGAGAGTTGCGCGCGGAGTTAGGGATCGTGCTATCGGTTGCGCATGTAAATCACAAGCTGCGCGGAGAAGAGGCGGACGAGGACGAGCGCTTTGTCGCGAAGTTGGCGCGGCAGCACGGGCTCGAACTGCATGCTTGCGTGGCATCGGTTGACGGGAAGCAGAGCTCCGGCAAGAGTTCCGGCAAAAGTTCCGGCAAGAGTTCCGGCGTCAGTTCCGGTATCGAGGCGGCGGCGCGTCAACTGCGCTACGGTTTTTTCCGCCAACTGGCGCGCGAGGGTCGAGTTACGAAAATTGCCACGGCGCACACGCTCGACGATCAGGCGGAGACGGTGCTGCTGCGCATCTTTCGCGGTACCGGTGTTCGGGGACTCTCGGGCATTCATCCGCGCATCGTCTTCGGAGAGCAGGGACATGCGTTTGGCGAGTTAGTGCGTCCGCTGCTGAGTTTCCGGCGCGCTGCATTGCAGGAATTTCTGCGCGAACGAGGGCAGAGCTGGCGCGAGGACTCGTCGAATCGGGATACTGCCTTCCTCCGAAATCGCGTGCGGCATCGGCTGCTGCCAATCATCGGGGAAGAATTTGGCGATGCCGCGATCGAACACATGGGTGAGTTGGCGGAAATCGCGCGGGCGGAGGAGGAGCATTGGGGACGAGCGCATCCGGAGATTCGCCAGGGCGGTGGCGCTGCTGAGACGCGGCAAGCCGCGTCTCTACAGGTGGGGCGTTTGTCGATGCTCCCGCTGGCGGCCCAGCGACGACTGGTCCGCGCATGGTTGGAAACGCATATGCCTAATGTGAGTATCTCGTTCCGGCTGATCGAGGAGGCGCTTGACATGGCGTGTGGAGTAGCGGGCGGGAAACTGAAGCTGCCGGGCGGGTGGAATCTTCGACGTGGACGGGAAGAGCTTTTGTTGGAACTGGAACCCTTCGGCGGCCGCGGAGAAACGGCGGACTATGAGTATGCTCTAGCATTGCCGGGCGCGGTGGAGGTTCCTGAACTGGGCGCTCGAATAGAAGCTCGGGTGGTGGATACGGGTGGCGTCCCAGAGGATGAGCGCGGCGAGTTGCTAGATCTGGCGCGCATTCCGAAGGAAATCCTGATCCGCAACTGGCGGGCGGGAGATCGTTTCCAGCCGGCGCATACGGCGGCCGCAAAGAAAGTGAAGGAGCTGCTGACTGACCGTCATGCGACCGGAGCGGAGAAAAAACTCTGGCCGGTTGCCGTCGCGGAAGGCTGCGGTCTGATCTGGATGCGGGGCTTTGCGGTTCCAGCTGCTTTTCAGACGCCTGCAGGAGCTTCAAAAGCGATTTGGATTCGAGAGGTTGCGGGCATGATGTAACATGCCTTTGGGAAGAGTTATGGCTTCATAGCACCCTCTCTTGAGTTGTCATCCCGAGCGAAGCGAGGGATCTGCAGTTTGCCGCAAGATGCAGATCCCTCGCTTCGCTCGGGATGACAAAACTAAATTCCACGCTGGAGGCGCCACTTCCACTATGAATGTTTCGCCGAATGCCGGGTTCCGCCAGGTGATCTCGGCCGACCAGATTCAAAAAAGAGTGCGCGAACTGGGACGGCAGATTTCCGACGACTATCGCGGCGAGACCATGATCGCCCTGGGCATTCTGGAGAACAGCTTCCTGTTCATGGCCGACCTGGTGCGGGCGGTCGATGTTCCCCTCATCTGCTCGTTTATCAAGCCGAGCTACAAGCAGAGCCAGCAAGGTGAATCCGCTGTGTTGGAGATTCTCTTCAGCCACGAACTGGCGATTGCAGGCAAGCATGTGCTGCTGGTGGAGGGATTGGTGCACTCAGGGGTCACCAGCGAGTACCTGATGAAC
>Ga0137401_10001564_pt1 | contig 10070 bp, 10 predicted proteins | sample CZOMad1_1_16fung_FD_108286 | JGI IMG/M metagenome (GOLD analysis project Ga0137401, IMG submission 108286) | Vadose zone soil fungal communities from Angelo Coast Range Reserve, California, USA - CZOMad1_1_16fungal (Illumina Assembly) | ecosystem: Environmental > Terrestrial > Soil > Vadose...
AACGGCACCCATGTCCTCGTCAACCGCGAGTACGTCGAGAGCAATCTCGGCGAGCTGGTGAAAGACGAAGACCTGTCGCGGTACATCCTCTAAAGGGCCGCAGGTTCTCAGCATGCCCCAACCCACCGATATCAAATTGCGCACATCGTCGCGGCTGCTCGAGGTGAGCTTCGACGATGGTTCGCGTTTCGAACTGCCTTTCGAATACCTGCGGGTTTTCTCGCCGTCCGCCGAGGTGAAGGGGCATGGAGGAGGCGAGGGAGTGCTCGTGACCGGCAAGCAAAACGTCGGCATCACCGGAGTCGAGCCCGTGGGAAACTATGCCCTGCGGCTGCTGTTCGACGACGGCCACAACACGGGCCTGTACAGCTGGAGCGTATTGCATGAGCTGGGCAGCGATCGCGGCGTCAACTGGGCGCGCTATCTGGAACGCTGCGGCGAGGCCGAGAAGTCGGTAAAAAGACGCTCCGGGAAAACCTAGTCAGACAGGCTCCCAGGGCCTGCTCTTCCGGCAGAACCTGGCGCGAGCCTCGGTCGGCTACAATACCGCCAATCACCCGAGAGGCGCCATGGACAACTCCGGCCGCAAGGCCGATTTCGGATTCGAAAAAGTCGCCTGGGGCGAGAAGGCCGGGCGCGTCCGCTCGGTATTCGCGTCGGTAGCCGCCAAGTACGACGTCATGAACGACCTGATGTCGCTCGGCGTGCACCGGCTGTGGAAGCATTTCACCCTCTCCCTGACCGGTTTGCGGCCGGGCCAGAGCGCTCTGGACGTCGCCGGCGGCACCGGCGACCTCGCCTTAGGGATGCTGAGGCAAGTGGGAAAGCCGGGGCGGGTGGTGCTGTCGGACGTGAATCCGGCCATGCTGGACATCGGCCGTGACCGGCTGCTCGACCAGGGCTGGGTGGGGAACGTCGAGTGCATCGTCGCCGACGCCGAACACCTGCCTTTCGAAGACGACTCATTCGATTGCGTCACCATAGGCTTCGGGCTCCGCAATGTGACCGACAAGGCTGCTGCGCTCAAGTCGATGCACCGCGTGCTGAAGCCCGGCGGGCAATTACTGGTGCTGGAGTTCTCCACGCCGGTCGCGCCGGGCCTGAAACCGATTTACGACGCCTATTCCTTCAAGGTACTGCCGCTGCTGGGCCGGCTCGTGGCCCATGACGAGGCCAGCTATCGATATTTGGCGGAATCGATCCGCATGCACCCGAATCAAGAAACCCTGCTCGAGATGTTGCGTACCGCGGGCTTCGCCCAGACGCGCTACCACAATCTGACCGGCGGCATAGTCGCCGTGCATCGCGGCTATAAAATCTGACATGCCCGCGACCGCTGCCTGGCTTGCATCGGCCGAAGCCCTGCTCAATCGATGCATCGACGCATCGGCAGAGGCCCGGGGGGTGGCCCGGCGCCTCCAGGACACTTCTGTGCAAATCGACATCGAAGGGATTGCACGCATTCGCGCGAGCGCGCACCAAGCGCGGCTCGTGCTGCTCGCGGGCGACGATTCCGCGGCGGATGCGGTGATTTCAGGATCGCCGGCGGCGCTTCTGCACTTGTTCAAGGGCGGGGCGAATCGGGATCCCGGCAGGCCCGCGGCGCAGATTCGCGGCGATGCAGAGATTGCCAACCGGTACCGGGAGCTCTTCATGCTGGCGCGGCCGGATCCCGAGGAAGAGCTGTCTCGCTGGATAGGCGACCTAGCGGCGCGGCGCGTATCCCTCTTCGCCCGGCGCGCGCTCGATCTGGCGCGCCGGACCCGGCGCACGGCCGGCGAAAACATCGCCGAATATCTGCAGGAAGAAGGCCGGGACCTCGTGAACAGGACGGAGCTCGAAGAATTTCTGCGCGGCGTCGACGCGCTGCGCGAGACGGCCGATCGGATCGAAGCGCGGCTTAGGGTGCTGGAACAGCGCCTGCAGGGTGCGGCTTGATGCGCCCGCGAGTGCTCGCCCGGCTGCTGCAAATTCAGCGCGCCCTGGTCAAGAATGGACTCGATGATTTCGTGCGCGCGACACATTTGTATCGGCCGTTTCGCTTTCTCGTCTACCTCTCGCCGTGGACTTGGTTTCAACGCAGCATCGGCGTCACCCGGGGCGAGCGGCTGCGCCTGGCGCTCGAGGAGCTGGGGCCGATCTTCGTCAAATTCGGCCAGGCGCTGTCGACGCGGCGCGACCTGCTGCCGGCCGACATTGCCGATGAGCTCGCGAAACTGCAGGACCGCGTGCCGCCTTTCGACAGCGCGATCGCGATCGCGTCCATCGAAAAGTCGTTCGGGCTCCCGCTTGCGGATATTTTCGGCAGCTTCGAGCCAAGGCCGCTCGCCGCGGCCTCGATTGCACAGGTCCACGTGGCCACGCTCGAGAACGGCCGCGAGGTCGTCGTCAAGATCCTGCGCCCCGGGATGCGCGAGATCATCGATCTCGACCTCGAAGTGCTGCACTACGTGGCCGAACTGGCCGACGAATACTGGGGCGAGGCGCGCCGTCTGCGTCCGGTCGAGCTCGTGCGCGAATACCGCAAAACCGTTCTCGATGAGCTGGATCTGCTGCGCGAAGCCGCCAACGCCGCGCAGCTGAAGCGCAATTTCGCCGGCTCGAATTTGCTGTACGTGCCCGAGGTCTATTGGGACTACTGCCGGGTCGACGTCATGGTCATGGAGAGAATTCACGGCGTCATCGTCAACGATCTCGAGGAATTGCGCGCGCGCGGCACCGACATACGCAAGCTCGCGGAAAACGGCGTGGAGATTTTCTTCACGCAGGTGTTCCGCGACAATTTCTTCCACGCCGACATGCACCCGGGCAATATCTTCGTGCAGATCGAGGATCCGCAGAACCCGCGCTATGCGGCGGTGGATTTCGGCATCGTCGGCACGCTGCAGGCGCGCGACCAACATTATTTGGCCGAGAATTTCTTGGCCTTTTTCGACCGGGACTATGCCCGGGTCGCGGCCTTGCACGTGGAATCGGGCTGGGTGCCGCGGGGAACGCGGGTCGATGAGCTCGAGTCCGCCGTGCGCACCGTCTGCGAACCGATATTCAACAAGCCGCTCAAGGATATTTCCTTTGCCCAAGTGCTGCTGCGGCTGTTCGAGACCGCGCGCCGCTTCGACATGCAGGTACAGCCGCAGCTCATCCTGCTGCAGAAGACGCTGTTCAATATCGAAGGCCTGGGCAGGCAGCTGTACCCCGAGCTCGATCTCTGGCAGACGGCGCAACCCTACTTGCGCAAGTGGATGCGCGAGCGAATGAGCCCGTGGGCGGTGCTCCGCCGCGCCCGCGCACAATTGCCCGATGTCCTGGTGGCGTTGCAACAGGTGCCGCAGATATTCCAGACCGCCGTGCGCGACGCCACGGAGGGGCGCCTCCGTGTTTCGGTGGAGCCCGCGGGCGCGTTGCAGCTGCGCGATGAAATGCGGCGCGGCAACTTCCGGCGCGATGCAACCATCGCGGCGGCCGTGCTGTGGGTGTCCGGATTGATTTGGCTGGCTTTGTCGGCGCAGATTCCGTGGTTGGGCTGGTTGCAGATGACCGCCGCCATCGTGGTCTTCGTCTGGTCCCGATCTTCGAAGTCGCGCGGCGCGTGAGAATCCCGATAGAAAGCTCGACCAGCTACCGCGGCCGCAATTCGCGGCCGAACTGGCTCGTCCTCGCGGCCTTTGTCGGGTCGGCGTTCGCCGCGGGCGCACTGGGCAGGGTGTTCTCGCCGCGAATGTCGGCAGCGGCGGACCACTGGTATGCGCTGCTGGCGAAGCCCGACTGGGCGCCGCCGCGCCACTGGTTCGGGCCGATCTGGATGGCGCTCTATGTCCTAATGGGCACGGCCGCGTGGCTGATCTGGCGCGAACGCTATCACCGCGGCCGCAGCGCGGCTCTGGCTGCCTACGCGGTTCAGCTCTTGCTCAATGCCGTCTGGGCGCCGCTGTTCTTCGGCGCCGGGAATATCGGCGCCGGTCTGTTCGTGATCGTTGCGCTGTGGCTGTCGATCGCTTGGACCATCCGTGAGTTCGCCGCCGTGAGGGCCGCCGCGGCGTGGATGATGGCGCCGTACTTCTCCTGGGTCGGCCTCGCGAGCGCGTTGAATCTCGCGATCTGGAGAATGAATCAGTGAGCGTGCTCCGCGTCGCCCACCGAAGCGAGTACCGCTATCGGCACCCGGTGGTGCTCGGTCCGCACCGGCTGATGTGCCGGCCGCGGGACAGTCACGATCTGCGGCTTCTCGACACGGGAATCGCGATCATTCCGCAGCCCTCTGAGCTCCGCTGGATGCACGATGTATTCGGCAACTCGGTCGCGATCGCGGTTTTTTCGGAGCCGGCCGCGGAGCTGGTGTTCGAATCGTCCTTTCGCGCCGAGCATTTCCCGCTGCCCGAGCGTACCCTCGTCATCGACGACTACGCCGCCACTCTGCCGCTCAGCTATTCGGCTTCGGACGATGTGGACCTTGGGGCATCGAAGGCTCGGCACTACCCGGATCCCGAGCACAAGCTCGACGCGTGGGTCAAAGCCCTGCTGGACGAGACGCCGGGGAATGGGACGCTGGATGTGCTGATGGCCATGATCGCCGCGATCAAGTCCGAGTTCACTTACCGGCGCCGCGAGGAAGTCGGAGTCCAGACTCCGGTGGAAACGCTCGACCTCAAGTGCGGCAGTTGCCGGGACTTTGCCGTGTTCATGATGGACGCCGTGCGCTTCTTGGGGCTCGCCGCGCAGTTCGTTTCGGGGTATCTCTATGACGAGGCGCTGATCGATGCCGGCGGCGGACTGGTGGGCGGCGGCGCTACGCATGCGTGGATTCAGGTCTATCTGCCCGGAGTCGGTTGGGTGGAATTCGATCCCACCAACGCCTTGGTGGGCGGCCGCAATTTGATTCGTGTCGCAGTGGCGCGCGAGGCGGCTCAGGCCGCGCCGCTGGTCGGCTCCTTTACCGGTGCAGCCGACGATTTCCTCGCCTTGAACGTCACTGTCGAAGTGACGGCCGAATAGGAGCCGGTCGTGCAGGAAAAATCACCGCGCACTCACTTGTTGTCGAACGGAAGCTATTCCGTCATGTTGACCGCGGCCGGCTCCGGGTATAGCCGCTGGCGGGATCTCGCATTGACCCGGTGGCGCGAGGATCCGACCTGCGACCCGTGGGGCTACTATGTCTTCCTGCGCGATGTGGCCGACGGCCGGGTATGGTCGGCCGGATATCAGCCCGTCGGATGCGAACCCGATGGTTACGATGCGGCGTTTTTCGAGGATCGCGCGGAAATCACCCGCCGCGACGGACCCATCCTCACCTCGACCGAATTCTTGGTGTCGCCCGAGGATGATGCCGAAGTCCGGCGGGTCTCGGTGACCAATGAGGGGAACCGGACGCGGGAAATCGAATTGACGACTTACGCGGAAATGGTGCTGGCCGCGTCCGCGGCGGATTCCGCGCATCCCGCTTTTTCCAAGCTATTCGTGCTCACGGAATTCGTGGCCGAGAGCGGCACCCTGCTCGCCACCCGGCGGGCCAGAGATTCAGGCGAGCCTGAAGTGTGGGCCGCCCTGGTCAGCGCCCTGGAGGGCGAAGCCGTCGGAACTTTGCAATTCGAGACCGATCGAGCCCGCTTCGTGGGGCGCGGACATGAGCTCCGCAACGCGCTGTCCATCGTCGATGCCCGGCCGCTGTCCAACACGGTGGGTACGGTTCTCGATCCTGTGCTCGCGCTGCGTCACCGCGTGAAAATCGCACCCGGTGAGACCGCGCGCGTCGCCTTTTGGCTCGGGGTGGCGCCAAGCCGCGCGAAGGTGCTGGCGCTGGCCGAGAAGTATCGCGACACGGCGGCATTCGGACGCGCAAAGGCCCTGGCCGGGACTCAGGCGCAAGCGCAGCTCCGGGCTCTGGGCCTCGACTCCGAGGAGGCCGGACAATTTCAGCGCCTCGCCAATCGAGTGCTGTATCCCGATTCTTCGCTGCGGGCATCGCGCGACATCCTCGACAGGAACCGCCTCGGCCAGTCCGCGTTGTGGCCCTTCGGCCTATCCGGCGATCTGCCGATCGTGCTGGTCAGAATAGAGGGCGAGAACGATATTGGAATCGTCGAACAACTTCTGCGCGCGCAGGATTATTGGCAGCTCAAGCGGCTGTCCGTGGATCTCGTGGTTCTGAATGAGAGTGCGCCGTCCGGCGCGAAGGGTTTGCAGCAGGCGCTGGATGCCCTCATCGGCGCCTTCCAAAACCGCCGCGGCGAGGACTCCTCCAGGCGCGGAAAGACTGTCTCGCTGCGCGCCGACCTGATTCCCGCGCCCAGCCGCGATCTCCTGCTGACGGCCGCGCGTGCGGTGTTGAACGCGCGGCGCGGCACATTGCGCGATCAGCTCCCACCGTTGGAGAAAAGCAATCCGATGCCGCGCCGGCGCCGGCAAAACAGCAATGAGGCGAACCCGGGCGCGGCGCCGCGCGTCACGCCTCCGCTCGAATTCTTCAACGGGCTCGGCGGGTTTGCCGCAGAGGGGCGCGAATACGTCGTGACGCTCGGCGAGGGGCAATGGACGCCGGCCCCGTGGATCAACGTGGTCGCCAATCCGGAGTTCGGGTTTCTGGCGTCGGCGGACGGCTCCGGCAGTACGTGGTCGTTGAACGCGCAGCAAAATCAACTCACACCCTGGTCCAACGATCCCGTCAGCGATGCGCCGGCGGAAGCCATCTACATCCGCGACGGGGACACGGGAGATCTTTGGACCGCGACTCCGCTGCCCATTCGCGAACCGTCGGGCGCGTATGTCGTTCGCCATGGCTTCGGTTACAGCCGATTCGAACATGCCTCGCATGGCATCGAATTGGATCTTCTGCAATTCGTGCCGCTCCGGGATTCAATCAAGATTTCACGCCTCAAGATCGTCAATCGCTCCGCCGGCACCCGGCAACTCTCGGTCACCCATTATCTGGACTGGGTGCTGGGAAACCAGCGCAGCAAAACGGCACCGTTCATCGTGACGGAAATCGAACCGAAGACCAGGGCGCTCCTCGCCCGCAATCCCTGGGGCACGGACTTTCAATCGCGTATCGCATTCATGGACATGTCAGGCCGGCAGCAAGCCTGCACGGCCGACCGCGCGGAGTTCCTCGGCCGCCACGGATCGCTCTCTGAACCCTCGGCGCTGCTGCAATCGCACCCGCTGTCGAATCGGGCCGGTGGCGGCATGGATCCCTGCGGTGCCATGCAAACGGCCATCACTCTGCCGCCCGGCGAAGCGACCGAGCTCACGTTCCTGCTCGGCGAGGAGGCGTCGTCCGCCGCCGCCGTTGCTCTCATGCAACGCTACCGGACTCTCGATCTCGACGCTGCGCTCGAGGAGGTCACGGACTATTGGGACCGGACGCTCGGCGTCATCCAAGTGAAGACGCCCGATCGCTCCATGGACATCATGGTCAACGGCTGGTTGCTGTATCAGACGCTTGGCTGCCGGGTATGGGCGCGCACGGCGTTCTATCAATCCAGCGGAGCTTACGGCTTCCGGGATCAGCTGCAGGATGTCATGGCGCTCGTGGTGTCGCGGCCGGGGATCGCCCGCGAACACATCCTCCGTGCCGCGGGGCGCCAGTTCGAGGCGGGCGATGTGCAGCATTGGTGGCTGCCGACATCCGGCCAGGGAGTGCAAACCCGCGTCTCGGACGACCGCATCTGGCTGGCTTTCGTGGTTGCCCACTATCTGGAGGTCACCGAGGATTTCGCGGTGCTGGAGGAGCAGGTGCCGTTCCTGGCGGGCGGCCCTCTGGCGCCCGAAGTCCACGAGAACTTTTCGGCTCCCGCGACGGCGGCCATGGGATCGCTCTTCGAGCACTGTGTGCGTGCTCTCGATTCGAGTCTTGCGGTCGGCTCGCACGGGCTGCCGCTGTTCGGCACCGGCGATTGGAACGACGGCATGAATCGGGTTGGCGCAGCCGGGCGCGGCGAGAGTGTCTGGCTCGGATGGTTCTTGCACGCGGCGCTGCTCAAGTTCGCGCCGATCGCCGAGCGGCGGGGGCAATCCGCCGCCGCGGCGGTCTGGCGCAAGCATGCCTTTGCCCTGCAGCAGGCCATCGAGCGCGAAGCCTGGGACGGCGACTGGTACCGACGCGGCTACTTCGACGACGGCACGCCCTTGGGATCGGTCTCCGGCGATGAATGCCGGATCGATTCCATCGCCCAGTCGTGGGCGGTGATCTCCGGCGCCGCAGAGCACGAACGCGCGGTGCGCGCCATGTCGGCGGTCGACCGGCAGCTGGTCGACCGCAGCGACCGCCTGGTGAAATTGTTCACGCCGGCGTTCGACCGCACCCGGCACGACCCCGGCTACATCAAGGCCTATCCGCCCGGCATCCGCGAAAATGGCGGCCAGTACACTCACGCGGCCATGTGGTCGAACTTGGCGTTTGCGCTCCTGGGCGACGGCGATCGGGCCGGAGAATTATTCTCGATTCTCAATCCCATCAATCACGCGAGCACCCGCGAAGGGGTTCATCGTTACAAGGTCGAGCCCTATGTGGTCTGTGCCGACGTGTACTCATCGCCGGAGCTGGTGGGCCGCGGTGGCTGGACTTGGTATACCGGCTCCGCGGGATGGATGTATCGCACCGCCGTGGAGGGAATCTTAGGGCTCCGTTTGCGCGGCGGAATTCTATCCATCGATCCCTGCATTCCACGCGGCTGGACGGGCTTTGAAATCACCTATGAATATGGATCGTCGCGATACCGCATTGCAGTGGAAAACCCGCGCGGCGTGAGCACCGGCGTGAGCCGCGCCACTCTCGACGGCCGAGAGATATCGGGCACGCCGTGTGAAATCACCCTGGTGGATGACGGTACCCACCACTCTGGACTCATTACCCTGGGTTGATCGGCGCTCGATCGGTATCTATATCTTGTTTTGTCCGCGGTGCCGCAAAGGCGCGCAACAGGAATGTCTTGACCACTGCGCTGACGGGCAGAATTCGCAGAAGACGCAGCGCCAAGCCCGGGCGCGCAATGAGAAGACCGGCCGCGGCCGCACCCAGTGTTCCGAGCCCGCGGCCGCTCATGAGTATTTGCATGGTTCGGCTACGGGGAAATCCCCCGGGGTGATCGCCGTGTTTCGGGCTGCCTGCGTCGGATTCATGGCGCGGCGGATCGAAGGCGCGCCGCAATTCTTCCCGCGACGCCTCGAGCCTGGCGAGAATTTCGGCTTGGGCCGCTTCGTCCCGATCTGTCATGGGCTGATCAATCCTCGTCCGACGACAGTATGCGATCGAGATGCACGCGATCCTTCTGCCATTCCCGGCGCACCGAGGCCAGGAGCTGCGATTTCGCCCGCGCGGCACTCGCCCGGTACGCGGCCGCCGCGATGGCAACAGCCAGGAATCCGCCGCCCATCCATGCGATGGCACTCACCCGGTGAGGCGTGTCCCAGGTATAGGCCACCACGGCAAGGCAGCCCATGAACAGGGCAAAGAGACCAGAGATGGCTGCGACGGCGGAGCCCAAGAGCTCGGCCGCAAATTCGCGCCGCGCCCGGGCCAGATCCAGACTCGCGAGGTCGGCATACGCCGCAAGATGCCGCAGCAGCGCGGGCGCCGCTTTCGGCAGTGACCACAGCAGTCTCACCGTCTCGAGACCTTAGGAACGGCGGGTCGCTAAGATTCCCACGACGGCGCCGACCAGAGCGGCGATGCCAACCGCTTGCCATGGGCGATCGCGAACATAATCGTCAGCCGTGCTTGCGACATCTTGCGCGTGCTGCCGTATGGTCTCGGCCCCGTCCGCCAGGCTTTGCTTCGTCGCATCAACCGCGCGCTGAACTTTGCTGCGCACCCGCACCACGTCCACATCCTTCAAATCCGCGATCCGCGCCATCAGATCTTCGACGTCCGCAATCAAGTTCTTGATCTCGCTCGAAGCAGCGGCCTTGACGTCCTTTACGCCTTCGCTCACATCGTTCCTAATGCGACGCCCGCTTGCACGTGCCTGCTCAGTGGTTCCGTCGTATGTAGTTTCCATTTGTTATCTCCTAGAGAACACACAGACAGTATCACAGGTATCGTCGCGGCGGCCGAGGAGCTGCGCCATCGGTTGCGC
>Ga0137401_10001566_pt1 | contig 10065 bp, 3 predicted proteins | sample CZOMad1_1_16fung_FD_108286 | JGI IMG/M metagenome (GOLD analysis project Ga0137401, IMG submission 108286) | Vadose zone soil fungal communities from Angelo Coast Range Reserve, California, USA - CZOMad1_1_16fungal (Illumina Assembly) | ecosystem: Environmental > Terrestrial > Soil > Vadose zone...
ATGCTTGTGTTGAACATTAGAGAAATTTCCAACCTGTTTAACAATCCTGGAATAGCGTCGAGACGAGTCTCGACGCCGCAGACACGAGTGTCCGCGCCACGATTGATTCCACGATGAATTTTTAAGTTGGTGCTTCTCAGAATTTCCGGCGCAACACATTAGTGGCGGAAGCAAAAGTTTTTCCGATTATTGCCTAGGCGGATGGTGGCACAAGGTACATCCTGGCTGGAGTTCTTACAACCGCGTTGGAGACCACGCTTGCGCCTGTTGTGTTTCCCTTATGCCGGAGGAAGCGCGGCGGCTTACCGCGAATGGCAAAAGGCGCTTCCCGACAGCATCGAGGTTTGGCCGATTCAGTTGCCCGGGCGGGGCAAACGCCTTTCGGAAAATCCTTACACGCAAGTGGCCCACCTGGTTGACGAGCTCGGCGAGGACATACTCCGCAACATGCCCGGGCCGTTTGCGGTTTTTGGTTATAGCATGGGAGCGCTGATAGCATTCGAACTGGCGAGACGCGCCCAGGAAAACGGAACCAGAGGTCCGATTCACCTGTTTGTCGCGGCTCGGCGCGCGCCGCACCTGCCTTCAAACCACAGATCGACATACGATCTTCCCGATTTCGAGCTGATCGCCGAATTGGAGAAGATGCGGGGCACGCCGCCACAATTGTTGGAGGACCCGGAAGCTATGCGTCTCTTCCTCCCCGCGATTCGCGCGGATTTCGAACTGGTGCAGACCTATAGTTTCAAAGCGGGCCGGACATTGGGCTGCCCGATAACCGCGTTGGGCGGCGTGCGCGACAGCAGCGGGGATTATCGGCAAATCGAGCCCTGGAAGGCGCAGACTACCGCGCGGTTTGCCGTTCGAATGTTTCCCGGAGACCACTTCTTCATCAATACCTGCCAACAGGCCCTGGTGTCCGTTGTGGCGCAGGAATTGAATCAACACTTAGGAACAACATGAAGCGACTGGTGAACTTGTGAATACGCCACTTTATCTGAGACAGGATATACAACTGGAGCCACTGGTGGACCGGTGGTACGCATGGTCGCAACTCATTCCCCCTTGCACCGCGGCAAGGAATATGACTGAGCGGCATTTCCAGATTATGGACTCTTACGTTAGCGCGCCGCAGGTGCACGCTATCGCGGTCAAGAATCCCAAGATGATGGGCGGACCCTTTATCGACTACGGCGGTAAACGCGTCGCCGAAATCCAAGCCCTGAAAGCCGGCACGAAGGCGCTGCGCAGCGACTTGGTGGAGTTGTCGGCGGCGCTCGCCTCCCTGGACGCGACGTTGCGGTCCACCGCCAAGGGTTTGTCGTTACAGCCGGTCTTCGAGAACGTTCCGGATTGCCTGCGCGGCTACGTCGAGCTCGGGTACGACGTCAACAACAATGCATCCTTCCGGATTTTGGAACCGTTGGTATACCGGAGCCCGCTGTATAACACGGTCTCGCAGTCGCTGACGTTGTCGGTAACCAACGGCGATGACCGGCCCTTCGTGCTGAGCACACCGCGGTTGGAGGGGCCCGGCCTTCTGCACTTACACTGGCCCTTCGACGACGATCGTGTCGACGAGCTATTCCGGCTGAAGACCAGACCGGAAACCTGGTCCACCATCCGGGACCGCCTGGGCTTGGACGAACAACAGGCCGAGCTGTTCCGCACATTTTTGACTGAAGCGCCGCCACAGCCCTACGAAAAATACACCGGCCCGGGCGTGAGGTGGCGCTATTTCGGCCACGCTTGTATTCTCATCGAGACCAAAAGCACGAGCATGCTGTTCGACCCGGTCTTGAGTTACACCTACGAGAGCACGATCTCCAGATATTCCTATGCGCATCTCCCGCCGGTGATCGATTATGTGATGATCACGCACAATCATCAGGATCACATTCTCTTCGAAACCATGCTGCAGCTCAGGGATCGGGTAAAGACGGTCATCGTTCCCCGGAGCGGGTCCGGCGCGATCCAGGACCCATCGCTCAAGCTGGCACTGGAGCACACCGGTTTTCGTAACGTGGTGGAGTTGGGCGAGCTGGAGTCCATCGAGTTCGAGAAGGATTGCTCCATTACCGGCCTTCCGTTTTTCGGTGAGCACGCCGATATGGCCATCATTACCAAGCTGGCGTATCTCATCCGCCTGGGCAAGGAGTCGCTGCTATTCGCGGCCGACTCCTGTAACGTCGAGCCACGGCTCTATCAACACTTGCACCGCATTTTCGGCGACATCAGCGCGCTGTTTCTCGGGATGGAGTGCGATGGCGCGCCTTTGAGCTGGCTATATGGGCCGCTCCTCTTCCAGCGGCCGGATCGGGCAGCGGATATGTCGAGGAGATTGGCGGGCTCTAATTTCGACCAGGCGATCGCGATTGTGAACGAGTTCCGCTGCAAGGATGTGTACGTCTATGCGATGGGCCAAGAGCCTTGGCTGAACTACGTGATGAGTTTGAAGTACACCGACCAATCGCGGCCGATCGTCGAGTCCAACCGTCTGATTGAAGACTGCCGGCAGCGCGGTATCTGCTCGGAGCGGCTTTTTGGAGAGAAGGAAATTCTCCTGGAAGACGCCTTTGCGTTTGCCGGCCAAGCTTGAAGACGGTGCTGAAAAAAGCTGAAGACCGCTCCCTGACGGTCGCGGCTCGGAATGCAACTATAAACGCTCAGTGTCGATTCCGAGCCGCGACCGTCAGGGAGCGGTTTTCAACCTTTTTCAGCACCATCTGAAATAACTCGCTCATGTCAGCTACTGTCTCAGCGGAAGCGCACAATCTCTCCAAGCCGGCGACCGTATCTTCACACTGGCTCAAGCTCGCCCTGGCGTCAGGCCTGCTCGGTAGCATCCTTGTTGCGAGCCTGCAGCGACCCTCGCCAGCGCCTCTTCCCGCGAGTGCGGCCGTTACGGAATTCTCGGCATATCGGGCACAGCGGCACATTGCCAATATCGCCACCAGTCCGCACGCCACCGGCACGCCGGCGAATGCGATAGTCGCGGGCTATATCGCGGGCGAATTGACCAAACTGGGGGCGCATCCGCGCGTACAAGAAGCGCTAGTCCTCGAACGGCGGCCCGCGGGATATCGCTTGGTCCAGGTCCGGAACGTGATCGGGACGATGGCGGGATCCCGGAATAGCCGCGCGGTCGTCCTGGTCGCCCACTACGATTCCGCGTGGAGCAGTCCCGGCGCCGCCGACGACGGAGCTGGCGTCGCCACGCTGCTCGAGACACTCTCGGCTTTACGCGCCTCCTCCCCTCTAAGGAACGACGTGATCTTCCTTTTCACCGATGCGGAGGAGCTGGGGCTGAAGGGCGCGCAGGCTTTCGTGCGCTCCGATCCCGCGGCGAACAACGTGGGCGCGGTTCTTAACTTTGAAGCACGGGGGAGCAGCGGACCTTCCGTGATGTTCGAAACGCGAGAGAACGACGGTTGGCTCATCCGCGCGCTGCTCGCTGCCGCGCCGAAAGCCGTAATCAGCTCGCTGGCGCCGAGCGTCTACCGCTTCATGCCCAACGACACAGACTACAGTGTCTTCAAGCAAGCGGGCATTCCGGGATTGAATTTCGCATTTGCCGAAGATTGGCATTCCTATCACGCCGTACTCGATCGCGCCGATCGGGTCAGCCTGGGTAGCTTGCAGAGCCACGGAACCTACGCCTTGTCGAGCTCACGCTATCTGGGCAATCTGGATCTGAGCCGGCAAGCGCGGCAGGAGCTCGTCTACTTTCACCTTCTTGGACCGCTGACGATTCTCTATCCGGCGTCGTGGGCATTCATTTTCAGTTTGACCGCCGCCCTAAGCTTGCTGGCCGTTCTCTTTCTCGCCGTCCGAAGAAGAACCATCGTGCTGCGGTGGATGCCACTCACTATTCTCCTGGTTCCGGTGTCGGGTGTGGCGGCGGTATTGGTTTGCCGCCTGGTATTGCAGCGCCTCTACGACTGGAGCGACGGCCGGGTCTTGTTCGAAAGCGCATTCTTCATTCCGGCGATCATCTCGCTCGCAGCGGCTGTGTTCCTGATGCTCCAGGCGTGGCCGGCGCGAAAATCGAATGCGCAGACGGTGATGGCGGGCGGGCTGCTCTGCTGGGCGTTTCTCTCGCTGCTCACCAGCCTGCAGTTGAAGGGCGCCAGCTTTTTGTTCACTTGGCCACTCGTCTGTGCCATTGCTGTGTTCGGCTGGATCGTGCTGCGTCCCCGCGCGTCGCTCTTGCCGCAGCTCGCGATGCTGCCCGCGATTCTCATCCTTGTTCCGGCGGTGGACAGCCTGTTTACCGCGTTCGTCCTGGCCGGGAGCGCCATGGTAGCGATGTTCATTGTCTTGTGCCTGGTCCTGTTCATCCCGGCGCTAAACGCGCTGATGCCGCATACTCTTCGGACTAGCGCCGTGCTGGCGCTGGCCGCGGTGGCGCTATTCACAGCGGCCTTCCTGCGGTCGCATCAGGACGCGGCCCATCCTCGTTCGAACTTCGTTCTGTATGTCTGGAACGCCGACACGCATAGTGGTAGTTGGGCCACCGCGAATCAGCCGCTGGACGGATGGATGGCCAAGCTGTTCGGTGTTTCCCGGCAAACCTCCAAAGCCCGTTCGGTCATTCCCGGATGGTTCGGTCCCAATCCGTGGGGGCCGGAGTTCATAGTCGCACCGGCTTCGGACGCCCGGCTTGCAGCGCCGGAACTAACCGTGATCGAGAAGACGGCGGAAGGCGAGACTTGGCGGCTAAGGTTCACGGTACGATCCGCCAGGAGCGCACCCGAAGTGTCGGTCCGCTTGTTGGCGGCAGGCGCTCTATCGTCGGTGACGGTGAACAACGAGTCCGTTCCACTTGGCGACCCGAAAGACGCCGCCGTCAATCGTCTTCAATTGGACTGCATAGGCGCCGTGGAGAACGGCTGGTTGATTTCCGTGGCCGGACGCGGGCTGCCTGGGCTACAGATCGCCTTTGCGGATCGATCCTACGATCTTCCATTCGGGGAGCGCACAGGCTTGAGTGAACGGGCCGCTTCGTTCATACCGGACCGGTTCTCGGGCGACAGCACTTTCGTCAGCAGATCAGTCGCCTTCTAATGTAAAAGTGGGGCGGACGCCCCATAAGCGCATAGAAGCGTGGCGCGGCCTTCAGGCTGCCGCATCGAGACTCGTCTCGATGCTTGTCTCGAAAATTGGCGAAACTCCCAACTTTTGAACAATCCTCGAATAGCGTCGAGACGAGTCTCGACGCCGCAGACACGAGTGTCCGCGCCACGGTTCTCCAACCCCACATGCTCTCTGAAACAATCCCGCGCTGAGGAATTGGCCTTGAAGACACCAGTATCCAACGCGATGCCTCGACCGGCTTCCCTGGTCGACATGCTGCGCGATCGCGCCGCATCCACCGGGCCCAAGCTCGGTTTTGGCTGGCTTGCCGCCGGCGAAGCCCTCACCCGGTTCATGACTTTCGCCGAACTCGACCGCGCCGCTCGCGCCGTTGCCGCGGAGTTGCAACAGCGCGGCTTGCAGCATCAAACTGTCGCGCTGCTTTTCAATCCGGGGCTCGATTTTCTGGCCGGCCTGTTTGGCGCCTGGTACGCCTCTGCCGTCGCCGTTCCGTTATACGCTCCCGGAGCGAATCGCGATACGCAACGTCTGTCGAAAATCCTCGACAATGCCCGTCCCGCGGCGATTCTCACCGTTTCCAGCGACGTCGGCGACGAAGCGCGGCTGCGCCTCAGCCTGGATGTCGACCTATGGCTCAATATCGACCAGATTCCATCCGGCATGGCCGACTTCTGGGCCGATCCTCACGTGGAGAGCGATAGCCTCGCCTATCTTCAGTACACGTCCGGTTCGACGGCGGAGCCGCGCGGAGTTCGTATCACCCACCGCAACGCTCTCGAGAATCTCCAGAGCATCGCGGATGGAGGCGCCTTTACCGACGACACGGTCTCGGTATCCTGGTTGCCGCACTTCCACGACATGGGACTGGTATACGGAGTTCTCCAGCCTCTGTTCAGCGGCTTCAATGGATACCTTTTCTCGCCGGCCGCGTTCATCCAAAAGCCGTTGAGATGGCTGCAAGCGATCGGCCAGTATCGCGGCACCCACTGCGGCGGGCCCAACTTCGCTTACGACCTTTGTGTTCAACGCACCACGGAAGCCGACCGGGCGACGCTCGATCTGTCCTCGTGGCGGGTGGCGTTCAACGGCGCTGAGCCGGTCCGTTCCGAGACGCTGGATCTGTTCGCCAAGGCCTTTGCCGGCGCGGGATTCAAATCCAGCGCATTTTATCCCGTCTACGGCTTGGCGGAGGCCACGCTAAAAGTGACCAGCCCGGAACCGCATCGGGGCGCAACTGTCCGCCGTCTCAACGCCGCGGCTTTCGCGCGTAAGGAAGTGCAACTTGAGACCGTCCCCGGCCAGCCCGCCGTCATGCTAGTCGGATGCGGGCGGGCGATCGGCCCTGCTCGCGTCCTGATCGTGGATCCCGATAAATGCCATCCGCTGGACGACGGGAAGATCGGAGAAATCTGGGTGTCGGGTCCGTCCGTTTCGGCGGGATACTGGGACAACCCAGCCGCCTCCAAGCGAGTTTTCAACGCGTGGACCAAGCCACGGCGCGAAGGTCCGTTCCTAAGAACAGGCGACCTGGGCTTCCTTCTCGATGGCGAGTTGTACGTCGCCGGCCGCCTGAAGGATTGCATCATCATTCGTGGACAGAATTACTATGCCCACGATATCGAGCGCACCGTGGGGGCCTGTCACGCCGCTCTCCGGTCCAACGCCATTGCGGCCTTCTCAGCCGATATCGCCGGAGAGGAACGGCTGATAGTCGCGGCGCAACTGAAACGGCGCGCGGCGACCGGTCTCGAGAATATCGCGAGTATCGTCCGCCAGGCGATCTCCGAGCAACATTTGTTGCGGGTGCACGTCGTCGTGTTGCTGCCACCGCGCGGCCTGCCGATGACTTCCAGCGGCAAGGTCCAGCGCTGGCTCTGCCGCTCGCAGTATCTGGCGGGAGAACTCCCGGCGCTATTCAGCAGCGTACTGCCCAGTGGTCCGAACGCGCGGTTGGAGCGAATGAGCCGCAAGTCCCTGCTGGCTCTCGACGGCGAGGCCCGTCTTTCCATACTTCAGGAATACGTGCGCTCGGCGGTCATGCGCGTGGCGGGCCTGGACGATCTGGAGACCGAATCGTCCACGCCGCTAGCGTGCCTGGGAGTGGATTCCCTGGCGCTGACAGAGCTCTGCCACAACATCGAGTCGGATTTCGAGATTGTTGTGCCGGTGTCGTCGGTGTTCGAGAACAACACAATTTCCGATATCGCGGCGATGCTGCTCGGCCGCGTTTCGGAAACGCCGGCGGTGGACGTTCTCCGCGCGACGGCTGGGCCGGTGGCGGGGGTCTGGCCGGCATCCATCGGGCAGTCGGCCATGTGGGTGGAGTGTTCGCTCGCGCCTTCCACCACCGCGTTTCATGTATGTCAGGCGGTGCGCATCCATTCCACGCTCAATATCCAAGCGCTTTCCAGCTCGTTTCGGCGCCTGGTCCACCGGCATGCGGCGCTGCGCACCCGATTCCTGGAACGCGACGGGCAGTTGCTGCAAGCCGTCACCGATTCGCCCGACGTCGACTTCGCGGTCGTGGATGCGGCGGACTCAACTGAGAGCGAACTGCTCCAGATCGTACAGCGCGACGCTTATCTTCCGTTCGATCTCACCAACGGTCCTCTGTTTCGGTCGCGGCTCTATACCAAGTCCCGGCGTGAACACGTACTGCTGATCGCCGTTCACCATATCGTTTCGGACTTCTGGTCAATGGGCGTGATTCTACGCGAGCTGACGCAAATGTACGGCTCGGAAACATTGGGCGGGTCGCTCCCTCAACTGGTCACCGAGCCGCTGCAGTTCCCGGACTTCGTGGCCTGGGAACGCGCGCTCGTGTCGGGCGTGGAAGGGCAGCGCATGTTGGAGTACTGGCGCTCCGAACTTGCGGGTCCGCTTCCAACGTTGGAGATCTCGACCGAGCGCCGCGTGCGCAGCGAGCCGGTGAGGGCCGCTGGGGCAAAACAGTTCCAGGTTGGCGCGGAGTGTTTGCAACGTCTCAAGGAATTGGCCCGCGCCGAGAACACCACGCTGTTCGCGGTACTGCTGGGCGCGTTCGCGGCGCTGCTCCATCGTTATTCGGGTCAGAACGAGATTGTGCTCGGGTCTCCATTCCATGGCAGATCCCATGCCGCGATGCGCGATTCGGTTGGATACTTCGCCAACATGGTCCCAACGCGCGTCGATTTCTCGAATCGTCCTTCCTTCCAATCCGTCCTGCAGTGGGTTTCCCGCAAGACCCGCGATGCATTCGACCATGGACGACTTCCTTTCGCCGCGCTCGTTGAGAATCTCGTGCCGGAACGCCGGATGTTCACCTCTCCGATTTTCCAGGCGGTGTTCGTGCTGCAGCGCGCTCACTTGTCCGAACAACAGAACACGGCGATGTTCGCCTCCGGATCGGATGACGCCACCCTCGAATTAGCCGGACTGCAAATGCAAGCGCTGCCGCTTCCGAATCCTTCCACGCAGTTCGATTTGACCATGACCGTTGCCGAGGGCCACGCCGGACTGCACGGAAAAATCGAATTTGACGAAAAGCTATTCGAGCAATCCGCTATTGGCCGGATGTTGTCCTCCTTTGCCGTTTTGTTGGAAGAAATCGCGAATGAACCGGCGCAAAGAGTTTCTGATCTTCCTCTGCTGACGCTGCCGGAGACGCGGGAACTAACCGGGGAATGGAACGGCGCTTTCGCTCGATTCCGTGCGGATGTGTGCCTGCATTCCCTGGTGGAGTCCCGGGCGATGCAACAACCGGAAGCTGTCGCGGTGGTGTGCGATGACGATCGTCTGACCTACGGGGAACTCGATTCGCGGGCCGAAATGCTCGCAAGCCGGCTGCGGGCGCGCGGCGTCCGTCCGGAAACGCGGGTGGGTCTGCTTCTGGATCGCGGCATTGCGATGACTGTCGCCATTCTCGGAGTGGCAAAGAGCGGCGGCGCGTATGTGCCTCTGGAACCAAACGCGCCTGAGGAGCGGCTCGCGTACATCTTGAACGACGCGCAGGTGACGCTGGTATTGACCGAGCCCGGCGCGGAAGACAAGCTGAGCGGCTGGGACGGCCCGCGGATGTATGTGGATGGCGGAGACGCTGCCGCGCCCATCCATCGGGGGCAGTGGTTCACGCACGCGGATAACGCCGCCTACATCATCTATACATCCGGGTCCACCGGGCGTCCCAAGGGTGTCGTGGTCACGCATGCCAACGTCGTTCGGTTGTTGCGGGCTACTGAGAGCGCATTCCATTTCGGTCCCACCGACGTGTGGACCATGTTTCACTCCTACGCGTTCGATTTCTCGGTTTGGGAGTACTGGGCTTGTCTGGCATACGGGGGAAGGCTGGTAGTGGTGCCGTATTCCATCAGCCGATCCGCGGATGATTTCTACCAGGTCCTGGTGCGCGAGCAAGTGACCGTGTTGAATCAAACGCCCTCAGCCTTCCAGGAGTTGATCCGTGCCGACGGTGCAATCCGAAGCAACGAACTGGCGCTGCGTCTGGTGATCTTTGGCGGAGAAAAACTGGAGCCGGGAATCCTGAGGCCTTGGATCGCGCGGCATGGAGATCGGTCGCCGGAACTGGTGAACATGTACGGCATCACCGAGACTACTGTGCATGTGACGTATCGAAGAATGCTTGGCCGGGATGCCGAGCGGATGTTTGGCAGCCCCATCGGACAACTGCTGGGCGATCTGCGTTTGTACGTGTTGGGCGGGGGCGGGCAGTTGGCGCCGGTGGGAGTGCCGGGGGAGTTGTACATCGGGGGCGCGGGGTTGGCGCGGGGGTATTGGAGACGGGCGGGATTGACGGCGGAGCGGTTCGTGCCGGACGGATTCAGCGGGGAGTTGGGTGGGCGGTTGTACCGCAGCGGAGACCGGGTGCGGTGGAGCGCGGCGGGAGAGTTGGAGTACCTGGGACGGCTGGACGAACAGGTGAAGATCCGGGGACACCGGATCGAGCTAGGGGAGATCGAGGCGGCGCTGCGG
>Ga0137401_10001567_pt1 | contig 10065 bp, 7 predicted proteins | sample CZOMad1_1_16fung_FD_108286 | JGI IMG/M metagenome (GOLD analysis project Ga0137401, IMG submission 108286) | Vadose zone soil fungal communities from Angelo Coast Range Reserve, California, USA - CZOMad1_1_16fungal (Illumina Assembly) | ecosystem: Environmental > Terrestrial > Soil > Vadose zone...
GCTGTGGCGGGGGCTGATGAGAAAGTCTCTAAGCCCGGTAGCCGACATCACTCGTCACGCCCAAGGCATAACCTCAACCACCTTGAGTGAGCGGCTACCCGTGATCAAGACAGGGGACGAGCTCGAACGCCTGTCCATCTCTCTGAGCCACATGATTGCGGGACTGGAGAATGCGTTCCAACACATCGCGCGCTTTTCCGCCGACGCGTCTCATGATTTGCGAACGCCTTTGACCATACTCCAGTTGGAACTGGAAGGAATCGTACAGAACCCACGCCTTGCACGCGAGATCGCTAACCAGATTGGGAGCGGACTGGAAGAAACTCACCGTTTGTCGAGAATCGTGGAGAATTTGCTTATCATTTCGCGCCTGGATGCCGGCGAGGCGTGCATCGAAAAGGTGCCGCTCGATTTAGCCGAACTGGCCACCTCGACGGCGGATCAGATGAGACTTCTCGCGGAGGAAAAGCCGGTTTCGCTTCGATGTGACGTCGAGCAGGACGTCTGGATTGAAGGAGATCGGGCGCGCCTGAAGCAGGTGATCGTCAATCTTACCGACAATGCGATCAAGCACGCTCCTGCCGGCGGATGCGTGACCATCGCCGTCCACGCGAACGAATCAGGCGTGCTGTTGGAGGTTGCGGATTCCGGCGTCGGTATCTCTGCGGAAGCTCTCCCCCACGTTTTCGAAAGATTTTATCGCGCCGATAAAGCCCGTTCTCGGGACTCCGGAGGCGCGGGACTGGGTCTCGCCATTGTGAAGTCGATTTGCAGTGCCCACAATGCAGAGATCAGGGTTTCGAGTGTTGAAGGCCCGGGAAGCCGTTTCATTGTTCAATTGGTCACCGGTGACGTCGGGGAGAATGAAGTAATGAGACCCCGAATACTCGCCGCGGCCACGTCAGAGAAACAGTAGGTCCTGAACTCTACTCCCGGCCGCTTACTTGATAGCCCGCTCCTAGAACACTACGGGCCAGTAGTTACATATACCCGACCTCATTACTGAACGCTGTAGACCCGGATCTCGGCATTCGCATTGTCATGCTGCGGAACTGCCAGGAAATATCGGTGCAGTTCAGGCACCAGTCGCCCGTTTCTGGCTCCAGGTCCGGAAGGTAGTTGTCCGAGCGACTGATAGTGATCGGGATCAACTTCTTGATAAGTGTCTACCGAGCCCGATCCCGCACCACAGGCGGCGTAGAGACGCTTGCTTCGCGGATCGAAATGAAGGTCATCAATCCCTTCTGCAATCTTCAAAGCCTGAAGTTCTTTTCCGGTCTGCGTATCAAACACCACGATATGCCCGCTCCGGCAGCCCACAAACAGGCGATGGTTCGCCTCGTCGTAAGCCATGGACACATTCATCTTGCCCAAAGTAACCGGCCAGGTCTGCACGATGGTTCGCTTCTCGCGGTCAATCACTGGCACCTCGTTCTTGGCTCGATTGTTGAGGTAAAGCTTTGGGCTCGATTTTTCCAGTGCCATTACTTCCAGAGTATCGCCTTCGACTTTGATGTCCGCTTGTTTCTCTCCCGCCGTCGAGTCTACGACACTCAATGTGGAATATGACATCTTAACGTCTTTGCCGCCACTCACCACATAAAGAAGGTGAGTTGCGGGATCATAGCTCATTGCATCGGCATCGAGTTGGAGCGTAACGCTCTTGAGGATCTTATAACTCTTCCCATCAATGATCCTCACCATCCCGGCTTCCCCATCCGTTACGTAAATACGATCAATATCCTCACGATAAACCACCGCATGGGGCTTTTCGATTCCGTGGATAGTTTGAAGTATTTTTCCGTCCCGGTAATCGAGAACGAGGAGAGCGTGGTGGTCCTCCGGAGTCGCGAAAAGCCGATGATTTTTGAGATCAATTCCGAAATGGTCGAACCTTCCCTTAATTTCTGCGGGCAGTTTGAATGTCTGGACCAGAGTCAATGGTTCCTTTTTGTCCGGCGCAGCTCCGATCGTAAGCAACACTAGAATTGCGAGAAACATCACGTACGATTTCTTCATCTTCTCTCCTGAGGAATTTGTAGTTCTACCTACCAGATAATTTTCACAGCGAACTGCACTTCCCTCGCCGTTGTTGTGGTCCTTGACAGGATACCTGCCACATCGCTTACAGACCCTCCGGAGTCAAACATATCGGTGTTGTCCGGTGTTGTGGGAGGTGCGAAGTTGGCGCGATTGAGAATATTGAAAATTTCCGCGCGGAATTGCACGTTAAAATTCTCCGAAATTCTCCTGATGTAATTGTTCTTGAATACGGAGAAGTCGACGCTAGCTAAGCCCGGACCACTCAAAATATTGCGTCCGGCATTGCCGCGCAGGTTAAAGCACAACAAGGAGTTCGGATCTACGGGCCCAAAGGTGGGTGGCTGCGGGTTGCAATACTGATTCCAAAAGGCTAGATCAGGTGCCGTTGGAACGGCGAAGCACTCCGTATTGACGTAGTGGGCGGGCTTGCCGGGATTTGTGAGCGAGTTGCATCCCGAGCTGCGAAGCCGGTTGGGGAAAGCCCAATCATCGCCGCTGGACGTGTTCGCCGGATCGTCACCGGTGCCCCAGGTGGGCGTAAAGGGGACGCCATCGTTCGCTTGAAAAATAAGGCCTAGCTGCCATCCGTCCAGCGCCCACTTTGCCGGCCCGGAGAACGATTTAGGTGAAGGAACTTGCCATGTGCCATTCACCACCAGGGTGCGTCCGATATTGAAATCAGACAGTCCGCGCGACAATCCTAAATCGAACCAATGCAGACTGGAGATCGAGTTGCCGAACGCGTCGCCTGCCATGGTAGCCGAACTGGTGTCCATACTCTTTGCCCACGTGAACGCACCTTGAACCTGAAAACCGTGGCTCATGCGCTTGGCCAGCTGTAATTCCAGTGCATTGAAGTAGGAATGCCCCTTATACCAGAGCCCTCGAATCGACCCGTAGTTCGTATTAAACGGGTCGAGTGGACCGCCAAAGTCAGGATCGTTCGGATCTGAAATAAATGGCCAAACATATCCGGCGGAGGTCTTGGTCGGTAGCACCATCCTGGCATCATCTACGCGGAACGGCTGATGTATGCCGCGGGATCCGACATATGCCACCATTCCTGTCAGGCTGGGAGATAGCTCCTGCTGCACACTGAGGTTCCATTGCATGACGTAATTTCGTTTAGGGTTAGGCTCGATATAGGTCGCCCGCAGTTTGTTCGCTGGAAAGTTAGTAATATTCGAGAAAAACGTGCCGGCGCCAGGGTTACGAATGGAGGTGTATTGGAAGAAGGGGGCTGCCAACGTGGTCAGCAGGGTGAACTGATAAGGCAGCGGCAGAACATCAAACATTCCTACGCCACCTCGGACTGCCGTCCGGCCAGTGTTGAACGGGTCCCATGCGAAACCGATGCGCGGTTCAAAATTCTTCAGCGTCGGATTGTTGAAAAACGGGTTACCCAGATGAGGCTCTGCGTCCGTGATATTCCTTAGGTTTGATAGCTTATTTCTTGTCTCCGTCAGCATGGTGTTCATCTCGTAACGAAGACCGATATTAAGAGTCAGTCCCGGTAGCACTCGCCAATCATCATGCACGTATACACCAAACAGAGTGGTGCGAAGATTGCGCGGTGAAAGGGTGCTGGCGATGCCTCCCTGAAATATACTGGGTATATTCTGCAAAAAGGTGCTGCGCACGAAGGTTCCATTGTTATCGAACTGGCTCAGGGACCCGAACTTGAAAATTCCGTTGGGATCGGAAAGGGCTCGGATGTTGAGGCTCATGGGCTCGACGGCAAAGCCGAATTTAATGGTATGGGTACCTTTCGTGATGAAAGCGTCGTCATAGAGCTGGAATGTATTCCAACGGTAGTAATAAGTGGGCTCTCCGCCCATCCCACCCAGGAAAGGCGTCACTCCGGCAATGAATACCTGAGTCGCAGTCCTGCCCGGAAAAATTCCAAGAGATGTATCGGATGCTAGCGGATTAAACGCCGAGACGCTCTCATTGTCATTTACGGTTTCGTGGTTGTAGCCAAAACGCAGTGAGTTCGCGAAGCTAGTGCTGAAGAGGTGCGTCTCTTCTAATGCAAAGATCTGTCTGGACACCAGGCTCCCGAGCAAGATCACATTTACGCCATCGGGGGCCGAGTAGGGCGTTCGGTCAAACAGGTAGGTGCCGAAGAGAGCATCCTTGTCCGCAAACTTGTGATCAATACGTGTTGTAACGAAATTCTCATTGACAACCTGCTGACCCGCGAAGGTGTAATACCCTGTGTCTCCGTTGCCGATAATGTCTCCGTTCGGCAAGTGATAGAAGGGCAGGTACGCTGCCGCGGCAAGATCTACGCCATCCGCGTTCGTATTGGGTCCCACCGTTAGCTGAGTTGGTGAGCAGGAGGTGTCTTGCGGTCTGGAACAGAGCAGCCCAGCACGTGCCGCTGGCGAGGGCACGGTTGTCAACGCTGAGATACCCTTGGATTGCCGAATGCCCTCGTAATCCGCGAAGAAAAATGTGCGGCTTTGGAGGATGGGCCCACCGATTGCACCTCCGAACTGATTGCGCTTGAATGGCGGAATCGTGGCACCGTCAAAATAGTTTCTGGCGTCCAGCGCGCTGTTCCGCAGGAACTCATAAGCGCTGCCGTGAAAAGCATTCGTCCCGGAGCGCGTAACCGCGTTGACAACACCGCCCGAAGTTTTGCCGTACTCTGCCGAATAGTTGCTCGTGATTACAGAAAATTCCTGAATCGCATCGACTCCCAGATTTCCCCCTAGTACACTGCCGGGTCCGCCGTTGGCGTAATCGTTAAGGCTGATGCCATCCAGACGATAATTGTTTTGCTGGGGGCGAGCGCCGGAGATGGTCAATTGCTGCCCGAAACCCCGGTTGCCACGATCTGCGCCGACGGTGAACGTGGGCTGGGTTTGAATGGCGTCAACACCAGGCTGTAGGGTCGCCAGGTCCGTCCAGCTGCGCCCGTTGAGAGGCAGTTCACGCACCGTGGTTGCATTAACCACCGCGCTGAGGTCCGAGGAGGTGAGCTGCACGGGAGGAATTTCCGAGTAGACCACAATCTTCTCGCCCGCCGACCCGACTTTCATGCCTAGATCCAAAGTCTGGCTCGACCCGACGAACAGGGTAACGTCGGCTTGGGCCGTGGAGAATCCCCGAGCAGTCACGGTGACCCGATATTCGCCCGGCACTAAATTGGGCGCCGTGTAAAAGCCGGCGGAGTCCGACGTTACAGCTCGGATCACTCCGGCCGCGCTGTTTTTTATGGAAACCTCCGCTCCCACTAATGCCGCGCCGGAAGAGTCGGTGATGCTGCCGGAGAGCGTAGCCCCAGCAACCTGTGCGTAAACCAGACTCGACGGCACGAACGCCACAAGCAGTGTTACGACAATCGCTAGAACTTGAAACTTTAGTGCGTGGCAAGAGTACACACAGCACCTCCCAAGCGGGCGACGTATCACTATCCGATTGCCATTAACATGACATGAACGCAACATGAATTTTTACTCATGTGCATGATCGACCAACAATGTTTTCCCTCCTGCCGTCGCAAAGCGTGCTATCGTGCGGCAACATGTGGTGTTTCGTTACGCGAAGGTGGCAATGCTCGGTAGCGTAGAAGGCTGCCTACGAGATTGTAGTGCCGGTTCCTTGTGAAACGATGCTGAAGATCAGGATGAAAGCTGTCGCTGCTACCGGCAACCTCAGCACCGGGTTCCGCGAAGAAAGCCTGCTTCGCGCCGTGGAACAGGGAGCGAACTTCATTGGGTGTGATGCGGGCACCACTGACTCGGGCCCTTATTACCTGGGATCAGGTCAACCTCGCGGCCCCCGCGAAGGCGTAAAGAGAAATCTCCGACTGATGTTGCGTGAGGCTCTCAAGGCCGGCATTCCAGTAATCGTCGGTTCTGCCGGACATGCTGGTGGCCGACCGCATTTGGAGTGGACGGTCAGCATCATTCGAGAACTGGCTCGCGAACACGGCTGGCACTTTAAACTCGCTGCAATCGATGGTGAAGTAGACAAGAACGTATTGGCGCACGCTTTCAACCAGGGTGAACTCAGCGCGTTAACACCCGCTCCTCCACTCGACGAAAGCGCGATCCGACATGCCGAGCGCTTCGTCGCGATGATGGGAATTGAGCCCATCCAGCAGGCCATCTCGGCGGGCGCCCAGGTCGTGATAGCCGGACGTTTGAGCGACGTAGCGATCTACGCCGCGCTCCCGGTTCTTAAAGGGATCCCTAAATCAGTTGCTTTCCACGCCGGGAAGATTCTGGAATGCGGAGCTGCCAGTGCAGCACAGAGACTGTATCCCGATTGCATGGTAGCTGACATGGACCCGGATGGGTTCACCGTGGAACCCCCGAATCCAGCGATCCGTTGCACACCACAAAGTGTAGCCGCCCATGCCCTGTACGAAAATGCAGATCCCTATCACCTGGTGGAATCCGGCGGAGTACTGGATACGTCCGGCGCGAAGTATGAAGCTGTGGGCGAGAGGGCGGTGCGCGTCACCGGCAGCCGGTTTACGCCTTCACAGAAATACACCGTTCGCATCGAAGGTGCCACATTGGTGGGATACCGGTCGATCGCCATTGCGGGAATTCGAGATCCGCTGGTCTTGCGTCAACTTGACGCTTTTCTCTCCACCCTGCGGCCCGTAATCGAGCGCAAGGTGTCCGATAGCTTGAAATTGGCTCCTGATGCTTACACACTCAATTTTCGGGTGTATGGGCGCAATGGGACACTTGGCGACTTGGAGCCGGTATCCTATGAAGGCCACGAAGTTGGATTGATTATCGACGTTGTCGCAGCTACTCAGTCCATCGCCGCTGATATCATCCCCATCGCCTCCCACACTGGATTACATCATCCCGTCCCGGAACACGAAGGCCTGATCAGCAATTTGGCGTACCCCTTTTCCCCGGGGGGAATCAATGCCGGACCGGTTTACAGCTTCTGCATTAACCACGTGTGGGAACTCAGTGATCCGTGCAGGCCATTTGCGATGAGAATGGAAGTCTTATGAACCTTGTGTCACATCCACCGAGAATGCGCGAACTGTGGCAATTCACGAAACTGATTCGCAGCAAAAACGCCGGTCCTTTCGAATTGACATTTGACATCATGTTCAAAAACCGCGAGAGTTTTGATGACGTGGTGAAGAGCAAGGCTCTTTCCCCCAATGTGATCGCGCAACTCTACCGTGTGGATGTGCAACAAGTACGGTTCTTTGTCGTCGAGCACCTTCTGGCCATCAAGATTTCGATTCCGCGCCGCGTCTTCTCGGGAGATGTCGCGGATACTGACATCTATGGGGGACAATTTCACGGTCCATTGGTTCGCCTGCCAGTAAAAGAGTAAAAGCCGATGCAGACGAAAACATTCGACCGAGCAAGTAACCGCGTCACTCCGTCCTCGTGCTATTTGTTGTTTGCTACGCTTCCAACTTGCGAGAGGCTGTCTTGAACCTTGGACGGAAGTTTGTCAGCATGAGCCAGCAGAATGCTCACCTGCCACATCTCCGTGCTGGACAGTGTCTGCTGAAACCCGGGCATATCGGTCACGCGGATGCCCCCAGCTACCTTCCAATAGGTTTCTCCCGCAGGGTCATCGGTAACCCCGTCACCTTCGAGCAGTGCTGGCGGTTTTGGATACATGCCTTTCGCGATTGCAGTTTGAGGTTGTGTGGGAAGACCGTGGCAAACTGCCCGGTGCTCGCGGTAGGTGTGCGCCCCAGCCGCGTAGTTTGCTTCATCAGTGGCAATGGGGTCGGCTTTTGGCATTTCGCGCCTCGCGCGAAGGGCTTTCTTGGCTAATAGTCTTTCAAAAGGCATTGCGGGTGACGCGGTTGCGACCGGTGCTATGCCAAACGGCAAAGTGCGCGTAAGTCGCCAAAGGCACGGCGATCAAGCCTGCAAAAAAGCCAAGCAGGAATCTCTTCACTCTCACCTCCGGTTTGCCAGCGAAACCTTCACTGCATCCGCCGTGAGTTTCCCAGAACTGGACCGGACGCGTGAATGCAGGTTGCCACCAGGAGCAGATTTCAGCTCGATCTCAATAACCTCAATCGGAGTGTCTGCCATGTTCGTCAAGGAGTGGGTATGTGCGGGACTCCATATCACATCGCCGGCATGATGCCTAATCTCCCGCGCCGTCCCGTCCTGATCGACGCTGGCTTCGCGCACATCGGTCAGGTAAATTATCACCCCTTCTTTGTGGGAATGCATCGGGACACTCTCGTGGGGGACGTGATACCTGCGAACCACACGCACCTGCGGGTTATCGATTTCAACTTTGAAAGCCGGCGGGTGATCAGCTGCGGCATCCTGCCCGAACGTCCCGGCACAAGCTACTAGGCAGCAAAATAGGGCTACCAGTGTCTTTGTCATATCATTCCTCCGTTAACCGACGCACGTCAGCACTCGCGGCATGGTTGGAGCCTGCCTCTTCACGGACTGACGCTCGACGCTGGCACGGCAGCTGTCAGTTCGGCGCCATAACCTACAAAATCTTTGCCATGGCGTTCGGAACCCAGCGCGACCACGGTAGCAAGAATCAATATGTTGGCAGTCTCAAACCCCGTCAAAGCCCACGCATAGCCGAAGTGATTGCGCAGCGCGTACTCGATCGTGCCTGTGCCGGCGGCAAACAGAATGCCGAGTTGATAAGCAAAGCCCGGAAGCAATCCCCTCACCGAATTCGGCGACAGTTCATTAATGTGCGCGGGAATGATGCCCCAGGTTCCCTGCACGCCAGCCTGGACAAAAAAGGCACCCGCAGCAAGGACCACCAATGATCCTCCGAATGCCCAGGCCGGAATCGCCAGCAGCGTAAGGACGAGTGCCGCGATCATTCCCTTTCGCCGCCCAAAGGATTGCGAAAGTTGGCCGAATACGATCGCCCCCAGTATGGCGCCAACGTTGTAAATAATGGCGAGGTAAGAAACCGTCTTGGGCAGGACACCGTGCGCAGACTTCAGAAAGTCAGGATAAAGATCTTGCGTACCGTGCGACAGAAATACCATCAACGTCATCAAGAGCACGAGATAACTGAAAATCTTCCAATGGGAAGCCGCAGTCTTCACTACCGCTCCCATGGTTGGAACCCGGTGCTGCTTCCACGCTTCCGACTCCTTCACGTTAAATCGTATGTACAAGGCGAGTAAGGCAGGAAGGCCGCCAACCCAGAACATCGCTCTCCATCCAAGGTTCGGCAGCACAGTCCGCGCCGCCACCGCCGCCAGCAGATATCCCATCGAATAGCCGCTTTGCAGAATGCCGGAGAGCACTCCGCGAAGACGTTTGGGAGCGCTTTCCATCGCCAGCGAGGCGCCAACACCCCATTCACCTCCCATACCGATGCCATACAGCATTCGCAGCAACAGGAAGATTGAGTAATTGGGCGCAAATCCGCAGAGAAGCTCGATGACGGAGAAGAAAACCACATTGGCCATCAGGGGGCCGCGCCGGCCATACCTGTCCGCCAGCATTCCAAAGATGACGGCGCCCACCGGTCGCATCGCCAGAGTGGCGGTTATCGTCCAGATGATGGCACTCTTGGGAACGCCGAAGTGAACCGCGAGCACATCGACCAGAAACACGATCACAAAGAAATCGAAGGCGTCGAGGGTCCAGCCCAGATACCCGGCGGTTACGGCGTGCCACTGGTCACGTCGTGAAATACCGCCGGATGCTCTGTCTTCCCCTGCCGCTCCGAGTTCGTTTGGCTGCATAGTCAACCTGGCAAGCCGCCGGATATTCTAAGGCTCTTGCGAGCCGTCGACCCCATCCAGTCCTCTTGATCCAGTCCTCTTGATCTCGACTACCTACTAATCACCAGGATTACGATGGAACCCGACACCACCGGCGGGCGCGGGTGCGCTCCGGGATCGCCGTTGAACTTCGCCGTGGGCAGATAAATAGTGTGTGTTCGCGGGTCTAGCGCCATGGTTTTCGAACCTGGCGCAGAAGGTAAGTTCTGGGTCACCTCGTACTTTCCCGAGGCATTTCTATGAATAATGGTTAGCTTCCCATCGCCGTTCGAAGCGAATGCATATCC
>Ga0137401_10001570_pt1 | contig 10052 bp, 8 predicted proteins | sample CZOMad1_1_16fung_FD_108286 | JGI IMG/M metagenome (GOLD analysis project Ga0137401, IMG submission 108286) | Vadose zone soil fungal communities from Angelo Coast Range Reserve, California, USA - CZOMad1_1_16fungal (Illumina Assembly) | ecosystem: Environmental > Terrestrial > Soil > Vadose zone...
TTCGGTCGCCGGACGCAACGCTGCCACCAGCTACTATCGCTTGGCCATCGCGTCAGGAAAAAATATCAACTTCCCTCAGCCGGGCTTTGCGGGTGTCCCGCAAGATTTCGGCACCGACGGCGGGGTTCACAATTTCTTGCGGTATCTCGAAAATTGGGGCGGCCAATCCCTAAACTACAAAGGATCGATGGTCAGCTTGTTCTACTCTCAGTATGCGACTGGTGTTTTTAAGTGCTGCGGCACCGTATATTCGCCTCCGACGCGCGCGTACGCGTTCGACACGGACTTCCTGGACCTGTCAAAGTTGCCGCCGGGCACACCGAAGTTCCGCGACGTAGTGAACGTCGGCTTCCAACAGGTATACTAAGGTGGGTTCTTTAGCCGGCCGACAATGCCGGCCAGTTTGAACTCCGACCCTAACGAATTGGCGTGCTCTGTGTCCGTGAATTGCGATGACTCGGAACACAGAGTTTGAGAGCTGGTGACGGTCTAGGCTCGAGCGTTTCGAACTCCCGATAAGTCACAATACGTACATCCGCCCAGCCTCACCCACGCGGGGCCGGCTCCATTTCGTGGGCTTCCGACGCCACTGAAGGTTTGTTCACACCTGCGGCGCTGTCATAATCAAAAACATGAATTGCCTATTTAGGTGCAGGAATGCGGTCATTCTGCCGGCGCTCATCCTGTGCTCGCCTGCGATCTATCCAGCCCACGAAGCGCATCGCTTCCAAGCTTCTGATGCGGCTGGGTCCGCCCGCATAGTTGATTATGAAGCTGGGTTAGGACCACAACCTCCATGCGAAAAGGAACCCACTCCGCCCTATCCTTCTCTGGAGGATTCGCCCCTCGTGAAATCGTGGAGCGCTTCTGGTTTCGGTCGCGACTGGAGGCCTCCCGCCTGCACCGGTTGGACGGCTGTCGGTTTTACGACATTGGTAACAACAGTCGCGCGATTTCGTCAGGTCTCAGATGCCGAGGACTTGCTTCACCGAATCGGGGCGATTTCGACACTCGCAGGCGTTCGTTACTGGTCAACAACTCACAGCCGGTGGCGAACACTGGTTGTCGATGCCTATGCTCTGAGCGCACTACAACCTGGTCAACGCCGCAAAGACTTCACGCCCGATGAATTGAAGGAAGGAAACGTACTTTACTTTGAACAGGTCGACAACCTCTCTGGCAAAGCGATCTACCGAATGCACATCGTCAAGGCTTCGCCCCAGCACATCGTCATCGATGTCGAGAACGTCAGCACCATGCGGTATCTCTTCGTGCCCATCCTTCATTCGGGTGAGATGCAGTCGATCAGTTTTCTGGATCGAGAATCGGATGACGTGTGGCGCTACTACAGTATGGTCCGTACAGGAAAGAGCGCTAACCGGCTGATCGCCGGGAATGAGTCCTCAGCGGTCAACCGGGCCGTTGCGTTCTATCGCCACTTGGTCGGCATTCCCACCGACCAGGAACCCCCTGCGGCGCGATGATAGGCGCGAGGAGCGCACCAAGCCGACCTGTAATCTAGGTGCCCTCCCCCGACGCCAGTGGGAGGCAAATGATTTCGCCGAAGCGCGCTGCAATCGTGTCTGCTCAGCTTCCAACCAACCGTTCAAGTCCAACACCACCGCAAAGACCTCCGAACCGGAAAACAAAACTCGTAACACTTGATTCACATAGCGTTCATAAACCTAGGACTAAACTTCGTCAGGGAATTTCGCATGAACATTTTAGTCGTAGAGGATGACGCGGAGATGGCGCAGCTATTGGCGCGCGGCCTCCGGGAAGAAGAGTACCAAGTGGATCTGGCGCGCGACGGCCTGAAGGCTCTAGCGCTTTTGAAAGGCGGAGCTTTCGATGTGGTTTTACTCGATATCATGTTACCGGGAATGGATGGACTGCAACTCGCTCGGGAGTTGCGCCTCCGACGCGAACAAGTTCCGGTGCTAATGCTCACCGCGCGTGACGCTTTACCAGACATCGTGAAGGGACTTGACGCTGGCGCGGACGACTACATGACCAAGCCGTTTTCTTTCGCGGAACTCCTGGCGCGCTTGCGGGCTCTAGGCCGGCGGTGCGCGGAGCGACCTAGAAACGTGTTGGAGGTGGAAGATATGGTCTTGGACACGACCAGGTACCGTACATTCCGTCGCGGCCGCGAAATCCATTTGTCGTTGACGGAATTTCGCTTGCTTGAACTGCTGGTGAGGAACCACGGGTCCGTGGTATCGCGTCACGCGATATCGGAAACCCTCTGGGGGAACCGCCGCGACGTCGAAGACAATACGATCGACGCGTTCATACGATTACTCAGAAGGAAAATAGATGACGGGGCCCCCACGAAGCTGATTCAGACACATCGCGGCTTTGGCTACTCCGTGGGAGCTTTGAACTGAATTTCCCCCTTCCAATCCGGGCGCGTCTCACGGTCCTCTATTGCGCCGTCTTGGCCTTGTCCTTTGTGGCCTTTTTCTGGATTAGCGACTTGGGCTTCCGCCGCAGCATCGAGACTACTGTCGACGACGCCTCTCAGACTAACCTTGAGACCATACGCCGTCTATTGGCCCGTTCTGCCGGCCAAAACGAGGGAAATCTTCGCAAGGAACTTCGAGATCTTTCGGAACTGTGGGCGAACGGAGCGCTATTTGAAGTCGCTGATGAGAACGGGAATTGGATATACCGTTCTCCACGGTTCACACTTTCCAGCCCTCCCGTTCCGGTAGTTCGGGATTCGAGCATCTCGTTCTTCACCACCAATCTCGATTGGTTGCAGTATCGCATCGCGCTGCAGAAAGTGCAGGCCGCCCACAAAACGTACGAAATCCACGCCGCAGTCCCTACGGAACCGTTCGACCAGGCCTTAGATCACTTTCGGTTGATTGAACAAGAGGCCTTACCGTTGTTGGTCCTGCTGGCTTCGGTCCTGGGCTACTGGTTGAGCGGGTGGTCGCTCGCGCCCGTCAAACGGATCATCGAGACTGCGGAATCGATTGGTGCCCAGAATCTGTCGCGGCGCCTGGATGTCCCGAGACCGCGCGACGAGTTGCGCAGGCTGTCGCAGACGCTTAATGCGATGCTGGAGCGCATCGAAACATCCTTCAAGAAAATCACGCAATTCACGGGGGACGCGTCGCACGACTTGCGTACTCCTGTAGCGGTAATGCGAACGACAGCAGAAATTGCATTGCGGAGAACAAGGACCGCCCTCGAGTATCGCGATGCGCTGTCCAAAATCCTCTCCACCTCCATTGAAACTTCGGACCTACTGGAGAATCTATTAACGCTCGCGCGAGCGGATGCCGGAGCGCTCGGTCTGGACATGCATCCTGTCAATCTGAGTTCGCACGTTCGCAAAGCGCAGGAATGCGCTGCGCTTTTGTCTGCTGATAAAAACGTAGATGTAACGGTCGAAACGCCTTCGTCTCCCGTCTGGGTGGTGGCGGATCCGATAGCGATTGACCGTTTGCTGTTGATTCTTCTGGACAACGCTGTCAAGTACACGCCGTCTGGTGGCCGTTGTGAAATTGCGCTGTTTCAAAGTGACAAGCAAGCGCAAATCAGCGTTCGGGATTCCGGGATTGGCATCGCCCAGCGCGATATCAAGAACATCTTCGACAGGTTCTACCGTGCCGACCGCGTGCGATCCAAAAAAACGGGCGGAGCAGGACTGGGCTTGGCCATCGCGCGCTGGATCACGGACTTGCACGGCGGGGTGATCGCTGTGGAAAGCACGCCCGGGGCAGGATCGACCTTTCGGGTCTCCTTGCCGGTCGCCCAGAATGCCTAGGGTCTTCCATTTTGTCCGTTTTCCACGGTGTCTGAAAAAAATTCAGGTTCTTTTAAAGGTCCCATCAAGTCACGTTCACTGCCAGTTTCTCGGACAGGCGGTAAAAGATACACAGTTTCCGCGAATACGCCCGAGGCCCTCTTGTAATGAGGACGAACACTTCAGGGCGCGAGAAGAGGATTCAGCTCATGAGATCGAGAACTTACAGAAAACCGGTACGGGTCTGCGTTGTGGCGATCTTTGTCTGGTTGAGTTCGACGTTTGGCGCAGCTGGACAGAATCCGAAAGGAACCCTCACTGGGCGAGTCACGGATACGTCGGGCGGGGTCTTGCAAGGCGCCCAGATTGAGCTTCAGCCCGCAAACGTCACCGCTGTCTCCAACGTGCTCGGTCAGTTCTTTGTTAACGATCTTAATCCGGGAACTTACACCATCACCGTGAGTTACGTTGGTTTCAAGTCTTTCACAAAAACTTTGGACATTGTCGCCGGTCAAACGGCCAGCGTTGATGCAAAATTGGGGGTCGAGTCGCAAAATCTTGAAGTGCTGGTCTCGGCCGAACGCGTTTCCGCTGAAGCGGAGGCCGTCAACCGCGAACGCACCGCCGACAACATCGTACAAGTCCTGCCGGATGACGTGATTCGCAGCTTGCCCAATGCCAATTTGGCGGACGCGCTCGGCCGCCTGCCTAGTGTCAGCTTGGAGCGCGACGAAGGCGAAGGCAAATACGTACAGATTCGAGGTACCGAACCCCGCCTCACGAATACTACGATTGACGGTGTAAACGTCCCATCGCCTGAATCGGGGGTCCGACAGATCAAGTTCGACGCCATTCCCGCGGACATTGTGGAATCCGTCGAGATCAACAAGACTCTCCAAGCCAATATGGACGGAGACGGAATCGGCGGCTCGATCAACCTCGTCACCAAGACGGCCGGGGAGCGTCCAACCATTGCGCTCAGCGGTATGGGCGGCTACATGCCGATTCTTGGCGGACGTCCTCAAGTTGAGTCCACCGGCACGATCGGGCAACGGTTCGGTTCCCAAAAGAAATTCGGTATTTTGGTTGGTGGTTCTTACGATTGGAGCGGGCGCGGCATCGACGACCTCGAACCCACCTCGGATCTTGCTACGTTGCCGAACGGCTCGACCGCCCTGTGGAAGGACGCCATCGACATTCGCGAGTATCGCTACTATCGCACCCGCTGGGGTCTCGCAAGCAGCGCAGACTACAAACTCGGGGAAGGCTCAAACTTGTATGCCCGCTTCCTGTACTCCGACTTCCAGAACTATGGCGATCGTTGGGTCTATTCGCTTACCGACAACACACCCAATGTCGCTCTGCTCCATTCCAATGGCGGCGGCACTGGCACGCCTTCGTTTAACACTCAGGATCGCCGCCCCGACATCGCCATCAGCAGCCTTATCATCGGCGGCAAACACGTGCTGACGAGCACCTGGTATTCGTGGGACGCCTCTGTTTCCCGTTCTCGCGACATCAGCGCGGCTCCGGGGACCGCCAGCTTCGAAAGCACCCTAGACACCAGCAACTGCCAATTCGATCCCGCCACCACAAACAACATTTACAGGCCGCAGTTTACCCCCGCTTGTTTCTCGGAAGCCTACGATCCGACGACCATGAAGTTGCGTGACGTGCAAATTTCGCACGGCTTAAGCGCTCAACTTAACCTTCAGGTGACCGGTGCGATGGCCAAGCAATACCATCTCGGTTCGCACCTGGCCACTATCGAGATTGGCGGCAGGTTCCGGAACGCGCACAAGTTTGACGACACCTTCAATGTCGACTTCACACCGTCCAGCGACGTCTTTCTGAACCAATTTCCCAACGGTCTCGTCAACAACCACTATTACGACAACAGCTACAAACTGGGATACAACCCGAACTACCAAGTGGTGCGGAATTTTGTCAACGCCAATCCTGCGAATTTCACCAGTCAGAGCACTTTTGGCGCGGACCCCGCGAATTATGGGCTTGTGGAGAAGGTTTCTGCGGGCTATTTGATGAACACTTTGGACCTCAGCAGCCGCGTTCGCATCGTTGCGGGCGTGCGTTTTGAGGGGACCGATCTGACCACGTTCTCTTTCGACAATCAGTCCGGTAGTCTCTCGGATAAAGCGAATGGTTCGTACGTCAAGGTTCTTCCGAGCGCATCTCTGCGTTACGCGTTCAACAGCAGCACCAACTTGAGATTGGTGTACGGTCGTGGCCTTTCCCGCCCCGACCCGCAAGATATCGCTCAATCGGTAACATTCACGACCGTCGGAAGCCCTGGGTCGGTGAAGAATACCGCAACTTTGGGAAATCCCGGACTCAAGGCGGAAACGGCCGACAATTTCGACGTGCTGGTCGAGCACTACCTGAACCCATTCGGAATGGTTACCGCGGGGTTCTTCTATAAGAATCTGAGCGACCCGATTGTCTCCAGGACCTTCGTCCTAGACAACTTCCAACCCTCGCCCATCGCTCCCGTCGGAACCTACACCGTGACGCAACCTCTCAACGCGGGTAGCGCCTGGATCTCCGGATTCGAGGCAGCATACCTCCAGCATCTAACCTTTCTCCCCGGGAAGCTGGGCGGCTTGGGCATTTCGGCAAACTACGGATACACCTCCTCTCGCGCCAGCGGTTTGTCCGGACGTTCTGATCACCCGCGCCTGTTGCGCAATGCCCCGAACACTTGGAACGTCAGCCCGACCTACGATCGCGGTCGATTCTCCATCCGCGTGGGGCTTTCCTACAACCAAGCAAACATCGCTTCCTACAACTTTCAGGACGGCGCGGATGGTTCCGACCCGACTCCCGGCGGTGTGAAAGGGCCATTCGGTGACGTGTACTTCTATTCTCACTTACAAGTTGACGCTCAGGGTAGCATTCGTCTCGCGCACGGATTGAATTTCGTTATGTATGGCCTGAATTTGACCAACGAAGTGTTCGGCTTCTACCAAGGCCAACCCCAATTCATGATCCAGCGCGAATACTACACGCCGACGATCGCTGTAGGTTTCCGGTGGTCGCCGACTCGGGAAAAATGAGCGAACCAAAGACCTCGAGTCGCGGTGACTGAGCGACTCGCCTCCGGCCGGGGCACGACCACCCCTACTCTCGCCGCCCCGGCCATCTTTTCTATCCTGAACGCGAAAATGAACCAGCGTCGCGCGGCAGGAGTCTTTTCTCTCTCGTGAGTTTTTGAATCGAGGCGAGTATCTCTTGACGAAAATTGCTACGGCATTCGTGCTCATCGGCGTCGGACTATTCTCCAGCTCATTTCAGGTCGGCGGGAAATCATCCTCTGCACCCCCTGGAAACGATGCCTCCGTTTTCCTGGTTGGTGCCGGGGACATTGCCGATTGCAAAGACCTTTCCGGCGCCGAAGCCACCGCCAAGCTGCTGGAATCGATCCCGGGCACAGTCATCGCCGTGGGCGACTTAGCTTATCCAGACGGCACCAAGGAAAACTTCGCCTGCTATGACCGAACTTGGGGCCGCGTGAAATCGCGCACGCGTCCATCCGCGGGCAATCACGAATTCCACACCCAAGGCGCGACCTACTACTTCTCCTACTTTGGCGATGCTGCTGGCGATCCCAAGACGGGCTACTACAGCTATGAACTCGGCACCTGGCACATCATCGTTCTCAACAGCGAATGCGTCGAAGTCGGCGGTTGCAACGCAGGTTCCCCGGAAGAAAAATGGCTTCGCGCTGACCTGGTCGCGCATCCGGCGGCCTGCACTCTAGCCTACTTTCACAAGCCCCTGTTCAGTTCGGGAGGCGCGCACGGCGACGACCCGGAGATTGTGCCCATCTGGCAGGCCTTGTACGACGCCAATGCCGATGTAGTGGTGAGCGGGCACGATCACGACTATGAGCGATTTGCGCCCCAGACCCCTCTCGCGATGCCCGATCCTGAACGCGGCATTCGCGAGTTTGTCGTGGGCACTGGCGGAAAAAATCATCGCCCGTTTGGCGCACCTCATGCGAACAGTGAAATCCGCAACGCCGACACCTTCGGTGTATTGAAGCTGACGCTGCGGACGGGCGCGTACGACTGGCAATTCGTGCCGGAGGCCGGAAAGACCTTCACGGATTCCGGTAGCAATAAGTGCCATTGATCCGCGAATTTCGGCTTTCGACCAATTCTGTTGTGACGGAGGAGAAACAACCATGAAGCACGGGAAAACCGTTCTAGTAGCTATGCTTGGTCTCGCCACCCTTGCGGCAAACCCTACGGGCTATCACGTCTTCAAGAAGGTTGCCCTGCCGGGCGATGGCGGGTGGGACTACCTGACCGTGGACGAAGCCGCCCGCCGCTTGTACGTGTCTCACGCCACGCAGGTTGTCGTCCTGGATGCGGATTCTCTCGAGGTGGTCGGAAAAATCCCCGATTTGTCCGGAGTTCATGGAATCGCGGTGGCGCCGGAATTTGGCCGCGGATTCATTACCGCCGGGAAGATGGATACCGTGATCATTTTCGATCTCAAAACACTGGCTAAAATTGGCGAAGCGAAAGTAGGAAAAAAGCCTGACGCGATCGTGTACGATTCCGCCACGAAACACGTGTTTGCGATGAATGGTGACAGCGGAAGCTCGACGGTAATCGATGCGAAGGACAACAGCATTTCTGGAACGGTCGAGTTAGGGGGCGGCCCGGAGTTTACAGTTGCGGACGGGAAGGGCAACGTCTTCGTCAACCTCGAAGACACGAGTGAACTGCTGCGCATTGATGCGAATACTCTCACGGTGAAAGATCGCTGGCAGGTCGCTCCGTGCAAAGCTCCCTCCAGCCTGGCGCTGGACGCGCAAAATCGCCGCCTCTTTCTCGGCTGCCGAAGTAAAGTGATGGGCGTGATCGACGCCGACAACGGCAAAGTGATCGCCACGTATCCCATCGGCGACAAGGTGGACGCCTCCGTGTTCGATCCCGCCGCAAAGACAGTTTTTAATTCCACCGGAGATGGCAACGTCTTCTCTTTCCATCAAGATTCCGCCGATCACTACACGCCGCTGGATGTTATTCCAACGATGCAGGGATCCAAGACCATGACACTGGATCGGAAGACGCATCGATTGTTCGTGCCAGCTCGCGAAAATGGCGCTATCTCTCTGTGGGTGTTTCAACGCTAAGTTGCAAACGGGGCTCCCGACAATGGACGATGTTGCCACGTATGTTGGGGCCTCGGTTGAACCGAAGTCATTCCGATCGCGGAGGCCCAATTGTGCCCTGCAATTTCTGGAACTCTTGCATTTCGTGTTGAGCCTGCGGCGCCTTTCCTTGTTTGCGATATAAACCAGCGAGACCAAAATGCGCCTGGGCCGCGAGCGAGGTGTCCTTTTCGAGTTCGACCACCCGCGTCCACGATTTCTCCGCGGTCGCGGCATCGCCGGTCAGTGACCCCGCCTTTCCCAGCGAGTAAAGCGTCTCCGGCATGTCAGTTTTCAGCCCATTCGAACGCTTAAGCTCGGCAAGCGCCTCTTGCGCCTTACCCTGTTGAAGTAATGCAGCTCCCAAGCGATACGCGGACTCCGCCTTACCTGGCTGGAGCTTGGCCTCCGCCCGAAATTCATCCTCCGCTTTTGGCCATTGCGCCGAGTTTGCATACACCTGGCCAAGTTCCAGATGAAGCCCCGGAAGGTCCGGCCGAATACGCAACGCTTCCTGGTATTCCTTTTCGGCTTGCGGCATCTGCCGCAACACAAAATAGTTCTCGGCCAGGGCCTCATGAGCCCGCGCGGATTCGGGATGGGCCGAGATCAGGGCATCGATCGCACTCTTGGACAGAAGCCCGCTCGCGTGGCCCAGGTAGTAGAGCAGGTCGGGATCGTTAGGGCGCTTGGCGAGCGCGGCATTGAAATTGGTAACCGCGTCGGACAGGTGCCCGGTTTCGAGCTGTGCGATAGCGAGAGCGTCCTGTGCTCCGACCTTTTCGAGGTGCGGAGTGGCTTCGGCGGCATAGCCTTGCGCGAGCAACGCGTAGCCAAGCAGTTGATGCGCGGCGGGCAGGTCCGGGCTCAACTCCAAGGTACGCTTCAGAGGGGCGATGGCCGCGCCGTAATCACGCTTCTCCATGTAGGCGGCGCCCAAATTGTAAAATGCATCGGCAAGTTGCGGATCGAGCTCGGTAGCTTTACGAAATTCCGCGATCTCCACGTCCACCTGATGCTGGTTTCTCGCGTCCAGTCCCGCTCGAACGTGTTGTTCAGCGGCAGAGGCTGCACCTTGCCCGGCCAGCCATGCCAACAAGAAAAGCGAAA
>Ga0137401_10001571_pt1 | contig 10051 bp, 8 predicted proteins | sample CZOMad1_1_16fung_FD_108286 | JGI IMG/M metagenome (GOLD analysis project Ga0137401, IMG submission 108286) | Vadose zone soil fungal communities from Angelo Coast Range Reserve, California, USA - CZOMad1_1_16fungal (Illumina Assembly) | ecosystem: Environmental > Terrestrial > Soil > Vadose zone...
CAGCACCGCCGATCGACCGATGGTCAGGATGCGATCTTCAAAATTCTTCGCCAGCGCCTCGCGCAGGTCTTGCTCCACGCAGGTCATCTCCATTGGCGGCAGAAATTTCCCGTCCGGAAGCTGCGGCAAGCCCTCCGCCTGCCCGCTAATCCCCGCAAACTCTTCCACGTAGTCGTACCACGGCGCGATGTCCGCATAGCGAATCGGCCAATCGATGGCAATTCCCTCTTTCGCATTGGCCTCGAAGTCCAGATCGCTCCAGCGGTAGCTCTGCCGTCCCCACATCAGCGATTTCCCGCCCACTTGCCGCCCGCGAATCCACGAAAAATGCTTTCCCGGATCGGTCGAATACGGATTCTCCACATCGCTCACGAAAAACTTGCTCGAGTATTCGTCGCAAGCGTAATAACACTCCCGCTGAATCGCCTGCGTTTTCGCCCGTTCCACGCGCCGGTCCCATCCGCGATATTTCAACTCCCACACCGGTACGTGCTCGACGTAGTCACGCTCCGGTACGATGCTGCGCCCGGCTTCCAGCACCAGGGTGTTCAATCCCTTTTCAGTGAGCTCTTTCGCCGCCCACCCCCCGGTAATTCCCGAACCAATCACAATCGCGTCATAATTAGCTGTTGGCATGCGTGCTCCTCAGGCCTCGCCGATTCCCGGGCCCAACGGCTGGCAGCCGTGCTGCGCCCCAGGGATAATCTGCAACTTCAACTCCTGCGTGAATCCAATCTCCGAAGTGTAATACCCGTGCAGCGTAATGCCCTTGAAGACGCGGAAAAAATTCCCGCGCAATTGCGCGTCGAGCTCCGGAACCGTGTTGCCATGCCGCGGCGCCGCCGTCTTCTCGGACATCGCCACCTCGTCCATCGCGCGCAACAGCACCAGCTGCTGCTCCGCTGTCGCCGCAACAAAATCTTTCCCGTACAGTTCGTTGCTCTCTTTGTCGACATCGGCAAGTCCGTTAAAGAAACTCGCGCGCTCCGCCTCGGTAGCCCACTCCGTCAGAATCACATCGATGAATTCATTCACCCGCGCGCCTTTAGCCCCCGGCGTATCCGTCGCCGGAATAATCTGGTCGATCATCGCCAGCACCGTATCGTTCTGGTGCGCATTCAACGAGCGCAGTTTATATCCTTCGCCAACCTGCGCCTGCGCCGCCCGAAAAAATCCCAGCAGCGGCGAAGAAAAGACCGGAACCCCCACCCCCGCCGCCAGCATCTTCAACACATCCCGTCTCTGCATGTTTACACTCCTGACCAGCCGCCTGGGCAAAACCGACCCAAACCGCCGTCGAGCATACTCCAACGCCGCCGTCAAATGAATCGATTTTCTAGCAGAAAAATGAACGGTCGGCATCATGAGATCCCGGGGTTTCCGGATTGACCCTCACCGACCGGCCTCACCGATCTGCCCCCCCGGCGAAGGATTGCGCCACGATTTGCTATCGATCCCCATACACCGCCTAGCCCACTGGTTCGGCCTTTAACATTTGCACCAAGACTCCGTGATTCTGGGGGATCGCTTCCAAAAATCTGGCATGCGCTGGGTGTTCATGTGCACTGTCTTCGCACCAGAAAATTGCTTTGTCTGCGATAAAAGGTGGCTTAGACGCGGTACATGCGCAGAACCGGCCTTAGCCGCTCTGAAAAAACTTTGATGGTTTCTGGGGATCCGTAATATCCTGCCTCAAAAGCGGATACTACTGCTGCCGCGCCAAATGGACCTGAAGAACTCTGCGTGGAAAAATCTACCGCGCGATTATCGCGGGGTTGTAGTCGACGGCAAACGCTTGGAAACCCTGCTGCTCTCGCCTGCCCCCAAAGCTCCAACCATCGTCATGCTGCATGAAGGGCTCGGCTCGATGGCCATGTGGAAGGATTTTCCCGCGAAACTCGCGCAAGCGACCGGCTGCCGCGTCCTGGTCTACTCCCGCTACGGTCACGGAAAATCCCAGTGCCTCGCTGAAAAATACTCCGTCGATTTCATGCACCGCGAAGCCCAAGTCGTTCTTCCCGAGCTCTTGCGTCAGTTCCAAATTCATCGGCCCATTCTGCTCGGCCACAGCGATGGCGCCTCCATCGCGCTGATCTGCGCCGGCACGCATCCCCAGCAAGTCCGCGCGCTGATCCTCGAAGCCCCGCACGTTTTCGTCGAAGATTCTGGTCTTCAGAGCATCGCTGGAATCCGCACACTGTTTGAATCCACCGACCTGCCGAAGAAATTAGCCCGCTATCACAATCACGCCGAAGAGGTTTTCTTCGGCTGGAACAACATCTGGCTCGATCCCGATTTCCGCAAATGGAATATCGAAGAATACCTAACCCCCATCACCTGTCCGGTCCTGGTACTCCAAGGCGAAGACGACGAGTACGGCACGCTGGCCCAAGTTCAGGCCATCCAGCGCTGCATTCCCTCAGCACAGGCGCTCATCCTACGGAAATGCGGCCATTCTCCGCATCGGGAGCACCCGCATCTAACGCTTGAGGCCATAGCCACTTTCGTCTCCATGCTGTGACATGGTGACGTGACCTTGCAGGGGCACGCCCAGCGCGTCCCAATCCCTCCGTTGTACTGGCGCAGCATGCTGCGCCGGCCTTGATTTTTCGTTCTCCCCGTACTCTCGCTTCATTCCTTCTTCTGCTCCAATTCCACCCATCGGGCATAAAGCGCATCAATCGCCCTCTGCGCCGCGTCCATTTCCATGGAAGCGGCATGCAAGCGCGCGCCGTCGCTCGCAATCGCCAGGTCCTGCAGCACATCATGTTTTGCTTGCAGTTCCCTCTCGCCGTCCGCGATGCGCTGTTCGATCGTTTCCAATTCCCGGGCCTCTTTATACGAGAATTTTTTCTTGGTCAGCGAACCCTTCGGCGCATCTCCCACCCCGCGCGGGCTCTGCGGTTCCACCGACGCATTGCTCTTCCCCGCCGCCAACTGTGAGCGCTGCCAAGCTTCCCACTGCGGGTAATCCGCAAAACGTTCCGCGCCGCCGAGTCCATCGAGTCCCAACACCACCGTCGAGACGCGATCGAGCATGTAGCGATCGTGGGTGACCAGCACCAGCGCGCCACGGTATTCCAACAGGCTTTCCTCCAGCACTTCGAGCGTCGGGATATCCAGATCGTTCGTCGGCTCGTCGAGCAGCAACACGTCCGCAGCTTGCAGCATCAGCTGCGCGATCAGCACGCGTGCGCGTTCGCCCCCGGAAAGCCGCCCGATGCGCTGATTCAACTGCTCCCCGGAAAAGAGGAATCGCGCCGCCCAAGCCGCCACGTGAATCACCCGCTGCTGATAAATCACCGCATCGCTGTCCGGCGCCAGCGCGCGCCGCAGGGTGATGTCGGGATCGAGCTCTCGATTCTGATCGAAGTAGACCATACGCAGCGATTCCGCTTGTCGCATGCTCCCGCACGTAGGCTTCCATTCACCTTTCAGTAGCCGCAGCAGGGTCGTCTTGCCGCTGCCATTGGGTCCCACCAGTCCAACGCGCATCCCGGAAGTAATGATGAAATGAATGTCGCGAAACAGCGTGCGCTCGCTGAGCGCGTAACCCACACCATCGAGCGTAATCAATTGCTTGGTCTGCCGGTCGGATGCGGAGAAATCGATTTTCGCTGTGCTGCTGCGCGTGCGTGCGCTCATGCCCGCCAGTTCGCCAATCATTTCATGCGCTTTATCGATGCGCGCTTTCGATTTCGTGGTCCGCGCTTTGGGACCGCGCCGCAGCCAATCGATTTCCGTATGCACGCGATTTTCCAGCGCCTCTTGCCGGTTTCGCTGCGCGTGCAGGTATAGCTCCTTGGCTTCCAAGAATGTGCTGTAGTTTCCGGAAACCCGCAGCGCGCCGTCTTCATAAGCGGGATTGAGTTCGACAATTTCAGTGGCCACGTTTTCCAGGAAATAGCGGTCGTGGCTTACCACCACGCTGGCGAACGCCGCATTCTGCAACAGCGTTTCCAGCCATTTGATACCAGCGAGATCCAGGTGGTTGGTGGGTTCGTCGAGCAGCACGATGTCCGGCTTCTGCACCAGCGCCTCGACAATCGCCAGCCGCTTGCGCCACCCGCCGGAAAGCGTCGCGGCGTCCGAGTCCAGATCGGTAAATCCAGCGCGACCCAGGATTTCCGCAATACGCGTCAGTCGCTCGCTCTCAGCGACTTGGACTTGCTCCAGCGCTTTGTCGATGACCGTTCGAATCGTTTCGCCGCGCGCAAATTCCGATATTTGCAGCACGCAACGCACCCGCGTGCCTTTGCGGATCGCCACCTCGCCACTGTCCGGCTGCACCCGCCCGTTCAGAATTTCCAGCAGCGTCGATTTGCCGGAACCGTTCGGGCCAATAATCCCGATGCGGGCCCCGTCTGAAACGGTAAACGAGATCGCGCGAAAAAGCGGCTCAACCCCATATCGTTTGGTCAATCCCTGCGCGCTAATAATAGGTGGCAATTTGCTCGCTGTTCTCCCAGAACCAGCTTTCGTTAGGATAACAGCAGCGCGGCGGGATTAAGTTCTTCCCTTCCCAAAAAACTCGGTCACAAAACCGCTACAACCAACAGCGTGGCGTCATCCCGCCACATGCCGCCGCTGAAGTCGGCGGCTGCGTGCAGAATCCGCTTCTGCAACTCCCGGGCGCTCGATCCGCGATTTTCCCTCAACACTTGCAGCAGACGCATTTCGCCAAACTCTTCATCAGCGGCATTGCAGGCTTCCGTAACTCCATCGGTGTACAGCACAACGCGATCGCCGGGCTGCAACTGCGTGACGCCGGAACGGAACGCCTGGTTCTGGAACACGCCGAGCACTCCGCCGCCCTCGCGCAACCGTTCATGCGAGCCGTCCTGATGCAAGACAAATGGCGGATTGTGGCCCGCGCTGGTGTAGCGCAGCCGCTGCGCGGCGCCATCCAATTGTGCGTAGAACAGCGTCACAAACCGGTCGCTGGCCATGTTGCGGCACAGCAGCGCGTTCAATCGCGCGCACAAATCCTCGGGACTCAACGCCGTCGATGCCAGCCCGCGCACCGCTGCTTGCAAATTTGACATCAGCAAAGCCGCCGGCAGTCCCTTGCCCGCGACGTCCGCAATGCACAGCCCAAACATTTCCCGTTCGAACGGCAGGACGTCGAAATAATCTCCACCCACCACGCGCGCCGATTGCCAGGCGCTGGCGATTTCGTAGCCTTCCATCTGCGGAATTTCCGTCGGCAAAAATCCTTCCTGAATTGCGCGCGCCTCCGCAATTTCGTGCTCCTGCTGATGAAACTGCGAGGCAATCACTTTCTGCGCTTGCGTGGCCTGCATTGCCAGCCGCGCCGATTCCCGCCGCTCGCGGCCGAGCGCAATCTGCTTGGACAACACTTCGAGCAGTTGCGTATTCGTCCACGGCTTCTCCACAAAATCCGTGACTCCGCGCTGCATGGCTTCCACGGCAATCCCCACGGTCGCCCACCCGGTCATCACCACAATCGGCGGCACGTCTTCCATGGCCTTCAATTGTGCGAGCAGATCCAGACCCTCGCGGCCGGAAGTGGTGTCGCGCGCGTAGTTCAAATCCATCAACAGCAAATCAAATTCGCCCCGCGCCAGCGCGTCGAGCAAATCAGAAGGAGACGCGACGGTTTCCGTGGTGTACCCGTGCCCTTTCAGCAGCAAGCGCAGGGCGCGCAGCACGTCGGGCTGGTCGTCGGCAATCAAGATTCGCGATTCCATGGCTTTCACTTCTCGGGAGACCTCAGCCGTCGATGCTACCACGGCCGCCGATTCCCTTTTCGCTGCGGGACGGGCGTCACGGAGTTGCATGTCGCAGTCAAGTGACCAGCCGTTGGCGCCTTTAAGCCGCGCCTTTGGTGTGGGTTGCGGCGACCAGTCGCAGTGTAAAGACCCGGGCTTGACCGTTTGCGGGAAGCAGTGTCCCAGGAACGGACACGGCAGCGGAAGGCGATGTGAAAAGAATGCCTAGGAGCTGGCGAACGGGTACCTAGCCGCTGCATTATCCATGTGCGTTAGGGCTTGATCTGCAGAACTGCGGAGCCGGGGATAGCGTCATTCTTCAATGCGTTTAACGCGCGATTGGCTTCCTGCAACGGAAATATCTGCACGCGCGTGCGAATGGGGATTTGTGCGGCGACGCACAGAAAATCGCGACCGTCTTCGCGGGTGTTGTTGGCGACGCTGCGAATGACACGCTCCTGATAAAGCAGGTCGTAATCGAAGGAAGGAATCGGGCTCATGTGAATTCCACCCAAGATGAGCGTGCCGCCTTTGCGCAATGCAGCGAGCGCCGCGGGAACAATTTCGCCGGCGGGAGCGAATACGATGGCGGCATCGAGTTTTTCCGGAGGCGCCGCGAGTGTGCCGCCGGCCCACTTTGCGCCGAGCTCCAGCGCGAGTTTTTGGTGCCGCGCGTCGCGCGTTGCGGCATACACGTCCACATTCCAGTACCGCGCTACCTGAATGGCCACGTGCGCGGCGGCGCCAAATCCGTAGAAGCCGAGCTTGCCGCCGGGCTGGATTCCGGAAAGACGCAGGGAACGAAATCCGATGATTCCGGCGCAAAGCAGCGGCGCGGCTTGCTCGTCCGGAAATTGCTCGGGAATGGCATAGACGAAATCTTGCGGCGCCACGACGTATTCGGCGTAGCCGCCGTCGACGGTGTAGCCGGTGAACGCGGGATCATCGCAAAGATTTTCCGCGCCCGCGCGACAGAATTGGCAGGTTCCGTCGGTGTGATGAAGCCACGCGACGCCCACACGAGCGCCGAGGGCAATGGGGGCGCCAGATTTCTCGCCAAGCCTTTCCACGATGCCGACGACTTGATGGCCGGGAATCACCGGCGATTTGCGCGGCGGCAATTCACCCTCGACGACGTGGAGATCGGTGCGACAGACGCCGCAATACTTGACGCGCACGAGCACTTCGCCCGGAGCCGGCTCCGGCGCGGTCGCTTCGATGCAGGCCAGCGGATTGGTTTCAACCTTGGCCGGCTTTTGCAGCACGCATGCTAGCATGACGACGTCGATTATAGACGGCTTCGCTCCCGGCAACGGGTAGCGGTACTGTCGCGACCGGATCAGGAGGTGCCACGCTGATTGTGGCAACTATCGATCCGCTTGCGGCGGTGGGAACTTGCGGCAGAGCCTGGAAGGCGTTGGGGAAAAATCGACCGCGCGCATGCGACATTGCCAGTTTTTGCGTGCGAACGTGCACTCAAGGCAAATCAATCGCCTCTTCGCCGCGGATTGCGGGGCTTCCGAGGAAGCGAATGGCTGCTCCCGGTTCGATACTATACTTATCGTATGCGCGGGGGGCAGGTTGACCTTGTCCCCACTGTGGCGCTGCCCGAACATTGCTAGATAGGGAAATGGGCCGTGTGTTGCGGCGCAGTCTTATGGCTTCGCTTCTGGACGTTCGGGATCTCCACGTGTCATACCCTTCCGCGGCGGGCGGGTATCCCGCCCTCGCTGGCGTGAATTTCTGCGTGGGGCGCGGCGAAACACTTGGAGTCCTGGGCGAATCGGGATCGGGCAAGAGCACGCTGGCGGCAACTTTGCTGCGGCTATTGCCGGCTGGCGGCACTATCGACAGTGGACAGATCCTGCTGGACGGGGTGGACGTACTGAAAATGAGTCCCCGCGAACTGCGGGAACTTCGCGGGAAGCGCTTGTCGCTGATCTCACAAGAACCTTCGTTGGCGCTGCATCCGACGATGCGCGTTGGCGAGCAAGTCGGCGAGGTCTTGCGGTCGCACGAAGCGCGCGGTGCTGCGGGTCGACGCGAGCGGGTGCGGGATATCCTCGGTAGAGTTTTTCCGGACGACGCCGGACGCATCACTTCCCGCTACGCGCATGAGCTTAGTGGCGGGCAGCGCCAGCGAGTGCTGATCGCGCAGGCCATTGCGTGCGAACCGGTGCTGCTGGTCGCGGATGAACCGACGGCGTCGCTTGATCCCTCCACCCAACACGAAATTCTTTCTCTTTTCCGGCAGTTGCAGCGGGACCTGCGGATTGGCGTGGTGTTTATCACGCACAACCCGGCGCTGCTGCTGAATTTCGCGGAGCGCGTCCTGGTGCTCTACGGCGGCAAAGTGGTGGAATGCGGACCGACGAAGAACGTGCTCTTGGCGCCGCAACATCCCTACACACGGGCGCTGCTGCGCTGTGTCCCGGCGTTTGAGGGGGCGCAGGCCCGGGGACGTAAGGCGGCGCTGCCGATCATCGGCGGAGTCGCGCCGAACCTTGCGGTTCTAACGAAAGGCTGCGTGTTCGAGCCGCGTTGCGCGGACCGCATGGAAGTCTGCCTGACACGCGAGCCTCGACGGGTGGCGCTTGACGCCCGACATGAAGCCGCGTGTTTGAAGTTTGGCGAGTGAACGAACGTAACGGGACGGAGCCATTGCTCAGGGTCGAAAAGCTAACGAAGCGCTACGAACGCCAGGGGCGTCTATGGCGAGGCGAATCGGTGCTCGCGCTCGATTGCGTTTCTCTGGCAATCCGAGCGGGGACGACACTGGCGCTGGTCGGGGAATCGGGGAGCGGAAAAAGTACCTTGGCGCTGTGTCTGGCGTTGCTCGAGCGGCCTACCTCCGGAGGCATCTGGTTCAAGGAGCGCGACCTTACCGCGCTCGGGGATCGAGAGCAACGCGGGATTCGCGGGCAAGTACAAATGATTTTCCAGGATCCGGCGGCGGCGCTGAATCCGCGGTGGAGCGTGGCGGAGATCGTCAGAGAACCGCTGGTGGTGCAGGGGCAAGGTTCGCGACGCGAGCGCGAGGACCGCGCCATTGCGGTGCTGAAGCAAGCGGGACTTGCGGCGGAGCTGGCGACGCGAAGGCCGGGCGAACTGAGCGGGGGCCAGCGGCAGCGCGTGGCCATCGCACGCGCGCTGGTGCTGGCCCCCAAACTTTTGATCCTCGATGAAGTGCTCTCGGCGCTCGATTGCTCGGTGCAGGCGCAAATCGTGAATCTGTTGCTCGAATTGCAGCGCTCGCTGGGGCTGACCTATTTGTTTATCACTCACGACCTGGCCATGGCCGCGCACGTGGGGGATGAAATTGCAGTACTGGAGCGCGGGCGGCTGGTGGAGCAGGGCGCTGTGGAGCAGATCATGCAGAAACCGCAACACCAGGCCACGCGAAATCTGCTGGGGAGCACGCCGCGGATGATCGCGAGCGGCGCTCTGAAGCAGGAGCTCTGATGGGATACCTGCTGCGCAGAATCGGGCACGCTGTTTTTCTGCTACTGGGAGTTTCCATGCTAGCGTTCCTGTTTACCACCCTGGCTCCGGGAAATTATTTCGATGAAATGCGCTTGAACCCGCAAATCGCTCCGGAAACGCTAAAAGCGCTGCGCGCGCAGTATGGTCTCGATCAGCCGCTCCGGCAGCGCTATGTGCATTGGGCGAACTCGCTGTTGCACGGGGATTTGGGGTTTTCGTTCGCATACAACAGCGCGGTGGCGCCGCTGCTTTGGCCGCGAGCGCGGAACACGCTGGTGCTGACCCTAAGCGCGACGTTTTTTGCGTGGCTCATCGCACTTCCGCTCGGCGTATGGAGCGCGGAGGGACGCGGGCGGCTTAGGGATCGCGCGCTTTCCTGGACGGCCGCGGCATTACTGGCCGTTCCAGAGCTGGCACTGGCGTTGGGATTATTGGCGCTCGCCGCGCGCAGCGGCTGGCTCCCGACTGGCGGCATGAATTCGACGAACTGGGACCGATGGCCGTACCAAAGCAAAGTGTTCGATATGGCGCTGCACATGGTGCTGCCCGTGACGGTGCTGGTGGCTTCGGCTTTGCCGCTGCTGCTGCGGCACGTTCGCGCCGCGGTTGCGGAGGTGCTGGACGCACCGTTTCTGCGCGTCGCGGAGGGGCACGGAATTGGGCGTGCGCGGCTGCTTTACCGGCATGCGCTGCCCGCCGCGGCGAATCCGCTGATTACGCTTTTCGGGTTCAGCCTGGGAGCGCTGCTGAGCGGATCGCTGCTGGTGGAAATTGTGATGAGCTGGCCGGGGCTGGGCCCGTTCTTGTTCGAGGCCATCCTCGCGCGTGATTTGTAC
>Ga0137401_10001572_pt1 | contig 10051 bp, 7 predicted proteins | sample CZOMad1_1_16fung_FD_108286 | JGI IMG/M metagenome (GOLD analysis project Ga0137401, IMG submission 108286) | Vadose zone soil fungal communities from Angelo Coast Range Reserve, California, USA - CZOMad1_1_16fungal (Illumina Assembly) | ecosystem: Environmental > Terrestrial > Soil > Vadose zone...
ATGATGCGGCGTAGCCGTGATCAGATCGTCTTCGTGCTCGTTGTGACCCTCGATGGGAGACGCCGAAGATAAGGAAAAAGAATAAGCGAATCAGAAGCGTGGAGTTTCTGAGCGAGGACCCAACTATGGATAGGGCGTCAGTCTTTGATGCGCTTAGTCGAGGACCAGCACGAAAATCCTCCCGACAATAAGCGAATCATCGAGGTGTAGAGAAAAAAAAGACGCGGTGGAGGCATAAAGAGGTTGGCGCTCCCGCACAAGCGGGATGTTGCCATTAAGGCGTCCTGACGCCCCGGGACAAGAGCTCGAACCCGGTTTGGGACCGATGCTCTTCCGCCGTGCCAACCAAGGGTTTAAGTGCTGTAGTGCAGGGCGCAATCCTCCTTTTATAAACATTTGTTCATTAACCTCACAAGGCTTGCGGTTCCGGCGAAAGTGGCCGGCGGGCGAATTCACGATGCTCGGGTTGCCGCGCTTTATCTTCTAAAGGAGTCAGGAAGCTTTGGACGGACGACCGCGATTTTTTCCGCATCTTCCGAAATTGAAGACTCGAAATCCGCTCGTGAATAGGTCGCCATGATCTCCAGGTTTTGGCTCGAGTCAATGTTACCAAAAAGCCGCGGTCGGCCGGAACCGAACAATAAGATAAAAATTCTCGATACCTAAGCGATCCAAAGATAAGCGCACCGTATAATCGTGCTGCAACCCAGCCGGATAACTCACCATCATTGGGTATTCCCCGGTCAACGCTCCTTGGCCCTCGCACCGCCAGCACTCGTAGGTGCCGACACTTCCTCTGCCGCGGCACGCCCGACAAATCGCTCTCGCTGGAACCACGATACGTACTGCCCCGCCCGCAAACGCCTCGTCGGAAGATAAGGGCACATCGACGGACAAACTTTCTAACCGCTCCTCCTTCGGCCGGGTCAGGAGATCAAAATTACTCCAAAGACGCTCGAATATCTCATCAAAAGATGGAGAAAACGTTTCAAATGAGCGGAACAGAGACACGTCTTGAAAACTTCTGGCTGGTTGGACGGCGGGTTCTGCCGAGTATCCCCGGCCGGCCTTTGTTTTTTTGTGCTGTGAGGGGTCAGCGTGACTAATCGGAAGTGTTTCCGTTTTACGGTCGTAAACTGTGCGCCGAGTCGGATCACTGAGTACGGCGTAGGCCTCCTGGAGTTCGAGAAACGGGGAACGGTCAAGGCCCAGTTGATCGGGGTGAACTTCAAGCGCGCGCCGACGATAAGCAGCCCTGATTTCTTCGGTCGTTGCTTCGGGTGTCAGGTGAAGCATGAGATAGTAGTCCTTTTTCATACAGCTCGATCCACGGTTGAATGCCGCAAGAGCCACCGCAGCTCCGGCGGTTAGACATCAAACATTCTATCGGTTCGGCCGAGGAAATCAATTAGAGCTCGGCGGTTCCGACTCAACAGGAGGTCGCGAAGAAAGAATTCTTAAACAAAGAGATCGCTAAGACCTCAAAGAGGGGATTCGGTTATTACCGAGTTGGTGCCCGATTCGAAAGACAGGGCCATTTGGTCCCATTGTCAGGATAAAGTACCGGCTTCTCTGGGAGCTCGGCGAGCTCCTGTTTAAAATTCTGTCTTGGCGAGCTTTTGTGGAACGCTAAACCGGTCTAGGTGCAGGGAACACTGGCAGGAATAGCAAATCTGCGGCCATGCTTTTTCTCCAGATCTTGGCGGGTCACCTCGAATTTTTCTGGGCCAATTAGGTGGACGTAGCGCATGACGCCGCCTCGAAAAGCCGGGTACTTCCATCCCAGAACCGAAGCGAGATCTGCTAGCTCCGGTGCGTCGAGAACGCCTTCGCGCAACGTATGCAAGGTCTCGATTGTCTGAATATACATCAGTCGATCCGCAATTACGTGGCCGGACGGAGGCTTAGGGTCACATGGGAACCAGTGTGGAAGTTCCTCCCAGTCGCGGCGGCTACCATCTTCCGCGTAATCGTAGATGCCTCCTCGCACCTTTCGTCCTAGCCGTTTCGCATCAATAAACTTCGAGAGTATGCCAAGCGCATCTGGAGCAAACTGGGCGGATCCACGGCCGTGATGAGCCAAGCTGCGGAAAATGTCGGCTAACAGATCCAGAGACGTAAGATCAGCCATCGCCAGTGGGCCAAGAATCATTCCGGCATTGCGAGCCGCATTGTCGATTAGCGAAGGAGAGATCCCTTCAGCCAACATGAGCAAAGCTTCTTGAATGTAGGCCATCACTACTCTGCTCGTATAAAATCCGGGACCGTCCCGAACCACTAGCGGTACTTTGTTGAGCTGTGATGCAAGCCCCAATGCAAGCTTCTTTGTTTGCTCGGACGTTTCCTCTCCCAGGATAATTTCTAACAAATCCATTTGTTCGACCGGAGCAAAGAAGTGCGTCCCAATGAAGTTTTCCGGCCGTGGCACCGACTTTGCCAATTCGGAGATCGGGAACGTCGTTGTATTGGAGGCGAGGATCGCCGCGGGACCAAGTTCAGCACTGACCGCCGCTAATACTTCCCGTTTTATTTCGAGCCGTTCGAACACTGCTTCGATCACGAAACCGCAATCGCGCAGATCGCCTAGCTGTTTGGCGGGCTGAACTCGATCGATGATTTCGGCACCGTTTTCTCCAGCCGTTGCATGTCGTTGGGAAAGCTTTTTTATCCGATCCAATGATCGCTTGATCGCCTCAGCATCCGCGTCGAACAACCGTACTTCCAGGCCAGCGCGAGCCGCAGTGTAGGCAATGCCCGTTCCCATTAGCCCACTCCCCAGAATACCGATCCGGTGGAAAGTAGTTCGGGTCTCCGATGCGCGCTTGATCGCCTGCTGCGGAAGTTCGTATTGTACATAAATCCGCTGTTTGGTAGAGGGCGCTATCCGAGCTTTCTCAAATGCAACGGCTTCCAGGTTCAGCCCGGCATCAAAGGTTCTTTCCAGTCCGTCATGGAATACTTGGAGCAACAACCCCGGTGCTCGATCTTCCGGTGGCGACTTTTGCCTGATTTGCAAATAGGCAGCCTGCAGCAGCACTCGGTTCGGCACGCTTTGGCTCCAGAGCGGTGATCGGGTGACATCGGCTTGATCCCAAAGCTGAGCCGGTTCTCCGGCGCTATCGATCCATGCTGCAATCGCTTCCTGCTCCGCTATTCCGTCGACCATTACCAGCAGCGCATTGTTCGAGTTGTTGCTGATAAGCGGCTTATCGAACAGCAAGCAATCAAGAGTAGGTTTTAGTCCAACTAAATAAGGCAGCCGCTGAGTTGTACCCAAAAGCGGAGGCAAACCAAATTTCGTCCAAGGCCAGCAAAATCGGATCTCCCTTTGACTCGTGAAGCGGCGGTGACAGGCAAGCGCGACCTCGAAGGCCACCCCGGACACGTCGCCTTCGAGCCAAGCAGCGACTGGTTTGGACCCTCTTTCCCATGTCCGCAGCGTTCCCCGCAGCTCAGATAACAATGGAGGAGCCGAGCACAATATCCGAAGTTCATCGGCGGGTTCGCCGGCTGCTGGTGAAAAGCGAATACAAACTCCCGAATTGCCCGGATCAGCAAGTTGCCGCCCGAGGCCAGAAAGAAATCCTCCGTTCGGAATTTCTGGAAAATTGACGAAAGCTATTTTTTTCACACGGTCTCCAAGATCGCCGCGACACCCATTCCGAGCCCGGTACACATGGTGACTGCTCCGCGGCGGACCTCTCTCCGTTGCATCTCATCAATTAAGGTTCCGACCAGCATTGCTCCGGTCGCACCAACCGGATGCCCCATAGCGATAGCTCCGCCGACTGGATTAACCTTTTCATGGGGAACCTTTGTCTTCTCCATAAAGTACAGAACGACCGAGGCGAACGCTTCATTGACCTCATAAAGATCGATGTCGGAAAACCGTAATCCGACCCGTCGCAATGCCTTATTAGTCGCTTCGGCCGGAGCGGTTAGCATGATGCAGGGGTCGTCGGCCGCGCTCGCAGTCGAGAGGATTCGTGCTCGTGGTTGCATGCCTAACCGTTCCGAGACTTCGCGGTTGCCAATAACGACCAATCCTGCGCCATCGGCGATACCCGACGAATTACCCGCGTGATGGACGTAATTCAGGCGCCCAACTCGCGGATAGCGATAACGAATAATCTCAGCGTACCCCTCGGCTTCTCCCGCTTTTGCAAAGGACGGCTTTAACTCGGACAAGCTCTCGGTGGTAACGTTGTTTCGTACCAATTCATCCCGCTCGAGCAACATGGAACCGGTATTTACCGGTACGATTGAGTGCGAGAACCAACCCTGTTCCCAAGCCCGGTAAGCACGCTGTTGAGACTGTGCGGCAAAGTTATCGACATCGTTTCGGGAGTAGCCTTGCAGCGTGGCGATGAGATCGGCAGAAACACCTTGGGGAACACCCACCGTTTGATCCTTGAATTGAACATCGGAAAGCATCGGGCCTCCTGATCCGAAGATCGAAAAGAGCGAGAGCATCTCGACGCCGCCGGCGATGACCAGATCGGCTTGCCCGCTCATCACCTTCGCCACGGCGACGTTCACGGCATCAAGCCCGGAACCGCAAAACCGTGAGACCATTAAGCCTGGCGTACCGGTAGAATAGCGGGCCTGCAGAGCAGCTGATCTAGCGAGGTTGCCGCCTTGATCATTTAATTGCTCGCAGCAGCCCAGGACAACCTCGTCCACAGAGCGATCAATTCCCGAATAACGGCGGCGGAGCTCCTCCAAGAGGATAACGACAAGCGAAAGAGGCGTTTGCGTATGCAGGCCACCGGTCGGTTTACCGCGGCCACGCGGCGTTCTCACAGCGTCAAAAACGTAAACGTCCTCCAGAATAGGCATCGGTTGACCCTTCTGCATAATTTTGCATTGCTAGCCCCGAAAGGCAATGCGAGCGCATCGTCTGGTAGGGACATGGATCCCGACTTCGTCCGCCGGCTGCCGGATCGCGGCTCGCTCCTTGACGTTTGCGTACCTAACGCTAGGCACGCCAAAGCCTAGCGACGGCGGCCCGCCAGTCCGTATACGTCTCATGAGTCGCATAGGTCTGACGAGATCCATGGGGATCGCGAGGATCCGCTGTCGTCAATTGTTTGAATCGGGGCGTATAAGGTATAGAAAGGCTATGGCGGACAGGCCGCGATCGCTCCCTTGACAAGGGAGTTTCTCTGTGGCTTTGTCTCGGCTCTGCGCGTGCAGTTAATTGCCGTAGGTCCCTGGGCTCCAATCTTCAGGTTGCGAGCCGCCCGCGCCAGGGGAAACCCGGCTTATCTATGAGATAACTTTATGACCGTTCGTCTTGGACGTTTCGAGATGCCAAAAAGCCTGATCAAGGACGAGGCTATCAGCACTGAAACCTACGCTAAATTTGTCGCTGAACCCTTTGAGGCCGGCTATGGCCACACCATCGGAAATTCGCTGCGTCGCGTTCTTCTCTCCTCATTGGAGGGAGCAGCCATTACCACTGCTAGAATTACTGGCGCACAGCACGAGTTCGCCGCGCTGCCGGGTATCGTGGAGGATGTCACCGATATCGTTCTGAATCTGAAAAAGATTCGCTTCAAAGCGGTTGATCACGAGCCACGTACGGTCTCGATCAGTGTCAATAAGGAAGGCGTCGTCTCGGCCAGCGATATTCAGACGACGTCAGGAATCGAAGTGCTGAATACCGACCAAGTCATCTGTACGATCGATAAGAAACAGAAATTTGAGGCTGAGTTTGAGGTGCGAGTTGGTCGCGGCTTTTTCACCGGAGACGAGAACAAACGCCCGGATATGCCCATTGGCGTAATCCCGATCGATTCCATTTTTTCACCGGTCACCCGGGTAAAGTACGCGGTGGAGAATACCCGGGTCGGTCAGCGTACCGACTACGACAAACTAATTATGGAGATCTGGACTGACGGACGAATTACTCCCGACGATGCTCTTTTACAGGCTTCCGCCATTCTTCGCCATCATTTGGATGTCTTCGTCAATTACGACGATAGCCAAGTGGAATTTGATGAAACTTCGGAGGAGGTCAGCCAGGAGAACACGCGTCTGAAGAAGATGTTGAATATGAGCGTGAACGAGATCGAGCTTTCGGTCCGAGCCGCGAATTGCCTGAATAACGCCAACATTACCACGGTCGGCCAGTTGGCGATGAAAACCGAAGCAGAGATGCTAAAATACCGAAATTTTGGAAAGAAATCGCTCAACGAAATTAAGGAGAAATTGCAGCAGCTGGGCCTGAGCCTGGGTATGAAATTTGAATCCGGATTGGTTGAACCTTCTCTTTCCGGTGATCGGAATGATGACGGGAAACTGGTTACGCTTTAACGACCTATGCGTCACACGAAAAAGACCGTAAAATTGGGCCGCAAAGCCGAGCATCGTAATCTGCTGCTGGCCAATCAAATCTGCAGCTTGATCGAGCATAGCCGAATCAAGACTACTCTGGCAAAGGCGAAGGCAGTGCGGCCGCTAGCCGAAAGGATGGTTACCTTAGGCAAACGAAATGACTTACATGCCCGGCGTCTTGCCTTTGCGTTTCTTCGCCAGAAAGAGGCCGTACAGAAATTGTTTTCGGATGTCGCGCCACGATCCGGTACTCGCCAGGGGGGCTACGTCCGAATCGTCAAATTGGGCCTCCGTCAGAGTGATTCGGCGCCGATGGCCTTCATCGAATGGGTAGATCAGCCGGCGACCGAGCCAAAGATCGACCTCGACGAAAAGCCCGAGAAGAAGGCCGAAAAGAAGTAGGGGTGGGTCGAAGTAGGGGTGGGTCCAATTCGTGGCAGGGCGAAAACCCGACCACGCAAAGACCTACGTCGGAGCCAGGTCTGTGGCCGCTTAAACTGACGAAACCGGGTGCTCCAAAGCGCAGCGACGGCGGTCTCAGCGCTTTAGGTGCTGTGCTCATCCGTGGCTTCCCCAAGCGCCGGGGTTTTCGCTCTACTGTTTATGGGAGTTGCAGGCGCGTGAAATTTCATCATTACCAAGAATAATGCCTTTCCGGCCGGCCTTACGCCTCTTGCTATCGTGAGCCGCGTGCTTCAGGCGTATTTCGCTCCGAGTATTTCGCTCGCCTTCTTGATGTTATCGGGTCGCAAGATCATGAGGCCCTTTTTCGTATGCGGTCCGCCGGCCAGATAGGCGTACTCGATATTTATTTTCTTCGCGGCCAATTTCTTGGCGACCTCTGAGAGCGTTCCCGGACGATTGTCGTGCTCGATCATCAAGACTTCATTCTCCACCACTAGCGTTCCATGCGCCTCGAAAATGGAAAGCGCCTTGTGCGTATCGCTTACGACCATGCGCACCACCGCATGATCGACCGTATCTGAGATGGTCAATGCGAAGATATTGATCTTCGCTTCCGCCAATGCATCACACACGGCCGCCAACGTCCCGGGCTTGTTTTCTAGAAACAGAGCCAGTTGCGTCACAAGCTCCATAAGCTAATCTTTTGCTCCGCTTGCTTCCAAGGTGGTTGGAACCTGCACCAGAGCTGGTTTCTCGACGGGAGGAACGTAAGTCGGACGCACTCTCCAAAACTTGTTCTGGTAAGCCGGCCATTGCGTCAGAATCTCCTTGGCACGGCTGCTTTCCGTGCGTTCCAGATGCTTATAAATCAATTCTTTTACGGTGATGATATCCTCCTCTTCGACCAATCGAGTTGCCGCTACCAGCTCCGGATTGAGATCTAGAAGAAATTCTTCCTTCAAATCCAAGACGTAAGCGGTTCCCCCGGTCATTCCGGCCCCGAAATTTTTTCCGGTCGTACCCAGAACCAGTACGGTGCCGCGAGTCATATATTCACAGCCATGATCGCCCACACCTTCAATAACTGCGGTCGCTCCGGAGTTACGTACTGCGAAGCGCTCGCCTGCGCGACCGGCGGCAAAGAAAGCACCGCCAGTAGCTCCGTACAGACAGGTGTTGCCAGCGATAAAGTTCTCGTGGGCCACATATTTCGCTCCAGGCGATAGTTTTAGGACTATCTCGCCACCACCCATTCCTTTCCCAACGTAATCGTTCGCTTCGCCGGCAAGAATAATTTTCACGCCAGGACTCAGAAATGCAGCAAGGCTTTGACCTGCACTGCCTCGCAAATTGAGCTGAATCGTGTTCTCCGGGAGACCTTGTTCACCCCAGAGATAGCCGATTTCTCCCGATAATTTGGTTCCGACCGCCCGATTGGTGTTTTTGACCCGATAGTTGAGAACAATCGGAAGCTGGTCCTGCAATGCGTCGCGCGCATCCTGCAGGATAGTATCATCTAGGCGTCGTCCCCAATTCGGATCATTGCGCTCCCAGGTGTTATGTCTGGGTTGCGAGTTGTCTTCCTTCGAGACGTTGGCGAGCAGACGAGAGAGATTGATCTTGTTGGCCTTCGGATGGTTTGGAATCTCCCGTTGCCGGAGATACTCAACCCGGCCGACCAGATCATTGAAGGTAGCGATGCCGAGTGCGGCCATCAGTTCACGCACTTCCTGGGCAACTCCGTTGAAATAATTCACGATGTACTCCGGCTTGCCTTTGAACTTGGCGCGCAGCCGCTCATCCTGAGTAGCCACACCGACCGGACAGGTGTTGAGATGACATTGCCGGACGTACACGCAGCCCGAGGCAATAAGGGCGGTTGTGCCAAAGTTAAATTCCTCGGCTCCCAGTAGCGCAGCAAAAACGATATCCTCGCCGGTTCGCATGCCTCCATCAGTGCGGAGGGTGATTCGGTTGCGCAAACCGTTCAACATGAGTACCTGATGAGCCTCAGCGACCCCCAATTCCCATGCGCTTCCAGCATACTTAATCGAACTCAGCGGTGATGCTCCGGTCCCACCATCGTGCCCACTGATTAAAATAGTATCAGCGTGCGCTTTGGCCACTCCTGCGGCAACGGTCCCAACCCCCGCCTCGGCAACCAATTTCACGCATACCTTGGCGCGGGGATTCACCTGTTTAAGGTCGTAAATCAATTGGGCGAGATCCTCGATAGAATAGATGTCATGGTGAGGAGGTGGTGAAATCAGCGTGACGCCAGGAGTGCTCTTTCGCAGCCGAGCGATCAAAGCGCTGACTTTGTGCCCCGGTAGCTGGCCCCCTTCTCCAGGTTTGGCCCCCTGCGCCATTTTTATCTCAATCTCTTTGGCGGCGGCTAGATAGGCGGCCGTCACCCCGAATCGAGCCTGCGCAATTTGTTTGATCGCGCTATTAGGCCAATCGCCGTTAGGCCGTCGATGAAAGCGTTCCGGATCTTCACCGCCTTCACCGGAATTCGATTTTCCACCGATCCGGTTCATGGCGATGGCCAGACACTCGTGAGCTTCCGGGCTCAATGCACCAAGCGACATACCTGCCGTGGTAAAGCGCCGTCGAATTTCTTCGATCGGTTCGACCTCATCGATCGGCAGGGGCGGCTTTCCGGTCGGAATTATTTGCAGGAGATCGCGCACCGCGTTCGGGCGAATCGCTTTGACCGCGTCGGCATAGGCCTTGTAGTCCTCCGGCTTATTTGACTTTACGAAGGTGTGAAAATTCTTGATGACCGGCGGCGTAACCGCATGCTGTTCGCCCTGTCTGCGGAAACGATAAAATCCAGGATCATCCAATTCGGTTGTTCCTTCATTCGGAACAGCCTGAGCATAGGCTCGCCGGTGTCGGGTTAGGCTTTCGCGCGCGATGTCGACCAGATCGACTCCCTCGATCTTCGACGGGGTGCCAGCAAAATAATTATCGATCACGGCCGAACCGAGTCCGATCGCTTCAAAGATTTGGGCGCCTCGGTAGCTATCGATCATTGAGATGCCCATTTTCGACATGATTTTGAGCAATCCTTTCTCAAGCGCAGACTTGTAGTTCCGGATGACCTTTTCGTGGGTCAATCCTTCTCCGAGCGATCCGCGTTCCAGCAGTTCACGCATTGTCTCATATCCCAGATAGGGGCAGACAGCGCTGGCGCCATAGCCGATAAGACAGGCCACCTGATGCACATCTCGCGCCTCGCCGGTTTCGCAGATAATACTGCACTTCATCCGCTTACCACTCCGAATCAACTGGTTATGCACGG
>Ga0137401_10001577_pt1 | contig 10039 bp, 6 predicted proteins | sample CZOMad1_1_16fung_FD_108286 | JGI IMG/M metagenome (GOLD analysis project Ga0137401, IMG submission 108286) | Vadose zone soil fungal communities from Angelo Coast Range Reserve, California, USA - CZOMad1_1_16fungal (Illumina Assembly) | ecosystem: Environmental > Terrestrial > Soil > Vadose zone...
CTCGGTGCTCGTCTGGCTGACCCCGGTGAGTTTTCTCTCCGCGCTGTCACCAACGGCCGGCTGAGACTGACTGAGGCTGAGGCGATTCGGGATGTCATCGATGCACAAACCGATAAGGCGCTACGCCAAGCTACCAGGCAGTTGAAGGGAGAGATTTCAAACCGCCTCCAGCCTGCAAAGGAACAGCTTCTGGATCTTATCGTTCAGCTCGAGTCGTCGATCGAGTTTGTTGAGGATGATCTTCCGGCGCCGGCGACGCAACAGATCGGCGAGTCTCTCCAAGCGCTGGAGAGGGATCTATCACGACTGCGCGACACATTTGGATCAGGGCGACTGTTGCGCGATGGACTCCGGGTCGCTTTAGTCGGACGACCGAATGTCGGTAAGTCAAGTCTGTTCAATGCTTTAGTCGGACACGGCCGGGCGATCGTGACGAGCATTGCGGGTACTACACGAGACACGCTGACAGAGGAGATTGGCGTCGAAGGAGTGCCTGTGGTTTTGATAGACACTGCTGGGATTCGTAACTCCAATGACGAAATCGAGGTGATCGGCGTCCAGCGGGCACGACGGGCAGCCGCGGATGCTGACCTTCTAATTGTCGTCATTGACGGATCACAATCACTTCACGACGACGATCGGTCTTTAATCGATGAGGTTTCAAATGTTCCTCACATTCTAGCCCTAAATAAAAATGATCTCCCAACCTTTTCGACAGTGGCACTCGACGAGAAGGATGCGGGTTCGAGCGGTTCGGCGGTGATTCCTGTGTCGGCGAAAAGCGAAGCGGGACTAGACACCTTGCGCGCTGCTATACTGTCTCCTTTCACTGAGGGAGATGCACGCAGTGAGGGGCTGCTCCTCACAAATGCGCGACATTATGATTTGTTAGTGCGGTCATTAGAAGCGCTCGATTCCTCCCGGCGGCTCCTTTATGAGCGCGCCAGTGAAGAATTGGTTCTCATTGGGCTTCATAATGTCCTACACTATCTGGGAGAGATCACAGGCGAAACGACAACAGAAGAAATCCTGGGCCAAATCTTCGCGACCTTTTGCATCGGCAAGTAGACACACATTGTTATTTTTTCGACAGAGGTTTAGCTATGATATTCGACGAGCATTTCGATGTGATCGTAATCGGGGCGGGTCACGCTGGTTGTGAAGCCGCGTCGGCCGCCGCCAGGCTCGGAGCCAACACGGCTCTACTCACCCTTAATCTTGATCTTATTGGCCAGATGTCGTGCAATCCGGCGATTGGTGGAATCGGCAAAGGTCATCTTGTCCGTGAGATCGACGCCCTCGGCGGCATCATGGGGAGGGTTATTGATCGGACCGGAATCCAGTTTCGCTTATTGAATCGCTCTCGCGGTCCCGCAGTACGCGCTCCGCGCGCGCAGGCCGACCGAGCTATGTACCGAGTCGAGATGCGCCGGACCTTGGAAGGGACGCCCAACCTGAGTCTGCGGCAGGGACTGGTTACCGGTCTCTTGATTGAGGACGGCCGAGTCCTCGGCGTCGAGCTTCAGGATTCCCGTCGGATGGGGGCCACGGCAGTAGTGGTTGCAACTGGTACATTTCTCAACGGCCAGATCCATACGGGCCGCCAGACGTACTCAGGCGGTCGAGCCGGCGAACCCGCTTCGATTGAGTTTGCGCAGGCTATGAAACGTCTTGGGCTGCGTGTCGGCCGCTTGAAAACCGGCACACCCCCGCGACTCGATGGAAGGACAATTGACTGGGAAGCATTTGAGCCGCAGCCACCAGACGAACGCCCAGTGCCGTTTTCTTTCTCAACCGATTACATTGGGCAGCAACAGATGAATTGCCATCTTGGCTATACGAACGAATCAGTCCATGCAGCGATCCGAGCAAACCTGCACGAGTCGCCTCTCTATTCAGGAAAGATCACAAGTATAGGGCCACGCTACTGCCCGTCGATTGAAGACAAGGTCGTCAAGTTTCCCGAAAAAGCGAGGCATCAGCTTTTTCTGGAACCTGAAGGCTACGCTACCAATGAAGTCTACCTGAATGGTTTCTCCACGTCTCTTCCGGCACAGCTGCAACAGGAACTCGTGGGTCTTATTCCAGGATTCGAACGCACGCGCATAATTCGGCCTGGCTATGCAATTGAATATGATTTTGTGGACCCGAAAGAGCTGACGCCTTTTCTGGAAACCGCTAAAGTCAAAAGTCTATTTCTGGCCGGACAGATCAACGGCACAACTGGCTATGAGGAGGCGGCCTGTCAAGGCCTACTCGCCGGCATCAATGCTGGGTTGGGGTCGATGGGCCGGCCTATGTTCCGTCTAAGCAGGCGGGAATCCTACATAGGAGTCCTGATCGATGACTTGATCACACACGGAGTCGACGAACCCTATAGGATGTTTACCTCGCGTTCTGAATACCGTTTGGCGCTCCGGCATGATAACGCCGATGAACGTCTTGAGCCCCACGGGAAAGAACTCGGTTTGGTCGGCGACGGCGAGTGGGAGCGTTTTAACCAGCGCAGGGCACGGCTGGCGAAAGCCCGAATTTTTCTCAAACAGTCCAGACTCAGGCGGTCAGACGGTCGCTATGAGATTTGTGCCAAGCTATCCGGTCAAGACTTGGGCGACTCGCTTACCCTTGCCGAGCTGGCCCTTAGACCACGTATCGATGTGATGACGATCATGAGCTTAATGCCTTCGACTGCAAAGGGCGAATTCACAATAGCCGACCTGGAAACCGCACTTGCGGATCACTTGTACGCCGGCTATCTGGATTCTCAGGATGCGGGGCTGCGCCGCCTGCATCAGCACGACGCCCTCAACATTCCCAACAGCTTTTCATTTCGGACGGTTGGCAGCCTATCGCAAGAAATCCTGGAGCGCTTGGAGCGAGCACAGCCAGAGAACTTTGGCCAAGCCCGCCACATTCCAGGTATGACTCCGGCGGCACTGTCGAACCTCCTTGTCCATCTCACTGCGTCCCAGCAGAGATGCCCCGCCGGCTTAAATGGACGCCGAGTCGCCGGGTTTCACGTGAAACGTTCCGTCAGCTAACTCTCTAACTCGCGTTGGCGCCCCGCTCCCCTAATATCTCCGTGGCGCCAAACTCACTCATGTGCTAATGTGCTGCACTCTTGTTAGTTAGCTTCCCGGACCGGAATGGCAAAAGTTTTGGCCATCGCAAATCAGAAAGGCGGTGTAGGAAAGACTACCACCGCCATAAACCTCGCTGCTTCCCTTGCGAGACTGAATCAACGAGTCCTGCTGGTTGACGTCGATCCTCAAGCGAATGCCACTTCCGGGGTCGGAACGCTACGCAACGTCCCCCGGCACACGACTTATGGTGTTCTAGTTCTGAACGAGGCGGTGGAAAGCGCTATTCTGCCCACGCAATTCTCTTTTGACCTGGTTCCTTCAGACCGAAACCTCGCGGGCGCGGAAATAGAAATGGTGGATCTGCCTGACCGGGAGTTACTGCTGCGAAATTCATTAACGCCAATTCGTAACCGCTACGACTTCATCATACTTGACTGTCCCCCCGCCCTGAACCTGCTCACTCTCAACGGGCTCGCTGCCGCTGATTCGCTCCTGGTGCCTATCCAGTGCGAATACTATGCGCTTGAGGGGGTCTCCGAGCTCTTCAACACACTTGCTCGCATCCGTCGACTGTTGAATCCTCATTTGAAAATCGAGGGCCTGCTTTTGACAATGTATGATGGGAGCACCAAGTTATCCGCGGCGGTCGCAACCGATCTTCGCAGCTTTTATAGCAGCCTCGTCTTTAAGACAACGATTCCCAGGAACGTCCGGCTCGCGGAAGCTCCGAGCCACGGAAAACCTGTAATGTATTACGATCAGCGGTCGAGGGGAGCCGAGGCTTACCTTCAACTCGCAGAGGAGGTTTTGGCCAATGACCAAGAGACCGTTAGGCCGGGGACTGAGCGCCCTGATCTCGACCGACTCGCCGTTAGCGGACAGTGATGAGATCCGCGATATTGAGATTGATTTGATCCGCCCGGGTCACCAACAACCCCGCACCACTTTCGACGAAGCGAAACTTGCAGAGCTCGCTCAATCCATCCGAACAAGTGGAATTATTCAACCGTTGCTCGTGCGGCCGCTGGGAGGGCTGTTCGAGCTTGTCGCGGGAGAGCGGAGATGGCGTGCTGCGCAGCTAGCTGGACTATCGCGAATTCCGGCAATAATTCGTGACATACCAGAGGACAGACTCCTGGAGCTCGCTTTGATAGAGAATATACAGCGCCAAGAGTTAAATCCGATCGAAGAGGCGAATGCCTACAAGCGACTGATCGAATCCTTGAATCTGACTCAGGACGAAGTTGCGCAAAGGGTCGGTCGAGATCGCACATTCGTAACTAACTACCTCCGCATTCTAAGACTCCCCTCAGAAATTCAAACGCTGTTAGAAAGGGAGAAACTCACTTTCGGCCATGCGCGAGCCCTCTTAGGCCTTGGTGACGTTATTCTTCAGCGCCGGTACGCGCAAAAGATCGTCAAGCACAACTGGTCCGTCCGCGAAACTGAACGACGCATCAAGCATGCTTCGCAGAATAGCGCGGCTACGCCTGCTTCGAAGCAGATGCCCCACCATAATGACGCCAATGTCCGTGCCGCTGAAGTCAAACTCCGTCGGCACCTTGGCACCCAAGTACAAATCGTTCCGGCGAAAGCCGGCTCGGCTGGAAGGATTGAGATTGAATACTACAGCTCGCTCGATCTCGATCGCTTGTATACCATCATCATTTCCAGCATCGAGCGAAACGATCCCATTATGGCATCCACCTCAACCGGCTTGTAGTTAACACATTTCTACTATTTACAACTCTGCTCCAGGAGAGACCCCAGCGAATCCTAAGAAGGCCTCGGCAATTTCCCCAAACTGTCCGGCGTCGATTGTTTCCCAAAAGTTTCTCCGCTGTTTTCCTTGCGCGACGTCTGAGCGTTATGTTAGCTTTCCTTGTTCCGCACGTGTGGGTGGTTTTCGCTAGCCAATCTACTTGCTTTACATCGTAGTCTGCGTTATTTCCTTCAATGTTGGCACATTCTGACGATTCAGGCTCGCAGTCCTTTTTCTCCGCCGTCGAACGCCGGCTGAGTCGACAGGCTTTTGAAACCTGGTTTCAGCCGCTTCGCGTCACCCGATCCACGACAGAAGCTGTCATTCGAATCGCGGTACCTAATCCCGCCGTTCGGGACTGGATACTTTCGCAGTATTCGACTGTACTTAAGGAATCCCTTCTAGAACTACAGATGGAAGACTGTCGAATCGAGTGGGCTATTCCGCAAGGCGATCGGGCGACTCGGTCCTATAGTTTGGCTGACGAAGCCGGGGATTCTGGGCTGACTCATGAGAAACAGAGGAGCCTCACTGATCCCGTAACGATCGAGGCACCTCACGTCCCTGATATCCCCTCTGCTCCTCTGAACGAGAAGTATACATTTGGTACTTTTGTAGTCGCCTCGTGCAACCGATTTGCGCATGCGGCAGCGCTTGCCGTTGCGGAAGCGCCCGGAAGGACCTACAACCCGCTATACTTGTATGGCGGCGTCGGGCTGGGGAAGACCCATCTCATTCAAGCCACAGGGCACTCAATTAAGAAAGCTAATCCAAAGCTGCAAGTTTCCTATCTCTCTCTTGAGCGCTTCATGAACGAGCTAATCAATGCGATCAGATACGGTTATGACAAGACCCAGGTTTTCCGTGAGCGGTACAGATCGATTGACGTGCTTCTGATTGATGATGTTCAGTTTATAGCTGGCAAAGAGAGAACCCAGGAAGAATTCTTTCACACGTTCAATGCTTTGTACGATGGTCAGAAACAGATAGTACTCACGTCCGACTGCCCACCGAGAGAGATTCCGGAAATCGAAGAGCGGCTCCATTCGCGCTTTGAGTGGGGATTGATTGCCGACATAGAACCTCCTGACCTTGAGACTAAGGTCGCCATACTAAGGCGAAAAGCCGAACTTCAAGGCGTTGACTTACCGGATGACGTGGCCCTCTTTCTCGCCGCTAACAGCAAACACAATATTCGAGAGTTGGAGGGCTCTTTGGTTCGGGTTTTGGCGATGGCTTCTTTACGAGGGTTGCCACTGTCAAAAGGGCTCGCCCAGGAGGCCATGCGTAACGTCTCTCGCAGTAGCGACGAAAACTTAGTATCCATTCCTCGAATTCAGAAAGCGGTTGCTGAATATTACAAGGTTAGTGTTGACGGTCTCAGGAGTCGGTCGAACGTGGGGAATGTATTGGTTCCCAGACAAATCGCAATGTACCTCTGTAAGCGATTAACCAAAAAGAGCTATCCGGAGATCGCAAGGCAATTCGGAGGTAAGCATCATACGACGGTTATCCATTCTGTTGAGAAGATCGATAAGCTAATTGGCTCTGATCGAGAAATGGATTCGTTGGTTAAGCGCATCATTAGCAGCATCGGAGTCTAGGCAAATACCGTTAAGCCGATTCTGGCGTCCACAGCGCATTGTGAAAGCTCGAATGACACTCTGTGGAGAAATCTCTGACAAATTAATCCGCTGCCAGGTTGTTGACAATCGGAAACGCAATGCACCGCTCTGCTCCCTTTTTTCGGTTTGATAAGAGAATTCCACATTTCCACAAGCCATACTACTAATACTAGTATTTCAAATATATATGATTCTTTCTTTTTCAAGGAGTTATTAGTAAAGACCTGATTGGCAATTGTTTTGAAATGATCTTGTCTGCCGGTGCGTTGCGCGAGCGGAACTGTGATATAAGAAAAAGCAAATTCCAGGAGCAGATAAATGCAATTTGTTATGGCGCGTGGAGCGCTACAAAAAGAACTAGCTTTTGTCCAGGGCGTAGTCGAACGAAAGAATACTATTCCCGTCTTGGCCAATATTCTCATTGAGTCGGCAGGTGAAGAAGCGATTCGAATTAGCGGAACAGACCTCGACGTAACGATACGATGCGATGCTGATGCAGTAGAAATAAAATCCCAGGGAGCTATCTGCGTTCAAGCGCGAAAACTCTTTGACATAGCGCGTTTGTTGCCCGACGCCCCCGTGAGTTTTCGGAAGGAAGAAAACGAATGGGTCTCGGTGGAGTGTGATCGTTCGAAGTTTAGATTACCCGGTATATCGAAAGACACTTTTCCCGAGTTACCCGGTTTCAAGTCGACTCCTCTGAAATTGCCGGCCTCGCTCCTAAAGTTGTTAATCGACCGCACCATTTTTGCTATTACTCAAGAAGAAGGGCGCTACACTCTTTCAGGCGCGAAGTTTGAACTGAATAAGCAGGGCGCCAAGATGGTGACAACCGACGGCCATCGACTGGCCTTTGTAGCGACTAACGAAGTTGATAAGGATACATCGGATACGGGTCTCGATGTCTTGATTCCCCGGAAAACGCTGGCGGAATTAACAAAGCTTACTGCTGATTTTGACGGAGACATAAATCTCGGGGCTGATGAGAATCATGTTTACTTTCAGGTCGGCTCCCGGCTCTTGATTTCCAGAATGCTCTCAGGACAGTTTCCGAATTACGAAATGGTTATGCCGAAGAACAATGATCGCTCGGCCGTTTTCGATACCGTTAGTCTGAATCAGGCGATTCGACGAGTCGCTTTGATGGCTGATGATCGTTCGCACGCGATTCGTTTTCATCTGAGCAAGGAACAATTGCTGATTAGTTCACAGAACGCTGAAGAAGGCGAAGCTCGCGAAACTCTGGGAACAGATTTCGCCGGTGATGAGACTGAGATTGGTTTCAACGCCCAGTACCTGCAAGATTTTCTCAATGTGGTTGGCTCGGAGAAAGTAGCTTTTGAGTTCAAAGATGGTAATTCACAGGCCCAGTTGCGGCCGGTCTCCGACGAAACTCATGACTACCGTTACGTCATTATGCCGATGCGGCTGTAGGATAAGGAAGAATCAGCACGTAGTTTGTTTGAAATATCCGATTGTAATGACGAGCGCCCGAAATGCCTGGCGCTCGTTTTTGTTTGTGGCGAACTCAATGAAGTCAGCCACACAAGAGCCTATGTTAGAATTTGAGACATGTTCCTTAGTTCGATCCAGGCATACGACTTCAGAAACCTGGACGGCGATATCCACTGGGGAAGAGGCATCAATGTCATTCACGGCAACAATGGCCAGGGGAAAACTAACTGGTTGGAAGCTATCCATCTTCTCGCGCACGCAAAATCATTTCGCACCCGGCATCTTCATGACGCAATAGCGTTTGGCAAATCGGCCGCGTCAGTTCAGGGGCGCGTCTCGCAGGGAAATGAAATCGAACGCGAGCTGCAGGTCGACATTAAAGCAAACACCAGGCAGACCTTCGTTAACCGCAAGCGCGAGCCTCTGGCGCACTATGCGGCGCAGTTGCACGCCGTTTGGTTCACTGCTGATGAATTGGAAGTCGTGCGCGGCGGTCCCGAGGCGCGGCGTAGCTTTATCGATCGCGGCGCCATCTCATTGCATCCGGCCTATGCTCAGACGCTGGGGAGTTATAACAAAGTAATCAAGCAAAAGAAGAGCCTGTTGCAGCAGGCTGCCGACGGTCGTTTTAAGTTTGAAGAAGTGAGCGAGCTGCTCGAACCCTGGAACGAACAAATCGTTGGTTTGAGCGCACAGATTCACAGATCGCGCACAGCGTATGTGGAGCTTTTGAACGACGCTCTTGAGCACAGTTTGTTTGGTGACACACTTTCCATCCGCTACGTTTCCTCGCTCGAGGGCAAAGGGGATCTGAACAACTACGAGGAGCTAATCGCTCAGCGTTTGCAGATTCGAAAGCAGGCGGAAGTGTTTGCCGGTTCCTGTTTGATCGGTCCCCATCGAGATGACTTGAGCGTACTTTTCGGCGGCCGCAATCTGCGTAGTTTTGGCAGCTCAGGCCAACAGCGTAGTGCATTGATAACGCTTGATTTAGCGGCCATTTCGGTGTATCATTCAGAGCATCAGGAGTATCCAATTTTCCTCATTGATGACGTGGACGCAGAACTCGACGGAATCCGCATTGAACGGCTGCTTGAATACCTGGACGGACGCACTCAAACGTTCGTTACGACTTCAAAGAAAAACCACTTCGAGCGGTTCTATCAGCGGGCTCACTTTTACGAGGTCAGCGCCGGTCAAGCGAAGGAAGATATGGCTTTGAGAGCGGCCATTGGATAAGGACAGAGGATCATCGGAGTGAAAGGTAAGCACGAATTGGCAACCCCATCATCAAATCTGAAGAATAAAAAAGAAACTTACGATTCATCATCGATTGCAGTACTCGAAGGGCGCGATGCCGTGCGCAAGCGGCCGGCAATGTACATCGGGTCCACGGGCGAAATAGGACTGCATCATCTGGTCTATGAAGTTGTCGACAATTCTATCGACGAAGCCCTGGCCGGATACTGCGACACGGTGGAAGTCAACATACACATTGATAACTCGATCACCGTAATTGACAACGGCCGCGGCATTCCCGTGGACATGATGAAGAAAGAGAAGCGCTCAGCAGCAGAGGTCGTCATGACCAAACTGCATGCTGGCGGAAAGTTCGACTCGAATGCTTATAAAGTTTCCGGTGGTCTGCACGGTGTCGGCGTTTCTTGCGTGAACTTTCTTTCCGAGATCTTGCACCTGGAAATCTGGCGCGACGGACTCACCTACGAACAGGAGTACGCCCGCGGCATCCCGGTGGCTCCGCTCAAGCAGACAGGCAAGACACGCAAGCGCGGCACAAAGATCACCTTCAAACCGGATCCGCAGATCTTCGATACGATTGAGTTTGTTTTTGACAAGCTCTCCGAGCGTCTGCGCGAGAAAGCCTTTCTGAATAAAGGGATCCGCATCACCATCAAGGACGAGCGGGAAGAGCCGGAAAAGTCACACGAGTTTTACTATCGCGGCGGCATCGCTGAGTTCGTTAAGCACCTCAACAAGAATAAAAGCGTGCTACACGACAAGCCGATTTATTTTGAGAGAGTCAGCGACGTGCTGGCGATCGAAGTGGCCATTCAATATAACGACGGCTATGACGAAAAAGTCTATTCGTTCGC
>Ga0137401_10001580_pt1 | contig 10026 bp, 6 predicted proteins | sample CZOMad1_1_16fung_FD_108286 | JGI IMG/M metagenome (GOLD analysis project Ga0137401, IMG submission 108286) | Vadose zone soil fungal communities from Angelo Coast Range Reserve, California, USA - CZOMad1_1_16fungal (Illumina Assembly) | ecosystem: Environmental > Terrestrial > Soil > Vadose zone...
CGATCATCAACGATATCAATTGGACTACAACACCCGGCAGCGGTCCGATCGGCTGCCGCTCGATCTGCGCTATCACTATTCACCAAAATGACCGGCACTTGACTATGCCGGCTATCGTCGCGGACGGGATTTAGTCTTTCTCTTTAAGCAATGAATCGCGGATGGCGTCGAGCTCCTTTTTCTTCGCTTTGTCGACATCGGGAAAAGCCAAGTCCAGCTCGCAAAGGGCCTCCACGATTGCCGACGCCACAATCAACCGTGTAAACCATTTGTTGTCTGCGGGAACGACGTACCAGGGAGCATGCTTCGTGGCTGTATTCTGGATCATTTCCTCATACGCTTCCTTGTAGTCCTTCCAGAAGCCGCGCTCCTTGATATCGTCCATTGAAAATTTCCAATTTTTCTTTGAATCTGCCAGACGCTCCAGAAATCGCTTCTTCTGTTCTTCCTTCGAAATGTGAAAAAAGAACTTCCGAATCATCGTGCCGTTCCGCGTCAAATAGCGTTCGAACTCGTTGATGTCCTCGTATCTTTCGTTCCAAATATGTTTCGTCACTAGGCCCTCCGGCAGCCGCTCGTTTTTCAGCAGCATCGGATGCACCCGAACGATTAAAACCTCCTCGTAATAGGACCGATTGAAAATCCCGATCTTTCCGCGCTCGGGCATCACCTTGTGGCATCGCCACAAAAAATCATGATCCAGTTCTTCGTGGCTCGGCGCTTTAAACGCATGAACGTCGCAGCCCTGCGGATTCACGCCGGTCATGACGTGCTTGATGGCGCCGTCTTTACCCGCCGCGTCCATGCCTTGAAAGATCAGGAGCAGCGCCAAGCGGTCCTGCGCGTAGAGCTTTTCTTGCATCTGGCTGGCCATGGCACTGCTCTGTTCGAGCAGCTTCTCGGCATGTTTCTTGGATTTCACTCCGTTCGTGTCGCCAGGGTCGAAGTCCTTAAGGCGAAACCTGCTGCCCTTCGTGACGCAGTAGAGTTCGGCCAGACGAGTTGCTTCAGCGATGAGTTTGCGATCCTTCATAGACTTCGCAGTGTAGTACAGCGGCGTGGGTCAGAACAGGGAGCCCAGTCCCCAACCAAACGCAGAGAACCGATCGTGTGCGTGAAATAGGGATCCATCTGGCATCGGCAGCCAACGATCCAGCCGCAACACATTCACCGCGTAGTAGGCGCGCACCGGGACGCCGATTCCCGGCACGATCCATTGCAGTTGAATACCTGTCGAGGCGTGTAGGATTCTGTTCGTAGAGTCCGCGAGGGTTGGTCGTACCGGGCCCAGCCAATTTGGAAGCAAGATCCCCGATCCCAGATCGAAAAAACCTGCGCCTTCCATGCTATCGGTGATCCGCGCGCGATACTCCGCGTTCGTGGCCCCCACCAGATTGGCGCCCGCGGGTGACGCCGTGTAGTTCGTCGTGCCTGCGGGAGAAATCGTAGAAACGACGGCATCGGGCCCGAGCTCGCCGGCACGCAGTCCTCTCACGAAGTCATCGCCGGCGAACAAGCGTGCATAGGTAGGCAGTTCGCCGTGATAACTGCCCACGCCGATGAGGCTGGTCCGAAACGCCCAGGAATTTTCGCGATGGAAAATCGGGTCAGGCAAGACCCGACCAAACTCCGCTTTGGAACGCACCAGGCTTTCGCTGCCACCCAGCCATCCACCGGACACGGAGTCCGCGAGAGTGATGCGTTCGTCGCCAGTATCGTGTGTCCATCCGAGGCCAGCCGAATGGCTTGATGTTTCGGCGGGCACGTCGGGGGCCGTCAGTCCCGTAACAGCGGCGGGCAGCGCCGGCGAGTAGTGTGTTTTGGCGTGGGCCAAGCCGTAGTTGACGCTGAATGAATCCGAATTCGTCAGCGCGTAACTCCACGTTGCATCGACGCCTTCGCTTTCCTGCTTGAAGAATGGTCCTCGTACGCTCCCCGACAAGCGCGGGCGGAGAAACGTGTTGAACGCAGAAAGCGCCAGAGTTCCGCGCGATCCCAGAAATCCTTCTTTGGCGAAACCAATAGCCAACTGCAAGCTTTCAGGCCCTCCCTCGATCTGTGACGAAAGAAGCTCCTCGCGGTCGAGCAGGTTGAACACCGTGTATGCGATGCCCAGCGTGCTCCCAAACCGTCCACGGCCTCCGGTCAGAAACGCGCGCTGCTGCCCAAGTTCCTCCACGCGGATCGTCACATCCACGGTATGAGCGGCTTCATTTGTTTCCACATGAATGTCTTCCTTCCTGATCGGCTTGAAGTAACCGGTTCGCGCGATGCGAGCCAATCCTGCCTCCAGTAGATGATCATCGAAGACCGCGCTCTCTTTCAGGAGAATGCGGCTGCGGAAATATCGGTCCGGGAAGCGCTGAATGCCACGGAATTCCAGGCGTCGCACCATGTAGGGCGGTGTCAGGCTTCGATCCAGGACAATTCGTACGGTCCGAGAGTCCGAATCCAGCGCGCGAACCGCTTCGACATTGCAAAAAGTTGCGCGTTGGTTTCGATCTGACTTCGGCTGCGCTCGCACCCGCCAAGTCCGTCGAAGATTCTCGACCTCCCTTGCGGAATACGGATGGCCCGGCGCGGACCTGGTTCGAGCGATCAGCGATTTGTTGCGCCCAGGCACGCGCTGTGCAAGATCTTCCGCGACCCTGACGGATTCGACCCGATAGAGGCGCCCGGCTTCAACAGGGATTCCCACGTCGAGCCGCACGATACTCGCTTTTCGCAACCACGGAATCCATCGACGGGAAGACTCTTCGTATTTCGAGACCCGTGCGTCTCCAATACGCGCCTCCGGATAACCGTGATTCTGGTAATACGCAAGGAGCCGCTCGCGGTCCTCTTCGAACGCTTCCCGGGTGTACCCATTGCTTCCGAGCAAACTTCCAAACAGCCCGTCCGGATGTATCCGCCGCATTTGCCGCCGCAAAATTTTCGCGGATATCTCCGGATTGCCGTCGAATATCACGCGTCCAACGATAACGTGCGGGCCATCGGCAATCTCAAAGCGCACCCCGGCGGTCGCCTTCCGTGTCTCTGCTCGACGAATTTCCACCCGCGCTTCCGGATGACCCGCGCCCGCAAGAGCGCCCTGAATCGCGGCGGCGATCTGGTGCAACATGACTGGATTTTCGGGTTCACCCAGCTTAGGCGTCAGCTTTTTGTCTGCAAGCAGCTTGTCGATGTGCTGCCGCGAGAGCAGCCGCGAACCGGTGTAAGCAACATCGGTAAGAAAGAGGTTCTCTTCCAAGTGAAATACAAGCCGGACGTGTGCTGGTCTTGGTGCGGAATCATCCCGCGTTCCGTCCACATCTTCGGCGTTCACCCGGACCGCCGCAAACCATCCCAGCCGAGCCAGAGTGTGCACGTCGCGCGCAATGCGCTGATCGTCAAACCGTTCGCCCGCGCGGCATACGGTTTGCATCTTCACGGCGCCAATCGAGATTCGCCGCAGTCCTACAAACACAATCTCGTCGATGATAGGAGCGCTGTTGCTCTGGACCGGGAAAACGAAAAGCTCCGCCTCGAGCGAAAAGCCTCTCAATTGCGTTGCGTGTGTCGCCCCTGCCAGAAGCGACACCACGATCGTTGTCACTATGACCTGACGTGTGCCCATCTCTCCTCGCACCAAGGAGAATGACTACCCGCTACGGATGATGCGCAGCATCGTAGGGTTGTCCCGTCTGTTGCGAAGAAGCGCGAAGCGAACACTCCTCCATACTGCGCGCATCTAAGTCGCGATTTTCAAGAACGAACAAAGAACTCCCTAAACGGAAACTGGCTCGCCCCAGAAAACGGGACGAGCCAGCAGGATTTTCCTACGCGATGTAGTTGTGGGTTCGGCCGATCAGTGATTGAAAACAACCTGTCCGGTCGAAGGATTGAGAATGACTTTGTCCGTCCGCTGGTCGTTGAAATTGAACATGTTCTCAATCGAACCGGCGATTTGGTCGAACGAGCCGTTTCCGATCTGTGGCAGCTCCCAGTTCTCTTCGATGAACTTAACAACCGAGCTCTGGTCAGTTAGGCTGTGATCCACGAAATTCTTCTTCGCATAAGGCGAAACGACCAGGAACGGCAGCCGTGGCCCATATCCGCAACGCGCCTGTTGCGCTGCGAGCGAACCAGACCCGTTGCCGCATGCCATGGGGCCCGTTAGTCCATCGGCAGTGCTGCTCGATTGATTCACGATCGGTGGCATTACGTGGTCGTACCAGCCATCCGAGTCGTCCCAAGCGATGATGACCGCCGTATCTTCCCATTCCGGAAGCGTTTGCAGGAAATTGATCGTGCTGACGAGAAAAACTTGCTCGTCCAGCGGCGAGGAATTGCTCGGGTGTCCGTCTTGAGCTCTGTTGGCTTTCAGATAGGTGACCGCCGGGAGGCCGTTGGCCTTCGCCGACGCCTGGAACAAGCCCAAGTCGTACTGGTGGTTGGCCGGGCCGTCGTGTCCGATTTCGCTCATCGTGGCTGGCGCAATGTGATGCGGATTGGAGGTCGACTTGTAATATTGAAACGGATTGTGGTGCGGGCTATAGGCCGTTTCTGGCGTTCCGTCGATGCGGTTCGTCTTTGTGGCGCAGGCCGCGAGAACCGCAGGGGTGTTGCCGCTGGCGGGAACGAACTTCGTGGTCGGCGTGAATCCGCCCTGGAACCAGGCCCACGAAACCCCCTTCGCGCTCAACAAGTCGCCGACGTTCTTGTTGTTGCTCAGCATTCCGATCCGCTCGCCGCCGCTGCAGTCATCAAACGCCGGATCGGGATCGCCGATGACGCTGCTGGCGGTCACGCCGTTGAGCGTCGTGGTGATCACATCGCCCGCGGCAATTGCGCCCACGTCCGTCGCCGGGTCCGCGCCGCCGGTCATGCCGGAAATTACGTTGATCGCTCCGGGTGTCGATGGCCCAAACACAGTATCAAACGAATTGTCGCTCATCGCGAAGTGCTGCGCGTAGTTCCACAGTCCGGTGACGGTGTTGCCATCGTAGTAGCCCATCACGATTCCCGCGCCCAGCGCCGATACGTCCGAAAACGTCGCAGCCGAGCAAGGCGTGGCGGCGAACTCCGGGAACTTGTCCATCAGTCCGCTGTCGAACGCCTGCTGTTCCGGCGTGTAGTCGTGGTTCATGTCGCAGGTGTAATTCTGGCTGGGATCCAGCCGCACCGGCTGATAGAAGACGCCATTCTTGTCCTGGTTGAGGTTGTGATCGATCAGCCCTTGCGTCAATCCGTTCACTGTCGGTGTCCCAGCCTTGGCGTGAAATTGCACTTCTTGACCCGGATTATCGGCATCCGGGTAGGTCCCGAAATAATGGTCGAACGACACGTTCTCCTGAAAAATCACGACTAGGTGCTTGATCGGTGTAGTGGTGGGGCCGCCGCCGTTTCCTTTGCCTTTTCCGTTGCCATTTCCGCCTGCGAATACCGGGCCCGGTGTCACCGCTGCCAGGTTCGTGGCTAGCAGGACAGCCGCCATCCAACGCAGATTCTTCTGAATCATGTACTCTCCTTATTGATGTGAGCGACGTAGCGCCTGGCGTCGAGCCGCCTCACGGGACAGGGCATGCGGCAGCGCGATGGGCGGTCGGAAGCAAACGTGCATCAGGTTGATACCCTTCCGTTGTTATTGGCAGATGACAATCGGATGAACCGTAGTTCACGACTTGTAAAAATTTTGACGCAAATCATTTCACCGACGCGCGCGGCTCAACCTGGATCAAGCCCATCATCCCGGAGTCTTCATGCTCCAGCAGATGACAGTGATACGGATACAGTCCCACCGAATTCCTGTCGCGGAAATCCATGCGCAGCTTGACCCGAGGGAAAACCGGATTTTTTCCGTCCCAGTAGGGGACGTTCACCGTATCCCGCAGAAACGGTTCGTTCACCGCCAGCCCAAACCACTCCAAAAGCGTGAAATGAACCTGATGAATGTGAAACGCATGTAGTTCCTGCGTTCGGTTCTCGATGACCCAATCTTCCACGTCTCCCTGGCGCGCCACGATGTTGGGCACGTCCGAAGCCGGATCGAAAGGCTTGGGCGTTTGCCCATCGACGGTTAAAAAGAAGGTGGTCGGGCTGTTCGGATCGTGCGGATCGAGTGGTGTCTCCGTGAAATACAGCTTTCGAACGACGGCGGGTGACACATCCCTGAGCCAGGTGGTTGATGACGGCGGCAGCGGAATCGGTGACTTCGCAAGTGCCGAACGCGGCTCAGGCGCGTCCCGCCTCGCAATGATGTTAGCAATTGGTCGCGTCGGATCATTCTCGCCGACCGCTCCGGTATTGACGCTGCGCGTCACCAAGCTCGCGCGCGAACCCTCCGGCGGTCCTTTCATCACGAACTCGATTCGCCCGCCGGGTGGAACTCCAAGATGCGTCAGCAAAATAAAGTGGTTTCCCGACGCGCCTTGGGCATGCATCGGCACGCCGTCCAGCGCCACGACTTCCACCGACCGTACCTGCCCGTCAAACAACAACTGTAGACTCAAATACGTGATCGCAGAGGCGTTTAGCACCCGCCAAAGCTGCCGTTCGCCGGGTTTCACCGTAATCGTCGCCGGTGGATACTTCGGATAAGGCACCGGAACAAAATTCAGTGACAGATCTTCCGCGGGCTTCCCCGTTCCCGTCCCGGTATTTCTCGCGTCGCCGTCCGCGTCCAGTACCACCGGCGGCAACGAAGCGTTTACATCCGGCGACGGTGCGGCATCCGGGTTCAGCAAATTCTGATCGCGAATCACCAGCACCCGTTCAGGAAGTCCCGCCAGGTCCGGCAAAGCCCGCTCGATGCCCTCGACAATGAGCGCAGCCGAAGCCCCGCCCAACACTTGAGTCTTCGTAAATCCGTGAATGTGCGGGTGATACCAATACAAGCCAGGCGGCTCGTCCGCCGGAATCGCAAAGCGATATTCGAACGCCGCATCCCCCGGCTGGATCAAAGTGTGGAGAACGTCATCCTGATGACAAACCGCCGGAACCGTAAGCCCGTGAAAATGAAGATTAGTCGATACGGGCGTCATCGCCCCGTTCGCGCAAGTTCCCTCCGGCGTTCCAGTCGCCGCGCCAGCCGCCCGTTGGTTGCTCATACTCTTCGCGCCGTGATGCCCCGCGCCCGCCGCGGTGCCCGTTTGCGCCGGAGGCCCGCCCGCCGCCTCGTTCTTGAAATTCAGAATGACCGTATCGCCCGGTTTGGCCCGCAACGTCGGAGCTATTTCGCCGTTCACTGTGACGTAGCAGTATCGTTTCTCCCCTTTGGCTGTAACGTGACTGCGAAACGCCAAATCCACTTTCAAAAACCCATCAACGCTGCGCAAATCCGGAGGCTCAGGAACCTCCGCTCCTTCGACCGGTCGAACACATCCGCCCTCAACTGCCTGCGAAGCACTGTAGTGGCCGATCCTTAGATCGGTTCCCCCAACAACTGCGCCGCCGTTCTCCGCAACCTTCGCCGGCGTATCCTGCCCGCCAACTCGGCCGGCGGCCATCGCGCAAAACAAACACAGCAGCCCCAAGCGCCGCAAAATCCAGCCCCCACTCTGTTCAGGAATTACGCCAGGAAAAACCCGAACCCTGCCAACCAATAAATGTGGAATCCGCAAAAAACAAAAATCCCCAAGATCAAAACTACGTGAACTTTGTTACTCCCAAATGAAAGCCACATGAACGCGGCTTCACCGGGATTTCCGTCCAGGGCGCCGCGAAAAAAAGGCACAAGCCGATCACAAATGCCCCGTGCGTTGACTCCCGCCCCGGCACCGCCTAACATGCCCCGCGCAATGCCAAAACACGCACTACAAAAACAGAAACCCGCTCGCGCCTTCCGCCTGCCGCACCCGCAACCCGTTGACGCTCTCGAATACGCGCGCTTCACCGGCATCCCCACTTTCATGCGCCTGCCGCACATCACGCAGCCCGAAGAGCTCGACATCGCTATCATCGGCGTCCCCTTCGACGGCGGTACCACCTATCGTCCCGGGCCGCGCTTCGGCCCGCGGCAGGTCCGCGTTCAATCCGCGATCATCCGCCCATGGAACCCAGTCCTGAACGTGAATCCCTTCGAAAAATATCGTATCGCTGACTTCGGCGACCTCTCCGTAAATCCGCTCTCGATTGAGGACACCTTCCGCCGGATCGAACAAGGACTGGCTCCAATCCTGGCCGCCGGAGCCCGCACCGCCTGCGTAGGCGGCGACCACTCCATCAGCCTCCCCATCCTCCGCGCCATCGCAAAAAAGCATGGCGGCCCCGTTAACCTGATCCAGTTCGACGCGCACAGCGATTTGTGGGACGAATATTTCGGCAGCAAATATTCTCACGGCACGCCGTTCCGCCGCGCGTTCGAAGAAGGCCTCCTCGAAGACGGCGGCGTCTTGCAAGTCGGCCTGCGCGGCCAAGTCTATGGCGAAGACGATTTCGACTTCGGACGGGCCCACAAAGTCCGCGTGGTCAACGCTGAACAATTCCACGAAAAAGGCATGCCCGAAGTCCAACGCCATCTGCAAGCCTTCAAGAGCAAACCAGTCTACGTAACGCTGGACATCGATTCCGTAGACCCCGCCTACGCCCCAGGCACGGGCACGCCCCAAATCGGCGGCTTCACCAGCATCCAAATCCTCCAATTGATCCGCGCCCTAGAAGGCCTAAACATCATCGGCTGCGACGTAGTAGAAGTCTCGCCACCCTACGACACCGGCGAACTCACCTCATTGCTAGCCGCCAACCTCCTCTACGAACTTCTCTGCGTCCTCTAGCAAATGTAGCGGCGCGCGTTGGCGCGACCCAGCGAGCGCCCCGCGAGCCGGCCCCAGATAACTAGCGCCGCGGTCGCCCCTGTGCTATATCACCGTCTCCCGAAGCCTGAAGTGATCGGACACCATTGCCCAGCCTAGCCCGCAAACTCCGCCTCCACGATTATTTCGCTTTAGCCTTCGGCACCATGATCGGCACTGGCTGGCTGGTCCTGATGGACGACTGGCTAGGCCGGGGCGGCCCGCTCGGCGCGATCCTCGGATTCGTCCTGGGCGGAATCATTCTCCTGCCGGTAGGCTACGTTTACGGCCAATGGGTGCTGCGTCTGCCCGACGCCGCCGGCGAAGCCGCCTACACCGCGCAAGTCTTCCCGCCCATCGTGAGTTATTTCACCGGGTGGATCATGCTGCTCGCGTACTTCATCGTCTGTCCGTGGGAAGCGATAGCCCTTGGCAAAATCGCGGCGTACATTTTTCCGCAACTCGATTCCATCGAGGTTTATCGCGTAGCAGGACAGCCGGTTTTTCTGTGGCGGCTGGTCCTGGGCGTCGCGCTCACCATCTTCCTTACAGCCATCAACTACCGCGGCATCCGGCTAAGCGCCAACTTCCAGAAGGGCATGACCAGCATCGTCCTACTGATTTTCGTCGCGCTGGTCGGCATTAGCGGCTATCGTGGAGCCCCCGCAAATTTCCATCCTGTCTTTCACGGTGCCCCGCTCGTCTCGATTCTCTTGACGCTACAAATCGTTCCGTACTTCCTGACCGGCTTCGAGTCTGTCCCCAAATACGCCGAAGAAGCCAACCCCGACCTGCGCGGCAAAACCTACATGATCGCGATTGCGATGGCGTTGGGAACAGGCGTCTCCTTCTATGCATTCTCGCTGGCCGCGGTCGCTTACATTGCCCCGTGGCCAAGCCTGCTAGGCAAACGCTTCGCCACCGCCATTGCCTTCGAGTACGGCCTCGGGGCCCACTGGCCGGTCCAACTCATCCTGGTCATGGCCATGTTTGGCCTCTTCCAATGCTTCAATGGCAATTTCGCCGCGTCCACGCGCATGGTCTTCGCCTTCGGCCGCAACGGATCGATCCCCGCTCCGCTAGCCCGCATCCACCCCCGCTTCCAAACGCCCAGCAACGCAATCCTGATCATCGGAGCCGCGACGCTTGTTGCCGTCTTCCTAGGCGACGCCCTTCTGGTCCCAGTAACCGAGGTAGGCTCTGCAGCCTCGGCCTTCGGCTGGCTAGCCTCCTGCGTCTCGCTCCTGATCGTCGC
>Ga0137401_10001582_pt1 | contig 10024 bp, 30 predicted proteins | sample CZOMad1_1_16fung_FD_108286 | JGI IMG/M metagenome (GOLD analysis project Ga0137401, IMG submission 108286) | Vadose zone soil fungal communities from Angelo Coast Range Reserve, California, USA - CZOMad1_1_16fungal (Illumina Assembly) | ecosystem: Environmental > Terrestrial > Soil > Vadose...
CCACTCAAAGGAATGCCCGGCTGCGCGTCGGCGTGGTAGTGGCCCATGTGAATGCGACGCCGAGAAGTTGTGGCAGGAGATGTTCGGTACTGGCCAGCCTTGGCTTTGGCTAGCCGAACATGCTGCTGGGGCGGTCCAACCAGAGGAGCCGGACCATGCGTGACGTGATCACGAGATTCAACGGCCGGCACACCCCCGAGGGGATGGTCGAATACCCGTTCCCGGTGCGCCCTGGTGTCGTCGTCCCGCTACTGCTGCCTGAGGACATGACGATGGTTGAGGCTGCACGGCTGGGCCGCTTCGTGGAAAGCCTCGCCGTGGATACGGCTGTCGACCCGGGCATGCCGTCGACTTGGGAGGAATTCGACTACCGCGAAGAGGCTGATCCGGTGGTCCAACCAGAGGAGACACAGCAGCATGGCTAAGATCAAAAACGCGACGTTCGACTGCCCAGTCTGTGGGCAGACCGTAGAGATGGACACCGTGGCCGCGCCCATGTTCACGTCGCTGAAAACCGCCGACTGGGAAGTCTCAATCGACACTGAGCCGCTGCGCTCCCACCTCGCCGATCACGTCAATGCCGAGGAGACACAGCATGGCTGAGAGCGACGAGGTTGAGCAGGGCGCGCAGCAGATCCGGCAGATAGCGCAGGGCATCCGCTCCTTCGCTGAGGACATGCGCAGTCAGGACATCCACGTGGGGATGCCGCTGCCGGGTGACAGTGTCGTCCGGTGCGTCAACTGCGGCGCGCTGTGGCCTTGTGCATCGTCCCGCCCGGTTGAACCAGAGGAGACGGAATGAGCGAACAGCAGCAACTGCTCGGCGACTGGGTGACGAAGGCGTACCAGAGTCACGCGCAGTGGGCTGAACGGCTGCACCATCTGCATGACCGGCTGGTCCAACTGAACACGGAGACGGCTGCGGTGCTGCGGGAGATCTCGGAGGCTGAACGTAACGAGCAGCAGTCGCGGGAGTTCGTGCAGGAGACGTTCACTAACTGGCGTGCGTCTCTTGATCTTCCGGCGGTTGGACCAGAGGAGACCCCGTGAGTTGTAACTGTGGCGTGAACTGCGACTGCTGGGGAGCGAGACGCTTCCGGGAATCGCGCAGCAACTCGCAGTTCTGGCAGGCCGAGCATGTGCGTATGACGGCCCGCGTCGCCCAACTGGAGACGGAACTGAAGCTCCGCGACCACCGCGACCGCACGGATGTGGCGTGGCTACAGGGCAAGGTGGTGGCGCAGCGCCGGGAGATCAAACGGCTGAACGACGACTATAACGCCCGGCGCCTTCGGAGCGGGCTAGATCCGGTTCCCGACGATGGTCATCGAATGCGAAGGGTATGACCAATGAGCGCACCTGACGATCTTGATCCGGTGCTGTGGCAGCAAGCCGTAGAAGCAGCGGGCCGGGCAGTCTGCCGCATCGGGTGGGATATCCCTGCGGAACGGGCCGCGCACATCGAGTCAATCGGCACCGCTCTCGCCGCTGCTTTTGGGGTGCTACAGCAAGCCACCCGACAGCAGATCGAGCGCGAAACGCTGGACATGGCCGACAAGATCCAGGCCTACTCGAACACGCGGGAACCGCTCTGCCCCCGATGCATGCACCCTCACCGTGACCTACCCACGTGTGCGACGTCGGGATTCAGACACGACGAGACGTGCTCGCGGTACCGCTGGGCGGCTGAGGTCTGCGCGGAATGCGACGACGATTTGGGCTCCGTGGTTGCCCGTGGGGAGACACCGTGACGAAAATCCTGTGCCGGGTCGGCGTCCACCGCTGGCAGATCCACCGTATCGAGGGCAACCGCTACGGCACGATCCGCACCCACCTCTGCCGCCGCTGCGGCACTACACGCAAATCGGCGGTCTGGCAATGAACCTGTACTACTGGTTCGTCGTCGTGGGGTGGATCGTCTTAGGCGTCGGTGCTGGAATGCTGATCGTGGATGTATTCATTTGGCATGTTAGGTGGCGTCAACGTCGCCGCAGTCGTCAAGGTCGATCATGACTGATCTGTGCGGTGTCCGTTGGGGCACCCATTCCTGCCGCTACACGAATGACGGGCATCTGGTCGGGGTGGACTGTGAATGCCACTGCGACCAGCCGGACGCGGGATATCCTTACAGCGCCGACGGCAAGGCTGACTTTACGGCGGTCACTCCATTGGGACTCGCATTCGCGGCGCGACGCAACTATGGACACGCCATCCGGTTTGGCCCCGCATGACCGTCGTCAACGACTCCCCGTCGTCGATCGCTGGTGTCGTGGCCTGCGCGGTCGCCCTGTACACCGCATGGTCGCTGGCGTCACCGATCTACTGGGTTCGGCGCGGCATCCACCGTTTCAAGCACCAAAACGACCACGAGAATGGGAGAATAGACAAGTGACCCAGCGGCAGTACCAGATAACCGAATGCGACAGTTGCGGAGAGGCGGAGCGCCGCGACCAGTCAACCCCGTTCGTGCCGCAAGCTTGGCGGCACTTGACGATCGGCTACCGCAACGCGGAAGGCGGCATCACCGCCCAAGACTCAGCGCTGCTATGCGGGGACTGCGTCCAGAAAGTGCAAGCCGTGATCAAACCAGTCCGGGAACTAGCGGTATGACCCATCCTGCCACTAACGCCCAAGTAGCACTGCAATGCGCCACCACTCTCCGTGCTGCTAACAATCTCGGCAGCACTTGGAACGAAACCTTCGACCTGCTCACCGTTGCTAGGCGTCTTCAGCGCTGGCTTGATACAGGCGACTCCCCTCCTCGTCAGTTTGGGGAACTCGCATGACCATCACTGCCGCCCAGTTACGTGAGCAGCTAGCGACCGCTCCCGCCGATGCTGTCATCATTCTCAAAACGGCAGACGGCTGGCAACCCTGCACAGGATTCGAGGTCAGTGAAGTGGAGTACTCGGCGGGCCCCGGCAGTCCAGTGCAAGGCACCCAGTGGGAAGTGACCCTGTCATGAGCACCATCCACAGGCAGCCCGCCGCCGACAGCAAGACCCACGGCAACGTCTGGATTCGTTGGCACACCGACCCGAAGAGTTGCCCCCACTTCAACGACGACGTGTGCCCTACCTGCGATTTCGACGGCTACTACGCCGCCACCTACCCCGACTGCCCATGGCGCGTGCCGTCATGACCGGCGACTGGCTGAAACTACCCGTCATCGCATTCGAGTTGACCGGTGTAGACCCCGACCTACTAGCGCTCCTACGTGGCCCTGAGACGGCCGTACAGACCCACGCTGTCCAAGTCGACTACCAGATACCCGTCAAGCTCCGCTGGTGGCGCCGTGTGTGGCTGTGGGCCCGCCGCAAACCACACCCCACCGTTCAGTGCCGAGTGTTCCTCCCGAACGCCACCATTACCGCTACAGACCCGGCAGACACTGATGCCTAACCACCCCGGCTTCGTCTCCTCCCGGGACATCCCCAACCACCTAGCCGAACCCATGGCTCACGTAGCGCATAAGCGAGGCTGCGGATCATTCAACGGCACCAAACCCGTACCGGCACCCAAATACGAGGGCAGCCACAAAGACCGGGACATCCTCTACGCCCGCATCCACATAGCCGACCTATGCGGCGCACTACACATCACACCTGCACAACTCACCGCACTCACCGAGTCGGCTGCAACAACCAGTCAACCCTACTAGACTCGCCCATATGATCAACAAGTCGGGTTATGAACGGCACCCGCTATGAGCCTCCCCCACTCAACCCCAGCACCCGAACCCACCCCCGGCCTAGACCGATGCGGACACCCCCGGCAAGGCCAACCCTGCAAACGACCACCCGGCGACCGCACCGAACACAAAGGCTGGGGGCACTGCTGGATACACGGCGGGAACTCCCCGTCCGGCCGGAAATGGGCTGCGACACTGAAAGCTAAACATCTGGTTGCGGAGAGGCGGCGCGAGCTGATGTTCTACAGGATCGAAATGCCGGACGTCACCCCGGAAGAGGTACTGCTAGAGGAGGTGCAGCGGTCGTCGGCGATCGTCCGCTGGTTGGAAGAAATGATCGACCAGTGGCGTATGGAACCGGAGGATGTGAACGCCGAGTGGGAGCGGCTGAACGCTGGCCGTGACGCGGTGCGCCATGATGGGCCGGCCGCTGGCACGGATGAACCGTTGGGGTTTGTGGCGAAGTCGGAGCAAACCGGCCTCCCGAAACTGGGCACAGTGGTGTACTTCGACAAGGGCGGGACAGTGGCCCCGACTGAGGTCGCCGCCTGGATCAAGATCTATCAGGACGAACGCATGATGGCCGTTAAGGCGGCCAAAACAGCGATAGACGCTGGTATCGCTGAACGGCTAGTGCGGATCGCGGAGAGGGAAGTTGACGTCATGGTCGCGGTGCTGAGGGCCACGCTGGAGGAGTTGGGCGTACCGGTCACACCGCAGGTAGGGGTTGTGGTGGCGCGGCAGTTGAGGCAGATCGGCGGGGCGAGCGGCTGACTCAGCCTGCCGCTCTAGCGCATTCGATGCAGCGGCCGTCACGTGACTCCAGTATCCATGCGGGTTTAGGGGCTCCGCAGTCCCGGCATGTTTCATTGCTGGCGGGTGGGTCTAGTACTTCCCCCTTAACGTGCCCTGCCGTTCCGTTCCGTACTCCCCCGGTGGATTCCCCTAAGGGTGTCCCCCGGGGGACACCCTTAGGGACATCATCAGTTGAGCGTTGCCTGCGCTTCTTGTCCCGTTCGCGGCGACGGTTGTTGTCGATGACTTCCACGGTTGACTGGTGCTCGTCCCAGTCGGGTAGCACCCAGCCTGTCTCCGTGTCGGCCCACCGTCCGGCGTCAACCAGTTCTTGCGCTGCCCGCGCCCGGTCCGCGTCGGTGCCGGGTAGCAGCATGGTCAGCATCGAGAGTGGTATCCGGCCGTCGGTACGGCCGATAGCCCACATCAGGGCGTGGGTGTGTAGGCGCCATGCAGCGTCGCTCAGATTCCAGTAGGCGGGATCATGTAACCAATGCTGGGGGAGGTCAGCCGAGAGCCGCTTACGGCGTCTCGGGGCGCTACTCTGGTGCACGTCGACCTCATCTCGACCAACGCCCCGGGCCAGCTCGTCACTGGCGCCGGGGCTTTCACGTTTCCCCACGCTGATCCGATCCTACCCGATTCGGTTACCTTGCGTGGTAACATGGCCTAGTGCCTAGCGATGAGATTTCACCGCAGGTTGTGCAGGTCAACCTGCGGGTTGATGGAGCCATGCTGCGCCGGATCGAGGATCGCCGGCAGCATGTGGGCCTCTCCCGTAACGCATGGTTGGTGAAGGCACTTGAGTGGGCACTCTCGCAGCCGGTGAAGGAAACCACGGTGCGGACTACCGAGCGGCTCTAGCTCCCTTGACAGCTAGTCAATAGCAGTGGAGGATCTAGTCATGAGCATGTACGAGGTTGACGGCAGCTTCAACGTCCACGCCGTGAACGCCCGCCGTGCCGCCCGCAAAGCCAGCGCCGCGTTCTACGCCGCTGAGACTCTCGCCGCTGACTGGGCGCTGGCCCTCAGCATGGACGCTGCCTACGACCGGATGCCCGTACGGGTCGCGGACCCCACGGTTGAAGAGTCTGACGCTGCGGTCGCCGATTTCCTCGCCACCCTGAACCGCGAGTGCGGGCTTACTTCCTAACAGCAGTGGAGGATTCAAGGATGACCCAACCCCCATACGATGATCCGAAGGTGCAGAACCTACGGCGTGCCGCCTCCCTCCACCTGCTGGACATCGCCGACCTGTTCAACACTCCGGTGAGACTAGCGTTGATAGTCCGTAACCCTGATTTCCCGGACGGTTCCCGCGACGTCTACATCAGCGATGACGACCCGGATGCAGTGATCGCCGCTATCCGCCAGTTGACCACGGTGGGCGTGCCGAGTGCCTGAGGAACCCCGCTACACGGAAGCGCAGTGGCGCACCAAGACGGTTCACGACGAATGCGCACGGGACGGCCACCGGGTCGCGAACTATGTGAGCCATAACTATGGCGTGGGCCCGGCTATTGTCGGGTACTGCGAATGCTGCGAGGTTGAATGGACACCTACGTACCTAGCTCGCTGTACTGAGATCGGGCGTCAAGGTCAGCAGTGCCTACGCACGGTCGGCCACGACGGTGAACACACAGGCGAGTTGCGGGTGCCCGCTGATGACTGAGGACCGTTACGCCCGTGGCGGTGTTGTCCACGGACCCGGTGAAGGTGTCCCGGTCAGAGTTGACCTGACTCACGAGTACCTGATGACAGCCGAACAGGCCAGTGCGCGGGCTAGGGACGTGCTGCAAGCGATCAACGACGCGACGCCATCCCGGCCGAGGTACTGCTACTGCTGCCATCAATCTATCCGCATCATGATCAACCGTGGTACGGGCTGGTGTTCGGAGCAGTGCCGGAAGGCGTTAGCCGATGAGTGAGTTCCGCTTGCCGTCCGGTGAGTGGCGTTGCACCCGTGACCATTCGACTGAGCCGTGCGGGGACTGTGGTGGCTGCCGGGAGATAGCGGCGATCAACCGCAGTGGCATCCGCGACGACGTGCACAACACTCCGCTACTCCACCTGACGGCTGAGATGGCTGGCGGCCCGGTCGTGGAGGACACGTGGCCGCTCCTCACCCGCCGTCAGTACTTGGTGCTCACCACGATGGAGCAGACGGGTTGCGACGTGTTCCTAGCCATGGAAGCCGTAGCGTCCACAGCGATAGAAAACCCAGATTTGGACATGACCGAGAAACGCACTTTTCAGGGATGGGAATCGGAATGACATTAACGCAATACCAGGAGCTCGCCCCCAGGGTGAACACCGACGCCCCCCTCGACGTCCGGTTGAAGGAGATCTTGAACCGGCAGTTGAAGTGGGGGGTGAACACCTACACGGTGCCGTCGTCGTGGCCGAATGATGAGGTCACTATTCGGGGGGCTGCGTCGGTGGCCTACTCGCTGGGGGTGACGGTGCAAACCCTCGCCTACGACGCCACGATCTCCGGTGTTGCTTCGGCGTCGACCGCTACTGGCCGGGCTGTCGCGTTGGTTGATGGTGTCGCGTCGTCGCATGTCGGCAATGGCGGGGCGTGGGGGCACGGCACACAATCATCGCTGTGGGCGGGGATCTGCGGGAAAGCGGCTGCCCTGTCGGGGAGTTCGTTGAGCGTCACGCAGTGGGGGAAAGTCCTCACCATGCTCGAATCCGAAGCGGACTATCTGCTAACCCAGTCACCCAGGTTCATGTACGACCCGACCGGCACAGTGCTCACCCCGGGGAACACGGGCGCGGAGGAGAACGCGTGGCAGGCGATGACCCCCGCCGTCGCCTATTGCATGATGCCGACCCATCCGCATGCCCAACTGTGGTTGGCGAAGGCGGTCGAGTTTTGGGTGTCGGCGTACTGCCACGCCGACGACCTGACTGACACCACTCTCGTGAACGGTGTTCCCATCTCCACCCGGGTCACCGGCGGGTACAACGTCGAACCGGACTGGACAGTGGTCAACCACGACATCGCCCCGAAAGCTGACTACATGTCGGCGGTCAACCTGTTGGGTTCCTCAGCAGTCATGTTCGGTTTGGTCGGCCGGCCGGTCCCGGAGGCCTGCTTCTGGCATTACGACCGGGTGTACGCGCAACTCTCCACCCCGCTCCCCGCATTCGCTGGCGCGACCATGTACCTGCCGGGTCAGCCGATGCCGTCGATCTTCTACCCGTCGGGGAACGACTGGGGCACCCGACGCCCGGACACGTTCGCTTTGGCTGACGGGCAGGCCCGCGCCTACCACCTAGATGACCTTTCGTACAGGCCGGCTGGGTATTGGGAACGGGTCCACCTCTACGACGTGTACAACCAGCAGTTGCGTTACACGACGGGGCAGGTGTACCCGTCGGGCACGCAGAGCGAGTTCATTTACGGCGCGAAGGAACAATGGTCCGGGTACATGATCGCTGATTTGCGGATGGCGCAGTGGCTGGCTTATTGGGGTCGGTGCACGACCACGACGGAAACGATTTGAGGTAGATGGGGGTGTCGTGGTGCCGTACCGGGATGGCCGCTGGCGGCGCGTCCACAGCCCCTACAGCCACGTCGTGCAGGAGGGCTACACCCACACGTGTTCGTGCGGGAAACTGGCGTACAGGTCCAAGACGGAGGCGAAGAAAGCGATGAGGGAAGCGCAGCGGCGGTATGCGGGTTCGGCCGGCCATTGGAACGCCTACAAGTGCGGCACCACGGCCGGTATCTGGCATTACGGTCATCTCCCGCCGTCGATCGTGCACGGCGACGTCACCCGGGGAGAGGTGTACGGCGATGGCACCAGTTGACCTGACAGCGAAAAGCCGCGTGGTGAAACGCTACGGGGTTTGGCGCGCCTACTCGGCGAACGGCCAATGGCTAGGTGACTCGTCGTATTGGACTGTCGCGCTCGCAATAGCATTGGGTGAGTCCGTGAACGATGCTCTACCGCTAGGCGTGGTGCCCGACTTCCAAAATGAGATGTACGGCGATGAGTAAGAAGAATAAGCCGCGTAAGCCGTATCAACTGGCCGTGACCAACGTGGGTAATGTCCTAGCCCGGTTCGAGAAGCGCACCCCGGAAGCTGTCGAGTTCGCTGCGGCTATCCGGGCTGCCGTGAACCTCGCCCTATACCCACAAACCGATCATGAGCAGTGGCCGATCCCCGGTGAACTACCGGTCTACATCGCGCCACCGCCGGCACCGGTGACGTTCCCGATGATCACTGTCCGACGTGGTGGTGTCAGGTTCGCTGCGCAGGATGAGGCATAGATGAGTGACGAGGAACTGCCCGCGTGGTTGACCGCCGGGTATGAGGCGATGCGCCGGAGCGGCGCTAACGTCGGCGAACAACCCACGTACGTGATCCCGGGTTGGATGGCCGACCAGTACGGCGGGGTTGACGAAATGAACGCTGCTGTTGGTGCCGAAGTATTCGTGGTCCCCGACTCGGGACCTGTGGACATGGCTGACTACAGCGGACCGTCTTGGGCCGGCCGCGATCTTGGGGCTTGGTGAATGATGGCATCTGACCAGATCATCGCCGCTGAACTCCACCGCGACCCCGCCGGGCAAGTGGATCGGATTATCTTCGACGGCCGCTGGTTCCAGCCTGTCACCGACCATGACTTCACGTACCCGCACCGGTTCCCCAACCCGGGCCCTGAGGACCCGACCCGCCTGTTTTGCGATTCGCGCTGCCCGGCGTGGCATCCGGACTGGACGTTCGACGATGCGTTCGAAGAGTCCCGCCGGAAGATCGAAGAGCAGACTGCGCTGCCACCTGAGTTGCTCACTCCGGACCCGGACCTGATGGCCAGCCCTGAGGGTGACGTGAAAGGGCTACGGGAGCTAGTGGACGCAGCTAAAGAACTCATCCGTGACTACGGCGGCTGGCCCGGCGTGGGCGACGGAAAGAAAACCCTCTGATGGACCTGTGTAGATGCCATGGCCAGCCGTTGTCGTGGTGCCCCGAGTTGAAGGACCGCACCGTGGTCACGGTCAACGGCCCGCAGATCAGCTACTTGGGTGAGCCGCCTGTAGGTGAAGTGTTCCAGACGTACCGTGCGTCGGAGTGCGGCATCTGCGGTGGCCCTATCGCCATCGGGGAGCAGGTGGTCAGGTTGCCAGCGCCGACTTGGGCTAGGGATTTGGGGCACGCTTTATGTCCCTGACCACCCAGCGTTTGCGCCGTATGGGCCGCCACATCCCACCAGCACCCATCCGCACACCCGCGTCGATGCTCACGCCGACCCTGTACATCGAGGGTTGCGCACGCGGGTTATCCACCTGCGACCGGTGCGTTCCTAGCTGCGAACTGTATGAGGAACCGCCGAGTTTCATGACCACGCATGACGATCCGCTGCTCATGGACACCACACTGGACCCGAAGCCCCGTAAGGGCCGGCACAGGAGACAACGGTCGTGACGTGCGTTCACCCCGACAGGCCCAGTTCGCAAGCCACGGAGCTGGGGACTGTCTGGCGCTGCCCAGTCTGCCACCGCCGCTACAAGGTGGTGCATGC
>Ga0137401_10001583_pt1 | contig 10023 bp, 4 predicted proteins | sample CZOMad1_1_16fung_FD_108286 | JGI IMG/M metagenome (GOLD analysis project Ga0137401, IMG submission 108286) | Vadose zone soil fungal communities from Angelo Coast Range Reserve, California, USA - CZOMad1_1_16fungal (Illumina Assembly) | ecosystem: Environmental > Terrestrial > Soil > Vadose zone...
CCAGTGCATGACCGAATTCGTGAAGTACAACTCGCTGGTATTCTGAGTCCTCGGTATCGGGCGTGAGCCAGCCGAAATTCATGGTCGCCTCAGAGGGTTTGAGATTCGACTGGCATAATCCGATATAGGACCAGGAACCTGAGGTACGATCGAAGTTGATCCTGATATCCGCCGTTTGAGGGAAGTCCCCAAAAGTAAATTCGACCCCAGAGTACTGGGTCCATTGCTTCGCAGATTTTTCAACGCGTTTCTCAACCACCGGATCGCCTTGAAGAAAATGGACGGTCAAACTTTTTTTGCGCCACAAACAGCCCTGTTTTGCTACCCCCTTGGGAGGGCGATAGATTTCAGTGCATACGTGGATGGTTGAGAGATTCTTCTGAGGAGAAGCAATGGCAATCACGCAGCAAGCCGCGCCTGAAGCAATCAGAAGCGCGGCGAAAATGGTTGGGGACTTCATGATGTGGGATACTCCATTTCACGTGTGCTGGCATGGATAGCCGTTGGTTAGAAACTCTGCCGCTCACGTATGGCAAAGGCTCCTTATACGGAATTCCCTCTGTCGCTCTGCCCTCCTAATTCAATAGTGTCAGGTGGAAGTAAAACGTTTCGCAGACTGTTGACCTTGCCGCCATCTGCCACTAGGGTGGCTGGAGGGCGTAATGCTGGTTAGTATATTCCTTCTGTATGGTGTTGCAATGTTTTTCTCCGCCGATTAAATGGCCTTCAGAAAGTCTCCCGAACTGGCTCTTCTCGCGGGTTCGTACCAACGCATCATTCTGGACGACACCATGGATTCACCTGATTCACCTGAGTATTGGCTTGACATAATACGTCTATCTCTGCTAATAACCGGACAAAATAACCATTTTAGAGAAAGTCCGCGCACATCTGAAACTTTTCGGCAGTCTGCCACGCAGCCAACTGTGAATGAGAGGCCAGTATGCTTTTGAAGAGCCTGCGTTTTTGCTTCGTTTTTCTCCTTATCTTCCTGACCTCACTTCCGAGCCAAACCTTCAGCCAGAGCATCGGCGGGACGTTCTTCGGCGTGGTCAAGGATCCGACGGGGCCCGTTCCCCAAGCTGAAGTTCGAATTACCAATTTGGCCACAGGGCAGGGACGCTTCGTATTTACTGACGATCAAGGGAGATACGAGCTCCGGGAGGTTCCTCCCGGTCTTTACGAACTGAAGGTCTCCAAGGACGGATACAACACTGTTTCAGCTCCCCCCGGGCAAGCACTGGAGCTTGGACTGGCGCAAATTGCCCGGGTCAACGACATCACGTTGAAGGTTGCGCCTGCTGGCGCCACTACCGTGGAAGTAAACGCGATGAATCTGTGGATGACCGATTCTGAGAGGCCTACTTTGAGCACAGCTTTTGGCGAAAGACAGATCCGCGAACTTCCCCTCTCAGCAAGGGACGTAAACAATCTGGCCCCACTTGCACCGGGCGTCGTCAGCGTCAGTTCCTTCAGCTTTGCCAACACACTGGTCCCCTTTTCCGTGAATGGTTCGCGCGGGCGCGACAATAATTTCATTATCGACAGCGTGGACAACAATGAGCCACTCTTCGGCGGCGCTGCTACGCAATTCTCGAACAGCGAAATATTTTCTGAGCTCCGGATTTTGACGGGCCAGTTTCAGGCAGAGTACGGGCGCAATTCCGGAAGTATCGTCAACGTCGTCACGAAAACGGGCGGGAAGCAGTTGCATGGCTCTCTTTTCTGGTATGGGCAGAATGATGGCCTGAATGCCATGACAAAAGTGGAAAAGGAATCGCAACTGACAAAGCCGGCACGTTTCTACGAGAATCAGCTCGGGGCGTCCGTCGGCGGCCCCTTCAAGAAGGAATCCACGTGGTATTTTCTTTCCTATCAGTGGGACCGCGCGAGGAACGATTTATCGTCGGAGTATCCCGCAGTGGTTACGCTACCCACCGCTGCCGGCCTTGCCGTACTCCAAAGCATCTATTCAATGAATCCCACTCCCACGCTCGCGGCGTTTCTTGCTGATCCGACGGTGAGGACCCTCCCGTTTAGCGTTGGTAGCCCATGCGGGAGCCTTCCGAACACGAACGGCGTCACTTTGGGCCTCACGAATCCGTGCACTAATGGCACGGCTACCTGGGCACCGCCGGGGAAAACCCGGAACGACTGTCTTAACACGACCCCCAGCCCGTGCATTACGATACCCTTCGGCACGTATCTTGTTCCGCGCGGGAATGTATTTGACTTTCGGGACCACCAAGGTTCTGCCCGAATCGATCGAAAACTTGGCCAGCGGGAAGACTTCTTTTTCCGGTATCTGCTCGACGATCTCAGGACTCCCGTAGGTGTATTTTCCGATCCCAGCCAGATAGCCTTTTCCGATTTGGGGCTGTTGCCGCAGTGGCGAACCATCTTTGCCGAACGGACACAGAACTTTGGCAGTTCGTGGACGCACGCTTTTGACCGCGCCCTGAATGAACTGCGCCTTTCGTTTTCGCGTATTTCCTGGGAGAGAGGCCCGCTGAACGCCGATCCGAAATCGCGGGAATTGCCGCAGATTACGATCTCGGACGAGAGCGACCCCGGCAAGCCATGCATGTTTTTCTGTCTATCTGGTGTTTTTGCTCCGCAACTTGCTCCCGGCTTTGCAGCTGCGGGAAGCTTGATTACGTTTGGAAGCGACTCGCGATCAGCCCTCGCCCATAGCAACCTCTACCAGTTGCAGGAGAATTTCTCGTCGCTCTATGGAAGGCACAGCCTGAAATTCGGCGGCAACTTCCTTGAGACAAGGAGCGACTTGCGTCAGATCAATGGAGACCTGGGCCACTATTTCTATCGCTCGTTTTCAAACTTCATGAACAACGATCCGTTTGAGGGATATCAGCGGTTTGGAAACTTGGGTGGCAGCGGCGGAGAGGTTCTCCCTCTGCGAGAATTTGCGCAATTCTATTTCGCCGAGGATGACATCAAGGTTTCTTCCAGTTTCACCTTAAACCTGGGAATACGATACGAAAACTACGGGCAGGCCTACAATCGTGTCGTGGATCAGAGCGCCAGCAATCCTGGGAGTCCGCCACGTCTTGGGCGTGTGAACACGAATTTTGCGCCGCGCCTCGGATTTGCCTGGGGACTGGGGAAGAGCACCGTAGTTCGCGGTGGCTATGGCATCTATTACGATCCGACGTTTTTCAACGTTGCCTTGTTGACGTGGCAGAGCGGCCCGATTTCCCCCTACGTTTTTTCCGACGTCGCGCTGGGTAGCAATGGGATGAACCTAGCACTTTCCAATACGTATCCGAATGCCCCTTTTAATACAGGCGACGCAACGAGTAGGTCCGTTCAACCGTTCACGACCTCCCCCTCTGATTGTGGTCATCTAATTCCTCCCGCCTTCACAAGCCCAACATTTCTGGATTGTACAAATCAGAACACTGTTTCTAAAAACCTTCGGAACCCGTTTGTACATAGCGCATCGCTAAGCTTGCAGCATCAACTCCAGAAGGACTTCTTGGTGGAACTCTCGTATTTCGGAAGCCGTGGCACGAAACTCTTCCAGCGACGGGACCTGAATCCTTATAGCGGGTGGCAAATAGTCACAAGCCCTCCGCCTCCGCCGAACAGTCAGTCGTGTCAGTCTGCTAGCGCTACGAACCCGTGCGCGTTTCTGCTCCCGCGCGCTCTAGCAAATCGCGGAAGTATCATTGAGATGTCAAATGGCGCCTATTCGAATTATCACGCACTCCAATTGTCAGCCACGAAACGGCTTCGAGGCGAAGGCCTTTGGAACGGCATTGCATTGACGGGGGCGTATACGTGGAGCCACATGACGGACAATGCCAGCGAAGTTTTCGGACCGAGGACGGCGCCCGTAGAGACCACTGGTCAAGAGCTTTTCTTGATAGGCTTCGACCTCACTGAGCCTTTTGAAACTTCTACACCCCTTCCTCAAGACCCTTCGAATCCGCGGAACGGGGAGCGAGGCAACTCATCATTTGACCACCGGCACCGTTTTGCGCTCAGCCTGGTTTGGGCATTGCCATCACCTGGACCAAGGGTTGCACGGACCCTACTGGGGAATTGGGAGCTGAACGGAGTTGTGGCTGCGCAATCCGGCCAGCCCTTCACGCCCATTAATAGTTCCGTTGCCAGTCCCGGTGGTTTCCTTAACATACTAGAGACTCCTTCGCTTGGAGGTTTGCCATTTGGCTGCGGGGATGTGAGCGGGGACGGAATAGCCTTCAACGACCGGCCCAACATCGGCAACCCGAACGCTCCCGCAAACACCGTGGCGGTTCTCAACAACATTTACTGTCTCGATCCTACCAACCCAGCCGTGGCGGCTTACGTCAACAACCCGATGAACAACAGCAAAATCAGCCCCAATTGCAACGACTACATAAGGCCAGATGGGAGTTGCGTAGACGACCTTAAAACGGTCCGGTTCGTTCAGGTACCCATTGGCCATGGTTTTGGCAATGCTGGCCGCAACATTTTGACTGGGCCGGGCACGGTTAATTTTGACCTGTCTGTTTCCAAGAGCTTTCGATATCGGGAGCGATTCCGCTTGCAATTGCGAGGGGATGCCTATGACCTGCTGAACCGGCAGAACCCTGGTCCCTTCGCCGGCAATCCGTATAGCGCCACTGCTCAGCAGGTTGCTGCGATTGCCTTCTATCCGCAGACCGCGTTGCGGAGCACACTTTGTCTCAATACGTTCTCGTGTCAGGGCGCGGTTCCGAATACCTCTACACTGGCTAGGGTAAGCGGCGTGTCACCTGAAAACTCCATTGACGCAGTTGACCCTGCAACGGGAAAGTCTCTTTTCCTCAGCCACAAATTTCTTACAACCGGCAGCAGGCGGCTGCAACTGTCCCTGAAATTTACGTTCTGACGTATCGTGATCGCTCGGCGCGCGTTGCGGATCCGGGATTACTGGCCAAATTCGATGTCGAGGGCAAAGGAGCTTTTTACGCGTTTGCCTTTATACGTGGGCGGGTTCGTTTGCCAGAGCTGGGCAGCTGCTTTCAGCGCGGTATCCATGCCCTGAAGACCTGCGCCCCCGCGCGGTTTTATATCAGTGACCTGGCCGTCTTCGTCAACTGTCAAGGTCAACATAGCCTTCCATTTTGTTTGAGCTGGTAGTTTCGGCAGCTCATAGGTCCCCTGCCAATTCAGAGGCTGATCCAGCAGTTTGCACGGTACAAGATCTCCCTGCCGGATTTTCGGACCCAGGCCCCCAGGATCTGATTCCTTCTCACAGGCGATGTCCGGCAGCGAACGGGGTGGGACGACGCCATGTTTCTTGGACGACTCATCTCCGCCAGCGCTAGAGTTATAAACTACCCCCTTGCCGCCGCGAGAAAAGACAAAATCGCCAAACTCATCCCCCGAGTTGCGAATGTAGCTGTATTGCGGCACCTGCTCGGAGCGGCCAGCGACTCCACGCTTGATTCTCGGAAAAAGGTCCGCTGCTGTAAACTGCTCGTCCTCCATTTCCCTGAGGAATCTCAGAACCGCATTGGCGAATACAGAATGCCCTTCGGCGCCCCCGTCAATAACCGGCTCGTCACCACCGCTGGACATGAGATTCCTGGACTTTGAACTGAGCATCTTCACTAGATACGTGCGTGGCTCGAGCGGCCTGATCGCAATGTCCGCGCCTCGCGTGAGGGCGCCCGAATAGCAACTGTCGGATATGACGAGAACGTGTTTGGAAGGGATGGCGCGAATGTTCGTGGTGATATCGTTCGCGCTGATCCAGCGATCGGGATTGCCCTTCTGGGCGTCCACTGGAAGCCAGTATGCTTCGTCGGTACCCGGGTCGTGATATCCATGGCCAGCGAAGAAAATCAGCAGGTTGGAGTTTTCCGGAAGCGTGTTCCGGTACTCGGTCAGAGCAGCAAAGATGTCGTCGCGAGTGGCATTCAGCAGGAGTTTTCTTTCCTTGAAACCATATTGCGACTGAAGCAGATTGGCAAAAGCGGTAGCGTCATTGACGGGGGTCAGGAGCTTGGGCAGGTATCTATAATTGTTGTTTCCGATTACCAGAGCGTAGTAAGGGCCTAGCGGTACAGGCGGTGGCGGCGCCACATAGTTGTCCTTCACTCCACGCTGACGCTTCGCTGGCTTTTGGGCATACGTCGGTAGGCTGCCCAATAATGCAGCTAGCAGCGCCACAACTGCGAATCTTTTTCGGGCTGGACTCATGCGCATGGGACCTGCCGCGCAGATAAACTTCCCCTGCTCTAAAGGAGTCTTTACTGTGGTTCTAACCCTCTAATTCGATAGTGTCAAGTGAAAGTAAAACGTTTCGCAAACCTTTTCAGCTTGCCGCCATCCACCATCGAGGCCGGTGGTAGATGGCAGGGTATCGTTTTGTCGCCTCTAATCGTCTCGGAGATAGGAGCAACCGTATCGTCGGAGGAAGGCTGATCCGAAAGTGACACATGACTGCAGGCAAGCGTATTGGTCCAGATGGGGAAGCTCGCGGATACGTGCCGCAGTGATGGTATCATCGGGGGCGAAACGGGATGGCCGAGATGAACACTATAATAAACGAGGTGATCTTGACGGAAGCTTAGTTGGTTGTCTTTGTCGCGTGGACCAGGGCGGCAGTTGCGGGCGCCTCAATGAGGCGCTACGAAAGTAAAATGACCATGGCCGATTCTAGACGGTCAATTCTTAATTGTTTCGCACTTAGCCGCGGTGCGCGTTTAGCCGATAGCAGATCACGGTCCAATTCCATCCGGAAGATAGTCGATGCGAAAGTGGTGCCGCAAACAGGACGGGGGATCACATGGCTGAAAATGCCGAACCCTGTCCTCGTTCTTCTAATACTTGCCAGTTCAATTCAACCACAGAATCGGACCGAACCGGTGTTGGTGGTTCAGGAAGGTCACTCGGAGTCCGTCAAATGTGTAGCTTTCAGCCCTGACGGGAGAACGATTGCATCCGCCAGCACCGACAAGAGAATCAAACTCTGGGAAGCTGACTCTGGCCATCTAATTCGCAACCTGGAAGGACACGCCCAGAGCGTTAATCGAGTAGCTTTCAGCCCTGACGGTAAAACAATAGCTTCTGGTAGCGATGATAAGACTACAAAGCTGTGGGACGCCCTTACTGGCAAACTGATTCGCAGCGTTGGCCCAGACGAATCCTACATCAAGGCCCTCGTATTCAGTTCGGATGGAAAGACCATCGCCACGGCCGGGCAGCATCTAAAGTTGTGGGACGTGGCGAGCGGCAAGCTCGTACGCGTACTCGAAAAGCCGGCAAATCCGCATAAGTCAGAAAATACTGCAGGGTCAGTAGCCTACAGTCCCGATGGGAAGCTCATTGCCGCCGGCACGTACGAACGCGTCATTGATATCTGGGATGCCAACAGCGGCCGATTACTGCAAACCCTTCAGGCAAATTCCATCCCCGTTCCTGAATCGATAAGCTTCAGTCCCAACGGAAAAACTCTTGCGGTGGCGACCTATGATGGCACCGTTGACCTGTGGGACGTGAAGAGCGGCGCGACGGAGCGAAGTCTCAAGGGGAACGCATACGGGGATATCGAAACACTTTCCTTCACTCCCAATGGAGAAAAACTTTTTGTGTCGAATGCCCCGCATAGCGGAAAAATCGTGAGGACTCTTGACCTATGGAATGTGGCCAACGGCACTCTGAGTTGGAGTATTCCCGCAGAAGAGAGCGTGTATGCCGATTCCGTGTCATTCCGGCAGGGCGGGAAGTACCTCGCTACGGCAAGCCTTGAAGATGTGAGGATTTACGACAGTGAAAGCGTTCAATTGACCCGGACACTAAGCGGCCATAAAGCCGGAATCGTTTCCGTCGCTCTCGCTCCGGACTTCAGAACGGTAGTGACCGGGGGCACCAACGGATTCACCGGCGTGTGGGACCTTGGTACGGCCCACTCCCGTTGTGAGCTCGAACACAAAGACGCTTTCATGTCGGCTCAATTTAGCCCCGATCGGGAGTCGGTATTTCTGGGCAACAGCGAAAACCTCGAACTCACGCTGTGGGACCTCAAGAGCTGCCGTAGTTTAGGGCGGCTGAACGACGTGGAAGAGATCGTATTCAGCCCCGATGGGAAGGCCATTGCCTTCCCCCATGAAAACACGATCCAGTTCTATGAGACTCACCCACTGCGGCTGATTCGCGTGCTTAGAGGCCACACCAGCGCGGTCAACTCCGTTATCTTTAGCGCCGACGGAAAGATTATGGCCTCGGCCAGCTCCGACAAAACCTTGAAGCTATGGGACCGAAATAGCGGCGCCTTGATTTCCACTTTGATTGGACACAAGGGCAGCGTTGCGTCCGCCGTCTTCAGCGCTGATGGAAAGGTACTTGCATCGGCAAGCGAGGACTTCACCGTCAAGTTGTGGAACATCGCTACTGGAGAGGCGCAAAACACGCTCAACTGACACACAGCGCGCGCCTACGTATTGGCTTTCAGCCCCGACGGAAAGAGTCTGGCTTCCGGAAGTAGTGACCATACGGTGCGCGTGTGGGACGCGCAAAGTGGACGCCTGGTTCGTAGCCTTGAAGGATATTCCAACGTCTGGTCGTTGACTTTTAGCCTAAATGGGAAGTCGCTTCTGACAAGCGAGAATTCAGATACCATCACTACGAGTAGCAAGAGTGTCACCATCAAACTGTGGAACCTTGAAAACGGCAAGCTCATTCGCAGCCTGGAAGGGGCGAACGACGTCCAGCCGCCAGCTTTCAGTCCCAATGGCAAAACCGTGGCGGTTCCTTACGGGCTTCCGTACCGAGATAGCTCGGTAAGAACGCTGTCCACCGAGGACGGCACCGACGTGGCTACCACTTTGTGCTTCGATGACCGCAGTTGGATCACCTACACACCGCAAGGCTATTACCACGGCACGGAGAAAGCTTCCCGTCATGTCGCGTGGCGAGTGGGTGACCGTGTCTATGATTTTGATCAGTTCTTCGACAAATTCTTCACGCCTGCGGTGGTTGTGAAGGCGCTCTGGGGCGAGCGAGTGGCGGTGGGGGCAGGCATTGGAGGTAATTTGGCTCCGCCACCGAGAGTTGCGATTCTCTCACCACGGCAAGGCGACAAGCTAACCCGGCCGGACATTGATATGGTGGTTGACGTCCGCGATGCTGGGGGAGGAGTCGATGAAGTCCGTCTATACCAGAACGGAAAGGTGGTTGAGCGCTCCCTAGGCGATCGTGGAGTGAAGCCCGTCACCGAATCTGCCAACGCCAAACACTTCCGCGTGTTGCTTCTGGACGGCAAGAATTTATTCCGGGTTATTGCTTTCAGCAAAGATCGTGTGCGCCCCGGGAGGTAATCGTAGAACTCGCGGCTCCGGCGAAGCGGGCAGCCTTGCACGTTTTGGCGGTGGGGATCAACCACTATGAGAATTCTGGACTGAATCTCGAATTCCCCTTGGTTGATGCGGTCGGTATTGCAGCGTATTTCAGGAAGAACGGTTCACAACTGTTTCGTGAGTTGGACATCGTTGAGCTGCATGATGCCGCGGCGACCAAAGCAAACATCCTAGCGGCGTTCGAAACGCTGCGGAACAAGGCGCAGCCTGAGGACGTGGTGGTTCTATATTTCGCGGGGCACGGCGACATGCGGGCCAACGACTGGTATTTCCTTACTTACGAACTCACTCGCCCGGAGGACGACCAGGAAGTGATCCGCAAGGGTGTCTCGGCTACAATTCTCGCCGAGAGTATGAAGAACATCCGCTCGCAAAAGATGTTGCTGTTACTGGATGCCTGCTATGCCGGTTCCGCGATTGCCGTCTTTCGCGGAATTGAAGACCGCAAGGCCCTGGAACAACTGGCGCGCTCCTCGGGCATATACGTCGTCGCTGCTTCCACCAAAGATCAGCAAGCGGTTGAGCTGCCAGAATTGGGCCACGGGGTCTTCACCTATGTGGTCCTAAAAGGCCTGGAGGGAGAGGCTATGAAAAGCCAGCAAGACCACCAAGTAACTGCCATGAGCCTCCTGCTCTACATCAATAACAAAATGCCCCAAATATCGGAGCA
>Ga0137401_10001585_pt1 | contig 10022 bp, 11 predicted proteins | sample CZOMad1_1_16fung_FD_108286 | JGI IMG/M metagenome (GOLD analysis project Ga0137401, IMG submission 108286) | Vadose zone soil fungal communities from Angelo Coast Range Reserve, California, USA - CZOMad1_1_16fungal (Illumina Assembly) | ecosystem: Environmental > Terrestrial > Soil > Vadose...
GAGAACGAGTGCGTCGATGCCTTCCGCCATTTTCTTGCTCATGATTGAAGCACAGATCAGATAGGGGCTTTCCACAGTCGCGGTGACGTCGCGCAAGGCGTAAAGCTTCTTGTCGGCTGGCGCGATTTCGGGAGTCTGTCCGATGAGTCCACAATGGCATTTTTCAAGGACGCGCCGGAATTCATCCAGCTTGAGATTCACGTTGAAGCCAGGAATCGATTCGAGCTTGTCAAGCGTGCCGCCGCTGTGGCCCAGGCCGCGCCCGCTGATCATTGGGACGTAGAGTCCAGCGGCAGCAACCACGGGCGCAATCACAAGTGAAGTCTTATCGCCGACGCCGCCCGTAGAATGCTTATCAACTTTGGGCGCGGGAAGGCTCGACCAATCGAGCACTGAGCCTGAATGCAGCATGGATTCGGTGAGCGCCGCGAGTTCCGAGCGCGTCATGCCGCGCCACAGGACCGCCATCAGCCACGCGGCGATTTGATAATCCGGAATGTGATCGTGCGTAGCGCCGTCGATGAGAAAATCAATTTCTTCGCGGGATAATTCGATGGCTTCGCGTTTTTTGCGGATGATATCGACAGCGCGCATAGATTGGAATCGTGCGCGAGGCTAGCATTCTGCTGGAACCGAGTCAACGAAACCTCCGAGAGATATTTCTCGTAGGATCGATCTCAGCCGGAGGTTCATGGGATTTCGGACGAAACTCGCGCGCACAACATTGCAATCAATATATCTGACGGATATCTGACGGCTGATATCATCAATGGGCCCGGAGACCAAATTGCACAGGGCCATTGCATCCAGCCTGTTCGTTTGTTTGCTTTCAATTGTCTCGCCTGTGTCCCACGCGCAGTGGATGGGGCGGCAGACCGGCTGTTACGAGTCACCCATAAAAGCAAATCCCAATCGGCCGACGGTTGCGAACCCGGCAGACATTACGCAATATGGCGTGCTCGAAATTGAATACGGATGGGACCGAACATCGCTCGGAGCGGGCGCGCGCTTAGACGACACAGTGGGACTCTTGAAATTCGCATTTCTGTGCGATGTGGAGCTGCGGTGGTCAACCACAAGCGTGTTGATTGAAAACCAACAAGCGGGGGGGCAAACGGGGATCGGCGATAATTGGTTTGGGCCGCAGATTCGTTTTTATCGGCAGACGGCGCACGTTCCATCCCTCGCGTTCAGCTACGCGGTGAAAGCTCCGACGGCTAGTACGATGAAGGGCCTGGGCTCGGGTCGCGTCGATCACCAATTCACTTTTCTCGCCAGCAAAGATATCCACGACGTGCATTTCGATTTCAACGCGTCGTACTTTTTGATTGGTCGCCCGGCGAGTTCAGGATTCGATTCTCTCTGGCAAATCAATCTGGCTTTTTCGCGCGCAATTCACGGCAACCTTGGCTTTACGGGAGAATTTTACGGAGATACGCGATTGAACGCCCAAAATCCGGCTTTTGCGTCGAGTCTTTGGGCGCTTACGTACAACATCTTGCCGCGGCTGGTGGTGGATGGCGGGATCGACGTGGGCTTAACGCACGGTGCGCCACAGAAACGGTTCTTCGCCGGCGTCACATATTCAATCACGAATATTTACAAAGACCTGAAGAAACACTGACGCAGAGCTGCTAGATCGGCTGCCGTCCGACGCGCTCAGAAATATCGGCTCCGACCGCCTGCATCTCGGAATGGATCCGGCCGTTTGATGCGAGCAGCTCGCGGTCGCCAGGATGATACGGCTTGCCGGAGAAATCGGTGACCATTCCGCCGGCTTCCTTCACCAGCAGCATCCCCGCCGCCGTGTCCCAGGACTTCAGGCCAAATTCCCAGAAAGCCTCGAAGCGACCCGACGCGACCCCGCAAAGATCGAGCGCAGCCGAGCCGTCGCGCCGCACGCCGTGCGTTCGAAGCGTGAAACCGGCGTAATAAGCGATGTTCGTTTGCTGGCTGCGCTGATCCGGCGGAAATCCTGTGACGAGCAGGCTGGTAGCCAGCGTGTCGATCTGCGAAACGTGTATCGGTTTGTGGTCGAGGTACGCGCCTTCGCCACGCGCCGCCGAGAACATTTCTCCACTCACTGGATTAAAAACAACGCCAACAATCGGCTCGCCATCTTCGAGCAATCCGATCGAGACGCCGAAGCATGGATATCCGTGCGCGAAATTCGTGGTGCCATCGAGCGGATCGACGTGCCAGCGATATCGCGCTTTTCCCGTGGGCCCGCCGCTTCCCTCTTCGGCCACGATTTCGTGCTGCGGAAAATAGCGTCGCAATCTGCCGACCACAATTTCTTCCGAGCGGCGGTCAGATTCCGTCACGATATCCACTTCGCCCTTGTAGGTGATTTTCTTGGGCCGGTCGAATTCCGTCCGCAACAGCGCACCTGCTTCGCGCGCCGCGTCGATCGCGACTTCGAGAAATTGGTTCATTATCGAGGCATCGCCGAGGTGAAATATTCCTTGCGGTATCGCACAAGGTCGCCTGATTTTACCGTCACTTCCACATGCCGCGTGCTGCCGGGTTTCGGCGACGGATTCGGATAGTAACCAAGCAAATACTGCGTGCGCAGTTCGCGATTGATGCGATCGAACATCGCGTCGAGCTGCTGAAGATCGTCGAGAATGAAGAACGCGCCACCCGTGCTATCCGTGATTGTGATGAGCGCATGCTCGCCGGCGGTGTTGCGGCCGTTTTCATTTTTCACCGGCCGGATGATGATCGAATAGAGCAACGTGCCCGACCGGATTGCGGCGCGGCGCGCGTCGTCAAACTTCGAAACGCTCGTCGTCTCCCCGCCATCGGTAACCAGAACGATTGCGCGCCGCCTTTCCTGCGGGAGTTTTCGCAACGCGTTCGACCCGAGCACCACCGCGTCATACATCGCGGTTCCCGCACCCGGACTGATTCGCTCCGCGGCGGCCTGCAACCTCGGAACATCATCCAAAAACTCCGAAAGCTGTATCACGGAATCCGAGAATTCAAACACCGAAAGCGTATCCGCCGGTCGAACCACCTGCTTAATGAAGTGCGTCGCAGCTTGGGCCTCGAATTTCAGGTCCTTGAACGTGCTCATGCTCGAATCAACCATCAGCGCGAGGTCCAGCGGCCGGTTCGTCTGCGCTTCGAAGCGCTCGATTTTTTGCGGCACGTCCTCTTCTTTTAACTCGAATGAATCCTGCGTGAGATCCGGAACCGGCCGCCCGCTCGCATCAATCACACTCGCTAGGATGCTGACTAGATTCACATCTACGCGAATCGCGGGCTTCTGCTTTTCCTGCGCGCTTAACGAACCATACAATCCCGCACACACTACCGCCGCAGCCAGCGGCATCGCGCTGAATGTCCGAAGCAATATTTTCATCTAAGAGGTAGATTCATCCGCGCGAGAAATGGCTTCCTGTGACGGTATTTCCGCGGGTATTTCGCCTTCCGCCCACACCGCTCCGCCTGCGAAATATTCCTTCTTCCAAATGGGCACGGTGCGCTTCAAGGTGTCAATCGCGTATCGGCACGCGTCAAACGCGGCGGCGCGGTGCGCTGAACTCACCGCAATCCAAACGCTGGTTTCGCCAATCTCGAGCCGTCCCAGGCGATGCACGATGATGATGCGGTGAATCTGAAATTTCTCTCGCATCTGCGAGCCAATTTCGCGCATTTTCGCGAGCGCCATCGCTTCGTAGGCTTCATATTCGAGATAGAGCGTCCGCTTGCCGGGGAAATTGTTGCGTACAAAGCCGTCGAACACCACAACTGCCCCGTCCTCCGGCGCCTTGATGCCTTCAATCAATTCCTCCGGACGGATCGATTCGCGGACGAGCTGAAAAATGTCTTCGACCGTGGCGACATGTTCCCCACCGCTCACAGGCGGAAGAAACGCCACCTCATCACCCGCGGACAGCGACTCGCGCCAGCCGGCATATTCTTGATTCACGGAGGCCGCAATCGAAGGACGAAATTCCGCCAGCTTCGGAAAGCGCCGGCCGTAGCGCTCGAAAAGATCCTCCACGCGCGCGCCGTCGGAAAGTTCAGCCTCGTCCCGATCGAGACCCACAATATCCTTTAACTGCCCGAAAAACAGCACTCGAACACGCATGCCGTTCATTCTATCGCGACCTTTCGCAACAGGCGCAGAATTTGGTGCGCCAGGAATCGGCACGGCGATCAATTATTGCCCTGAATGCGCGACCGCCGCCGTCTTCGCCATACCGCTCACCTCATCGAGGCGTACCGCCGCTCGCGCCAGTGCGGCCGCAAGTGCGCTGGCTTCGCGCTGGAATGTGGCGGGATCATTGCGATCGAGCGCCTCATTCACGCCAGGCATCACCTCCGCCGCGTAACCGGCATAACTTCCCGGCGCAAAAATTGCGTGCTTGTACCAAGTGCGCCCTACAAGCCCCTCAGGCACGAGCAGCGACTGCTCCACACTTGCGAGAGCACGATTGAGCTCACGTTGGGTGGCCGGGCTTAACATTGCAGGTGAAATCGCTCCGAGCGCCGCCGCCGTTCGGGAGGCCGACGCTGTCAACTGCTCACCGGCATCCGAAACAGCCTTCCAATCGGACGCCTCCGCTCCTTTCGGCTCACGCACACGAGCATTCACGTCGCTAATCATCCGTGTAATTTCGCTGGCGTATGCCGAATAGTCAAACGGCAACACGTCGGCTTCATCCAGCCGTAGCGTCACAGTGCCTAGAATTCGCGCGAGGGTCGCATGATAGACAAAGGTCGGATCACCAAACTGCTTCATCCAGTAAAAATCGTCGTACAGCGAGTGGTAGACGCCGTAGTCGCCACTGAAACCCATGTCCAGCGAAGGAACGCCCGCAAAATCGAAGAATGGACAAAAATCTGAGCCCGCTCCCAAAGCACCGACGGGCGTCTCGCCAGGAGTCTCTGCCTTGAGCTCCGGCCGCGCGATACCGTTGGGCGCGCTTTTTTTCTGCGAGGAATGCTCTCGCCAGATGTCATACACGCTACGCCCTGACTGGGGATCTTTTATCTCGCGCGCCACATCACGTACAATTTCTTTCAGAGATGGCGTCGCCCCAGCGCTGAAGTTAGGTCCGGTTACCCCGACATCCGTATTTATATACGCGACGGCTTTCGTCTGAAGCTCGGCACGATTCGCTTCCACCCATTCCGTCGAGCCGAGTAGCCCCGGTTCTTCTCCATCCCATTCGCACATCACGATGGTGCGGCGTGGCTTCCAGCCGCTGCGAACCAACTCGCCAAGCGCTCGCGCCGTTTCGAGCATCACAGCAGTGCCGCTGCTCGGATCGGCCGCCCCATACACCCAGGCGTCGTGATGATTTCCGAGCAATATCCACTGACCGTCGTCGCTGCCGCGCAATTTCGCGAGAACGTCATAGATCGGGCGCTGCTCGAAGTCCATCACGAGCTTCATGTGAACTTCCGATTTTCCAGGCCCTAAGTGATACGTGAACGGCAAGCCGCCCTGCCAATTCCTCGGAACGTGCGGCCCACTGAGATGCTCGAGAATCGCCCACGCGTCCTGCGCGTTGATGGGCATCGTGGGAATATGCGGCAGATTCGTCGCGTCAGCAGGCTTGATTCGCTTCGCATCCGGCGTCGCTCCTACTCCGGGCGTAAGGGGGTCCCCGGGATGATCTTCCGTGTAGAGAATCGACCCGCGCTGAATCCCGCTCATCGGCCGCCACGGCCCGTTGGGAAACACATCACCGGCCATATATCCGTCGTCGGCTGGATCGGAGAAGATGATTAAGCCGGCCGCTTTATGCTCTTCGGCCAATTTCGATTTGATGCCGCGATAATTATGGCCGTAACGCGCAATGGCGATCTTTCCCTGCACGCTCACGCCTAGCGAATCGAGTTCTGCATAATCCTCGGGCGTTCCGTAGTTCACGTAAACGACCGGCGCCGTCACTTCACCCGAAGGCGAATAGGTGTTGAACGCCATTACTGCGCGAGTATCCGCAGTGTACCTGTCCACATCTACCGGCTGCTCGGGCGTAGCGAGCGCTTTTTTTGATGGTGCGACGAGTTCAACCTTCACTTCGCGCGGCTCCGCCATCCACACGCTGTATGTAACGATTTCGGCGTCGAAGCCGAAGCTTTGATATTGGGCTCGCAGCCATTCAGCCACTTGATGACTCGCTTCTGTGCCAGCCCTGTGCGGCTGACTAGTCAGATGGCGCAAATTGCTCTCAGCATGCGCGGCGTCAGGGATGCCCTGCAGCTTGGATTCAAGAGCGCGCTCGGACTTGGCGCGCTCGGGGAAGAACCCGCGGATGCCGCCGTTCTGATCTTTTCCGGGGGCGGACGAGAGCACTAGGGGCATCGTCAGAACAATGATTGCGCCGTATCTGCGGGCCAAATGATTCATCATCACCTCTTGAGCAGCCGATGAGTTTATCTTACATGGACGCGCGAGCCGCAAAGCCGTTTCGGCTTTCTCGAATTTTGAATCAGGCGAAGGGTGCATATTCGCCGGTTGGTTCAATCGCTTGACGCGAGGCACCGCGCACCTTAGGGTAGATTCCGTGGTCCAAGCGGGAGAAAACACAGCACATGAAGATTCTTATTTCCGGAGGATCGGGTTTGATCGGCGGGGCTGCCGCGACGGCGCTGAAGTCCGACGGCCATAACGTCGTTCACCTTATCCGGCCCGGCAAAACGGCCGATCCAGGCGACGTCCAGTGGGACCCGGCGCGCGCGACCGTTGACGTCGCGGGCCTCGAGGGCGTCGACGTAGTGATCCACCTAAGCGGCGCGGGAATCGCTGATGGCCGCTGGACAGAAGGACGCAAACAGCTTCTTCGCAGCAGCCGCATCGACACAACTCGCGTCCTCGTCGATTCGCTTTCGCGGCTCAAGCAAAAACCGCGAGTGCTGATCGTCGCCTCGGCAATCGGTTACTACGGATCTCGAGGCGACGAAATTCTCACCGAATCGAGCGCCAACGGGACAGACTTCCTCGCATTGGTCTGCCGTGACTGGGAAGCTGAAGCCAGCCGCGCCGCCGCGACTGGCGTTCGTACGATCATGTTGCGCACTGGGATTGTTCTCTCCGGCAAAGGTGGAGCGCTGCCGAAGATGCTCACGCCTTTCAAACTCGGAGTTGGTGGCCGCCTCGGCAACGGGCAGCAATGGATGTCGTGGATTGCGATCGAAGACGTGGTGGGAATCATCCGCTACGCAATTGCCAACGAGCAGGTGAGCGGCCCCGTAAATGTCGTGGCGCCAAACCCGGTGCGAAACGAGGAATTCACACGTCTGCTTGCAGGCATGCTGCATCGACCCGCCATTTTTCCGGCTCCTGCGTTTGTGCTCCGCCTCGCGATGGGCGAAATGGCCGACGCTGTCTTGCTCAGCAGCGACCGCGTAAAACCAGACCGAATGCTGGCGGCCGGATATAAGTTTCGTTTCGAGATTCTGGAGCCGGCACTGCGCGCGGCGGTGCTCTCGCGAATGTAATCAGCAGGAAAGGTTAAAGATCGAGCCGCTGGAGCAAAGCATTGAGGTTCGATTCGTCTACGACCAACGCTGGACCCGTGGCGGAAAGCTCCTCGCCTTCGTCGAATGCCTGAAATAGCCGCATCTTCGCCGCGGCATATTCTTCAGTTCCCGTCAGCGCGCGCCCCGTTGCTTCGCCCCATTTTTTGATCGCATCCTGTCCCACAAAAATGCGCACCGGAAACATTCTCTTTCGGTCTGCGGAAACGTAATAAACGTACTCGTTTCCACGAGTTTTTCCCTGCTGTGCGGGATGCGCGTCTTGAAACTGATACTGATAGACGAAGCCGCTTTCCGATGAATAGCTCTTGATTCGTCGAACCGTCTCCGGTTTTGCCATGCCGAGATTATTCGGCGAGTTCTGCGCTGCTGTCAACCTCGCTTGAGCCGCGAATGAATTGAGCCTTCGAATCGTCACCGCTTTCGATAGCGTGCCAAATTGAATTGCGAGGATGCCGATTTGGGACGATGAGGACCGCGCGGAAGGATTTCTGATCATCGCACCGTAATAGCTCCCACACGCCGTTTCTTCTCTATTCTCCTGAGCCAACAAGGCTTAGCTGCCCAACGACAAGCAAACGCCCCGCACACGATGGCCTGGACTCGCGATGCTCCGCGATGGCACATCCCGTGCGTTAGGCCATCGCGCAGATGATGCCCTCAGTCAAACGGCGGTGGCTGAAAACGACTTTGAGTCGGGCTGCCACCACGTTTGACCGAACGAATCGCTCAGCGAATCTGCTTTTGCTCACGGTTTTCTGTGCCGCTACCCTCGCGATGCCCGGCTGCGCGGGAATCACGTCAACTGGCCCTGCGGTCGTAACCATAGTTGTGCTGCCAACTCAGGTAAGCCTGCCCCTCAGTCAGTCACAGCAATTCCAGGCAATCGTCACCGGCGCTTCGAACAAGAGCGTCACGTGGTTTGCGGGCGGCGTCGCTGGTGGAAGCGCCACCGCCGGTACGATTTCGCCGAGTGGCTTGTACATCGCTCCGAGCGCGATGCCCTCGCCTCCCACCGTCACCGTAACCGCATCCAGCAATGCGGATAGCACTGCGACAGCGTCTGCCGTCGTCATACTCACAGGCGGAATTGTAATCGGGATCTCGCCCACTTCAGCCACAGTTTCAACCGGCGCCGGACAAGCATTCACAGCAAGTATCGCAGGCGCAGGGGCCTCTTCGAACGCGGTCACTTGGAGCGTGAACGGCGTCATCGGAGGCAATTCGACTCTCGGTACGATCGTTTCCAACGGAGCTGCAAGCGCGCTCTATGTCGCGCCAGCGGTTCCGCCTTCACCCTCGACCGTAAGCGTCACAGTCACAAGCGTCGCCGATCCCTCCAAATCCGCCACCGCCAGCGTCACCATCACATGCTCGGCGACAAATACGATCTCGCCACCCGCAGCCACAATTTCACTCGCGCAGACACAAACATTCAGCGTGTCGTTCTGTTTGGCTGCGGGCGCCACCATCGCATGGGATGTCAACGGAATTCCAAGCGGCAACTCGGCAATCGGAACAATCGCGCCAAGCGGTGCGAATACGGCTGTATACGCGGCGCCGACAGATTTGCCCACGCCGAGTACGGTTGTGATTCATGCCGCCAGCGGAACGCTCAATGCATCCGCATCGGTGACGCTTGTCAGCAACATTACCGTCACAGTGTCGCCCTCATCGGCAACGATTCAGGTGGGCCAGCGCACATCCTTCGGAGCCACTCTGACCAACACATCCGATACGGCAGTCTCCTGGTTCGTGAATGGCGCCGCGAACGGGAATCCAACGGTCGGAGAAATTTGCCAATCAGGTTCCAACCCCTGCATCGCTCCGGCCGGCCCAAATTCCAGTGGCATAGACTATCTCGCGCCTGCCACAGCGCCCACGGTCGATCCTGTCACCATCTCTGCGGCGAGCCATGCAGACTCTTCGAAAATCGGCACCGCAATCGTGTCCGTCACGGGGGTATCAGGTCCGCTCTCGGTTTCAGTGTCACCGTTCTATGCTTTCGTTCCGCATTCTACGAGCACTCTCAGTAACCGGCAATTTTTCGTAGCCGTCACCGGCAGCGGCAACACCGCTGTCACGTGGAGCGTTCAATCCGCAATCGCCGGCCAAGGCTGCGGTGGCGCGGCCTGCGGCTCGGTAGATGCCAACGGCGTGTTCACCGCACCCACAGTAGCGCCGTCTCCTAACGCCATCTCAATCGTCGCCACAAGCGTGGCCGACAACACGAAGTCCGCGTCGGCAACCATCGCAGTGACATCCGGCCCAACCATCGAAATAATCTTGCCATCCAGCACGATGGCAGGCGCCATTGAAGGTTTCCCCGTATCGGTACAGGGATTGAACTTTGTGCCCGGCAGCGCCGGCGCAGGTTCCGCGATTCTCCTTAATGGCGTCGCCCGTCCTACCACGTGCTCCACAGCGACCACTTGCACGATCGCGCTCACTCCCGCCGACCTGCAAACAACCGCAACCTTCATCCTGCAAATCTCCAATCCCGGCGCCCCCGCCCTTCTCTC
>Ga0137401_10001586_pt1 | contig 10019 bp, 8 predicted proteins | sample CZOMad1_1_16fung_FD_108286 | JGI IMG/M metagenome (GOLD analysis project Ga0137401, IMG submission 108286) | Vadose zone soil fungal communities from Angelo Coast Range Reserve, California, USA - CZOMad1_1_16fungal (Illumina Assembly) | ecosystem: Environmental > Terrestrial > Soil > Vadose zone...
ATTCGTAGCTCACAACCAGGCCCTCAAAAGTATCAGTGCGTGTAGCCTGCCCACTGCGGTCAATAGCTCGAAAGTCCTATTACGGGACCCTTTCTTATAGCAAGTACTAGTTCTCTGCCGCACCACGACACGGTTTCGGCTGAGATCGATGCTAGGTTCCAACATATTTAGCTAGACTCTATTCATCGTCCTGTACCCAACACACCAGAAATCAAATTGATGCGATTATGGCTCTACTGAAGTGACCTAGAGCAGCATGGGCTGGAGAGATGTTTTTCAGTGCACACCGAGCGTCCACGTGCCCGCCGTTATTTGTTCGTGGCCACTATCGATCTGACTGATACGCAGTCAGAAGCCAAGATTCAGGAGCGAACCAGTGACCTGAGCTTGTATGATTGCCGTGTCGAGACACACAAACCTTTCCCGACAGGAGCAAAGGTGAGAATCAGGATTGCCCATAGGAGCGCCAACTTCGTGGCTCTCGGCAGGGTCTCTTACGCCACTACGGAGGGTGGAATGGGGATCGCCTTTACGCAGATTGAGCCGAACGATCAGCTAATTCTGGAGAAGTGGGTTGAGGAGTTGCGGGACCTGGCGTAGCCCGTTTCCAACACACCAGATTGATGCGATAATGGTTCCACTGTCCCTCCTGGTAGTTCGTCCCCACTTGGAGTTTGGATCCGTATGCCCTTTTGCATCCTCAATGTGCTCGGCGACGTGCTCGACGACGGAGAGTTATATTTCGTAGAGGTAGCGCAAAGCCTCGACGCTGCAAAAGCGCGCGTCCAATCGCTCGCGGAGTTGTGGCCCGGCGAGTATGTTATTTATGATGAGGCAACGGGAGAGCGAGTATCCATTACCGCAGGTGGCAACGGCGTTAGGTTAGGTAAGGTGGGTCGTTCGCTGTGCGGCAGTGGACATCAACCGTGTCAAATTTCGTCGCGTAGAAAAGAGAAATAGTCGGCGGGCTTCATTCCAGCAGGATAGAAGCTGCCTGGACTTCCGTTCAGTGCCATCTGCACTCTCCTCTGGCAGATAGCCGTGAGGCGGTATCTCTTTTCATTCTCGAATGTCATTTCCCTTGACCTCTCAAACCTGTACCTGATATTAGATTGCAGCGATGTCTATTTCCCGTAGAGATCTCTTTCACTGCCTTGCTGCAGGTGCTTTCGCTAGCGCAGCCATCCCGTCCTTGGATGAATTCTCGCTGGTCAATGTGTTGCAGCCTCTAGACGCAAGTCAACCCAGTGGAGTGATTCATTTGGACAAGAACGAAAATGCCTTTGGCCCTTCTGAAAAAGCAACCGAAGCTATGCGGGCGAGTCTGGATCTCGCCAATCGATATCCGAATCGCGAGTATGAACCACTGGCAGAAAAGATTGCAAATCTACATAACGTCAAGCCAGAGCGGGTGACTCTCGGCACTGGGTCCACGGAAATCTTGCGCATGGCGGTAGCAGTGTATTTGGCCGGTCGCAAAAAGCTCATCCTCGCATCGCCTACTTTTGATGCGATTGCTCATTGCGCCGAAATCGCAGGAGCTGAGGTCGTAGCCATTCCGCTCAACAAGAGATACGAGCACGACTTGGACGCCATGCTTGCTCGCGCAGACGGTTCGACTGGGCTGGTTTATATTTGCAATCCCAACAATCCAACCGGGAGCCTCACGCCTCGGAAGGACCTCGAAACTTTCGTTGGGAAGATCTCTCCCAAAACTGTGGTCCTGATCGACGAGGCCTATCACCAGTATGTCGAAGGAGCTTCGGATTACGCATCTTTTCTCGATCGTCCCATTGATGACGCCCGCTTGATCGTTGTCCGCACGTTCTCCATAATTTATGGTCTTGCAGGATTACGCCTGGGGTACGCCATCAGCTCTCCGCAGATATCGCAAAGACTCTCTTCAAACCGGCTGCAGTGGGGTGTCAACGTTGTAGCCGCGCGCGCTGCCGCGGCCGCACTCGATGACGCCGACTATATTCGCCTCAGTGTCAAACGAAATACAGATGACCGGCAAGAGTTCTACAATCGCGCCAACGCCCACATGCTGCGGTCGATCGATTCCCACACTAATTTTCTAATGATGAACGCCGGGCTGCCCTCCGCGCAGGTGCTCGAACACTTCCAGAAAAACCATGTTCTTCTTGGGCCGCGCATCCCTCGAATGGATAAATACGTTCGCGTTTCTCTTGGGAGGCCGGAGGAAATGCAGGAGTTCTGGCGCGTTTGGGACTTGCTGCCACCTCATGCGATGCAAATGTAAGAGCGAGTGCTGAGCAAGAGGAACCACTCTCGGCGATGGAGCGGTGGATCCTTCTATCCTCGAATACTAACATTGCCTGCCTGATTTCCCGACACCAGGCGACGTCCCCTCGCTTCCGCCTCGAGGTTCGCATCCAAAATCTGCATCTTGCCCTCGACCAAACATCGCATGTCCGCCTGTGTGACTGCTCACAGTTTGGCGATCGGCAACGATATCCGAAGCTGTAGATCTCGTCCTCCGACTATAGCGAACTTCCACACTGCCTTTTTCGCCTCGTTCTGAAAGTTGTTTCTCATAACAACTTCTAGTATTTCCAAATTAGGTTTCTCAACCCAGACTTTGTCCGAGTTTGGATCGGACAGCCACTGCTTTTCGCCGCAGTTTTCAGCCAAAGGCGAGGCTTGCTCGCTTCATCCCTGAAACGCTCTTTCCTTTGGCAAGGTTTCTGGTATAAGGTTGCGCGTGCCTCGCGGTTCAAAAAAATATCGACCGGACTCAAGAATAGGTTAGTCTCAAGTTCCTGAGACAAGAAGTCGTCAGGTTCTAGCACGTGCGAAGGAGGATTGGTGGCATGACCAGATCATACCTGAGACTGCTTGTGATCGCGTTCTTGGCAACCTGCCTTGTTCCGCTAGTTACTGTGGACTTCACACGCTTTCACTTCGGTATTCCTGCTTCACCGGGGTTCCTCATCCTAAATGCCCTGGTAGTCGTGGGAGTTGCAATTGGTGCGATTGCTTTCGCTTTGTTCCTGAAGAAATTATATCCTTTTCTCGACTCAAACGCCTTGAAACAGGTCGAGTTCCTCGATACGTTTAGCGTCCGTTACCTGAATCTTGCAATTTTTGGTTCGGCGGCACTGAGCCTCTTTCTGGAGCTCGCGATCATCCGCTGGCAAGGCACCGTCTTTGAATTCTTCGCGTTCTATAAAAACTTTGGATTGCTGGCGTGTTTCGCCGGTCTGGGACTGGGCTACGCACTTGCCAGCCGCGATCGCATCTCGCTGGACTTGACGATTCCGGTTTTGGCGTGGCAGTTCGGGCTGATGATTGCTCTTCGTTACGCGATGCTGCCTTGGCGTACGGCAAGCCTGAGGGTTATCCCATTTCACGAAGAGCTGAGTGTAGTTTCTCGCGTTGCCAGTGCAGCACAGGGCACTGCGATTTATTTCTTTTTGGCCACGATTTTCTTGCTCACCGTACTGGCGTTCTTGCCCGTAGGCCAACTCTGCGGACGCCTGATGCAGCGACAGGATAATCTAGTTGCGTATAGCTGGAACCTCCTCGGTAGCTTGTTCGGCGTGCTTATCATGTTTATCGCTAGCTATCTTTGGACTCCGCCTCTAGTGTGGTTTGCACTTTGTATGGCCGTGATGATTCTCTTCTACCGAAAAGAGCAGGCTAGCCTCTTGGGGGGCTTCGGTTGGATTCTAGTTGTGATCGTGATCCTAGCCTGGCCCGTCAATCCCCTTTGGAAGATGATTTATTCGCCGTATCAGTTGCTCGAGGTGGGATACGGGGAAAACGGCTTGATGCAGATCCGGGCCGCGGGTCACTATTACCAGCGTGTTCATAATTTGTCGTATGCGAATGCAGTCGTGAATGAGGACGAGAAACTGAGACGGATTCGGAATTACTATGAACTGCCATACCATATTTATGGAAAGCCGAATGCGGTGGCAATCGTAGGTGCTGGCACCGGGAACGACGTGGCGGCGGCGTTGCGTTCTGGGGCATCTTCCGTCGATGCCATCGAGATCGATCCCGCCATCCTCATGGAAGGCAGAGCGAATCATCCCGAAGCGCCATATGCTGATCCGCGCGTGCACGCCGTAGTGACTGACGCACGCTCTTTTGTACGAACAACTCGGCAAACTTTCGACATGATCGTGTATGGGTTGCTTGATTCCCACACCTTGCTTCAATCTTCTAGCGTGCGTTTGGATTCCTTTGTTTACACCATAGAAGGGCTTCGGGAATCTCGTACCCGCCTCAAGAAGGGGGGCGTGCTTTCGTTGTCCTTTGGCGTAGTGAGTGACGAGCTTGGCCACAAAATCTACGAAATGATGCGTACGGCATTTGATGATCACCCACCTATCTGTATCCATACGAACTACGACGGATCAGTTACGTTTCTCCAGTCGAAGGAAGGAAACCTTGCGCTTCCTCCGAAGGTTCTCGAAGAGTCTGGGTTCCAGGACAGGACGGCCTATTACGCTAATTCTTCGCTTCAGGCGGACGTGTCCACGGATGATTGGCCCTTCTTCTACATGCCGAGGCGAGTCTACCCGGTTTCCTACCTAGTGATGCTTGGCTGTGTCCTTCTGATTTCTGGTTTTGTGACCGCTACATTTATTTCCGAGAAGCCTCGGTTCGGTGACTCGACCTTTCTCTTCCTCGGAGCTGGCTTCATGCTTATTGAGACAAAAGGCATTACCGAAATGGGTCTAACCTTTGGAAATACGTGGCACGTAATCGGCGTGGTGATATGCGGCATTCTGGTGATGGCCTTTTCCGCTAACTTTGTGGTCCAGCGTTTCCGCGTCCGGCAATTGCTGATTCCTTTCCTCTTCTTGTTCAGCAGTCTTGCGCTGGGTTGGGTCATTGCGAAGAGCGGGGGGTTTCCTTCCACCACCTTGGGAAAGTTGGAAACCGTCACCGTTCTCACATGTCCGATATTCTTCTCTGGAATCGTGTTTTCCGCTTTGCTTTCTTCAAGAAAAGGAATCTCAGCAGTTATGGCAGTCAATCTCCTCGGAGCGATGTTGGGAGGGTTGTTGGAGTACAATTCAATGTACTTTGGATTCCGTTTCCTCTTCCTGCTCGCGATGGGTTTTTACGTTTTGGCCCTCATTGTATCGACTGTTCGGCACTCTGCCACGAGTGATTAGGATGGGTCAGTTCGGAAATTTCCTTCAACTTCTTGGTTAGGACTCAACGGATTTGCGAACCACCGTTATCTTCGACATAAATTCCCTCGCTCAAGAGAATGTGGTGCCGCCTCGGACTGCTAAGTGAGCCCCCGACCCCTTTGCTCCCGGCTCCTCCCGCTACAGCCTCGCAACGGTTGGGCACAAACTGACTATTTGTATTTGATAGCTCGCACGCAAAGACTCTAGACTCTATATGCTCTGTTTGCCGGAAAGAAGCACCTGAAAGGGCTCCAACCACGATATTACTTTGCGGGTAAGCCCACAGCCAGTTATATTGGGATCGATAGACAGCCGGCTATGCTTGAGCTAAGCGCGCGAACTACTCTTGAGTAGATTCTGGTCGAGCTCCATGCCTCTCTCTAGCACGAGGGCTCGGCGGCCACCGCGGGAAAGAATCGGAAAAAAATGCCGAATGCTGCAGAACAAAACGCCAAGAGGGCGCCTGCGTCATCCGCTGCGCGGCCCGCCAGGAATGTCCTATCTAATTGGATGACATATCTCATAAGCGGGGCAGTCAGCTTTTTCCTCTCGCCATTTATTGTACGGCACTTAGGCAATTCAGCGTATGGCGTCTGGATCCTCATGGTGTCGATGACGGGTTACCTCGGGTTTCTGGACTTGGGAATCCGTGGTGCCGTGACGCGATACGTCGCGAAGTTTCACTCCGAGAGAGATCACGAAAAATCGAGCCGGACAGTTTCGTCAGCCTGCGGGCTGTTTCTCGGTGCGGGTGCGATTGCTGTAGTTGCTGCCGTCGTTTTCTCTGTCTTCGCCGTTCCCCATTTCAAGATCCCGCCTCCCTATTTGAAAGCAGCCCAGTTGGTTGTGCTACTTGCCGGATTAAATGTCGCGGTTTCACTCATAAGCGGAGTATTCGGCGGAGTCATCGTAGGTCTGCAGCGATTCGATCTTTTGAGCTCGATTGCTATTGGCGGGATCGGATTGCGCACCATCGCTATTTTCATAGCACTGGAGAACGGAAAAGGGTTGGTCACTTTAGCCTTGATCCAGTTGGGGGGCACCCTCTGCGAATTGTTGCTCGGCCTTACGCTGGCCCGAAAACTTTATCCTGAACTTCGGATCGCGATTGTAAACGTCCGCCGAGATCATGTGGCTCTTATTTTCTCCTTCGGGTTCTACGCTTTCCTGCTGCACCTCTCAAATTACTTTATTTTTTTCACGGATGCCCTTGTGATCGGCGTCTTTCTGCCCGTGAGCATGGTTACGTTCTTCGCAATTGGCGGCAATCTCGCTAACTATGGGAGGGATCTCGTAGGGGGCTTCAGCCGAACGATGACGCCGCTTGCCAGCAAGTTGGAAGTAGAAGCTGGCCGGGAAGGTTTGCAACACGCCATATTGAAGCAAGCCCGCTATTGCGCGATGGCTATGTGGCCCGTCTTTATAACTTTCATCATCCGTGGCCCTTCGTTCATCGGCCTGTGGATGGGTGCATCGTATGCGGAATTGTCAGGTCACGTACTTTGGATTTTAAGCGTGCCCTGGCTATTCGGCACCGGAACTTCAGTGGTTGCGTCGGGCATACTGGGCATTAGCCAGCACAAGCGCGTCGTTCCGTTTGCGCTGGCCGAAGGACTCGGTAATTTGGTGCTTAGCATCGCCTTGGTAAAACCGATGGGAATCCTTGGTGTCGCTTGGGGCACGGCAATTCCAAACTTGGCCATAAGTATATTCTTCTGGCCCTGGTACATACGACGGACCATCGGGATTCCCCTTCGCGATTATGTGTATTCGCTTTGGCTGCGTCCCGCAGTCGCGATGTTGCCATTCGCCCTCTGTACTTTTGCAGTGAACCGATGGTGGCATGCCCCGACTCTGCTCTTTTTCTTCGCCCAAGTGGCTGCCGTTTTTCCAAGCGCGCTGGTAGGAGTTTGGTACCTTGGTCTGCCGTCCGAGGAACGCGATACTTTTTCACAGCTTCTATCCCGGTTTTTCCGTTCCGTCCGGCGGCCTTAGCCGGCAGCTGTGCGACTCCGCTTTTCGTGCATCTTCTGCGCAATAGCCTTCTCAATGGTTGCAATCCTAACCTCTAGCCGGTTTTCATGGGCGACCTGAACTCGCCTCTCCGCGCGCTTAGGGTCTTTGTCAGCGATGGCTACTTGGATGGCCTTCAGCCATTCTTGAGGTGTCGTGGCGATCTGAACCACTTCCGAAAACTCCCGCAGGCTCGCCAGGCCAGAACCGATGCAGGGCTTTCCCGAGGCAAGGTATTCGTGCAGCTTGAGCGGATAAACAGAGTTTGCCCACCCATTTTCGCGATAACACATAGTACAGACATCAAAACCTTTTATGTAGTTTGGAAGGGACTCTCTGGACTTAGAGCCGAGTAGGAAGACATTCGGCAGGCGTTGCAGGGCCTCGAAATCACTCCGGACGTCGGCGCCTCGGATATTGGCAGGTCCCACTAGGATAAATGACCAATTGGAACGAGCAGTAGCGAGTTGACCTAGGAGGGCAAAGTCCACCTTATCGTTGAGGTTTCCAATGTAGCCGATGCGCGGATAGGGAATGGCTTCTAAATCTTGAGGCACCAGGGTTTCCGGAAGCCGACTTCGGGAGAAAAGCTCAAAATCCGCAGTCATGGGAACACTTATCGCGTTGCCGTATTTGTTTTTCGCCGCCAAAAGTACCGGGCCGTTAGCAAATACAAGGTCAACGCGACGAAGGAGTTTATCTTCTTGCTGAAGAATCTCCTGGGCCCGCATCTCGTCGTAACCAGCGTAAGCGGAAAACTCGTCATCAACATAGTAGCAAGTGAGTGCCTCTCTGAGAGTTCCCACAAGCTCTACAAATTGAGGATGCCAAATGAAAAGGACGGTGTCCTGAAAGCCACACTTCTTCATTATCCGACGGACTTTCATCTGGCGCAGATGGTTCATCAGCTTTTCGATTCTCGGGAATCGATAGGTCTGGAAAAGAAACTTGGGGAACACTAGGGTACGAAGGTTGGCTTGGCGGTGAATCAGTCCGCTCTTCGGCAGGCTACCCGCTTCGGGGAGAGCCAGGACCTCGCTGAGGGAGAAAGGTGGCGATACAAAAAGCACCTTATGATTTTGCGCCAGCGCCAGCATGATTTGATGGCGGCTCTGCCACAAATCTTCCCAATAATTCAAAGAGAAGGAAACAAAGTCCATTTAACCCTCGGACTATCATTGCGAGTTCGGATTTTAGTTTACGACCAAATGGAACCCTTGACACTGCACGCCGGCTCCACGTCACTCATTCGCGCTCGTAGCTGTCATCGACGAAATCAGTCTAATGGAGCCTGAATATTGATAAAATGTTAGCACAAAAGTGATTGGTGCCGTTTTTTGGACGTCTCTCCGTCAGCCAGGCAGTTGTAAGCCGCTCTCGGTCCTGCGCAATTGTTCAAGGCACGGATGGGCATTCGAAAAAAATCGCGCCCACAACCCACAGACTTCTCAAGCAGGGGTGCGACTTCTTGACGGCCGGTACTCCCGAAGCAGCGAGCGCTTTTGGCGTCTCGTTAAGCCCGTCTCTGATCAACTTCAGCACATCTGGCATCGCTTGCGCATACCCGTCGACGAAAAAAGTAATCTCCGATGGGGGTAAAATGTCGTGTACCTATCGATTCCAAGGCATGCGCTTTATCACCGACTATATCGCGCCCGACGTCGTTTGCGAGTCCCTGGTTGCCATCGACCATGACGTCAACGACAGAGGCAGCCTCATTCGTGGCACTCAGAATCGCTTCGATCGAGGATGACAGCGTTGGGAGAGTTTCTCGCGAGGAGAAAATGGCAACTGACCATTGCATGGTAGTAAGCTGGCTGCGCCAAGGCTTATACCGTGGGGCCGCCTCGTTGTCGGTTTATCGTCTCAATCTTTATTAGGTAGACTAACATAACTCCTCCAGGAGAAATCGATCATGACGATCAGCAGACGTGAATTCGTTTTTGCCGCATTAGCTAATGCCGTTGTCGCATCAGTCCCTGGAGCTTCGAAGGCGCGGCCTGTGATTGCTCTCGAGAAGCTGAAAGCAATCACCGCAGCACTGCCGGTTAGGCAATGGGCAAATGTATTAGGGACCGCCATGCATCCTGTAGTTCCACCGGCATCTATGATTCCGGATGGCGGAGCGGCGACGGGGCCAAGCTCTGTGCTCTCGGCTTGGAATGGTGCCGCTTATGATTCAGATGCTCAAAGACTCTACTTCTGGGGCGGAGGCCACACAGATTACGGAGGCAACGAAGTTTACGAACTAGACCTCGAGACACTCAAAATAGGACGGCTCACCAATCCCAGCGCTCTCACCATGCAACCCCCTCCCGGCATGAACGCCCCTGCAAACTGTCGACTCCCAGGAGATGGCACTCCGCTCTCGTCCCATGATTACGACGGAATCGTCTGGTGCCCGGTCACCAAAACAGTCTGGATGTGGCCGTTTGTCGGGTACTGTGCCCAAGGCTCGATCATGACCGCGGGCCAAAGCTGGGAGTTCGATCCGCTGAAAAAAGCCTGGCGTCGCTGGCCAGATGTTCCTAAATCGCCTGTAGGATTTGGGATGTCCAATGCGTGCTGGGTGCCGAAACACGGAAAGATTCTGCTGCAATCGAATGGCAGTGCTTGCTGGTTTGACCCAGCGACCAAGGCCTATTCGGGATGGTCACCAGATTTCGGTTCATTTGGCGAAAGCACGTCTTGTTATGTCGCGCATCGCGACGAGGTGTGGATTTGCTGGAATGGAATTCTCAAGATACAGTTGAAAGGAACGCTTCCTGGAAGACCTGAATCCGTCGTAGATCCGAAGAACAAACCGAGTAGTGAAATCTATGGCACCACGGG
>Ga0137401_10001588_pt1 | contig 10013 bp, 6 predicted proteins | sample CZOMad1_1_16fung_FD_108286 | JGI IMG/M metagenome (GOLD analysis project Ga0137401, IMG submission 108286) | Vadose zone soil fungal communities from Angelo Coast Range Reserve, California, USA - CZOMad1_1_16fungal (Illumina Assembly) | ecosystem: Environmental > Terrestrial > Soil > Vadose zone...
CGTGGTTTGCGCAGGCGCGGGCGTTGGGCCAGGAGCCTGGGCTTTGGTAGTCATGATCGGAATTGTCGTGATCGCAAGCAGGAAGAACAAACGAATGTTGATTTCAAATACAAAAGATTGCGCAGTCATTTCTCAAGCTCCAACGTAAATTCGCGTGAAAGCGTTGGGGATTAAATCATGAGTCCGTCTTGAGGGGCAAAGGTCCGTCGCGCTGCCCCACGTCCGCCGGTGGATAGTATCTTGTTTTGAAATCCTCTAGGTCTCCTCTGCGTGCTCGGCGTCTCAGGGGTGAATGTTCTTCAAGACTATTCACCGCAGACTCGCAGAGGTCGCGGAGATTTCGCAGAGAAATAAAGAGAGGACTGACCTCTGGTAGTCCTTTTGGCGCTAACGTTGAACCAATGATACTAATTAGAGATGTCCGCCAATCTCGATCTTGAACAAAGGCGCAGTCGCGGTCTAGGCGAAATGTTTCGCGCGTTGCGCCACCGCAACTTTCTTCTCTTTTGGTCGGGCGCCTTTCTTTCCAACACCGGCACCTGGATGCAGGCCGTGGCGCAGGGCTGGCTGGTGCTGCAAAGGACAAATTCGCCGTTCTGGTTGGGCTTTGATGGCTTTATGGCGACCGTTCCGGGATTGCTGCTGACCCTGGCGGGTGGAGTCTTTGCCGATCTTGTGGATCGTAGAACACTTCTAATCTACACCCAGATTGTCGCGGGATTGGCCGCACTCACCCTGGGCATTCTCGTAGCCACAGACGTAGTCCATGTCTGGATGATTCTCAGCCTGTCGTTTGTCACGGGCTGTTGCCTGGCGATCGCCGGACCGTCCTACATGGCGCTGGTCTCCGACTTAGTTGGGCGCGAGGATCTGGCGAATGCCGTGGCCCTAAACTCAACCCAATTTCAACTCGCGCGTGTGCTGGGGCCCGTCTTTGCCGGGGTCGGATTCAAACTGTTCGGACTGGCCGGATGCTTCTTCGCTAACGCTGTTTCCTTTGTGGCCGTAGTGACCGGCCTAAGAATGGTTCGATTCGATCGCCCGCAGCAGGAAGAGAACATGCCCGCCAGATCGATGAAGGACAAGGCCGCGTTTATCCGCGATCTCGTCGAGGGGTTTCGCTACGTCGGAGGACGGCCGCGCGTTTCGATACTCTTAATGATCTCGGCCGTGACGAGTCTGTTGGGCGCGCCTTACATCTCAATGACGCCGGTGTTTGCGCGCGACGTCTTTCATTTGGGAGCGACGGGTCTGGCGCTGCTCATGGGCACAGCCGGTGCAGGCGCGCTCTTTGGCGCGCTTTTCCTGGCTTACCTGGGAGATTTTCGTCATAAGGGTTGGTTCGTGCTGGGCGGTGATTTCGCCTTTGCAGTTTGTTTGATTTGCTTTTCGCTTTCTACGAACCTGAGGGTCTCGCTGGTTTTTCTTTTCCTGCTCGGCTTTGGCATTGTCTGCTCAGTGGCGGTCAGTAATACTCTGCTGCAGAAGTTGGTGAGCAACGAAATGCGCGGACGGGTGATGAGTATGTTCATGTTGTCTTTTATCGGCGCGATGCCTATCGGCAACTTGATTGCCGGCGCCGCGTCTCATCGTTTCGGCGTTCAGCGCACGCTGGCAGCGGGCGGTCTAATCATTGCGGTGTTCGTCGTGTTCGTGGCCTTGCGCAACCCGAAATTGCGCGAGATCTGATTACCCGGACATTAATCATGAAAGCCCTCTTGAGATTTTGTTAAATTAGGGTGGCTGTGCAAAACTTCTCAGGTCTGATAATGAAACTAAAACCAAGGCAGCGAGTGTTGTTGATGCTCGCGATCGTGTTCTGGCTGACTGCGGTGATTTGTCACGCGCAGAGCGGCTGGATTGCTAATCGGGTCAGCTCCGGCGGTAAAGATCTGAACGCCGTTTATTTCGCCGACGCGAAACGTGGTTGGGTGGGCGGAGACGGTGGGTTCTTCAGCTATACCGAAGACGGCGGCGCCACTTGGGCCGAAAGGCCGCTCGGTATAGACCATTCGATCAACGACATCCACTTTGTCAGCAAAGAAACAGGATTCGTTTTGGCTGGTGGCAGTATCTTTGAGACCGCCGACGGTGGCCATTCGTGGCGCGAAGCGCACAAGTTTCTGCCGTCAGAATTCGACGGGGCGACGCCTGAGCTCTACAGTCTCCGCTTTAATGGCAAGAAGCGGGGTTGGGTAGTTGGCTCTGCCAGTCGCGGCGACGTCATCACGAACAGCATCCTGGCAAGCACAAGGGACGGCGGTGCGACCTGGCAAGTACTTCAGGCGCCGACTCGGCAGGAGCTGATTCACATTGATTTTGTCGATGAAAAACGCGGATGGATCGTTGGGGCGGCCGGCGCTATTCTGCACACAGATGATGCGGGTGAGACGTGGGTCAAGCAGCTCTCAGACACTACGGTGACGCTCTTTCATGTTAATTTTCGCAACGAGAAGAGAGGTTGGGCAGTCGGCGAGCGCGGGACGATTTTGCGCACTGATGATGGTGGGCGGTCGTGGACTAAAATCTTTTCACCGGCGCGCTCGACTTTGCTCGGTGTGCAATTTGTTAGCGATGAGGAGGGCTGGATCGTGGGGCGCGGCGGCGCAATTTTGCGATCCAGCGATGGGGGCCGCACCTGGATCGAGCAGGAGAGCGGTACTAAACAAAATCTGTTCGCGCTCTTTATGACAAAGAAGAATGGCTGGGCAGTCGGGACCAGCGGACTAATCCTGCGATACGAGCGATGAAGCCATTCACGTCAGGTTGGTTGATAAGCAAAAGGTCGAGGGGATAACCTGCATTCTCACCGCTATCTAGAAGTAATTCTGTTACCATCGTTGTAATAATCTATGGGACTCGTTGAGCGATTAAAGCACAAGTTTGGGTTAGCGGGCGCGCACTCGGGCCGTCACCCAATTCGGATATTCTTACTCGAAGACGATGAGCGCCGTTGTGAATGGTTCGCGAAGCGTTTCAAGGGCGATCATCTGGATATTGCCGTCGATGTCGTGCGGGCTAAAGAGCTGTTGCAAGCATCGAGTTATGATTCTATCTTTCTCGATCACGACCTGATGCCCGAGCATTACGGAGCGACTGAGCTTGATGACGAACGCACCGGCTTCGCCATAGCCTCCTTTCTGGCCGCGCACCCCGATTTGCAGCGTTCCGCGACGATCATGGTGCACAGCTTCAACGCTGACGGCGCCATGCGCATGGTTGAGGAGCTAAGGGCAGCCGGCCGCCAGGCGGAATACATTCCATTTCATTTCCTCGAAGAACGAATTAAGAACTTCTGGCCGCGATAAACCAAAGCAAAAGTGAAAAGGAAAAAGGCAATCAACCGCTGCCGGTGGTTGCCTTTTTACTTTTTCCTTTTGCCTTGGTTAGATGGTGGCCAGGGACGGAATCGAACCGCCGACGCCGGCCTTTTCAGGGCCGCCTACCGAATCGCCGAAGTGGTTTGAAATCAATGGATGTAACTGAGGGTAAAGAGCTTATGCCGTAGGTGATTTAGGATGGTTTAGGATGGTTTGCGCCGGTTTAGGGTGTTCGACGTTCGCGTATTGTTCGCGCTCGCCGAGTCCGCTGTATCGCGCGCGCTCGCCTATCAATCGTCCGTGAATGACGTTCTCTGCGCCGCGCAACTCTTCAGACCTAAGAGACTGCGTAGGCTCCTTCTAATCTGAATCTGACATCGCCATTGTAACCAAAAAGAATTGAAGGTTGGTGCCGAGGGTTAGATTCGAACCCACATGGGATTACTCCCAACGGATTCTAAGTCCGTTCGATGTGCACTCACCTCATTTTACTACGTGTGACCAAGTAGTATTTACCGACGTTTCAGCCGTCAAAGCAAGCTACGTCGGACTTGGTATCAGCACGTAACCCCTTCATCTTCCCCTCATCTTGAAAATCAATATGCACAAACTCAGGGACTGAATTCCCCAAGCTAGTCGGCTCCGGCCCTGCGTGCTTCGTAATTTGAATCGAGACGGGAGTCTAGCCGTGTCACCGCCGTGAAAGAGACGCGATTCACTGTAATTCAAAGGAACTTCGCGGCATGGATAGCACTCTACCGCACTTTGAGGACTCACGGGAACGCTTATTGGACATTTAATGGACGAGTGTTTCGGGATCAGACCACGCCTCGCAAATTCCTAAACTCTAGCCTGCGTCAGACGCAGTAATTCGGCCCCTTCCAAACGGGTCAACATTTCTCATCGCGCCTACCTCAAGCTACCGGGCTGGACCTCACCCAAAACAGCTTGCGGTACTCATTACATTGCTAAGCCGTAATTAGGTGTACAATCCCGATCTTTTAGGCTTCAAGACCAAAATCGGTTGTTGCGTTGGCGCAACGGCATCCCTCCGTTGCAACCAAAACAACACGAGTGTTAAAGTGGTCAGCAAACGTAGGACGGAATTATCTCAAATGAGTTCTGCCGGAATAATCTTTGATGGCGACGATACGCTCTGGTATACGATGCCGATCTACACCAAAGCAAAGCAAGAGTTCTTTCACGAAATGTCCGCTCTCGGCTTTGATCCGAAGGAAGTGGAGAAAGCTTTCGAGCAGACAGATGCGCAAAACGTTAGCCGATTCGGCTTCTCAAAACGCAGGTTTCCGACTTCGATGGCAGAGACATATCAGCTCTTTTGTAGGAAGCATAGATATCCTTTAGACGAAGCTGTGAGAGGAAAGATAAAGAGCATCGGCTTTAGCGTATTCGCTAAACCACCGATGCTTTCTAGGGACGTTGAGAGAGTGCTGAATTTACTACACTGCCGCTACAAATTGATCTTGGCTACAAAAGGTGATCAGGAAGTACAACAGGCAAAGATTGACCAAACCGGACTTAGCCCTTTCTTTAGCTCAATCTACATATTGGCTCACAAGACAACCGAGGAGTTACGAACGATCGCGGAAGAGTGTGAGTTAAACGTATTCGATAGCTGGGTGGTGGGTGATAGCCTCAAATCTGATATCAATCCCGGTCTACAAGTCGGATTCAAAGCGATATGGCTACGAACCAGTACTTGGAGCTACGAAGAAGACCCAGAACCAGATTCCAACCGACTGTATGCGGTCAACACGCTTTTAGACACTCTAGGTTTGCTTATTCCGGAGGAAGCGTAATGTTTTATTTATTTAGTTCGGATTACGAACCCAGGTTCAAAAGAAATGTGTTGGATGTCCTCTGTTACCCCGAAAAACACATATTTCGGTTTCGGTATCATATCTATCACGTACCTCCGCAGATTCAGAAATGGTCCACCGACGGAGAACTTGCCGCCAAGTTAAAGGAAGTTGGGCCAAAAGGTCTATCAATATATGCCGAAACCTCCGGAGAAATTCCGAACAAGACGTTTGACTTCTACCCACTTCGTGAAGTCGAGATCATAAGGATTCAGGTCTTAGGCAACATCTACTACGTTGATATGAGACTCGGACGATTCATCAACTATTTCAGCGAGGGTCAAGATAAGGCTCACGCCCAGCTAAAAAAGTTGCAGAATGCTATCAAGCAAACCAGCTTCTACCCTCTCCCCCAACTTACAAAAAAGCCGGACTCAGAAGAAAAGCAAGGTTTGACGTGGAGCAAAGAGAGTCAGCTAGGCCCCTACACCGGAGCGCCAGGCTTTACAAATCAAGGATATTTCTTTCTCAATATGCCTAGTGCTGGATGCGGAATCAACTACGCTCTTGGGCAATCGGGAAATCCACGGGCGTGGGAAAGCGTAGTAGAGATTTTGAGCGCTGCCCCTTCGATGCAGTCGTCGTTGTTTTACCTAGTGGAGGGCTTCTATCGGAAGAGAAAGAAGTATTTGAATCTTTTCGGAGCTTACGAAGAATCTCTCATAGAACCTAAAGATGACGCGTGGGACACCAGATATCCTCTTAAGATGGGCACGAGCGTCATTCTTAAGCTGCTATTTTTTCGCTCTTCAAAAGCGCCTCGAATTAGTGATCAATCCTTGGAGGTCAAAACCGACGGGGATGCGTTCGCTGGCTTTTCACAAAAGCAGATACCAATCCTGAGTCGATACAACGAAGAACGAATCCTTATCGCCTGTAAACGGGTCTTTGATTCCATCTTCGCCCCTATTGTGATCGAACTCAAAGAACCGGCCGGCGCATCAGACGGAACCTCATTAGGTGCGCAAGCACCATTGCAATCCGCGCAAGTTGAAACTGCTTGGGGCTCGATCGAATTCAAACCGAAAAACTCGACCCCAAGCGAACCAGAAATACTTGCGCCACATCCGTTTCTATTAACACAAGTGACAGCATCTAAGCGACTAATTGCCGCTACTTTGATATTTCTGGTTCTGGCGTCCTTTTTCCTTTTTATGTCTCCAGACTACATTCAGCAAATTGGCTGGTCCCATATCGCACAGACGTATTTCAAAGCCGTTGGAGACTCCCTTGTTAGAAATGGTCCTGCCTATACTCAGCTATCGAAGGTACTCGGTGCTGTCTTTACATTGGTCGCAGGTTTCTTGGCCTTTCGTAAGTTACCTCTGGGAAAATAAGGTTGATAATGTATAAGTCTGGATCAATGAATAGCTCTTACGAAGTGACTTCCTGGGGCGATCTTAAACGACAAAAACTTCGCTAACTTTACTTAGGCTAATAACCGGAAATTTTGGTTCACCTTCCGTTTGATCAATAACTAGGGCGTCAGTTATCCGGAGCCGTCGACCACGTTTGATCAACCCGCTAGGCGAGTGCGTTTCCGGAGGTATTCGAATTAGTACGGAAGAAGTAGAAGAAGGTAATCGAGAGCTAAGAATAGTGCCGTGCCATACTGACGGACTTTCTTGTTGTTCTATCTCGACCTCAATATCGGTTAGCTTCCGTAGTTCAGAGGGCAATGCCTCCGACTGCCCTTTCGCTAATTGTTTTTGGGTCGCTTCAATCCAATAGTCATCGCAGAGGTGGCGCACTGAACAAAACGTGCAATTACCAATACTCGGCACAGCGCGCGGCGGTATTTGCTGAACGGTGGCCAACGCATCGTTCGTCCGCAACATTAAAGCCTTTTCAAATGTGATTAGTTCCGAGCTTGATAGAGGCTTTACTGCCACTTCGCCTTTCGAATAGGACAGTGTGAGTGTATCAGCGATGCGGCCATGCGGATTTAGATCGCTATCGCGTGCCCATAACAAGCTATAGATGCGGATCTGTTCTTCATGTTCGGGTGAGGGCTCACCCGTTTTGAAGTCGACGATTTCGCACTTCGATTCTGAGAGAGTCAGAATATCTACGAAGCCGTGCCAGTGCATGCTCGGAACTCTCAATTCGATCTCTGCGTAACTTCCATCGCGCAGCACTTGCCGCTCTTGTTGCTCACCTCCAATACCGAAATACGCAGGCTCCAACCGTAATTTGCTGGTTAGTATCTGAAGGTTTTCCCTGAGTGTTGGTGCCGTTTTCTTCAGTTCGCCAATAACATGCCGAGATCTTGCTGTAAAGCGAGGATTTGAGGTCAGTTTGGTTAAGACAATCGCGATGGTTCGTTCGACGATATTCGTGTATCCACCCAAGCCACGCATTACGTTGATAAAATCTTCGCTCGCAACCGAAGAACAACCTGCGCGAGCTAGAGATTTCACGATCAATTCTAACGCGCCGTGCAGAACATGACCCTGTAACGTAGCAAGATAGACTCTAGGCGGATAGCCTCGGTAGGACCATATATCGGGATAGGAGGCGAGACTGAGAGACCACCGCCGAGGGCATGCTTCTATACTTTGGAGACTAGAAACGCTCATCCACACGGGTGCAGAAGGCCATTCGTGCGGTAATCGTGCCAGCCATATTGGCTCAACTGTCGCCTCAGACATAACCCTTTTTAATTAACACCCAATCTGTTCAGTAGGTCGCTAGTTGTCCTTGGCAAGTTTTTCCGGACTAAAAGTTCATCAATCAGGTGAACATGGGTTGCAGACATTTCCGCCACATCACGAAGTTTCGGGTCCAATGAATATTGTGGTGTTAAGGGTCCGGTGAAGCCGATAATTGTTTGATCCCCATCATCTCGGATAACCAAGATTGGCGCCGATACTTCGCCGATTCCGGGAACCATGACAGTGCTGTTTCTAGTAATTGTGATTTCGCTTACGCCTTGGCGTGCTAAATCGTCGAAGAGCAGTTCGGAGGCGCGTTCCGCTCGCACATCGGTAAGAGTCGGGACCTCTCCACCTAAGAGGAAGCGAAGTAGGCCGCCTGCGATGTGTCGATCAAGCAGATGATGATCGAACTTATTTTTGTAACCTCGCAAACACCGATAGCAGGATGAGTCACAATCATCCGGACAAGATTCAAGGATATTGAGCGCTTCTTCTAGTAATGCCAATCGTAAGTCTCCGGCCTGACGAGCGAACCCAGCACCGCCGGGTAAAGTGTCATAAAGATAAATCTCAGTTTCCAAACCTTCACTGCCTCTGCCGTTAAGCGCCGGGCGGAATTCTGCTTGTATTTCCCCAGCTTCCAAGTCCAGTCTCTGACAAGCCGCTTTAGAAAGAGCTTCACACAAGGTACGCATAGCAATTTCGGTGGCAAGCAGTCCTGGTTGCAACGAAAGAGGTCGCGCTACCTGGAGCGAAATCAGCAAGACATCGGTGATAAAGTCTGTGCCGAGTACAATTGCCCTTGCCGTCTTGCCTCCAGGGCACGAGTTATCTCGTTCATTCGGGTATGGCTTTTTGTGAGCGCCCGCCGCGTCAAGACTCTTCGTTCCTATGGTTGGATTGATCACGCCGCAAATTGTGCAGTAATCATAACCGTCGTTGCGTGGTCCACGATTCGTTACAAGCAGGAGCTGTCGCAAGTAATGAAGGCGTATGCGCTCATTAAGTGGTGTCCAGAACTTTTCGTCCAAAGGCGTCGCGGCAGTGAGCTTTGCTCGTGTTGCATAGCTTCTCGGCGGCTGGTCGTCCGGCGATGTGTCCTCGTCCATAAAGACAGGATGCGCAAACCCAGGCGGACGCATCCATTTTCGTTCTTGACTAAACGCACCGTGCTCGCCGCACGCTGGACAGTCTACATCCGCTGCTGGAATTGCGTTGGTTTTCTCAATTGTCTTCGCGTAGTGGCAACGAGGACACTCATAGTACAACCGATGTGTCTTCCAAGCACGAAAGCGGTCTTCCTTCATTGGTGAATAGATAGCACCGGAAGTAAAACGCTTGCCGGCAACCCATACCTCTTTGCCTGGTGCGTACTGAGAAAGAGCAACTGCAAGACCTTGTGATGGAGCGAAGCGAAATGCCGGTCTGAAGCGAGTTGAATTGAGTTGGTCAAAAACATAGAAGGAAGCTACGTCTGTGGGAAAGGCGTAGCGGGGCAACACGCCCTTATATAGCAAGCGATCAAGGAGAGTTTCACCAAGCGTATCTGATCGTGGGTTCTCCTCACCTTCTTCAGCTTGTGTTTCCGTAGCCTCAGGACAATTAATAGATCCGCTCGCGGAGGCGTCTCCGATCGCGTCGGCAATCAAATTTACCGTGTCATCCACAAGACCATCCATAAGTTTACTTGTATCTTGTGAGGCTAATTCGGTGGGTAGCCAACCTTGTAGGTCGCTCTTCAGACTCTTCTCTTCGATTCGCAACCATCCCTCAAAATCGCGGAGGTTAAGTGTCGCTCTTGGATCCTTAAATTCATCGACATTGCCAAGCACCTCGAAAAGACGCGCCGGCTGATCTTCCGGTTTTATGATCGGCAATCGCTCTTGATGATACCGTTGCAGTAGGTACGCCGTGAGGTGGCGGCGCGCGATGTCGTAATTGTTCAGAGTCAGTGTGGGGTCGTCCACGGCTCCGCGGATCATTTGATCGGGATTCGTAAAATAATGTTCGTCGTGGCTATCGGCACTTCCCATAGCGACGACCGTTGCTACTGCGTTTCCTCGACGTCCCGCTCGTCCCGCTCGTTGTTGATAGTTCGCCCGACCGGGAGGCATATTACGTAACGCAACCCCTGACAACGTGCCGATATCTATGCC
>Ga0137401_10001594_pt1 | contig 10001 bp, 8 predicted proteins | sample CZOMad1_1_16fung_FD_108286 | JGI IMG/M metagenome (GOLD analysis project Ga0137401, IMG submission 108286) | Vadose zone soil fungal communities from Angelo Coast Range Reserve, California, USA - CZOMad1_1_16fungal (Illumina Assembly) | ecosystem: Environmental > Terrestrial > Soil > Vadose zone...
AGGATGGCGGAGATCTGCGGGATCACACCCGAGGCGAGTGTGTTGCGAAGAAATATCTCTGCGTAGCCACCGAGCGAGACGACGCCTTCCTGGATTCGAGCGCCCCCTGAGTCGTTGAGCCCGATCACCGGCGCGCCATTCCGCATCGCCAGGTCCATGATTTTCACGATCTTCTCGGCGAACGACTCTGACAGCGATCCGCCGAATACGGTGAAGTCCTGAGAGAAAACGTAGACGAGCCGGCCGTCGATCTTCCCGTGACCCGTGATCACCCCGTCGCCGTAAAACTTCTGCGATTCGAGCCCGAAATCAGTCGACCTGTGGACCACGAAGCGATCGAGCTCGACGAACGATCCTTCGTCGAGTAGAAGCTCGAGCCGCTCGCGGGCGGAGAGCTTGCCCTTCTCATGCTGGGTCTTGAGCCGCGCCTCGCCTCCGCCCAGCTCGGACTCGGCGCGGCGGCGCTCCAGGAGGTCGAGCTTGTCTCGCATCGTCATTGATGCGAAAAGCTAACGTGCCGCGGAACGGGCATCTAGCGCCGCCCTAGCGCAAGAGCAGAGGTCTAGCCCGAAGGGCGGCGCCATTGCTATCGTTCCAGTTGTAATGACCGTCCAAGATCAACCCGTCCGATTTGCCGCCACCAAGAAGAAGGTCACGCAAGCCGCGTAAGCGGGGCGTGCGCCGCCCGGCGCAACAGCACACATCTCTGCCGACGAGTCGCAACGCGTACATGGAGACGCGTCAGTGGCTCCTCGATCGGCACGGACCTGTGTGCGCGTATTGCGAGCGTCGCGTCAGCTCGAAGGCAATCACCATGGATCACGTGACGCCGAGGAAGGGCAAGACCGCGTACGACCGGCGCGACAACCTCGTACTGGCGTGTCCCGAGTGTAACGCGCTCAAAGCCGACCAGCCATTCCTGGCGTTCCTGCTCGCGCGCAGGGCTCGCGCGGCGAGTCTGCTTCGTTATGGAGGACACCTGAGCCCAATGTTGCTCGATCTCGCGAGGGAGATCGCGGGGCCGGAGGCATCGGCGCGTGCGGAGCGTCTCTCCGACCCGGACTACCCGTACCTGGACTAAGAGCTCGCGGGCTCCAGCTCGGGAGTCTTCGGAGCTTCCTCTGCGGGACTCTCGGCCGGTGCGGCTTCTGATTTCTCGGCGGGTTTGGCGGCGCGCTTGTCAACGTTGCGCCGGGACTTCGGCTTCAGCCTCGCCTTGATGAAGGCCAACACATCCATCTCGTGCTGACGCAGCGTCGGTCCTTTCGATTTGCGCTTGTTCCACGTGCGCTCCGGGAGCGGCGGCAGAACTTCGCCCTCCAGATACGCCTCGATGAGGACCGGATGGATATAGTATTTGCGGCATACGCTACGCGTGTTGCCCAGTCGCTTCGCAGTAGTATCCACAGCGGCGACGATGTTCTTCTCCGCCTCCCGCTTCGTCTTTGCCGGCCCCATCGCGCGCAGCTGTTCCGCCACTAGCATCGTCCCGGCCCAGGTGCGGAAATCCTTGGCGGTGATTTCGCGCCCGGTGACTTCCTGCATGTATTTGTTCACATCTTCCGCGTCGACTTCCTGCCGCTTTCCCTCGTCGTCGAGGTACTTGAACAGCTCCTCACCTCGGAGCGCCTGACAGCGTTGTATGATTCGGGCGATGCGTTTGTCGGTGACCGAGACGGCGTGCTGGATGCCACTCTTTCCACGAAACTCGAAGCGCATCTCAGAACCCACCACCGCGACGTGACGTCTCCGCAGCGTCGTGAGGCCGAAGGATTTGTTGGCTTTCGTGTATTCGGCCGATCCGATTCGGATGAGCGTAGTTTCGAGCAGCCACACAACGGTCGCCATGATCTTGTCGCGATCGAGACCTTCCTTCGCGATATCCGCCTCTACGCGCTCGCGGATCTTCCACAGGACGTCGCTGAGCTCGAACATCCGCTCGAACTTGGTTCCATCGCGGTGCTGGCGAAAATGAGGGTGGTAGCGATACTGCTTGCGGCCGCGCGCGTCGCGTGCCGTCACCTGCAGGTGGCCGTCCTCGTAGGCACAAATCCAGACGTCGGTCCACGCGGGCGGAATCACGAGGGATCGAAATCGGTTGAGAGACTCGCGCGCGCGAATCACCTCACCATTCGGGCCGATGTAGGTGAAGCCACGGCCGTGGCGGTGCCGTCGAATTCCCGGCATGGCATCGGAGACGTACCTGAGGCCCGCTGCTTGTGCGGACCCCATGTATTCATCTGTGACGGACTGGCCCAGCTTTCCTCCTCGACTCGCGCGCGCTATGGTCACGCCTCAAGCCGCGAGAGGGTGAGGCGGGGCGTCGCGATATGGACGAGACGGGCGCGGCGTGGCAACCACGATTTCGCCCTGCGGGCGCTGGACCGCTCATATAGCGACCCGCCGACCCAGATCGAGCGGCAATGGGACCGGCACCCGCTCTGGGACACCCCTAACCTCTTCGACTACATGCCGGAGGGTCGAGGAGAAAAATGGGGTCCGAAGCTCGCCTATTGAGGCGCGGGCGCGATCGCGGGCAGCGTGAAATAGAACGTGCTGCCAAGTCCGACGTGACTCTCAACCCAGATCCGGCCGTTGTGAGCTTCGACGATTCCTTTTGCGATCGCGAGCCCGAGGCCTATCCCACGACGGTCTGAGGTCTTAGCCTGCCAGAAGCGTCCGAAGATGTGTGGCAGCTGCTCCGCCGGAATTCCGGGGCCGGTATCAATGACGGAGAAGCGCACCTCACCTTCCATGCTCTCCGCGCACACCGTGATACGTCCACCTCGGGGAGTAAACTTGACCGCGTTCCCGACGAGATTCGAAAGCACCTGCTGAACTCTCGCGGCGTCAGCGAGCACGAGCGGAAGTCCCGGTTCAATCGCCGTGTCAAGCCGGATAGTGCTGCCGGTGGCGAGAGGCCGCAGCATGTCGATCGTGTCATTGACGAGAACCGCGGGCGACTCGGGTATGAGATCGGTCGTCAGTCGGCCCGATTCCATTCGCCTGACGTCGAGAAGGTCCTGAATCATTCGGTTCATGCGGTCCGCGGCGCGGCGCACGATCTCCACCTGTCGCCTCTCCTGTACGCGCTCCGGCGGAGTGTTCTCGAGCATGAGGCTCACCGCCATCGTCACCGTGTTGAGCGGATTTCTCAGATCGTGGGCTACGACCGCCAGTACATCATCGCGTGCTCTCGTCGCCTGCTGCGCTTCGTGGAACAGACGCGCGTGCTCGACGACAATTGCCGCCCGCCGCGCCAGGTCAGCGGCCAAGGACAGATCGGCAATCTCGTAGCGGCGGCCGGATCCGGACGTGACGAGAGTCAAAGCGCCGAGTGGCTCACCCGAAGCGACCAACGGAACGCAGATAAGCGACCTTGGCTCGAGTGCTTCAACGACGCGACGTTGTCCCTCCTCGGCGAATGCTGCCTGAATGAAGGCAGGCGTTATTTCCGCTTCGAGCACCGGAGCGCCCGTTGCCATCACCCGCATCAGAGGATGCCGGGCCGTCAGAGCGTTCTGGGGAAAGGTCGCAACCTCTCTAATCAGCTTCGACTTGGCCGGATCTACGTGCGCCTCGCCAATCCGCGTGAAGGTGTCTTCGGCTTCGACGATGTCGAGCGCGCAGTAGTCCGCCAACGCCGGAACCGCGAGACGTACGAGGGCGGCGAGCGTCGTCTGATAGTCGAATGACGCGCTTAGAACGTGGCTCGCTTCGGCGAGCAGCGACGCGCGCTTTTGCGAATTCTCGGCTTCGGCCCGCGCGGCCTGCTCCTGAGTCAGCGCGCGCTCCTGCTCGTCCGCGCGCAAGCGGGAGGTGACGTCGCGAAAGCTCCACACGCGGCCAACGGGCACGTCTTCGATTCGCTGAGGCTGCGAATAGCGCTCGAAGGTTCGGCCATCCTTGAGCTCGACAACGTCGTAGCTGGCTTGTTCGGGATCGCGATACAGCTCCATCACCTTGGCCATGAAGTCTTCCGGGTAGACGAGCTTGTCGACCGCGGCATTGATTGCGCCCTGGTCATCCCCCGACGCGAAGACTTCGGGCGGTATCTCCCACATGTCCGCCATCTTCTGATTGAAGCTCAGTATTCTGCCGTTCAAATCGACCACCAGTATTCCATCGGCAGTGGATTCGAGCGTCGCTCGCAGCAGAGACAATGATTTGCTCGCCTCGCTCTGCGCGTCGCGTCGCTGAGTGATGTCCTCGATGAACCCGACCAGATACAACGGATCGCCCGCCGCCGAACGTACGATGGAAACGGTGAGGTTCACCCATATGACGGCGCCATTCTTCCGCACGTACCGCTTTTCCATCTTGTACTCGGGAAGCTCGCCAGCGCGGATTCGTCTGATGAAATCCAGGCTCGCCGGAACTTCTTCCGGATGCGAAAGGTCCTGGACTCTGAGCTGGAGGATCTCTTCGCGTGAATACCCCGTTATCTCGCAGAAGCGCTGGTTTACGGAGATCCAGTCTTCATCGAGCGTTAGGTGCGCGATTCCGATTGCCGCCTGCTCGAATGTCGCGAGAAGGAGGTGGCCGGGACCGCCGAGAGGAACGGCGTACTCCGCGGTCCAACCCGGAACCGCGGAGGACGGAGCGAGTATCGGGGATTCTTGCTCAGAAGAGGTTTGCAGCATTCAATCCCATAGGGGTGAAGAACACTTCCCGAGGCAGGCGAGGTACGGACGGCCCTCAGCGTCTAATTTCGCATCGCCTACGTTTTCGGAACAGAAGGAGTTTCGTTAGCCGCCTGTCTGGCGCACCGAGAGTCGCCGCGAGCGAGCGCAGCAGTCAATCCAACTCGTCGAGATTGCGCAACGGCGGGATCTTCCACGCCGTCACTCCGACTACGCCGAGCGTGATCAGTCCACCGACGATTACCGAGCGAACCGTTCCAAGCAGTTTAGCCGCGACGCCCGATTCGAACGATCCGATCTCATTCGACGAGCCGATGAAGATCTGGTTCACAGCCGAGACACGCCCGAGCATCTGCGGTGGCGTCCGAACGGTGAGCAGAGTCGACCGGATCACAACGCTCACGTTGTCAACCATTCCACTGACGAACAGAAGCAGCAGCGAGACCCAGAACCAGCGTGACAACGCGAACAGAATCCAGCACAGGCCGAAGGCAGCGACGCAGATGAACAGCGTCTTCCCTGCTCTGCGTAACCGACGGTGAACCAGAAGGAGCGAGATCAGCACGGCCCCGGCGGCGGGCGCCGCGCGCATTACCCCCAATCCTTCCGGCCCGGTGTTGAGAATCTCCGACGCGAAGATGGGGAGGAGCGCCGGCGCTCCGCCGAACAACACTGAAAAGAGATCCAGCAGCTGCGCGCCGAGAAGTTCTGGTTGCTTGAGGAGGAAGCGAATGCCGACGGTGAGATTCTCGCCGATCGTCAGCTCCGAAACGGCCGCGGGCACTCGGGTGTACGCAATTCGAGCGAACAGCACGAGGGCGATCGCGCAGAACACCGATTCAACCATGTACGCCAGCCGCGCTCCTGAAAATCCATAGATCATTCCACCGGCCGCGGGACCGACGACGGCTGCGAATTGCCAGAGGGACGATCGCCACGTGATCGCGTTTGTGTATGTCTCCCGCGGAACAATCTCAGCTCCGAGCGCTGTGCGAGCGGGCTGAAGAAAGCTTCTGGCAATCCCACTGACAAAGACGACCGCGTACATCGGAAGTATGGTTCTAGCCAACAGCGGCCGCGCGTAGACAGTCAGAAGTAGCAGCGCGATTCCGCAGCCAAGCTGAACCGCGATGGCGATCAGCGAGAGTAGCTTTCGGTCGTGGCGGTCGGCGATGTGGCCGGCATAGAGAGCGGCCGTGATGAAGGGCAGTGCTTCAGCGAGCCCTACCAGGCCAAGCGAGAGCGGATCCTTTGTTAGGGCGTATACCTGCCACGCGACTACGGTCGCCTGGATCTGGGTGCCCAGCGTCAATACCACCAGGCTGGAGACGTACCAGAGAAAATTGGGGTTACGCAGCGATATGTAAGGGTCGTGTCGCTCTGCCATTCCTCGCGCTGGGTGACGGGAGACCGGATGATACCGAACCGGTACGTCCCGGGCAATTATTCAGTGGCGTAGCGCTCGCACGGGCGCTTTATTTGGGAGGCGGGGACGTGATCGTCCCGAGGAGGCAAGAGTGACCACGACAATCGCAGCGTCACCCGGCGCGACGAGACCGACCACGTCGGAATTCCTTCCCTACTACGAGCGATACATCGCGCTGGTGCCGGAAGGCGACGTGATCTCGACACTCGCGACCCAGATGACCGAAACGCAGACTTTGCTTCACGCGCTTCCGGCATCGGTCGCGACCTACCGGTACGCACCGGAGAAGTGGAGCGTCAACGAGCTGGTCGGACACATGATCGACAGCGAAAGAATTTTTTCGGGGCGCGCACTCAGATTTGCGCGGAACGACCCCACCCCCCAGCCCGGCTTCGAGCAGGACGACTACGTGCGCGGCGCCACATTCGACGCGTATCCCCTCGCGGACCTCGCGGCGGAGCTCGACGCGGTGCGTCAGGCTACGATCTTTCTGTTGAGGCATCTCGACGAGCAGGCGTGGACAAGAAGAGGGACCGCGAATAACGCCGAAGTGTCAGTGCGGGCGTTGGCCTACATCATCGCCGGTCACGAGCTTCACCATCGAGACGTTCTGAGCACACGCTACCTGTAGATTTCCTCACAGGAAGCAATAGAGGCGCGAGTTCGGCGTCGCTCCTCGCTTCCTACGTAAGACTGCTGCAGCTCCTCGGATCGCCCGACTCGAACCCGCGCTTGAACGATTCAGACCTCTGGGCCGCTGACCCATGCGTAAAGCTATCCACGTTGATGCGGCCCGTCGTGCGGGATTGAATGCGGTCGTCTCCGACCGCCGCGGCTGCGTTCAATGCCTCATCGACATCCCCACTCGCTAACAGTCGCCGCTGATCGGTGGAGTGCGCCCAGACGCCGGCGTAGCAGTCGGCCTGGAGCTCGAGCCGGACGGAGAGCTGGTTCGCCTCGGAAGGATTCGATTCCTGCAGCTGACGCACTCTCGCGTCGGTTCCGAGTAGGTGCTGGACGTGGTGTCCAAGCTCGTGCGCGAGCACATACGCCTGCGCGAAATCGCCGCCGGCCCCCAGGCGCTGCTTCAGCTCGTCGAAGAATCCGAGATCCAGATAGACCCGTTCATCGACCGGGCAGTAGAATGGCCCCATCACCGATTGAGCGGGACCGCAGCCGGAATCCGTCGAGTTCCGGAACAACACCAGTCTCGCTGGATGAAAGGGCGTCCCGGAGCTGGGGAGGATTTTCGCCCACGTGTTCTGGACATCGTCCAGCACGAATGAAATGAATTGAACTTCGGGCTCCTCGGCCGCTGAATCGGCGGCAGACATGGGAGCCCCAGAGGCTGCCACTCCCGGTTCGACGCCCAGATCGTTGAACAGATTTCGCCCGAACAGGAGGCTGAGCGCGAGAACGACGACAGTCCCGCCGATGCCAAGCCCTCTTCCCATTCCACCACCGGCGGAACGGCGATCCTCGAGATTTGGGCTACGTCCGCCCGGTGTCCATAGCATCGTTTCCCCCGTGAAGTTGGATGTCTTCGGGGGACGCCAAAAGGCAAAAAGCCCGCCGCGGGCGGTGTTACGCTACGCGACTCAGCAGCTTGCTCGACCGCCAATCGATTCCCAGAAGGGCTTTCGCGATTGTCGGATCGAAATGACTTCCAGATCGGCGCTGAATCTCGGCGAGGGTATCCTCGATCGCCCAGGCTGGACGGTACGGCCGGTCGTGCGTGAGAGCGTCGAGGAAATCTGCCGCGGCCACGACGCGCGCCTCGAGTGCAATGGCTTGGCCGGAGACCCGATCGGGATAGCCCGAGCCGTCCCACCATTCGTGATGGCTGCGTGCGACGCGCTGTGAGAAACGCACAAGCTCCGATCTCCCTTTCGACAGCATCCTCGATCCGATCACGGTGTGAGTCTTCATGATCTCGAACTCATCGGCCGTCAGCGGACCGGCCTTGAGCAGAATGTTGTCCGGAATTCCTACTTTCCCGATGTCGTGCAAAGGAGCCGCGCGACTAATAAGCTCCACTGTGGCCTCCTCGAGGCCAATCGCCCGGCCCAGCATCGCGGAGATTTGCGCGACCCGTTTGGTGTGATTGCCGGTGTCGTCGTCGCGAAATTCGACGGCGGCTGCGAGTCGCTCCAGAACCTCGAGCTGCGATTGCTCGAGCTCCTTTGTGCGCTCGGTAACCTTGCGCTCCAGCTCCGCGTTCTGCCCGCGAAGAGTTTGATACAGGAAGTGCGTCTCGAGGAGATTTCTGATGCGGAGTAAGACTTCGCCCGCGTCGAACGGCTTCCCCAAGAAATCCTTTGCGCCGAGCGCCAGAGCGCGGCGCTTGACGTCCGCGGTGTCGTCACCGGTGATCATGATCACGGAAACCGGGTGTCCAGCGCTGTTGGAAACGATTTCCTCGAGAACCTCGAACCCGTCCTTTCCGGTCATGTGAAAATCGAGCAGAACCAGGTCGGACTTGAATTGCTTGTGAAGGGCCAGCGCCTCGTCCGAATTCGTCGTCGATGCGACCTGGCGATAGCCGGCCTTCGCAAGGATTCGCTCGAGCAGCGCAATATTCTGCGCGTGGTCATCGATAATGAGAATCCGGCCGGGCAACCCACCGGAGGGCGTTCTTGGGGAGCGCATCTGCTACGCGGAAGTGGTCGAGGGTTTGTTTAGCGCGGCTTGCACCGCCGATCGAAGCGACTCGGCGGTAAACGGCTTCTGCAGAAAGTCCGTCTCCGATTTATTGATGCCGCGACGGAGTATCTCGTTGTCGGTGTATCCCGACATGAACAGCACGCGAACACCTGGACTGAGCTCGTGCAGCTCGTCGACCATTCCGCGCCCACCGAGCGTCGGCATCTCTACGTCCGTCAGCACGAGATCTATTTCGCCCACCTGCTCCGCGGCGATCCGCAAAGCCATGGCGCCATCGGACGCCTCGAGCACGCGGTAGCCCGCTTCGCTGAGCACGCGCTTTCCGAGCTTGCGAATCGACTTCTCGTCATCGACGAGGAGAATTGTTTCCCGACCAGTCACGACCCCGTGTCGCGGACGTCTGACCTGTGCGGAATCCGCTTCGACAGCTTCGCGCTGGGCGATGTCTGCTTCTGACTCCTTAAGTGGAGAGCCTGGAAGCGGTACCGCGCTGAAACCACGATCGAGACCTGTTGACTGGGGGAGCACGCGCCGGCTCGACAACAACAGATTCTTGGTGATCGTTTCCGCGCGTTCGGCGGCTGCTCGAATCTCTGCCGTTTCCTGGGCGGAAAGCTTGGCGGCAGTGAGCGCCGCCTCGATGATGTCCGCATTCATGCGAATGACGGTCAACAGATTGTTCAGCTCGTGAGCGCCGCGGCTTGCCAGGTCAGCAAAGGTGTGAAGCTCCTGACTCCTGATGACCAGAGTCTCTTCGACCGGACGTCCGGCTGTGAGGTCTTCGATCGCGAGCAGAATCGTGTGGTCATTGGGGTCCGCCGACGGCACCAGCCGTGCACTCAGCCACAGCACTCCGCGGCCGCCCTCTTTGTCGTCATGGACCAGCTCGAAGTGGTCTGACTGGGGTTCTCCCTTAAGGACTGCCTCCAGCATCGGGCGCAGCTTCTCGTCCCAGGCTCTCCCGCCGAGCTCGTAGACCTTGCGCCCGACGCACTCGGCCGGCGCCAGGCGAAACATGGCGTAGAAGGCTTTGTTGGCCGCGCGCACGTTGAGCGCAGAGTCGAGAACGAGCAGTGTTTCGCTTGGGGCGGAGGAACTGATCATTAACGCGTTTGAGGCAGTGAGGATTGGTACTCAGTCCGACCCTTGTAGGACGACCGGCAAGTGGTTGAGTATCGGGCGGAGTTTATCGCTCCGGCCGGCCGCCGCACGGAGATATGACTGGCGCGGCGATCAGGGCGCGAGGCGGACACCCTTCTCGGATGTCA
>Ga0137401_10001595_pt1 | contig 10000 bp, 7 predicted proteins | sample CZOMad1_1_16fung_FD_108286 | JGI IMG/M metagenome (GOLD analysis project Ga0137401, IMG submission 108286) | Vadose zone soil fungal communities from Angelo Coast Range Reserve, California, USA - CZOMad1_1_16fungal (Illumina Assembly) | ecosystem: Environmental > Terrestrial > Soil > Vadose zone...
CGGGCGAACGGTTCAGATTCAGCATTGACCCCACATCTTTTCACGTGTTCGACTCCAAAAACGGAAGACGCTTAACTGGGTCGAAGGACTCCGCTCTGCGTCAAAGCCAGACTACGCATTCCGCGCCTGCGGGATCGCGGTCACGGCCAGGAATGAGTGCGTCCGCAACGTTAGGGCGCGCCGCGGCATGCGAAGGTGACCTGGCAACCGGAGCAAGCTGATGGCCGAAGTCCAATTAAACGAAGTCACTAAGACTTTTGGCAGTTTTCACGCCGTTAAGGATGTCAGCCTCCGGTTCCCAGAGCACACCACTACTTGCTTACTTGGGCCTTCCGGCTGCGGGAAGACCACTCTGCTTCGAATGATAGCCGGGTTGGAAACACCAACATCTGGTTCGATTAGCATCGCGGGACAAGATGTCACGGAATGGCCGGCCAGGCGACGGGATATCGCCATGGTCTTTCAGTACCCGGTAATCTATCGAGGGCTCAGCGTATTCGAGAACATCGCACTGCCGCTGAGAGAGCTGAAATTATCGAACAGAGAGCTGAAGCTCAGGGTGGACGATGCCATCGCCTTGCTGGGTCTGGAGCGAAACTTGAACACCGATCCGGAACGCTTCGACAATGGTACTCGGCAGCGGGTGTCGTTCGCTCGCGCGGTTGCCCGACAATCATCTATCATCCTATTCGATGAGCCGATCACGAACGTTGATCCCGAGTCGAGATTTCGTCTTAAGCAGGACCTCAAGAAGATCACCGAACGCCTGCGCCAGACGATTGTTTATGTCACCCATGATCAAAACGAAGCAATGACGTTGGCCGATCAGATTATTTTGCTGAAAGATGGTGAGGTGCTTCAACAAGATGCGCCTCGTCACGTCTATGACCACCCCAAGCAGCGCTTCGGTGGTTGGTTTCTCGGTAGTCCCGGAATGAGCTTCCTCGAGCATTCGTTTGATCCGGCTGAAGGCGGTCGACTTCAATCCGATCTCTTTCCATTCCCAATAAAAATGTCGGATCCAGAGGGGATCGCGAGTGTCGAGAAAACCAACTTGCGAATCGGCATTCGTCCTGAGCGTCTCCGGGTCTCACCCGTGCCAACGCCTGAGGCGGCCAAAGGTGCGTTGAAAAGAAAATTTCGAGGGGTAGCCGGTCAATATTTGGTAGCGATTCAGCTGAGCAAGCATCTGGTCTGGGCGAAGGTTGCCAACGAACTTGGTAAGAACCTCGGTGAAACCGTCTGGGTTAAATGTGACCTCGATGCAGTCACCATTTTTGATGACCGCGAGCAAGCCCTGAGCTGCCGTCTCGTCCGGCTCGAAAATTGAACCAAAAAGCAGCATGTCAAAAGTAGTCTCGCTCGGAATACATATCGTGGATGTGCTCGGACGGCCCGTGAGTGAAGTGCCTAAAGGCCAAGGCCTCGCCCTGCTGGATCTGATTCGTTTCACAGTTGCCGGCACTGCCGCAGGCACCTCGATCGACCTGGCTAAACTTGGACTGGTGGTGTCCGCCATGGGGGCCATCGGTCAAGATGAGATTGGAGACTTCCTCATTGCCACGATGCAGCGCTTTGGGGTTGATACGACCAACCTGGTCCGAAAAGCACGCGCCCAGACGTCGTGCACCATGTTGCCGATTCGCCCCAACGGCGAACGGCCCGCTCTTCATGTTATTGGCGCTAACGGCGAGCTTACCATCGACGATATTAACTTTGATACGATCGCCGGCGCACAGTTCCTTCATGTGGGCGGCGCTCCACTAATGCTCAAGTTCGACGGTGAGCCCACCAGTCAGGTATTGAAATCGGCCAGGGAACGAAGCGTAACGACAACATTCGATCTGCTCGGAATTCCGCGGCCAAACCTGTCTGCGCTGATCAAGGTTTGCCTTCCCTATGTCGATTTCTTCATGCCCAATTATGAAGAAGCGGTCATGATCTGCGGTCTAGTGCAAATCGACGAGATCTTGCGGTGCTTTCTTGGCCAAGGCGCTCGCCATGTCGTGGTGAGGCTCGGCGAAAAGGGTAGTACTGTTGGGTGGCTGGAAAATGGCGTTTTGCAACGGTTCAATACGCCGGCCTTTGAAGTCCCAGTAGTGGACTCGACCGGTTGCGGGGACGCGTACAACGCCGGTTTCATTAAAGGATTATCTTTGGGATGGGAGCTGGAGGAATGCAGCAGGTTGGGCTGCGCCTGTGGCGGGTTAGTCATTCAGGGCCTAGGCTCTGATGCTGGTATCGAGGACTTCGATCAAGTCATGAAGTTTGCCCAAACAACTAAAATCAAAAACGTCCACTGAGTTATGGAATTTCAAGGCTACGATAAGAACTTCGGCTTAACCGGGAAAGTCGCTTTCATCACCGGAGGAGCTGCTGGAATCGGAAAAGCAATCGCCACGCTGTTTAAAGAGAAAAACGCACGCCTGGCTCTAGCCGATTTGAATCCGGCAGTGCGGGAAGTCGCGTCGGATTTGTCAGCCGACCAAGCCAGCGTCCTTCCTTTGACGTGCGACATCACCAAAGCGGAAGAACGGAATCAGGCGGTTGACGCCGCGCTCAAACAATTCGGTCGAATCGATATTTTGGTGAACAACGCCGGTCTAGCCATTTTGGAACCGGCGCTGGAAGTTTCTGAGGACAGCTGGGACCGCACGCTGGATCTCAATTTGAAAGCCGCTTTTTTTCTGGCTCAGCGGATCGGGAAGGAAATGGTGAATCAGCGTCGCGGCAAGATTATCAATATTGGCTCACAGGCGGGAATGATCGCGTTGGATCGCCATGTGGCCTATATGGCGAGCAAGGCGGCGATCATCGGGATTACTAAAGTGCTCGCATTGGAGTGGGCGCGCTCCGGTGTGCAGGTCAATGCCATTTCGCCTACTGTCGTTCTAACCGAGCTTGGCAAAAAAGCGTGGGCTGGTGAGGTGGGCGAAGAATTTAAGCGCAAATTGCCGGCCGGCCGTTTCGCTTATCCAGAGGAAATCGCGGCAGCGGCCCTCTTTCTCGCTGCCGATGCCAGCGACATGATGAATGGCGCCAACCTCGTGATCGATGGCGGATACACCATTCAATAGCAGGTAGCGAAGAGCCGAGCATTTTCTATCGCGCGGGCAACGTATGGCTCAAACCCGGCGCATGAGGATGCAGAATGGAAGGGCCAAGCTAGCAAAAGCGCCGAGGTTTTCGTACCTACCGCAATGGAAAGATCACGCCGACAGACCCCTTCGTCCACTCCCCCTTTCCCCGTGTCGCCTCCTTAGGTTGACGCGCATGGGGGGCCGCCGGATACTGGGCTGCTTTCATTGGATCCTTGCAGGACCGATTTCTCCAGCCCCCAGAGTCTAAATTCCGCGTTGTGTGCGCAAGGATATCTGGGAAGCTTTAATTCTGACCGCAGCGGAGCGGAAAGTCTCCCATCCGGTATGTTTCCTTTCGTCAACCAGTTTCGCGATCGCTCCCAAGCCGGACAGCTACTGGCCAGTAGGCTATCGGAGTATGCAAATCGCAGGGATGTCTTAATTTTAGCGTTGCCCAGAGGCGGTGTGCCGGTTGCATTTGAAGTAGCCAAGGCGCTGAATGCTCCGCTCGATATCGTCGTGGTACGGAAGCTTGGCGTTCCCGGTCACGAAGAACTAGCGATGGGAGCAATTGCGCCGGGCGGTTTGCGCGTTTTGGATACTGGGGTTGTGCAACGGTCCCACGTTTCAAATTCCACGATCGAAGCCATCGTTGCAAAGGAACAAGCCGAAATGGCGCGGCGCGAAATGGTGTATCGAGGCAACGCTCCAGCAGCCGACGTACGGGATAAAATAGTGCTTTTGGTTGATGACGGGCTGGCAACCGGGTCGACCATGCGCGTGGCGGCCGCCGCAGTGAAACGCGGAGCACCGGCACAGATTGTAGTCGCAGTTCCGACCGCGCCTTCTTCGTCCGTTCACGATTTGCGAACTGAAGTGGATGAGGTCGTCGCATACATGACTCCGCGACTGTTCTTCGGCGTCGGAGAATGGTACGAGAAATTTAATCAGGTATCAGATGAAGAGGTGCGTACTCTGCTCGAGGAAGCGAAGCGCCGGCAGATGGGGAGTAAGCAGTAATCAGTACATTAAATAGCGGCGCTGAATTGGAGGGGACAGGAACTGGCAACGTTTCGCGTTGGGCGTCTGATATCAGCGGCGACTGTCCCCACAACGCCCCCTGAGTTGGCGCAAACTAGAAGTCGGTCCGAAGCTGCTCGCATGGTACCTCCCCAAACCGCAGTCGCCATCGCGTCGCTGCGTCTGGCGTTGAGTATTCCTCGATCCGACCATGCATTGCGGCATTCGCGGACCACCCCAAGGCGACTGCGGTTTGGAGCCAGTGCGAACGAGTCGCTCCGTTCCAATCTTTAAGTTTGACCGCACGAGGTGCTTCGCGGGGCAGTCTCCGCTACCAGAGATTGCGACCGGCTATCCGCCAGCACGATCCCTCTCCGACATGTTCCTGGAGAGTTATCAGTTATCGGCTAGCTGAGAACTGGCTCCTATCAGATGTATTGTACCGATAGTGATTAACCATCACTGGCTCCCTTACTCTGCCCTTTGCGCGCTCTGACAATCGCGGAGAGAATAATCGAATGAAAGTCGGAGTCTTAGGATCGGGGACTGTGGGACAAACACTTGGCGCGGGATTTCTCAAGCATGGCCATCAAGTAATGCTGGGCACTCGCGATCCGAAAAAGCCAGATTTGCAAAAGTGGGTTCAGAACACACCTGGAGCAACCGGCGGAACCTTCGAGGAAACCGCGAAATTCGGTGAACTAATCGTGTTGGCAACACTCGGTCGCGTGGTGGAAAACGTGATCGATCTGGCTGGGATCAAGCACTTTACCGGAAAATCGGTGATCGATTCAACTAACCCATTGTCAGATGCTCCACCGATCGACGGGGTGCTGGAGTTCACTACCGGTCCCAACGAATCGCTGGCCGAAAAAATTCAGGCGAAGATTCCTGGCGCATACGTGGTAAAAGCCTTTAACAGCGTCGGTGCCTCTCGAATGATCAATCCCCAATACAAACAGGGCATCCCAACCATGTTCATTTGCGGAAACAATGCGGAGGCAAAAATCAAAGTGTCCGAGATAATCGAGCAATTTGGATGGGAGCCGTTTGATTGTGGAACCATCATCTCGGCTCGGGCCATCGAACCGCTCTGCATGCTTTGGTGCATCCCGGGATTCCAGAAAAACCAATGGACCCATGCGTTCAAACTGCTGACCGAGTGAAAACGCCGTCATCGCCGTCTGGGTCACACGCCACGTTTCGCCAATTTACTTCTCCCTGCGTCCCCCGAGAAACCGGGCCCGCCGAATGACAGCGAGCCCAGCTATCCCCAATTACTTTGTTTTTATCTCCAGAACGGTTATCGAATAGGGCACGAAGGTGTATTCGAAGCTGCGATTTACCTGGTTAGCCTTTGCAGTTACTGGGACCACCTTACGCGGTTCATCAAATGTATTGGTGTCCTGCGGACTGCTGGATGCAAGCACGATCGCCGTTCCACCGGAGACATGGCCGACGCCATCAATCAGGATTTGCACTTTCTGGGCGGTTCCAGCGGCATTGACCGCCTTAAGGTAAATCGTGCCGGTCTGGTTATCTCGCGTAGCACTCTCATAAAATTCTGAGCCGCCGGCCACATTCAGAGTTGTCGGCAATACTAGGTTTCCTCGATGTTGATTAAACATCTGCTTGGCGTAGTACGAGGGCGAACCGTAGCTTTTCACTGCATCATAACCGATCAAGTTAGTGGGCCATTGGGATGCGCCAGGATTGATGTTCGTGAACATCGGTGCGTACGATTCCAAAATCACCAAATCGGCGTTTCTCTCCAACCCGATTAGCCAGGCTGCGTCGCCCAAGGCAGCATTGAGGTCGGGCGATGGCCGGCCTTCTTGCGCCGCGTACTCGCCGACAAATATCTTCGGGCCAGTGCGACTATAACTGTCGTAATGGTGTACATCTTTCTCGAACGCTCTCGGTGTTTCGTAAAAGTGCTCGTCGAGAATGTCTGGCGTGCGGCTTTTTACCGCCGCGGTCGCAATCACCTGCAGATTAGGATAAGCCGCTTTGATCGCATCGTAGAATTGGGCGAATCGGCCGTCATAACTTCCTGACGTATCGAAGAAATCTTCGTTGCCGATCTCGACATAGGTCAGCGGGAACGGCGCCGGATGCCCGTCGGCGGCGCGCTTAGCACCCCAGTTAGTGCTGGTGCTACCGATCAGGTACTGAATTTCGTCGAGGGCATCCTGCACGTACGGTTGCAATTCTGCGCCCGGGTTGACGTGCGTTCCGTTGAGCGAGTAACCGGCATAGACCGCCAGCAGCGGCTGCATGTTCAGGTCCTCACACCACTCGAGATACTCGAGTAAACCTAAACCGTCATCGGAACGGTAACCCCAAGGGCTTTCATGACCGGGACGCTGTTGAATCGGTCCAATTGTGTTCTTCCATTCGAAACGCTGATCAATCGTATTACCTTCGAGATAGTTGCCACCGGGCAGCCGGAGGAAGCCTGGGTTGAGATCTGCCATTTTTTGCATCAGATCGACGCGATTGCCATTTGGACGATTATGATACGTCGGCGGGAACAATGAGACCTGGTTAAGCCAAAGCGTACCTGGGCTGCCAACCGTTATCACGAAGCGTGCGTCTTCGGTAGTGGCAACCGAGCTGGTCGTAAGCGTCACGCTGTATTGCGCCCAATCCGCGGTAATCGCGGACACTTGCGCCTGAGCATAGACCACGCTGCCGTCCACGCTCTCGATACCAACAGTAAGCGGTCCAGTGACTCCAGAGCCTTTGGCGTAAAAAGATGCGTTATAAATGGTATTTGGTCTGACCGGGATGCCCCAATATCCATCATTGGCAGCGCCTACACGCGGACCCTGCGCAATATCTATCCGCAAGCCGGTGGTCAAAGCAGTGCCAGCAATCGGCTGAGTTTTATCAAGCGCAATCGAACCAACTCCGCCGTTGTCCTGAACCACTGACCAATTAATTGGCTCGTTCGAATCGTTCTGAAAGACGCGGTTTTGGATCAACTCCCCGTAGAGTCCACCATCCAGAGCATGATTTATTTCCTCAATCATCAGGCCGTGAAAGGCTGGATTGATGTTGGCTCCCGGGTGCGCCGCATCGATGTGCAAGGTAGCCGGCTTTACCGGTAGCGGTCCCGGCAAGGAAGGATTGCCGACCCGCGCGATCTCGAGTATCTCCGAACCGGTCAAAGCAGCTTGATAAAACCGAACGTCATCGATGGCTCCATTAATGAAATCGACCGGGTTTCCTCCAAACTGACCACGTCCAACTGACGAATGTCCGGTGGCGGCAGCTGGATTCACAAAGAAGATCTGATCGGCGAGGAGGCCGTTGAGATAAAGCGTCGCCGAATGAGCCACTGCATCATACACGCCGGCCAAATGATACCATTGACCCACTATCGGTGTGAAGCCCGACTGTGGGTTCACAAAAAAATCGTAGGGAACGGTGAAAGAGAACTGATGACTATCCCCGCGGAGCTGCAAGAAGAACGCCGCTTCGACGTTGGTGTCCTCGCTAACGAATGTTTGATATCCATTCGCGTTATTAAGCTTGACCCAAGCAGCGACCGTAAAGCTTTGGGTCGTGTTCAGGACGGGCGAAGCAATGTCGGCGTAGCCGCCCGGAGCACCGGGAAGATTTAGAGCGTGCGGACCAACGATACCAGTCGTCCACCCTGCTCCGCCGAGCAGCGCAGCCGGGTGATTGCCAACCGAATCAGCGGCATAGGTGCCGGTACCTTCGTCAAAGGTAAGGTAAGTTACGGGTTCAGGCGTCTCGGCATGGAGAATGCCGACGACAGACAGGGTAGAAACCGCGAGCACGAACTTGCGGCCAAGAATCCCATTTTTCCCGACGAAACGTAGGGTTATCATAGCGCACCGTAATAACGGCCGGCTGTGTGCCGGGCTGACTGCAACGACTCCGGCAAACCGACGTTGGTTTTGAGTGTAGACGTCAACCGACTCTGGGGATCGACCGGCCCTGACCCTTCGGGATATGAATCCGGGCAATACTTCGAAACCGGTTAACGGTTGGGGGGAACTTTTAGTTAGTAAAATTTTTTCTGAGGACCTCGTCTCACTGCTTCGAAGTGCACAACTGTCTTAGAAAAGGTCGCCCGCTGAACGCGAAGGATCGCGGGTAAAGAGCTGCAAAAGAGCGCATCCTGCTTTGCTTATTCCATCCGTGGATTAGCCGGTAGGAGCTGTGTTCGGGCGCCAAGAGACAGGGGAAGGCGCGCACGCTCCATTCCGATCGATACAGTTATTAACTCCGGTCTTCGCGCGCGACAACTACTTTTTTTGGACAGCGAAATAAACATGCGAATGGAAGGCTAGATTGGCTCAGAGATCATTTTTAAAAAATCGCTCAGGGAGTCTCATTCAGCATCAGACTCTTTCGCGCCTGGAAGCTGTCGCTACCTGAGTGTTTCGTCTAAGATCCGAGGGCTAGTTCGTTAAGGAGCTTACCCGCTTTCTGATAAGACCCGGCATGCCTCGCCTCAATACAATCGGCCAGGAACCACGCATCTTGAGCAACCCCGGAAAAGCGCCCGGAGCCCCAGGTGTATTGCCACGGGAGACCAAGAAAATAGACGCCCGCAACGGATGTGATTCCCCGCCGATGGCAAGGATAACCCTTTCCATCGAATATCGGAACTTCGATCCAGCTATAGTCCGTGCGAAAGCCAACTGACCAAATAACTGCACCGACCTTTGCTTCGACATAATCTAACTCTAGAATCGGAATTGTAGGTTCCCACACCGGCTGGTAGCGCGGCTCTACCGGTGCGATCAGATGGTTAGCTTCAATGTACTTATCGATCGTTGTTTTAATGCTTTCTGAAACTGAATCCGCCCGGTCCAGGTTTTGTTTCAGGTCATCGGCAAAGCGTAAAATGTTCCCACCGACGTCCTGCAGTCGCCCATAAAGCTTCATCCCCTCCAGGGCAAATTTGCGCAGGTCGATGTCACGTCCTCCGCCGCGGCCAGTCACATAATGGTTGGCTTTTGCTCGCACCCGCTCTTTCAACGGATGTTCATGCACAGGCATGCTGTAATACCCCATCTCATGCAGCCAAGTGACAACGTCCTTACCGCGATAACGGCGGGCCGTTCGGGGAGCACCGCCAACACAGAGATGCACCTGACGACCGGCCAGATGAAGATCTTCGGCAATTTGACAACCGGATTGACCGGAACCTACTACCAGCACGTCTCCGGCGGGCAATGATTCCGGATTTTTGTAGTCCGCAGAATGCACCTGTTTGACGGCCGGAGGAAAGCGCTCGGCAATTCGAGGGATAGTTTCAATTTGATACCCTCCAGTAGCGATCACGACTTGGTCGGCAGAGTAGTCCCCTTCGCTGGTTTTTATCTCAAATAATCCTGACTCGTGAGCCCGCAGATTTGAGACGAGAACCCCTTCCTTAACTGGTGGATTGAAAGACCGTGCGTAGGCCTCCAAATACTGAACGATTTCTTCTTTCGCCATGAACCCGTGCGGGTCGTTTCCAGGGTAATCGAATCCGGGAAGCTGGCATTGCCAATTCGGCGTCACCAGACAAAAACTGTCCCACCGTTTTGATCGCCAAGCCTCGCCCAGTCGATGCTTTTCAAAAACGAGATGATCGATACCCCGTTCTTTCAGACAATAGCTCATTGAGAGGCCAGCCTGGCCGCCACCAATGATGATGGCTGGATAGTGCGACTGAAGCGAATGATCTCCGGTAGATGAATCATCCATGGTAGGAGTCTAGCCGTTGGTAAAACGAGCAACTGGATTGAAGCATTCCTTTGAGCAGTTCCATCAGGCCAATCCAACTACACGCTAATGATCCGGATGATTGCATGGCTCGGCTCTTCACTAATCCATCGTTCGATCTCCGCCAGTTGCGCCGAAGCCGAACTGCA
>Ga0137401_10001597_pt1 | contig 9998 bp, 5 predicted proteins | sample CZOMad1_1_16fung_FD_108286 | JGI IMG/M metagenome (GOLD analysis project Ga0137401, IMG submission 108286) | Vadose zone soil fungal communities from Angelo Coast Range Reserve, California, USA - CZOMad1_1_16fungal (Illumina Assembly) | ecosystem: Environmental > Terrestrial > Soil > Vadose zone...
AATCCGTAGGTGTCCACCGGGAGTTCTGAAGGACAATCGACGCTCGGAACGTAGACGAAGCGCCAGCCCTTGAGCTGCGCGCGGTAACTGAGATCGGAATCCTCTGTCAGCGTATCGTGCTGCCAGCCGCCCGCATCTTCAATCATCGATGCGCGCAAAATTCCAGCAGTGCCGTTGAAGTTGAAAAACAATCCGCTGCCGAAGCGCGCGCCATGTTCGATGACGAAATGCCCGTCCAGCAGCATCGCTTCCACTTCCGTCAGCAGGTTGTAATGCCGATTCAAATAGCTCCAGCGCGTTTGCACCACGCCGATTTTGGGATCGGCGAAGAAATGCACGGTGCGCATCAGGAAATCGCTCGGTGGCAGGAAGTCCGCGTCAAAGATTGCAATCAGCTCGCCGGTTGCGGACTGCATACCTTCCTGCAGCGCGCCGGCCTTAAAGCCGTGGCGATTGGTGCGGTGCCGGTACTCGATTGGCACGCCGGCCGCTTGGTACTCGCGCACCAGCGCTTCCGTGAATGGATGCGTGTCGTCGGTCGAATCATCCAGCACCTGGATCTGCAACAGGTGTTTTGGATAATCCATCTTGACCGTTTCTTCGATAAGACGTTCCACTACGTAGCGCTCGTTGTAAAGCGGAAGCTGGATGGTCACCGGTGGAAGCGTTTCGAAATGTACCGCCGATGCTGTGGGAATTTCTTTCTTGTGCTTGAAGTAGCGCCGGATCATTTCGTAACGGTGACATCCATAGCAGGAAAGGATCAGCAGCAACAGGAAATAGGGCGTGAGCAGCGCCCAATCGAAGAAGTCGAGATGATGGATATCCGCGAACGTGTCGTCGAACATCAAGCGTACAATTTGGTTCGCCGATGTAGCAAGAAAAATGGCCGGTAGACCTGATGCTATGAACATTAGCGTTGTTTAAGAGTACGGAAAGGACGCGGCGCCCAGTTCCACTGACCTCAACATTCTATCCTATTTTCGCTGCACGATCCCTAATTGGAAGAGACGCCAGCGGGTAAAACAAGTGACACGCCCCGAAACCGTAAGGAACAATACGGTTAGGGACGCCGTGACGGCCGGAGAAATGTGCAAAACGAACCCAAGGCTGCCCTTCCAACTCCGCGCCCGGTACAATGGAGGTTCGGTGAAATTCTTCACGTTTCTATTGTTTCCGTGGATCCTCTGCGCACAGGATCGGCCGCAATTCATATGGCAAGGCGATGTGGACGGCATCGACGTACTTTATTTGCGGGATAACGTTGTTAACGTCAAGGTCCAGGAAGGCGCACCGGCCGCGAATCAGGTATTCAAGTTTTATGACCGGCTTCCACAGACCCGGCAGGATCTGCGACTGGAAATCCGCCAGGGTCGCGGCTATGTGCACATCATCGATCAGCCTCGGCTGGAGAACGCTTATACTGCTGCAATTTCCATCGAGGATCGGCAGGCCGGAACCGGGTTCTACTCGATCGCCTTATATTGGGACGCTTCGAACCGGTTTTTTGAGGGAGCGCACTCTCCCGGCCGCATCGACCAGTTGGTCTGGACGGGGAAAGTGGACGACGAAGCGCTCATCAGTTGCCGTGCCAAGATGTGTGAATCGAAAGCTACGCAAGGCGCGCCGGTAAATGATGAGAGCTTTAAGTTTTCAAAGCCACTCCCAAACAAAGACGTGGAAGTTACTCTTGAAGGCGCGTTGGGACGCGGTCAGATTCGCTTGGTGGAGCAGCCGCGTCAATCCAACAACTATACGGCGCGCGTTTCCATTCGCGATCCTCAGAGCGGCTCCGCCGAGTATTCGTTCACGCTGAGCTGGGGCAGGCCCACTGGAAAGCAATTGCCTCAAATCGTCGCTGCCGAGCGTGGTCTGGTATGGCGGGGAGCGGTGGAGGGTCGCGTTCGAGTGGCTCTGCAGAGCGGTTCCGCGTTCTCGGAAGTGGTGCAGGGCAAGCCGATCAAGGGCGAGCATGTGGAATTCATACGGCCGATTCCCAGCCGCTCCGATCTGCAACCGATCATCAAGAAATTAGGCGGACGCGGACGCGTTGAAATCGTGGAATTTCCCTCGCAAACGAATCACTACCGGTTGGTTTTTGAGATTACGGATTCGGGCGAAGGCGCCGATAACTACGAGATCGAGGTTGACTGGTAATTGGAAAACCATGTCAAGGTTCTGGGGCTATCGTTCATCTTAGCCGGCGGCTTTGGCGGAATCGCCAGCCTGATGTTCTTCTTGCTGTTCGCTGGTCCGGCGTCCGTTTCGGCATATGGTCCTTTGATCGGCTTCATGGTGACGGGTTGGATGTGGCTACTGCTGATCCTGGCGGTCCCGGCGATCGTTCTCGGGACCGGACTTCTCTACATGCGTCCGTGGTCGCGCCCGATTGGAACTGTGATTGCGATTTTAGAGCTGATGAATTTCCCGATAGGAACCGTCATCGGAATATATGCGCTGTGGGTTCTGATGTCGGAGGATACGGACCCGCTGTTCAGCCCGCGGTTCCGATAGTTTGAAGTATCAAGGTCGGCGCTTTTCCATTGCTTTAAACACGACACGGGCGGCGTATCCGATTAAGGTCAGCATGAACAGGTTCTCGTCCGAGATCTTACGTTCATCCTTGACCTCGTGTACCAGGGCCGGATCGTCCTGGTCCGGTCTATAGGGCTTCATGTCCGCGACAATAAACCCGACTACTTGAGGTTCAGTCTCTGCCCCAGTCGAGATAATGGGGACGTTCGCCCATTCGCTTCCATTCTCGGCATTCGCCTCGGAGGACTCTCCCCAGCGCTTGATAATCTCGTTCGGCACTTGTGGCCGCTTGCTGAGCCAATCGGCGGGCCAAGCCCCGTCCGGATCTCCGCCTCCCGAATCGCGTAACTGGAATCCGTCGTCGATGCTGCCTTCGAAAATCCACACGCGCTTGAAACCGGCGGCAAGAACACCATCGGCGAGATGCCGAATGGCGACTGTATTATTAGTATCCGCCTCGCGTATCGCTTCTCGAATCTGGCGCTCTACCTGCCGGCGGTACCAAGGCATTGAAAGCCGCTCTACTAGAGCTAGATTCCGGCATAGCTCGTCGAGGCTTGGCAAGATTGCGTCGGGAAAAACCTGCGGGTTGGGTTCGGCGCCTTCAAGTGCCTCCCGGTTACCCAAAAGTAACATGCCTCGAACCTCCCGGCCGGAAAGGATGGGGTACGCCAGCATGCTTCCCACGCATCCAAGGTCCTTGATTGCGCCGTGGTCAACCCGTGCATTCCGGTCTTTCACATCGCTGCGAAAAAAATCCCTCTCGAGGTCATACTTGCCCTCCTTGTCCTTCGCCGCCTTGAAGGCCACAGCGGCAAATGACGTCTGGTTGTCGTAGAAATAGCTGATGGTTTCCGGATCGAACAGAAGATCCTCACACCCCACCGTAGCCACCAGCCGCAGCTTCTCATTGACTTTATCATCGAGATATAGACCGCAGGTCGTGAATTTGAAGAACATATGCAAGTCTTTCACACCGCGGTACAGGAAATTCTTGAACCGCTGATAACGTGCCGAATAGGACAAGCCCAGGCTGTCATGCCGCGGTTCCGTTTTCAACAATAAGTCGGCCACGTCGTCGGAGAGTGGCCGGCTCAAAGAGCGCATGACCCGATTCAGGCCCTCCGCAAGGCGAACCAAATTCTGTTCGTCGATATAGCCCTTATCGGAATCCTGATATAGGTACGGGCCCTCGTCATAACTCTCCAGGTTGATGACGCCACAACTCCACTCCTCGACTCCGATCGGTACAGCCACTTCGCACTTCGCGTGCGTATTACCTTCAATCGAAGGAGACTCGGGAGTAGGGGCTGTGCAAGGCTTGCTGGTCTGAAGCACCCGCTGTAGGACACCGTTGGATGGAATCGTCGTTGGTACTCGGAGGGATGGAAGACCCTTTGCGTTGCGATACAATTCGGTCCCTTCGAGTCTGTAGTCTTCAGCCGAATACCACTCGGCCTGAAACTCCGAAGGAGTACCTTCCGGAGTCTTGCTACGACTATCCTCCTGATCGAACCAGATTTGGGCTCTATCGGCCATACAAATCAAGCCAATTTCGCGACATACGTAAGATAGAGGGTCGTTTTTAATCTGTCCGGCGCCAAGCATATTCTTTGGCAAATAGGCATTGTTCTCCAACATTCGGGGAATCTTGAGCACCTGCGTTTTCAACCACTCAGTGAGTAGCGGCGCGCCAAAAAGTGCGGCGTTTTCAAGGTCGTGTTTCTGGTCATCGGACGGTTGATGCATTAGCAGGATGACAATCGCTCCGGCGAGGTGTTCCGTAGCGCTCCTGGATTTCTCTTCTGGCAGAAGCCAGATCGGGAGGACCAACGCCGGGACCTTTGCTTTATCAGCCCGTTCCTGAGCCACACCGATCGTGTCCGTCTTAAGCGGATCCATGAGTTGCATAATGTTGGTCACTTCGATCGGAGAATGTGGCTTTGGGTCCGAAAGCCTTTTCTTTATCAAGTCGATCAGCAAATCAGAAGCGCGCAGACCGGTGAAGTGCATGTCTTTCAAATCCACATCATTGGAAGATTGCAGCCTGAGTCCCCCGGCTCCGATGCGATAGGTTCGATATAAGTAAAATCTGGTTCCGCCGCACACATTCAGCAGACACGTGCCAAATAGCTCCATTGCCTCACTGTATCCAGTAGCGCTGGAGAGGGGCAGGACGAGATCGCGCGTACTCTTCTCGATTTCGAGCTGTCGTTTTGCCCGGTCATCTTGAAGGTCCAGCCATTCCTGAATGGGACCCACCATGAGGTCGTGCACGAGATGAAACGCCGGGGGCTCTTGTGGGTCAACTCTTTGCATTGGCTCAACCTTTCGCAGTAGCCGCCGCTCAACCGACGCAAGAACTTCGAGCATTCTTGCGAGCCTCTTTGTTCTCGCGTCTATAACCGCTTCCGTATGCTCTTCTTTCTTCCAGCCCTCTCGGGCGATACTCTCCGCTGTCCACGTCCGCCGGGCTCCATAGCCTCGCGTGAACGTTTTCAAGGCGTTTGTAGTCAGGTCGCTCCAGGCTGCCGGATCGTCCGAGGGTTCTTGAAGCGCCTGTTTGACATAAAGATCCTTCAAAGCGTTGACGACATCCGCGTTCTTGACGTCGAGCGGCAGATTCCAAAGATTTTCGAGAGTAAGGTCTTTTTCGAGCTGCTGGAGCCTGCCCAATGCCTCCAGAGTCATCTGAATCCAACCAAGCTCCACTGTCGGCTCATTTTGCCGTCGCTTCGGGCCGATTTCGAATTCGGGTGCACCCGTCGCCCAGCCGCAAATATCTCCTACGAGCTTTTCGTCAATGTCGACCCAACTCGGGATCAGCGTCCTAAACACTGCGATGGCTTGGGAGATCCTAAGCGGCCGGATGCGCCGGCGCGCACCCAGAATATCCGGGTAATAGCGGGTCAGCAAATCGAGCCGGGCGATCGAATCCTCCCGCATCGCCAATAGCAAACTAATCGATTGATCCAGAGAACGTAATGACGCGAAAATCGGTTCGATGAAGTCCGTCCGGTTTTTTTCTTCCGGATAGAGAAAGAACTGTTCGAACTGGTCGAACACAAGCAGTAGCCGGCCTGCCCGCTTCGCGTGCCAGTTGGCGAACAGATCCTCGATGCTTGCCGCTGTGAGGCAGGGATCGTCTTCGGTTACCGCGTCGTGTTCCCGGATCGCTACTTTCAGGGCCGAAAACAATTCTTTTTCGTGCCACCGATCGAAGTAAACCGGAACAAAATCAACCGGGAGTTTACGCTTCCGCCGATCCTCGGCCTCGCGCTTCAGTTCTTTTACAAGCCCAACCTTCAAAAGCGAGGTCTTGCCGACTCCACTCGCTCCATATACCACGCTCGTGGTTGTTAGACGAATGAGATCGAACAGGTCCTCTGTTTCCGCTTTGCGCCCGACAAGCTGACTGTTGTCCGCTAACGGAACTAGTCCGTGAAACGGCCAATCCGCAGGTACTTCACCAAAAGGAGTGTGTCGCGTCGCCATTCCGCCTCGCTTCCAAGTCAGGAGTTCAGGACTTGACCTAACCAGGTCACAAACCTAGTCATTTCAACCTCAACTATTTCAACAGGAAATCTGTCTTTTATCATGGGATCTTCCCAGATCGCGTTTATGAAATCGGCATTAGACTCCTTGGGCTTTTTTAGAATCCAAGCTCTGGGGAACGAGCCGGGTTCCAATGGGTCAGAAGCCGACATTCGGAACAGGAATGCTCGCACGTGTGGGTCTTGGAGGCTATAACCAATGCACACGTATCGTGCACCACGCAGCACAGATCGGACCGGCGACATCAGTTGATCCATCGGTTGCTCCGACCTACTCACCGTGAGCATCCGCAGATACTGAGCTTCGGTGATGAAAAAAGTTGAATCAGGTGATCGGGTTGACCCATGCAGTTTGATGATCGTTGGATACTCTCGCAGGAGCCGGCGTGCATCCATTTCCTCAGTGTAGTCGTCGGTAGTATCCAATGTAAGCTGCTCTGGGACTTGGTCCGGCAGGAACCTTTCGATCAGAAGTTTACCTCCTCCAAAAAACGGCCTGGGTTCGGAGTAACTCAAGACGATGTACGCGCTTTTCTCTATTTCCATCGCTCGCTCCAACAGGCAGTCATAGTTCGTTGTGAGTACGATGCGGAGCCCGTTACCGCTCCCACGGCGGGCCATCCATTTCGCAAGCTGATTGTGTATATCGTTCGGCTCCTGGGGCTCCGTGAAAACTTTCTGCAAATGATCGCGCAACCGATCCTGACTACTGTTTCTGGCGCACTGTGCTACACGCTGGAGATCGGGGGGCGTATTCTCGTCAAAACTCAGAGTGGGGACGATCTCCTCCCGGATGCGTTTCGCAATCTCCTCTACTGTGAGTCCCGTGTATTTCTCGTAAAATGTGACCCCAGCGCCAAGGATGGGGATCACCGGGCGCTTTTCATCGTAATTCTTGTCGTCGAGCACATCCCTCAAGGTCTTCGAGACATCTTCTTGCGCAGGCTGATTCACGAACGGGTTCCCTCCGGTATATGAATGCGCGCAGCCCCGCCTGAAAGGCACAGGCAGCCTGACCGCGATTCGGAGATTATACATCAATTGGCTCAGAGTCGGTTACGTTCTATAGAGAATCTGGCGGAAATGGTCGGAATTATCCAGAAACGCACTTTCGCTTTCGCGAAGGAATTCGGTCGACGCGGGTGGCCACACTGCTCAAGACAAGCCCGTGCTCTGAAAAGAATTGGTGAAAGAGTTGGCTGTCACCGCATTTCTTTTTACTCCATCTTTAAGGCTTGCACTGGGTTGATCGCCGTTGCGCGGCGGGCTGGCAGATAGCTTGCCAGTAGGGCGGCTGTTACCAATCCCAATGAAACCGCGGCGTAGGTTATTGGATCCAGCGGGCTCACTTCGAACAGCAATGCCGACATCAGACGCGTGAGTCCGAAGGCGGCTCCCAGGCCGATTGCGATTCCGACGCCCGTCAACACTAGGCCATGCCGGAGGAACATCCGACTCACATGTTCCTGCTGCGCTCCCAAGGCCATCCGGATTCCGATTTCACGCGTGCGTTGCGAAACTGAATAGGAAATTACGCCGTAGATTCCCACTACGCCCAGCAACAGCGCCATGCTTGCGGCGATGGCCAGCATCAGCAACGTGAAGGATGTTCGCGCCATCGATCGCTCATAGATTTCCTTCAGCGATCTTACGTCCGCGAGCGGCAGATTGCCGTTCACAAACCATATCGCTTCCCGAATTTCTTTCAAGAAGCTCTGGGACCCGGTGCGCGGGCTGCGAATCGCGTACGCCATGGTGCGCCGCACCACCACCGGCTCGGCCCAAAACTGCTTCATCAACATCGGCCAATAGACCACTTCCGGCGCTTTTTGATCGACCCCGTCGTCACGCTCATCGCCCACCACGCCGATGACCTCGCGCCACGGATCTTTCGGTGTTTCCCGAATTCTCCGGCCGATGGCTTTGGCGGGATCTTTCCAATAGTGCCGCGCGAAGTTTTCTGAAATCAGCGCCACAGGCGCGGCATTATAGGTCTCGTTCCAGGTCACATCACGGCCAGCTATGAGCGGATTTCCCATCGCTCGGAACAGACCAGGCGAGACCCACTTGAAGCGGCGCATCGGCGGGATTTGCCCTTCCGGTGACGGGAAGTCCTCCAGAAATATCGGATCGTTGCTGTTGTTTCCATCCATCGTGATTCCGGTGACGAGTCCGACGGAAGCGACGCCGGGTATTTGCTGCAGCCGCTCGAGTATTTGCTGGTGCGCTCGCACGACACGATCCGGCTCGGGGGCTTGCGCTTCTAGTATGGAGAGGCGAAGCGTCATCACTTCCTCCGGTCGAGTGAATCCGGGTTGGACCTTACGCATCGCCTGGAAGGTGCGAATCATGAGCCCCGAGCTGACCAGCAACACCAATGCCAGAGCCACTTGAACCACCACCAGCAGGTTGCGGGCGCGCAGGCGTTCCCGGCCCTCACTCAACGTTCGTCCACCTTCGCGCAACGACGTTCCCAGCGATGCACCGGCGTACTTGAATACCGGGATGAGACCAAACAGAATGCCGGCGAGCACGGAAATGCCGAAAGTAAACACCAGCACTCCGGGGTCGATCGCGATTTCGTCGAGCCGCGGAAGGCTGGTGGGGCCAAGCGCAACTAACAAGCGGAGTCCAGCGTAAGCAAGCGCAGTGCCGAGCGCGCCGCCCACAATTCCGAGCGTCACGCTTTCGAACAACAGCTCGCGAGCAAGTTTGCCCCATCCGGCGCCGAGAGCGGCTCGAATCGCCAACTCCTGTTGCCGGCCCTCGGCTCGCACCAGAAATAAATTAGCGACATTCGCGCAAGCGATGAACAAAACTATTCCGACGGTTGCCATCAACACCCAGAGGACTTTGCCAACGTCGCCGACAACGTCCTCCTTGAACAGATGTATGTTGGGCCCGATGCGAGCCTCCTGAAACATTTGAAGAGTGAATCCGGGAGGAAGCTTGAAGCGAGCCACCAACATGGGAAGCATTCGCGCGATGTCGGCATTTGCCTGGGCCACTGTGACGCCCGGTTTTAGACGCGCAAGGCCCTGGAAGCTGAAGTTCCCGACAAATACTGTCGCGCGATTGAAACGAAGCGGAAGAATAACAGCGGGATGTTGATTCAGGAAACGAAAACTCTGAGGCAGGACGCCGATGATGTCCTTGGCCTTTCCATCCACGACAAGCCGTTTCCCTACTGCGTGCGGATCGCCTCCAAATTTGCGCTGCCAGTATGCGTAGCTTAGAATCACCGTTTCCGGACTACCCGGCGAGTCATCTTTTTCGGTGAAGACCCGGCCCACCACCGGTTGTACGCGCAGAACCGGAAGTATGCCATACGTAACGTTGATCGCATCCACTTGCTCCGGCTCACCCACGCCGGTGATAGTGTCCGAATCGCCGTTCCAAACTCCGGATTCTTCGAAGACACGATTCTCTTCGCGATAAGTGAAGTAAGTGGAGGGAGACGCGTTCAATTGTTTGAAGCCAAGGCCCGGCGCTGTGTGCCACACGCCAACTATCCGGTCGGGCTCGGAATAAGGAAGCGGCTTGAGCAGCACTCCATTAATAACGCTGAAGATGGCGCTGTTCGCGCCAATGCCGACAGCCAGTGTTAACAATGTGACGGCGGTGAAAAGAGGCGCGCGCGTGAGCCGGCGCGTCACATGACGTAGCTGCTCTAAAAGGAATCCCATGATGCGGTTACGAATCAGGAAGCGGCTTTGTTCCGTAATTTCCCCAGCTTCAGCTTCAGAAATTCGCTGTATCGTGGCGCGGACACTCGTGTCTGCGGCGTCGAGAATCGTCTCGACGCTACTCCAGGATTATTCAGAAGTTGGGAATTTCACTAACATTCAAGACGGGCATCGAGACGAGTCTCGATGCGGCAGCCTGAAGGCCGCGCCACGGTTCGATCTC
>Ga0137401_10001602_pt1 | contig 9990 bp, 9 predicted proteins | sample CZOMad1_1_16fung_FD_108286 | JGI IMG/M metagenome (GOLD analysis project Ga0137401, IMG submission 108286) | Vadose zone soil fungal communities from Angelo Coast Range Reserve, California, USA - CZOMad1_1_16fungal (Illumina Assembly) | ecosystem: Environmental > Terrestrial > Soil > Vadose zone...
GCTCGAGCGCTTCGGGATGTTCGTTGGAAATGACCAGAATGCGCGCGCCCGCGTTGAGGATTTCGGGCGTCTCCACGGCGTGCATGAGTCCTTCGATGGTACAATCGACGACAAAGCCCGCCTGCTGCAGAGCCGTAACGACGGGTGCCAACCGTTGTATCGCTTCGCTCGCACCAGTCGAGCGGATCGGCACGATTTGCCGATTGCGCGGCGTCGGCACGATGACATGAAACGGCCGCGCGCCCATCCGCAACAGCGCCAATTCAGCCAGATGAACATTGAGCGAGCGGGACTGCGTTTCCGAGAGGATAGCCGCGGTATCGCCGGCCTTGACCGCGCATCGCTCAAAAACCTCGCAGAACGCGTCGATCCATTTCGCTTCGATGCGGTCCGCCAGCATGCCTTTTCTCCCTTCGAAGCTGTTATCAGACTTCCGGAAAGCCGCGCAGCAAATATGACCTTAAGCCCTCCAGCGCGCCGTTGAGGATCAATCCCAGGAGCGAAATCGTGATCAGCGGCACGAACATGTCGACCGCCTGAAACGTGCGCGCCGCCATGACCAGGACATGGCCGAGGCCGTCGGTCGAGGTGATCATCTCCGCCAGAAACACCACGATGCAGGAAATAACCAAACCGATGCGACATCCCGTCAGGATCGACGGCGCGGCTGCCGGCAGCACCACCTTGAACAGGATTTCACGATGCGGCGTGCCCGCCGCCATCGCCGACCAGATCAATTTCTGTTCCACGGTCGAAGCGCCGTAATAGGTCGAGAGCAGGATCGGAAACAACGCGTCCGCGGCGACCAGCGTGATCTTGGACTCATGGCTGAAGCCGAGCAGCAACAATAGCGCTGGGTAGAGCGCGACCTTCGGCAGCGGCGCCAAGACCCGCACGATCGGGCGGACCATGGCATTGATCACCGGGCTCGCCGCCGCGGCCAGGCCGATCGCAACGCCAAGGATGACTGCAATCGCAAACCCGGCGAACAGGCGGAACACCGTCGCCTCGACGTCCTGCAAATACGTAGCGCTGGATAGCTGTTGAACCATGCGCAAGAACACCCGGCCGGGCGGCGGCAATAGTGTGACCGGCGCATAGCCAAACGACACCAGCGCCTGCCACCCCAGGATCAAGAGGGCGATCGGCGCCAATCCAAGCAGAAGATCCGTCGTGACGGCGCGCACGTTCATGAAAAGCTCAAGGGAATGTCGAATTGCGGTTCCGACCATCGCACCAGCCGGGCACGTACGCTTTCGAACAGCGCATCAAGCCCGATCCCCATCGCACCAACGATAATGACCATGGCATACACGATGTCGTACTCTCCCATGTCGAGCGCGTTGAACAGAATATTTCCGGCACCGGACTGGCGCGCGATCATCTCGCTCGTGATCATGGTGATCAGCGCCAGCACGAGCCCGGTGCGACAGCCAGTCAGGATTTCAGGCAATGCCGCCGGCAGCACGATGCGGACCAAGCGCTGCGCCGCCGAGAGTCCCATCGCGGCGCTAGACCAAAGCATCTTTTCCTCGACTGCCTTGGCGCCCTCAAAACTGTGATAGATCACCGGCAGGCTGACGCCGAGAAAGATCACCAGCGTTTTTGAGAGATCGCCGACGCCAAGCCAGAGCATGATGATCGGCATCAAGGCTGCCTTGGGCACAGGGTAAATCACCATCAAAAGCGGATTGAAAAACGATGCCACCGCGCGACTGCGGCCCATCGACAGTCCAAGCGGGATCGAAACGGTGACGGCGATGCCGAAGCCGACCACCATCCGCCGAAGCGACGCCAGGATGTTGATCAAGGCGTCCTTGTCGCCGAGGATCGAAGGAATTGCACGGATCGCTTCCAGCGCGGTCGGAAAGCTATCGTTGTTGAGCGCGAGCGCGGCGGCCTGCCAGACCGCGAGCAGGCCGAGGCAGGCGAGCACGGGGGCCAGACGCGCGAGGAAAGCATGGCCCGAGATCATGGCTCTATCTCGTTTTCGCCGCTGTCGTCGAACATCCGCTCGATATCGACGACATATTTCTGGTAGCGGGGATCGAGCAGAAGTTCGGTGCGCCGCCGCGGGCGCGGCAGATCGATATCGACGACCTGCCTGATGCGGCCGGGCGAACGCGTCATCATGGCGACCTTGTCGGAGAGAAACACCGCCTCCTCGACCGAATGGGTGACGAACAGCACCGTTTTGCGGTCGCGCTCCCAGATATTGAGCAGATCGTTCTGCAGCCGCGTTCGTGTATGGGCATCGAGGGCGCCGAAGGGCTCGTCCATCAGCAGCACCTCCGGATGGTAGGCGAGCGTTCGCGCGAGCGCGACGCGTTGCTTCATGCCGCCTGACAACTCCTTCGGATAGAAATTCTCAAAGCCCTTCAGTCCGACCATTTCGATCAACGCGCGGCTTTGCGCTTCGGCTTCGGCATATTTCACACCCTGCTGGCGCGGGCCATACATCACGTTGCCGAGCACGCTTTTCCAGGGAAACAGCGCGAATTCCTGAAACACCGGCCCGCGATCCGGGCCAGGCCCGGTGATCGCCCTGCCTTTCATCCTGGCCGACCCTTGGCTCGGGCGAACGAAGCCGCCGACGATATAGAGCAGCGTCGACTTTCCGCAGCCGGACGGACCAAGGATCGAGACGAAGGCCCCATCGTCGATGGTGAGCGAAACATCCGACAACGCCAGATGATCTTTACGTGTGGACGTCTGGAACACCTGCGAGACATGGTCGACCTCGATCATGGCGGTCGCGGGCTTCGGCGCTGGCGCGAGGTCAACCTTGACGTCCGATCGCGATGGCGCCGCCTTCATCCAGACTTCTCTCGCCGGTCATGAAACATCGAACACTGCTAACCTTCTCGTTTGGTCATATCAAACCAGAGCATAGCGAAAAGTGCAGCCCTTGGCACGCGGCTTCGGCTAACCTCAAGTTCAATCAAACCAGGGCCATTCGGCCGGTCCCTCATGCGTAACGGCCCCACCGGGCGCCTGACCAACCAAACGTGCATATTTTGCGAGCGCGCCTGCTCGATGTCGCGGCGGTCTTGGCTTCCAGGTCTCGCGACGCCGTGACAATTCGCTATCATCGATCAAAACATCCATGCGGCGCGCGGCCGCATCGATGCGGATAGGGTCGCCGCCGCGAACCAGCGCCAACGGACCGCCGACGAAGGCTTCCGGCGAGACATAACCGATGCACATCCCGCGCGTCGCGCCCGAAAATCGTCCATCGGTAATGAGGGCAACTTTCTCGCCCATCCCCTGCCCGTAGATCAATGCGGTGACGCCCAGCATCTCACGCATGCCGGGACCACCAACCGGGCCTTCGTTGCGGATCACCAAGACCTCGCCCGCGGCGTAGTTGCGGCTGCGGACCGCATCGACGCAAGCCTCTTCGTCCTCGAACACACGCGCAACGCCTTCGAACACAAGGTTCTTTAGTCCCGCAACCTTGATAACGGCGCCATCCGGACAAAGATTGCCCTTGAGCACGGCCACGCCACCGTCCAGCATGATCGGCGCGCGCGTCGGGTAGATGACCTCACCGTCGGGGGTGCTCGCTCCATCATATTCCTCGGCAATCGTCTTGCCGGTGATCGCCAAACAAGTCCCGTCGATGTGGCCGCTTTCGACCAGCGCGCGGATCACCACGGCGGCGCCGCCGATGTCGTAGACATCCTTTGCGGTGTATTTTCCGCCCGGACGGAGATTGCCGATCAGAGGCGTCCGGGCAAAAACCTCTCCGACATCATCGATCGTGAAGGAAATGCCGGCTTCATTTGCAATCGCCGGCAGATGCAGCGCGGCGTTGGTCGATCCACCGGTGGCGGCGACGATGGCCGCGCCATTTTTCAGCGATTTGCGCGTGACGATGTCCCGCGGCAATGGCCCGCCTCGCTCGAGCATCCGCATCACCAGCCGTCCGGCCTGACGTGCAATTTGCGCGCGCTCCGGATAGACGCCGGGGATCATCGAGACGTTGGGAATGGTCAGCCCCATCGCTTCAGATACCATCGCCATGGTGTTAGCGGTGAACTGTCCGGCGCAGGCGCCGATGGTCGGCAGGCACGTCCGTTCGATGCCGGCCAGCGTCGCCTGATCGATTTCGCCGGTCATAACGCCGCCGACCGCTTCGTAGGAATCGAGCACCGTCAGCGTCTTGCCCTCGAACCGGCCCGGCAGCGCGCTGCCGCCATAGATGAAGATCGACGGCACGTTGCACCGGATCATGCCCATCATCACGCCGGGCAACGTCTTGTCGCAGCCGCCGAACCCGATCAGGGCGTCGTAGGCAAGGCCGTGGACAACGGCCTCGATCGAGTCGGCGATCAATTCACGCGAGAACAACGAGAACTTCATGCCCTCGTGGTTCATGCTGATGCCGTCGGAGACCGAAACGGTCGTGAATTCGCGCGGCGTGCCGCCGGCTTCCGCAATCCCGGCTTTCGCCGCCTCGACCTGGAAATCGTGGGTCATGTTGCAGGGCGTCTGCTCGCCCTTCATGCTGACCACGCCTATCATCGGCTTTGCCAATGCGGCATCGTCCAGGCCCATCGCACGCATGAAGGCGCGATGCGGCGCACGATCGAGGCCGTCGGTCGTCACGCGGGATCGCCACTTCTTCATAAGCACGCTCTCTCCGCAGCCCGTTCCGGCGCAAGCAGGAACTCACCATCCTTCGCCTCGGGCACCCGGTTCACTGCAGCGGCGCGACGATGGTCGGATGCTTGAACTGCGCGACGTCCAATTTCGGCAGCATTCCGGTTTCGGCGTAGATGTCGAGCATCTTCTGGATTGCCGGGAAATTTGGCGCGGCGCCAGGATCCCGGCCGAAATCATTGTCCTTGAGCAGATAAGTGTCGAGCACCGGGACCGGTGCCTTGAGCACCTCGGACACGACTTTTAAAGTCTCTTCGCGATTAGCCAGCGCCTTTTTCATACCGGACGTAATGTCGCGCACGTAAGCCTTCGCCAGTTCGGGATTCTTGTCGACGAAGTCGGCTCGGCAAGCCTCCAAGATATGGACAATGTTAGGCATGGCCTGATTGAGCGAAAACAGCTTGCGGGTGCCGCCCTTGGCTTCCGCACGCGCCGCGAACGGCTGGTTCATGTTGACGGCATCGACGCGGCCTTGGCGCAGCGCATCCTCGGAGACTGCGAAGCCGACTTCGACCAGCTTGATATCCTTCGCCGGGTCGACCCCGTTCTGCTTCAACAGCATGTTGAACGGGCCCTGGGTACCGCCACCGATCACGGAGATACCGACGGTCTTACCCTTCAGATCGGCAATGGTCTTGATGGGTGAGTCATCCTTGACCGCCCAATAGACCGAGAAGCCGCCGGGCTTCTCGAACACGTGCTGCGCCACAATATAGGCCTTCAGATTGCCGCCGACGACGCCATTAGCGAGCGACAGCGGCGCCTGCGTCGCGCAATCGAGCGCGCCCGCGGCCAGCGCCTGCGTCATCGGCGCCGTGCCCTGGAACTGTGTCCATTCGACATTGTAGATCTTGCCGAGATCGGGAAATTCCGTAGGCCGGCGCATCATCCAGTATTTCGATTCCTCGGCCGGGATGGTCCAGCCGACACGGATCGTCTGTTGGGCCTGCGACGGGCCGACGCCTGCCAGCATGGAAGCCGCCGTGCCGACCGCCAGAATCCATTTCGAGACCATCCGCATCCTGCCCACTCCACTCCTTGTCGGCGCCAGCCCTACTGGCCTGGGCCTAAATCTTTCATGGTTCAAATAATTAGGCAAGCCATTGGAAGCTCGGATGGATTTGCCCGATACCGCGCCATCTGTGGTAAAGACACATGCCGGCCGAGCGTTTGCGGGAGTGCGATGGATGGGAGAGCGGGAATGACCATGGCGGATGGACAACACGCCGAAAAGCTCGGCTATCTCGGTCTTGGCTTGATGGGGCTTCCGATGAGCCGGCGCCTGCTCAACGCAGGTTATGACGTCACGGTCTGGAATCGGTCCGCCGGCAAGGCTGCCTCCCTGGTCGAAGCCGGCGCGAAGCTCGCAAGCAGCCCACGCGATGTCGCGACCGCCGCCAGCATCATCTTCATGTGCGTGACTGATGCGCGCGCGGTTGAGGAGGTGGTATTCGGCAGCGAGGGCCTTGCGGCTGCCCCTGGTGTCGGAAAACTGGTGGTCGACTTCTCCTCGATCCATCCAGATGCCGCCCGTACGATCGCCACGCGACTCAGGACGGCCAACGGCATGGGATGGATCGATGCGCCGGTCTCCGGCGGGACCAAGGGCGCCGAAGGCGGCACACTCGCAGTGATGGCGGGAGGCGATGCCGCTGATATCGAAAGGGTGCGACCGTACGTCCTGGCGATGGCGCGAAGATTCACGCATATGGGCCCGACCGGCGCAGGCCAAACCACGAAACTGTGCAATCAGATCATTGCCGGATGCGCCATGGCGGTTCTTGCAGAGGCGACGAGACTGGCGGAGAACGCCGGGATCGACGCCGGCCGGCTACCGGAGGCGCTTGCCGGCGGCTTCGCCGATTCGATCCCGCTGCAACTCTTTGTGCCGCGCATGGTGCAGGGCATCCATTCGCCGCCGCTCGGCCACATCGCGACGATTCTGAAGGACCTTGATACGGTGGTCGAGGTCGCGCGCGATACGTCGAGCCCCGTGCCGATGACTTCGCTCGCCGCGCAATTGTTCAGGATGGCCAAGTCGTTGCGCGGCGGGGACGCAGACGCGCTTGAGATCTACAAATTGTCCGCCTCGCAGACCGGTTGAGGCGCGGAAAAGCCAATTACGGCCGTGGCCAGGACCAGTAAAAACAAATCTCCGGAAACCTATTGAAGTCTCCGGAAACGTTGGGGAAACGCTGCCATGCATGAACCTGCCGGCGTCAAGGCATCCGCTGAATTTCCTATCCCTGCTCGAATGAAGGCCTGGGTCCTTGGCGGCCCCGACGAGCTCTTCCTGTGCGACAAGCCCATGCCTGTTCCGGCGCGCGCCGAAGTCCTGGTCCGCATCGACGCTGTGGCGATCTGCGCCACCGATCTCGAAATCATCCACTCGGGATCGCCGGCCAGCATCCAGGGCGGCCTCCCCTTTAACAGGAACTTCACGCCCGGCCACGAATATATGGGCACGGTCGCGGCGCTTGGGCCCAACGTCGACGAGTTCAGGATCGGCGAGCGCGTCAGCGTGGAAATTCATGCCGGTTGCGGCCAATGCAAGCGCTGCCGCCAGGGCATGTACACCTCCTGCCTAAACTATGGAAAACCCGAGAAAGGCCACCGCGCCAACGGTTTCACGACCGATGGTGGTTTCGCCGAATACGCGATCAATCACATCAACACGCTGGCGCGCGTGCCCGACACCATGAGCGATGCGGAGGCGACGCTGGTCGTCACCGCCGGAACCTCGATGTATGGCCTCACCGAGCTCGGCGGCCTCGTTGCCGGCGAGAGCGTCGTCGTGATCGGCCCGGGTCCGATCGGCCTGCTCGCGGTCGCCGTTGCCAAGGCGCTGGGCGCAAGCCCGGTCATCCTGACGGGAACACGCCACAAACGCCTCGCAATCGGCAAGGAACTGGGCGCGGACCGCGTCATCAACGTCACCGAGGAAGACCCGATCAATGTCGTCAAGGAGCTGACCGGGGGGATCGGCGCGGATTATGTGATCGAATGCGCCGGCACAGAAGCAACCATCGATCAGGCCATTCACATGGCCAACCGCGGCGGAAAAATCTGCCTTGCCGCGTTCCCGCATGAGCCCGTGACGACCAATCTCGCGCATCTCGTCAGGAACAACATCTATGTCTATGGCATTCGCGGCGAGGGCCGCAGCGCCACCCACCGCGCCATGGAGCTGATGGCGGAAAAACGCTTCGACGCGACGAAGATCCACACCCATACTTTCGCGCTGGACGATCTGCCGACGGCAATCCGATACGCGCGGGATCGGATCGAGGATGCCATCAAGGTGGTTGTCACCAACAGGCGTGCAGCTGCGATTGCGCGGACGGCGGCGCAGTAAGATAATAGCCTGGCTCTGATCGTATCAGAACCGGGCTCGCTTTTTGTTTGGTTTGACGCGTCTCACACCGAGCAGTAGCGCTCCTTGATCTCATTGTCGGCGAGCAGTTCCTGCGCCGATGCGTGATGGACCACCGCGCCCTGATCCATCACATAAGCGCGGTCGGCGATATCGAGCGCTAGTTCGACATTCTGCTCAACCAACAGCACCGTCGTCCCCTGGGCCTTCATGGCGCGAAACAATTCGAACATTTCGTCGACCAGCACCGGCATGATACCTTCCGATGGCTCATCCAGCATGATCAGATCGGGCTTCGCGATCATCGCGCGTGCAATCGCGAGCATCTGCTGCTCACCGCCGGACATGGTGACCGCCTCCTGATCCAGCCGTTCGGCCAGTCGCGGAAAAATTTTCGCGATGCCGACGATCAGCTCAGCCTCTCGCTTCTTTTCGGGAGACGCCACCAAGCCTAGCCTGAGATTCTCCCGCACCGAAAGCCCCTGAACGATGCGGCGTTCCTCGGGCACATAGGCAAGGCCGAGCGCAAAGCGTGTGTGGGCTGGCTGGCCCAACAATTCCTCGCCCTTGAACACGACAGATCCGCGCGTACGATCAATCAGCCCCATGATCGATCTCAGCGTCGTGGTCTTGCCGGCACCGTTGCGACCGATCAGGCAGACAATCTCGCCCCTGGCCACCTCGATGCCAACGTCCTGCAGTACGTGGCTCGCGCCATACCATGCATTCAGCTTGCTAACCTCAAGCATCCGCTCAATGCTCCCGCTGGCCGAGATAAACCCGTTTCACCGCTTCGTTCTGCCGGACCTCCTGCGGCGTCCCCTGCGCCAGCAACTCTCCATGATGGAGCACCAGAATGCGATCGCTGATCCCGAGCACCAGCTTCATCTTGTGCTCGACCAGGATCACGGTCCGCTCGCTGGCGAGCTTCACGATCAGATCCATCATCGTACGGGTTTCTTCCGGGCTCATTCCAGCCGTCGGCTCGTCAAGCAGCAACAGCCGCGGCCGGCTCGCCAGCGCCATCCCAATTTCGAGTGCGCGCTGCTCACCATGCGCCAGCGTCTTGGCCGTTCGCTCCCGCGCTTCCCACAACCCGACCAGCGCCAACAGTTCATCGGCCTGCTCCGTCAGCTCGCGGAGCCGCGCACGCGGGCGCCAGAGATCATATCGCGACACCAGTGCTTGCAGTCCGATCCGGATATTTTCTCGGGTCGAAAGTTGAGGAAAAACATTGGTGATCTGGAAGGATTTCGCGATCCCCATATGGGCAAAGCGATGCTGTGGCAGGCCCGTGACGTCCCGGCCATCGAACTCGACGGTACCGCTAGACGGCGGTAGCGCACCGGACACCAGATTGAAATAGGTGCTCTTGCCGGCGCCATTCGGCCCGATGATCGAGGTGATCGCGCCCCTGCTAAATTCGGCCGAGACATCTTTTAGGGCAACAAATTTGCCGAACACCCTGCCGACGCTTTTGGTGCGCAGAATGACCGGCGGCTGCGCGTTGCCCATCATTGCGGCTTTCCCCGCGCAATCAGCGTGCCCCAAATCCCGGCGGGAAAGAACAGCACGCAGATCATGAAGATGGCGCCGACAATGAGCTGCCAATGCACCGTCCATAGCGAGACGAGATTTTCCAGGAGCAAAAACACCGCAGCTCCGATCATCGGCCCGAAGAATGTCCCCATCCCTCCCAGCAGCGCGATCATCACCACGATGCCTGAGGTGTCATAGTGCAGGATTTCGATCGGCACGATGGACAAATGCAGGGCTTGCAGCGCTCCGGCCAGTCCGCAAAAGCCGCCGGACAGCACGAAAGTGATGAGCCGCGTCAACGTCACGTCATAACCAGACGCACGCGCGCGGGTCTCGTTTTCGCGTACCGCCTCAATTACGGCGCCGAACGGAGATGCAAGAATACGCGACAGCACGAAGAACGCCGCGATCAC
>Ga0137401_10001603_pt1 | contig 9988 bp, 12 predicted proteins | sample CZOMad1_1_16fung_FD_108286 | JGI IMG/M metagenome (GOLD analysis project Ga0137401, IMG submission 108286) | Vadose zone soil fungal communities from Angelo Coast Range Reserve, California, USA - CZOMad1_1_16fungal (Illumina Assembly) | ecosystem: Environmental > Terrestrial > Soil > Vadose zone...
CCAAGAGCTCATGACGTTGCAGCATGGGGAATGGTCTCCAGAAGGTCTCCACAACTGCAGGGGATTGCAGAGTCCAGGCGGGACTGCGGTGGACTGACGAGGAGACCTTCAACTCCAGGAAACGAGAGCGCTTCGGGCGAGAAGGGCGCGCTGCCGTCTGAAAAGTGAGTTTCGCCTCAAACCATTTCGAATCTCTGTGGGGTCGCCATCCTCTCCTGCACTTAGTTACGCTGCGGACCACTTTTCCACGATTCTTCCAACTTCTAGGCGGCGCCCTCCGGGATCGGCTGCTCCAGCAGGCGGATCGCGCTATCCTTCATCGCGGGCGACAGGAGCATGTAGCGCTGCGTGGTCTTTAGGTCCGTGTGGCCCGCAAGCTCCATGATCTGGATGGCCTTGGCTCGCCTCCGCCCTGCACATCACCGCGCTGCAGTCCAGACGAAGAACCAAGGCAGGGCGAAGGTCAGGCCAAGCAATTCGCAGTCTCGTCAATCGTCGAGCTGCCGCAGCCGGTGTTTGACGACGTAGTCGCCGACCAGGCGTCCCTGCGCTTCTCCCTCGATGACCGACTGGCGGGTGTGGATGCCCACCATCACGCGCGAGTCAGCATTTTCGGCGGCCGCCTGGGTGAAGGTCGTCCAGCTCCGAGTCGAGCCCGCCGGAACCGCGGTGGTGGAGGTCATGGTCATCGGTTCGCCCAGGTCGTCGCCGAATACCTTGACGAGCGCGGCGCGCGCCGCAAAGCCGGCGACGGCATGACCCGACGTCTGGTCCGGAATCGGAGGGGTTGGGCGGAGCGGAGTCCAGGTGGGATCCGGAGCAGTATTGGGGTTTCCGTCGCTGTCCGCCTCGCGAATGAAGGTGATCGGCCGCCAACTCTGCCAGATGTACTTGCTATCGAAGCTCGCGATGTAGCCGTCGGCCAGGGCCATGTTCATGAGCGCAAACATCCGCGCCGTCTTCCAGATGTTCTTGGGCCGGATGGCGAGAGCGGTGCGCGCCAGGCGGTTCCAGCCCAACGCCGACGGCTCGTACCAGAAGTGAGCGTAGCTGGTCTGGTCGGCACTGCGGACCGTGCTGGTGGCCGAGCCGTAGTCCCGCACTTCGATGAAGTCGGCCGTGTATTCGGCGCCGGAGAGGGCATACGGTGCTCGAGACCGGAACTGGCTGCCCGACGAGAGGCCCCACGGTGTCACATTCCCCCAACCCGGCTCGAGGGCGGGCGCGAAGGCAGGAGGCGTAGGACGCCAGTAGCCGGGCTGGACGATGGGTGGATAGCTGACCACGACGTTGGAGCCGTCGTTGGCTCGCACCGATAGAAGATCCGCCGCGGACGCCTGCCCCAAGGCGATCCCGCGGGCCCTGGCGTCATCGTCCTTGACGGCGCTGAGCGAGGTCACAAGCTTGGCATCGAGATCGACCTGTTGTGCCGGGAACAGGGCCACCAGGACATCGTGTGCCGCCTGGGCTGCGGCGGCGACCGGGGAGGCCTCGGGGTCACTGGCCGAGCTGGCGTATCGCGCGTACTTGGACTCGATGCCGTTGACCGCATCGTGCATGGCCACGGAAACCATCGCGAACGTCCGCGAGCGGCGCGGTGGCGAGTTCGCGCCGCTGGCGTCCTGGGAATGGACGATCCAGTCGACGATGACTTGGTTGCTGACCTGGGCTCGGCCTCGCTCCTCGTAGAGCTTCACCCGCTGGAGGTCCTTCCTGGGCAGCTCCGCGAGCGACTCCTCGGCGCCGCATCCGCCGAGCAGCGCGCCACCGACGATCGAGACGATGAGAATCGACCAACTCCTGGGGAGCTTCTTTACGGTCTTCATGATGCCTCCTGGTTGTCCGGAAGCTGTCCGGATTGGACTGGAACCGTGCGCGGGGACGGTGGGCCGCTCAATGATCTGAGGGCGATTTGAAGATGAAACGGAGGTGACATGACGTGCCCGGACCGGCCTGATAGGATCCTGGCTCTTGAACAGGAGGTGGCCATGCCGCTCGCACCGCCTGGCCCGGAGGTTGTCCGGTTCGGCGACTGCGCGCTGGATCTGCGGTCCGGCGAGCTGATTCGAGATGGCAACCGGTGCCTCCTGCCCGACCAGCCCTTTCGCATTTTGGCGCTCCTCCTGCGGCACCCGGGATCGGTGGTCACGCGGGAGGATTTGCGGCGCGAGGTATGGCCCGACAAGACGTTCGTGGACTTCGAACATGGCCTGAACGCCGCAGTGAAGCGGCTTCGCGCCATGCTGGGCGATTCGGCCACGACCCCTCGCTTCATCGAGACACTGCCCCGCCGGGGCTACCGGTTCGTCGGCGACCTGGCCGTCGCGCCTGAAACGTCCGACCCCGCTGGGCCTACTCCCACCTCAGCGTCGCGGGGGAATCGCGTCCGCGCGGCCTGGGTAGGCGGGATTCTGGTGTTGGTCCTCCTCGGTGCCGTGTGGTTCCGGCAGCCAGCGCGCTCGGTTCGAACGCCCAACCTGATCAGGTTGACCTCCACATCGGGCCTGAACGCCGATCCTGCCCTCTCGCCGGATGGGCGTCTCCTCGCCTACGCGTCCGATCGCGGAGGGAACGGTGGGTTCGACATCTGGGTGCAGCGAGTCGGGGGCGGCGAGCCACTGCAACTCACCAGCGAACCGGCCGATGAAGCCGAGCCGTCGTTCTCTCCGGACGGCACCGAGATCGTCTTCTCTCGCCGCAACACGGGACTCTACGTGCTTGGCGCCCTCGGCGGCACCGCGCGCCTGATAGCGCTCGCTGAATGGGCGCGCACGCCCCGGTTCTCGCCCGACGGGCGCTGGATCGCCTATTGGTCCGGCTTTCTGGCCACGGTCGTTGCCGGCGGGATCCCGGACGCACTCGCCAGCATCTCCGTCGTCCCGTCAGCCGGTGGTTCCCCGCAGCTCCTCCGGCCGCAGGTCGCAAGCGCGCGCTATCCGATCTGGTCGCCCGATGGTGAGCGCATCCTGTTCCTGGGAGAGGAGAACACGGACCAGAAACTCTTCGATTGGTATCTGCTGAAGCGAGATGGTGGCAACCTGGTCAAGACAGGCGCGGTTCAGAAGATCGCAGCAGCCGGACTGGTCGCGGGCCCACCGATCCCGGCCGCGTGGAGCGCGAGCCGCGGGGCGGTCGTATTTTCGACCAATGAGGCAGACCGCTCCAACCTGTGGGAGATCCCGATCGCCCCGGACACTGGCCGCATATCGGGAAGCCCCCGACGATTGACGTTCGGCACCGCGATCGAGCGGAGCCCGGCGGTCGCCGCCTCAGGTCAGATCGCCTTCTCGAGCGTCGTTGAGAACGTCGACGTATGGCGCGTGCCCGTCGACGAGCGCACCGGCGTTGCAACCGGGCCATTGGAGCGCGTCACCGACAGTCCTGCGAGCGATCGACTGCGAAGAATCAGCTTCGACGGAAAGACGATGGTGTTCATCTCGTCGCGGACGGAGGCGGACGAAGTCTGGATTCGCGACATTCCATCCGGACGTGAGCGGCAGGTATCGCACGGCGGCGCCGATGACGCGACGATCAGTCCCGACGGAACCCGGATCATATTCTCGAGGGTCGAGGTAGGCACTCGCTCGCTTGCCGTCGTCAACGCTGAGGGCGGTGCGCCCTCGCCGGTCTGCAAGGATTGCGGCATTCCGGCGGACTGGTCATCAGATTGCAAACACCTGCTCCTCGGCAAAGGACAGCCCTCACGGCTCACTTTGTATGACATCTCCACCGCTGAGCAGGCGGAGCTGACGGCCCACCCGACGTGGAACCTCCACCAGGCTCGCCTCTCACCCGATGCACAATGGGTCGCGTTCCACACGACCAACTCGCCGAACGTGAGGCAGGTCTATGCGACTCGAGCGGTGGCCGGCAGGTCGACCGTCCCACCTGAGTGGGTGGCCATCGTAACGGATCATGGATGCCATCCGAGTTGGTCGGCGGATGGCTCGCTGGTCTATCACTTCTCGTTTCGCGATGGCGCATTCTGCCCGTGGGTCCAGCGGATCGATCCGGCGACCAAGCGTCCGATGGGGCCGCCTCGTGCCGTCCTCCACCTGCACAGCCCGCGTCTCCGTGCGACAACGGGAGCCGCGGCGACCAACGACGTCCAAGCCGGCTATTTCTACTTCACCGCCACGGAGGCCACCGGCAACATCTGGATGCTTGATGATCGGCGCGACTGAGATCAGCGTTTGGCGTGCCCAACGAAACTAGACGTGAGCTCTCGGTTCCCTTCTGACGCAGGTGCTGTCTCCCCGGTGCGACCAGTCCGGCCCGCGTTGCGCAGGCCGGCTTGACATTTAAGTTACATCTTAATAGTGTCCTGTGTCGCAGACGCCGTGAACGAGCGAAATCGGAGAAGAACCATGCGGAAGCTGAGCGTGTTCAATCAAGTGTCGGTGGATGGCTACTTCAAAACCTCGAGCGGCGACCTGGGCTGGGCGCACCAGAACGACGACGATCCGGAGTTCAAGGATTTCATCGCGGGCAATGCCGTTGGTGGAGGCATGCTGGTCTTCGGCAGGACGACCTACGAAATGATGACCAGCTTCTGGCCGACGCCGATCGCGGCGGAGCAGTTTCCGGTAATAGCGAAGCAGATGAACAGCCTGCCGAAGATCGTGTTCTCGAAAACACTGAAAAAGGTGTCGTGGAACAACACCAAGCACGTGAAGGGCGATCTGGTGGCGGAAGTCCGAAGGATGAAGAAGGACCCGGGAGAGGAGATTGTGATCCTCGGAAGCGGCAGCATCGTGTCGCAGCTGGCGCAGGCGGATTTGATCGATGAGTACCAGCTCCTGGTGGTTCCCATCGTCCTCGGGGAAGGCAGGACGATGTTTCAAGGCAGCAAGAAGACGTTGAACCTGTCGCTGGCGAAGACGCGCACGTTCCGCAACGGGAGGGTCTTTTCGGTATACGTGCCGAGGGCTTGAGGGGAACCATGGGTAACGAGCGCACGTCTCGCAAAGGGCAACTGGTCCTCGAAGGCGACACCGCTACCCTGATCTTCAGAAGGATTCTCCATCATGCTCCAGCGCACGTCTGGGATGCGATCGCAACGCCCGAGGGCCTGAAGGAATGGCTGATGTGCTCCGAAGCCAGGATCGATGGACGAAATGGTGGCGTCATCGAAACGGTCTCAGGCCCCCCTCGATATCGCTCGAAGGGGAAGATCCTGAGGTGGGACCCGCCCCATGTCTTCGAGTACGAGTGGAACGTGGCTCCGGTCGCAGAGATGCCTCTCGGGCAGAACGCGATCTTCCGTTACGAATTGACCCCGCAAGGAAGCTCGACGCTACTGACGGTCACCTATCGACGGCTCACGAAGCAGAGCGCTCCAGGGTTCCTGCCTGGAACTCATGCATTCCTCGACCGGCTGGAGGCTCAGCTGGACGAAGAACCGCTGCCTGATTGGATGAGTCGGTTCACCGAGCTCCTCAGCCAGTATCCTGCCTGGACGAAGTGACGTATGCGACCCTTGCAGCAGAACGACGTGTTCCACGCGATCGCTCATCCAGCGCGCCGGGCGATTCTGGTGCTGCTGAAAGAGGGAGAAAAGCCGGCTGGGAAGCTGGCCGAACCCTTCGGGGTTTCGTTCGCGGCCGTCTCGCAGCATCTCAAGGTCCTCAAAGAGGCCGCTCTGGTCTCCGAGCGACGCGAAGGACGGCAGAGAATCTACCAACTTCATCCGAAGCCATTGAAGGAGGTCGTGAGCTGGGTCGATGAGTTCGAGGTGTTCTTCAACGCGCGACTTGACGCTCTCGCCGACCATCTGGATCGAAAGCACGGTCGGCGAGCTGCTCGCCGCTCGCGAGCATCCGGTCCGCGTTGAGCCGGCAGACTCGACGCCCAGCTCACCCCGATGGCGCCCTCGCCAGGAACTCGCGGATCGCCTCCACGACGAGGTCGTGATCCTCCTTCTGGGGAAGGCCGGAAACCGTTACGGTGCCGACGAAGCCGACGCCGCGGACGACGATGGGGAAGCAGCCGCCATGCGCCGCATATTCCGCTGCGGCCGGTCCCATGCTGTCCTCGAGCGTCTTGTTGGACGCGGCGAGCCTGAGCCCGACTCCGTAGGAGCTCCGGAACATCCGCCGGACCAGGTTTTTCTTGCGCTCGATCCAGGTCGCGTTGTCTGGGACCGTCCCCGCAGCGGCGAAGTGGAAGAGCCGCTGGCCACCGCGCTCGATGTCGATTGCGATGGGGAGCTTGCGTGCTCGCGCCTTCTCGGCGACGAGGAGCCCGAGCTCCAGGGCATCGTCGTTGGTGAAACGGGTGAAGACGAGATCCCGCTCCTCTGCCTCCACCCGCTGCCGCTCCGCATCGAGATCCGTCGCCATGCGCCTCGTATGCCTCCTCTCGACCATCGCGGCAAGCTCGCCGGCCTGGGGAGCGCAAGGGGCGCGAGGTCGCTGCGAACTCAGCGCGCCCCGTTAGACGAGACTGGCCAGCATCCTCCAAAGCCAGTCGAGCCAATCCGGCCTGGCGTTGGAGGCGATGACGGCAGCGATCGCGAGCACGATGACACTGCCGCCAGTTACTGCGAACCAGAACTCACCAGCGGGACGGTTCATCCTGGCATCCTCATGCTCGCCGGCGTCGAGCGGGAGCACGCATGTACGTCCAGCGAGGCAAGGTTGTGTTGCGAGCATGGATGATCCTTCCGAAGGACCGTGGGTACTAGTAGAGCAGCGTAACGGTCACGTCCTCGCTCGAGCCGACCGGGAGCTTTGCTGCCCCCGACTGAGGCAGCGGCTTCAAACCATCCGCCGCGAGGAGCATCGGCATGGGCGTGCCCCGGCTCGCGACCTGCTGCACGTGCACTCCGTCGCGCACCGTCGCGCCGACCGAGGAGGTCACGGTCGCGGACTTGATCACGACCGCTCCGACCGTGAACCTCTGCGACGAGGCACCGAAAGCAGAGGAGGACAGGAGAGCCAGGGCGATGGCGACTGTGACGATGGCGGCGCGGTTCAGCATGCGCCTCTCTTCAGCAACTGCGGGGCCAGCGAGGACCTACCGCGTTCCAGGGGGTTAGGAGCGGCCGAGCGTCAAGAAAACCGCGAGCGCCAGAACGGGCGTCAATGCTTTGACGCAGGACGGTTCGTTGCCAGGGCCTCGGGCGCGGGTTAGAGCGAAGAGGTGGGGGCGGCGCCGCGCATCCTGATCCTCGACGACGAGGTGGCCCTCGTCGATGCGCTCACACGGCACTTCCGGCGGCGCGGATACGACCTCACCCAGACCTACCTTGTAGCCGACGCGGTGCAGGCGATCGAGCAGTCGGTCAGGGATGCCGTCCCGTTCGACGCTGTCATCACCGACCTGCAGCTGCCGGACGGCGATGGGCGCACCATTGTCCGCCTCGCGCGCGAGATGCTACCGCGCTGCCCGGTGGTGATGATGACGGGATCACGCTCGATCTCGGGTGCGATCGACGCCATCCGCCTGGGCGCGGTGACCGTGCTCGAGAAGCCGGTGGCAGCGGAGGTGCTGGAGAAGGAACTGCGCCAGGCAATGTCCAGCCGGGCGGACTTGGAGAAGGGAGTCGACGCCGCCGCTGAGGCGGGCATCATCGGCCGCTCTCCCGCCATCCGCGCCGTGCTGGATGTCCTCTTTCTCGCCGCGCCCACGGACGCGACGGTGCTGATCGAGGGCGAGACGGGGACCGGTAAGGAGTTGGTGGCGAAAGCGCTACATCGCCTGTCGCGCCGTGCGCGAGGGCCCTTGGTTGCGGTGAATTGCGCGGCTCTCCCGGAGACGCTGGCGGAGAGCGAGCTGTTCGGCCATGCCAAGGGCGCGTTCACCGGGGCTGACAAGCCGAGAGCTGGCCGCTTTCGTGAGGCGGACGGCGGCACGTTGTTCCTCGACGAGATCGGCGAGATGCCGCTGGCACTGCAAGCGAAGCTGCTGCGTGTCATCCAGGAAGGCGAGGTCCAGCCGCTCGGGGTCGACAAGCCGCAATCGGTCGACGTCCGCCTCGTCGCTGCCACCAACCGCAATCTCGGCGAGTTGGCCGCCGAGGGGAAGTTCCGGTCCGATCTGTACTATCGCCTCAACGTCGTGCCCCTGGGGCTTCCTCCACTCCGCGACCGACGCGAGGATGTGGGCACGTTGGCTGGGCATTTCTTGCGCGGAACAGGCCGGAAGTTCGACGCCGAAGCGATGGCATCCCTGGAACGCTACCCGTGGCCGGGCAACGTCCGCCAGATGGAAAACGTGGTCGCGCGGCTCAAGGTATTGAAACCGGAAGGGGACTTCCAACTAGCGGATCTGCCGCAGGAGATCCGCGGCGCGCAGCCGCTGCCCGCAATCCCTCAGAACGCGGCGACGGGCGTCGACCTCTATGCAGCGCTGGGGGACCTGGAGGACCGCCTGATCCGGGAGGCCCTCGAGCGGAGTGGAGGAAACAAGAACCAGGCCGCGAAGTCTCTCGGCCTCAACCGCACCACGTTGGTAGAGAAGCTGCGGAAGATGTCCCGGCGCTGAGTTCGCGCGAAATCACATTCAGAGTCCTCTCTAGGTGACGACGCTGCCTGTCAGGTCGAGCCCGAACCTGTGCAGTTTACCGGGGCAATCGCACCTGCCGACCAACTCCCGATGCCCGGGAAACATCAGTTGCGCGCGCAGCCAAATCACTTGCACGCCGCAGTTGGGGCACCTGTAGAGGATTCGAAGCGTTCCATTGTCGAGGTACTCAACCATCGCGGCCGACATGACATTACATGTATGCTGTTTGAGTGCATGTCTGTACATCCGCTTTTTACCGTACAGGCGAGGCGCAATACGAATTCGCGCGCGTCGCCTCCGCGGCCGCAGCGCCGCCCCGGGGCCGCGTGGTCCGAATTCGTCCGGCTTTTCGCCCGCCTCCTGCGCCATGGTGCGTTCCCTCGATGCGCCCTGGTTGGCAGATGCCCGCCTGCTGTGGTCGAGCGGAGGGTCGTCATCGTCGACGACATCCCGCCCGGCCGCAGCTGGGCCACGGGTACCGTGGCGCCGGTACGCTCGTAGCCATGCAACGTCCGCTAGAGGCTCATCGCCTCGCGATGGCGGGGGGTGGGGCCTCGATCGGCCGCTCACCGTTTCGGCACCTGCACGAGTCGAGGTGGGCAAATTGAATGGCACTGCTCCGAGCCGCGGCAGCGTGCTCGACGAGCTTGACGAGCGATGTCCTACGCGAGCCTGTCCGCGCGAAGTGAATGCCCGCTTCCTGAGCGCGGACCCAGACCACACGTCCCTTGCCGAGATCCGATTGCGCGCGCGGCATGCCCACCATCTCGATCGAAAGGTCCTCACCGACGTTCAAGAAGAAGGGAAGCCCGGACAGGCGCAGGCCTTCGGCGCTCACATCCGCGATCCGGCACACCAACTTGGCTCCGTCCGCGCAGCGCACGCTCGCCGTCACATCGATGGGAAGCCGCTCCTGGGCACGCCGGGTCTTCGCCAAGTTCTTGATGATTGCTGGAAGGCCCGCCATAGGAAATTCGAGCCAGCTTCCGACAACGTTCGCGCCCTGTTGGGTCCTGACTCGTCCTCGCGCGAGGCAGGGTACGTCCGAGCCAGCGACAGCGAACTCCACGAAGATCCATTGCCCGTCGCGGTGGGGAAGCTCTGCTGGGAAGAAGAACAGGCTCCGCCCTTCGATCTCGTGGAAGTGCAGAGCGACATTCGCGGACGGACCGAAGTGGTACATGACGAGAGCAACAGGTCCCAGAGCGTGTTTCGTCTTGCTGGCGTCGATCATGGGAAGAGTGTTCCTGTGGAGGGGTTCCGACTACCTTCACGATTACGTCGAGCACTGCCTCGCGAAAAGGAACGTGGGAACGGCCTCCCCCCCGAAGGCCGTTCCCGCGTTTCCCTTTCAGAGCCTTACAGGTTGACGTCGTTCAGGTCGTTCGCCGGCTCGCCCGATGGGTTGTTCGCGTCGGCCGTGCAGTTACCGCCGGCAGTGAACACGCGCGAGTCGCTGGCGATGCTCCACTGGTCGACC
>Ga0137401_10001604_pt1 | contig 9988 bp, 12 predicted proteins | sample CZOMad1_1_16fung_FD_108286 | JGI IMG/M metagenome (GOLD analysis project Ga0137401, IMG submission 108286) | Vadose zone soil fungal communities from Angelo Coast Range Reserve, California, USA - CZOMad1_1_16fungal (Illumina Assembly) | ecosystem: Environmental > Terrestrial > Soil > Vadose zone...
AGCGCTCGATTCCCACGCGGGCTGGCTGTCTTGGCTAGTAAAAATGCTATATGTGGGATGTAAAGAACGGTGGTAGGCTAGGACCGTTTTTTGAAAGCGTTTCACGGGGACTTGAATCACAGATGCCGGGTGGTTCGACAGGTAAAACCTAGGTTCCTGCCCCAAACGTTTGCCACTGAAGTCGAAGTTGTCTCTTTGATGTCTGGCCGCGGAAGCCCATCCAGGGCCACGGTTAATACTCTGCTAGGAGTACCGGTTATGATCAGGAGAAATCTTCCACGAATCCTCATTGCGGACGACCACACCTTGGTTGCCGAGGCCTGCAAGAAACTTCTTGAAACTGACTACGAGGTCGTTGGCACTGTCGGCGATGGTCGCTCCCTGGTCCGGGCTGCTGTTGAACTAAGACCTCACCTCATCATTGTTGACGTTTCCATGCCGCTCCTTAACGGCTTGGACGCGGGGCAGCAAATCAAGGAGTTGCTGCCTGGAGTGAAGTTGGTCTACCTGACAATGAACCACGACGCCGATCTGGCAGCTGAAGCATTTCGCCGTGGGGCAGCGGGGTATTTGCTGAAGACGTGTGCGGCCACCGAACTGGCCATCGCGGTCCGCGAGGTCTTGCGGAACAAATCCTACTTGTCACCCATGATCGCGAAGGACACGGTCGATTTTCTGCTGCGCCAGGACAAAAAGCTGGTCGAAGAAGGACAAAAACTCACGGAGAGGCAGCGCGAAGTGCTTCAACTGCTGGCCGAAGGGAAATGCATGAAGGAAGTCGCCGGTGTGTTGAACCTCACAACCCGCACCGTGGCTTTTCACAAATACCGCATCATGGAAGTACTTAATGCCAAGAGCAATGCCGAGCTGGTTCAGTATGCGATCCGACACCATTTGATTGCGGTCTGACCGACTTGTGCAGTTTGAGGGTCTGCCTGTTGAAATTTCAGTCCGGAACACCACCTGTCCCTCGTTCCGGGCAACGTCTAGCCAGTCCGCGGTGTAGTCATCGTTCGAACAGGCGTGCCATGCCGGGTCTCCGCCATGGTCAGTCGATCTCTATAGGGACGTACTCGAATCGATGCTGTCGTTCGATCTGTAGAACCGCGCTGGCTCCAGGGCCCAATTTATCTATCGCGGATCGCAAGCCCTCAACACTGGTCACTGCTGTTCCGTTTAGCGAGCGAATGACATCACCCGACCTTAACTCCGCATCGATATCGGTTCCGGACAATCTAGCAACAACAAGAACGCCGGAACTGGAGCGTAGTCGGCTTCGTGAGGTCGATCGGTGCTGATCGAGAGGCGTGCATACGACTCCGAGTCTTGCAATCAGCCCGCGCTCCAAGCCCGCTGGATCCGGGAGTGTCTCCGCTTCAGGAAGGCGTTCAGCGACTGACACTGTCAAGGCAAGATGCCGTGATCCGCGCAGAAAGTCAAGGTGGACGCGACTCCCGAGGCGCCTGCCGTAGAGGGATGCAATGAACTGAGGCACGGTTGCCAATGGTTGTCCGTCCATCGCCAAAATCAGGTCTTGAACTTCGAGACCAGCTTTTTCAGCAGAGCTTCCTGGGGACACGTCGGAAACGATCATTCCCCACTCTTGTGAGAGGTGAAGTCCTCGAGCGAGAATCGGCGTCACGTTTTGGACCTTAAATCCAATATCGCCGTAAGTGACGTGGCCACTAGTTTTCAGTTCTTCGAAAACCGACCGCACAAGCTTGCTTGGCAGGGCAAAGCCGAGTCTCTGGTTGGCATCATGCACGGTCACCATAAAACAAATTATGCCGACCAGGTCGCCGTTAGTATCGACCAGAGCGCCGCCACTACTGCCGTGGCTTATGGCCACATCCGTTTGTATGAAACTGCTGCCCTCATTGCTTTCACTGTAACGACCTACCGCGCTGACGACGCCCATGGAAACAGAGTTCTTGAAGCCTTCCGGACTTCCCACTGCGAATACCAATTGTCCAGCTCGAACTGCGTCCGAGTTTGCGAAAGGAATAGTTGGTAAACCCGCCTCGTCTATTTTTACGAGAGCCAGGTCCGCCTCTTCGAATACTCCCACAACTCGTGCGTCAAATGTGATGCTGGTGAGTGCGCCGGCCATATGTGCATGGGACGAGCGAAGCATTTCGTCAAGTGTGACCCGTACGATCCTCGCTCCCTCGACCACGTGCGCGTTTGTGATTATGTAGCCGTTCGTATCTACGATGACACCCGACCCGATTGTATGGGCCTTCGATAGCTGCTGGCGGTCATGCTGCGCGGAACTAGAGTTATCATCATCGTCTTCCGGACGCACGTAGGCCACGACATCCAAGGTGACAGTCGCGGCCGCCACCTTCGTGACAACTCGCTGGAAAGACTGGCTGAGTTGAGTCATCACATTGTGCTCTTGACGCGTCGGTTCTTGCGTACCGCAGGTGGTGAGGAGTAAGAGCACGGCAGCGCCAGGCGCTAAAGCCTTCAACGCTCGCGGTATCATTTCGGCCTCCTCAACATCGCGCGCCTGCCGTGGACCCCATATGTGCTGGCATCGATCGAGCAGATTTGGCTGGCTTGCATCAGAGTTGCTGCTGAACTTCCAAAACCTGCGGGACACCGGAGGCGCGGGAGCTCTCCACTGCTCGTCTCACGGGTGCTTCACCCCAGTCGGCGACATCTGCGAGCCATTCACTTCCTGAACCTCAAACACGGGATTGCGGTAGTTGGCTGGCAAGTATGCGTCTGGAATGGTGGTCCGGTTACCATCCCGCAGGGACGTGTAGTGTGGAGAGTTGATCTCGACCCCAGCCTCATTGAACTTGTCTTGGATATTCTGGTGGAGGCTCGAATATATGTTCTGCATGTTCTTGGGATTGACTGTGTACGCGTTTAGCTCATAGGCGGCATAAAAATCGTTGAGTGCGGTTTGCACTACGAATGGCGCGGGTTCCCGCAACACATTCTCGGTTGCAAGAGCTCCAGAAACGAGCAACTCGTGAACCTGTCGCCACGGGGTGTTGTAGCCAATGGTCACCGTGGTATGGAAAATCACGCCCTTTTGGCGGGCTTCGGCGCTGTAGTTGACCACCACCCCACCTAAAACCGTGCCGTTGGGAATGGTGACCACCTCCTTCTTTTGGGTGCAGATGCGGGTCACCAGTAGGGTCTTTTCGATTACCTCCCCCACGTCGTTTCCTATGCGCACGAAGTCCCCAACTTGAAAAGCGCGCATATACGTGACAATGGTGCCCGCGACGGCGTGCGCCACAGCCGAAGTGGAGCCGAGTGATAGCAGGACACCGAGGAATACAGAAATGCCTTTAAACGCAGGGCTTTCGGATCCAGGGAGATAGGGGAAAACCACAATCGCAGCTGCTGCGAGGATCAAAGTTCGTGTCAGCTTCGCTGTGGGCTCTGCCCAGTCGGGATAAAAGCCGCGGATAGTCACTCTTTGGCTGCTGATTTCTTGGAAGATGTACTTGTTGACTCTGATGAGGTAGGAGGTGACGAGGCAAATGCACAGAATCAGCAACAGGTTTGGGATGTAACCGACGCAGGTTTTCCCGAATGTGGCAAACTCCGAAAACAACCGGTTGGTGATGCGATACGAGGTGTATCGGGTGGACGGAAAGAAGCGCAGCACGACCGTCGCATAGCTCTGCAATAGCGCAAGGACGATGATCCAGAAAAGCGTACGAAACATGGCGGTGAATGGCGGACCGAGGTATCGCCTGAGTCGCAGAGCTACTGGCACGGGCGCTCCCTCGGCTTCCCGGCGAGCCAGCCATCGCTCTATTCTGGATTTCGCGCTCCGCCGAGCAAGGAAAAGGATGATCAGCAACACGGCAATGCCGACGCTCGCTAATGCGGCATAAAACATTCCCCACCAATAGTGCCGCCAAGTGTGGTCCTCGCGGTACTGTTTCACAACTAGGCGAAGGACTTCGGTATACTCCTCAGCCAGTTCTGCTCGCGGACGTTCCGCAGCCTTTGCGTCACCCTCCGTGATGCCCATGAGACGGTTGCTGCCGGCGAGTATCTCGGTCCACGTACCGCGGTCCTCCGCATGAATGGCCTCGATCGCGATGTTGGTGTTCCTGCTGAGGGCGATGATGCGTTGCTGGATGGCGCTAGCTCTGTCTTGCGGAGTGAAGCCTCCGATGGGCGCGTAGATCAAGAGGATCGGCTTGCCATCAATTTCGAGCGGGGAACCATTGTTCTCAATCGCAACGGAGTCAGGAACCGCAGAGGGGTCACGTGCGGCTTGGCTGGTGGTGTTTGGACTTGCAAATGTACAGAAGGTGCAGACGAGGGCACAGGTCGTGAGAAGACGACGTGCCCGAGATAGTCGTGGGCGAGCTTTTGTGGCCAAGATGTCTGGCATCAAGTTCTGACACGCGAAGAGCAATCCAACCAGGATAGCTGTCATGACGCACGAGAGAGCCCAGAAAGCAGCGTACGGCGAGTGTCTGGTAGTTGGGCCTGTCAGTTGTACTAGCTTGACGAGTCTGGTGTTCCGGAGGGTGTTTTGGGCGGAGGACTCCATCGGAGCCGAGTCGATAGGGGCGGTGAAACTTCTTTAGCCGTTGTGACGCCAGGAAAACAGAGTAAGTTGGCCTCTAGGCAATGCGACCCCAGGGGTGCTCATCTTTCCTGCGGTGGCAGACGCAGGTTCTTGCGCAGTTCTTCGTCGTCGAACTCGGCCAAGAGTTGACGAACGAGTTCAAAGATCTTCTGAGGATCAGTCTCTTGCTGGATCTGTCGCGCCAATTCGTGCCAGCGTGTGTGTACGGGGAGCCTGGCGCCTTGCACAGCGGGAATTTTGTTTCCCGAGTTAGAAATGAGTCCTGGATCGCTATCGATTCGGGCTCTTTCGAATCGTCCATTTTCCAACTCTTTTTCTCGCAGGCGAGCCGAATTAGCTATTCATGGACAAGACCGGTCTGCGCGTCGGACCCCGGCCGATGCCGTACTGCTCAACGGCCAGCATAGGGAGTACCTCCGAGAAAAGAGCCCGGGGGGAGAGCACGGTTTAAGGATATTGCTGAGGAAGGAATCTCGTCGTTGCTCCAGCGCACCTAAGAAAAATAAATTTTCAAGCGGGAAGAAGCGCTGACTCGTCGCCTCTACTAATCAACCATGAGTGCTTCGGGAGCATGGAGAAGGATTCGGCCACGTCCCCTGGAAATGGTGCCTGCACGCACCCAATCACTCAGGATGCGACTGGCGGTGAACCGGCTGATATCGGCTAACGCGCTGAGTTCATCATTTGTGGTACGGATTTCGACTCCATCGGGATGAATCTCGCCGGACTGTTGCCCGAGTTTGAGCAAGGTCTTGGCCAGCCTTTCCAGGGCAGTTTCTGTAACCAACGCAACGTGGCGTTCGATGTAGTCTCGCAGGTAGCCAAAGGCAATGCGCAAACCATTTTCACCCAGCAGAGGATAGAGGGACACGAACTGGCGCACACGGGCGCGATCCCAGACCAGGAGTTCACAGTCGGAAGCTGCTTCTGCTGTGGCCATATATGCGGATGGGTTCTTCAGCAGAGTCATCAGACCGATGACATCTCCCGGTACCAATGGTGCGAGTAAGACCAGGTCACCTTTTTTCGTCAAGTGGCAGTAACGGGCCCGGCCGCTTTGTAGCAAGAACAAGTGGGTGGCTGGATCGCCCCCGCTAGTAACCGTGTGCTTGGCCGGTACCCAGCGGAACTCGGCTGCGCCAAGAATTGCATTCATTGCCAATTGCTCGAGTCCCTCCAAGAATGCGGAGGACCCGGAAGGAGCCGACGCGGATCGGGAGCTGATCATGCACTAAGATCCAGGCACGCGGAGGGCACGATCGCGCTAGCGGTCGAACTCTCAGCCTCGTGAGAGTTCAATGCAGGTGCGACTCCGCGTGCATCAAACGAACTGAGCTGTAATAAATGGTCAGGATCGCGAGATGTGCTCGGGATGGGGTCGTACAACTCCATTGCGTCACGCTCGCACTCCGTGATGAGGCTTGTGCCTTATTGGGAAGTCAGTTTCTGTTTCAACATAAGCGAGGTACAGCGCCGTTCCCAGTGCGAAGAGCATTGCGATTGCTATCAGCAGCAAAGTCAATAGCATACCTCTCTCGTGTCGTAAGAGAGACTGTGATTCTCGTGCGGTGGCCACTGGGCTGCCCGGGCGCAGGTCGCAGACCTCTCACCCTTTGATAGCCCCACGGCGGGTAGCGGCGCGACTGAGAGAACTAGCAGCATGACACTGCAAAATTGCGAGTTGGAATGCGGACCTCGGGTTCCAGAAAATCTCAGAGCAGCAATCATCCGGTAAGATGGTGTTTAATCGCGTACTGAATCAACTCAGCATTGGATTTTAGACCCAGGGTCTCCATCATTTTGTACTTGTGGAAAGCCACCGTCCCTGGTTTCAAGTTCAGGAGATTGGCAATCTCTTTCATGGACTTGCCTTCGGCAAGCAGTTGCAGGACCTCACTCTGGCGAGGAGTTATCCGCTTCTCCTCCGCATAGAAATCCTTGCTTCTCAGCAAAAAATCCACCGTGTCCTTGGTTATCATGGGAGACAAGTAGGATTCCGACTTCAGAGCTCGACGAATGGCCCTGACGAGCTCCTCAGCCCCGCAACTCTTCACGACATAGCCGGACGCGCCACGTCTGAATGCTTCAGCGGCAACCTCGGGCGACATATTCATTGTCACAAATACCAGCTTTATGGCGGGCAAGATATGCTTTATCTGATCGCCGGCATCAAGGCCATTCAATTGTGGCATCGAAATATCCAGGACTACCACATCCGGTTTGAGTTCGGATGCCATGTGAACGAGAGCCCGTCCGTTATCCGCAATGCCGACAACTTCGAATTCAGGCTCCAGGAAGCTCTTGCAAGCTTCCGCCAGCAACGTGTGGTCATCGGCAATCAACAGCCTGGCTCTGTGACGAAGCTCCATTGCGCATTCCGGCTATGTAGAATTGTTCTCTTCCTGTCGGTGGCGAATGTGCAGTTGCCGCTGCGCATCCCAGGTGATACTAGGCAGAAGCGAACGTCACTATAACTGGCAGTTCTCTCAGGGAGATCAAGGAAAGTATCGTCGGATACAAATACAGCGTGCCGAACAGCATTTTAAGGAATGCGGCTCTTGTGACTGTCATCGTTGCCAGTATGCGTGGTTAGCTGACCTTCTTAGCATTCTGTTGCTTTCAATCATGGTGCGGCTCAATGTGCCGCCCTTTCCCGAGAGGTGGCCTATGCATGGAAGTGGCCGATGGACGATAGCAGTCATAGTACTGGTGGGTTATCTGACATTAGCAAGCCTGCATGGTCTCGACAATAGTGAAAAAGTCAAAATCCACGGGTTGATCACCGGGCGGACTGGAGACACCCTGAAGGTAAAAACAAGCGATGGCAACATCACGGTTGTTCTTACCGACGATACAAAAGTCCGAAAACCCAAGGGCCTAGGGCTTCGCAAGACACAGATGAGCTTCATGGCCCTGATTCCGGGTCTCAAGATCTCGGTTGATGGATTCAGGGACGAGCAGAGCCGGCTGGTAGCGGATACTATTACGTTTTCCGGAGATGACCTGAAGACAGCCGAAAGCATTCAAGCGGGGCTGACTCCAACGCAAGAGGCGGTGGAGGGCAATCGGGAGAACATCGCGGCCAATAAAGTCCAGATTGCGGCAAATCGGGAAAAGATTGCTTCGAACGAGCAAGAAATTGAAGATGTTTCCAAGCGCTTCTCAGATCTGACCGAATTTGATACCAAAGGTGAAGCAACCGTTTTCTTCGCGAGCGGCAGCACGAGCATCTCAGCGAAAGATCAGACTGCGCTCATGGATCTGGCACACATTGCAGTGAACCTCACGGGATATCTGATCGAGGTCAGGGGATTTGCGGACTCCTCGGGAAATGCCGCAATGAATCAGAAGCTGAGCATGGATCGGGCGCAGGAGATTGTTGCGTTCTTGATTCAAAATTGCAATGTGCCGGTGAGACGCATCGTGGCACCAGGAGCCATGGGGGAGGCCGCTCCTGTAGCATCGAACGAGACAGCCCAGGGACGCTCGAAGAATCGGCGCGTCGAAGTTAAGGTTCTGGTGAACCGCGGGCTAGCTGGCGAGAACTAAGCTGCGACCTGCTGGATACAGTAGTGTACTAAATAGTCTGGAGAGGAGCTTGAGCAGTGGGCTTAGTCCGGCCGAGAAGCCGGTTGAGCTAATAGAACGGCACCAACGGGGAAGTGAATCGGTTGCCCTGCAGCACTGCCTGTACAGCCGGAGCCAAGTCTCTGTCCATGGATTCCTTCCACACATAGCCGAGCGCACCTGTAGACCGCGCAGCTTCAATAAAGTCTGGATCCCTGTGTACCGTCACAAAGACGATCCGTGCAGGAGAACCAAGCCTTTTCAGACGCCAGGCAGCTTCTATCCCGTTCATTATGGGCATGGAGATGTCCAGTATGAGGACATCAGGAAACAAAGTTGACGCAAGCTCAACCGCATGCTCGCCGTTTTCCGCGGTGCCGATTATGTCGAACGAGTCCCCAAGCGCCTTAGCAATCGTTCGTACCATCTCTTCCTGATCATCCGCTATTAGGATCCGAGGCACAGGCATGGAAGTGTTCATCTCATCCAACAACTGTGGTCACTCTAAAACAGTTTGGCCGCAGAAGTCGCTTTCGAAGGTCCTTTGCATCAACTCGACAATACAGCGATGCAACGCTTATGCCTGCCAGCAATGTGCACAGGTCATACCCTAAATATTTCCAACCTGCACTTGTAGAAACATGTTAGATGCAGCGCTGATGAGGACATCAAGAGAGCAGGAACCTGGCAATTCGCAGCACCCGAGTGCGGGCGTATTCTAGATCGAGAAGGGCGACAAAGCCGGGGCTTCGTGTGGCGCCAGTCAGGCAATCGGAGCCGACGAACCTGCCAGCCAGCGGAAGCACGGTTTGTCCAGAATGTGAGAGTGTCTGGTCGGCTTGATCCGGATAAGGTGCGATGTCGGTCGCGTCGACTGTAACTTCTGCCAGTTTTCCCTTCACTACCCCCCCCACTACTCTCGGGTCGGATCAGCGTTGACCCGGTTCTGGCCAGATGAATCAAAATGACGAAAGAGAACGTGACGAAGTCAAGGCGCCAACCAACCAAACCTGTCGTCCCGCTGCGTGACTAGTTATTTTCGAGCGAGACCTCATGGTTTACTAGCCCCGTCCTGAGGAGCTCTTCCATGCACATCCGACATGATCCGTATCGCTTGGAACTTCAAACCGAAAGGGCGGTGTCCTGTCAAACACCAGCTTCAAGGCTTCGGCGACGCAAAGGCATCCTCATCTTGGTCTTTGCCCTCACGCTGGCGACCGGATGTGGCAAGAAGGAAGCGGTTGTCGCGGCAGCACCCCCCGAAGTCGAGGTAGCAACCGTCGTACAGCAGGATGTTCCACTTTATACCGAATGTATCTCGACCCTTGATGGCTACGTAAACGCTCAAATCCAACCTCAGGTGACGGGCTACCTGACGAAGCAGAACTATCAGGAAGGTACCGTGGTTCACAAGGGGGAGGTGCTTTTCGAGATTGATCCCCGTCCGTTCGAAGCGGCGCTACAACAGATCATGGGACAGCTAGCCCAAGCCGAAGCGCAACTTGGCAAGACGAGGCTTGACGTGTCACGAGATACCCCGCTGGCCAAAGAGAGCGCGATTCCGCAAGCTCAGCTCGACAACGACATTCAGGCCAACCAGGCGGCGCAGGCCATGGTAGCCGCTGCGAAGGCACAGGTAGAGCAAGCGCAGCTGAATCTTGAATTCACGAAGGTACGCTCGCTGGTGAATGGCGTCGCTGGACTGGCCAAGGGACAGATCGGCGACTTGGTCGGGCCTACGACGATTCTGACGACGGTGTCGCAGGTGCAGCCGATCAAGGCATATTTCGCCATAAGTGAACAAGAGTATCTGAAGTTGGCGGAAAGAATCAGCGCCGTGGCCGAAGG
>Ga0137401_10001605_pt1 | contig 9986 bp, 8 predicted proteins | sample CZOMad1_1_16fung_FD_108286 | JGI IMG/M metagenome (GOLD analysis project Ga0137401, IMG submission 108286) | Vadose zone soil fungal communities from Angelo Coast Range Reserve, California, USA - CZOMad1_1_16fungal (Illumina Assembly) | ecosystem: Environmental > Terrestrial > Soil > Vadose zone...
GTTTGGCCGTAGCTCGCGTTAGGACCGGTCGCCGGATTAACCGCTAGTTTGACCTCCTGAATGTTTTGCTTGGTCTTTGCGGAGATGGCCTGGACTGACGGACCGTAGTTGTTAATCACCGTGTTGTTGGTGACGATATTCGTAACATTCTTTGTCTGGTTGATGATCTGCACATTCTGAGCTGGTGGCGCGATGTACCGCGCGTAGCTCGGCGCAGACCAATGAGAATAGCGGATGAAGGTGTAGGCAGCGGGTCCAACGTCATAATACGAGTCAGACCAGGAAGAAATCGAAACCTGCGCAGACACATCGGCTTCGGGCGGGAGAGGAGCCCAACCAATATGCTCGTTACTTTCTCGCCAAGAGACCCAAGCTGGGGCCCACTGACGTCCTGGTACCCAACACCATCCGGTACCGCCAATACGGGCCCATCGTCCGTAATGGTAGGTTGCCCAGCCGAAACGCTCGTTCGAGTCCCAATACCAGCCACGATCGGTCCAGACCCAGTGTCCATCCTCGTAAGGTCGCCAATCCCTCGCGACGCGTGGTCGAAAACAGTAACCGTAGCTGCCCGCGTCCACCCAACTGCCTTCCGACGATAGCTTCGAGTAAAAAACATCATAATCGTCTTCATCTGACTCCGAAACGCCCTCTCCTTGATCTTGCTCTTGCGGTTGGAGTTGCTTCTGGTTTCGAGCTTGTGGCGGTGGAGCCGGTACCTGTTGCTCGACACTTCCGCCAGAACGTTCCGGAACCGCAACAAATGCTGCCGTCAAATTGTCAGAGGTAGTCCCGTACCCAACAATCCATCCTTTGTCGTTGATGCCGTAGGCGACATCCAAAGAGGCGAATCCGGCCTCGTTCAGGTTTTGGGCGAGGGTATCTAATTGGACTAAATGACCTTTGCTATAAACAAATGCCCGCTTTTGATCGGCGCTATCGCTATCCCCAACTATCTCACCCGAACTGTTAATCCCGCGCGCATAACTTGCGTTTTCGTAACCAGGTAAAGTCCCTAAATCTTTCAACGACCGATCGAAGAGGAACGCATGAGGAACTCCATCCGCGGTATCGCTGTCACCCACCACGTGGCCATTCTTGTTGATGGCCAGCGCCTCGCCATTTGCCCCACCTAACGTGCTCAAATCGGTGGTTTTGCCGTTGGAATACAGGAATGCATGAAATACGTTGTTGCCCGCGCTATGCCTGCCGACGATCTGACCAGAGTTGTTAATTGCATACGCAGTTTCGAGAGCATCCGGTTCGCTCGACTCACCTAGGCCAAGATCTTGCACCGCATTATTAGAGAACAGCACCGGTCGATGGTTTTGATTGCCGCTTTGGCTGTCGCCGACTACCTCTCCCCGGTCGTTAATGCCGAACGCTTCGCTTGTAGCGCCACCATCCAGCGTACCCAACGACGCAATCGGCGTGTTTCGTGAGAATACGACGGCCAACAGATTTCCTTTTTCGTCCTGACTATAGCCGGTGACTTGGCCAGCAGAATTGATCGCGCACGCGGCATTAAGCTTCCCTCCCAGCGATTGTATTTGAGTCATCGATTTATCTGCGTAGGAAAAGAGGAACGCCTCATAGTCGTCCCCCTGGAGAGTGTAGCCGACAACTTCGCCCTTATCATTTAACCCGAGCGCCGCGCTATTAGCGCCAGCAGCGACCTCAATCCGAGTGATTTGGTAACGGGTCTGGGCTATCGCGGCAGAAGCGAAGTAAGTAATCGCGCACATCAATCCAAACGATCCCAGAATGAGGAGCGCTCGTGAGGCGTGTCGCGGGGGGTTGCAGGCGCGAATCCATCCAGGTCGGCTTTTCATAAAGGTAAACCAGCGTGCTCAATCTCACCAACCCAAGAACCGAGAAAGCGCAGAAAGCCTGATCCATCGTGTCGCAAAGAGTGGACACTGTCTTGAACAACTATCGCAGGCACAAGTTCTAGGATTTTACAATCGATCCTAACATTGCAGACGATGCTCGGGAGATACTCATTCAAACTTTTTTCTTTAGAGGTTCGTCCATCCCTTGCGCTACGAAGACCGGGTATTTTCGTCTCGTAAAGGCTTTCGCTCGGCCTTATTGAATGAAGCTTTTCGGTCTTCGGGTGCGGTCCGGCAGCTGCCCATTGCGCATCAACTTAAGGAGGTGACACGAGGAAAGGGCGAGCGGACGCAAGGTCGTAAAATGTTGTATGTTTTGGGCCGATCGGAGCGCCGCCAGGCAGCTGCCCGCTATGTAGAGGGTTTGTTGATGGATGGACAGCGGAAGTCGATTGAACCGATGGCTGGTCGACTGGGAGTTCAGGCCCAGGGACTGCAACAGTTTGTGACCGATAGTCCCTGGAGTGATGCTGAACTATGGAGCGTCATTCGCAGGGAGATCATTAGCCACTTGGAACCAATCGAGAGCTGGATCATTGATGAAACCAGCTGGATCAAACAAGGGCGGCATTCGGTTGGGGTGGCGCAGCAATATTGCGGCGCGGTGGGAAAAAATGCCAACTGCCAAGTCAACGTGCAGCTGACTGTAAGTAACGGTTTGTCGGCTGCGCCGATAGCGGCGCAGCTTTTTCTTCCCGAAGGCTGGGCTACTGATTCGGCACGACGTGCTCAGGCTGGGATTCCTGCGCAAGTCAGTTTTGCCACCAAGCCCCAGATTGCGGTGGCCTTGATCGATGAGGCCCTCAAAGACCAGGTACAGAAAGCGCCCGTTTTGGGCGACTGCGTTTATGGCGATAGTTATCGCTTACGGCAAGCTCTGCGTGAGAGAGGCTTAGAGTTTTTCTTGCAGATCACCCCTAGCCAACACAAGGCATGGACCCAGCGGGTCCTTACCCGCAAAGAAAGAAAACGCAGGCACGTGGTGCCAGGACAGCCAGAAGCTCTCAGTCTAGGGCAAATTGCAGAGCAACTCGCCACTAGCCAGCAGTGGAAAGATTGCTCTTGGAAAGCAGCCAACGGTTCGACTCAATGCACTCGTCTGGCTTGGACCGAGGTTTATCTGGGCCGAGCCTTAATTCACCCTGACCACGATCTGGAAGCGGCTTGGCTAGTGCTAGATTGGCCTCAAGAGAAGTCCGAACCTTATGCTCTTTACCTAGCCCACCTCCAGCGCCAACCCTCTGCCGCTCTCTGTTTGCGTCTAAGCCGCTCACGCTGGCAAATTGAACAGTACTTTCAGCGCAGTAAGGATGATTTGGGTCTGGATCACTATGAAGGACGCTCCTGGAGGGGGTTCCATCACCATTTGGTTTTGAGCGCTTTAGCCTATCTGTTCATCCTGACAGAATTTCAGCGCTCTAAAAAAAACTTCTGCTCCCACGTGGGAATGGATGCTCCGCCAGATCCGTCCGTGGTTGCTGAGACACATCGGCTGTTGCCCATTGCAAAATCAGGCTTAACGATTCTACTTAACACAGTAATACTAATGACCGTTCTTTATGAGTTACCAGAGTAGATCGTGAAGCGCTTTGACCCGGGCCAGGACACGTCGGTTTTTTTCTTCAATCGATGGGGCCGCATCACGCTGCTTGAGCCATGCAACCTGTTCGGCTTTCACCTTCTCAAATTCGGTTTTCGGTAAGATAAAACGCAACGCGGAGTAGGCCTGGTTCAGCCAACCGTCGTAAGCATCCGCTTTCAACTGCTCAGTGGCAAATTGGGTTGTATAGTCGCCGACGTCTACGTAAGCCTCGGAAAGGGTGTCAAACATTTCCATGGTAATTGGACGCGCATCGGTAACGGTCCAGCGGGCAACGCCGGGATCATATGTGCCTTGGAAAAGCGCACAATAGGTGTGGACCCCTTCCAGACTTTTGGGATTCGAGGTGCTTATAGCGCGGAACCGGACCCGGTCATCCCTGGCGAAGCGCACGTACGCAGTGGCGGGGACTCCCTGGTCCTTCACATTGTCCTTGGTCGCTTCTTTCGAAGTCACCGCGTCCAGTGAGTGCTGGATAGCCGTACCGAGATCGACTTGATGGAAATCCTGCCCGTGGAGCTCGATCAGCGCGATCGTGTCGAAGCCAAAACGGCCCTCGCGCGTCACCACGCATCGAATGGAATCCGCATTCCAGATCGCCGTGAGACCAGCGTGATTCTGATTTTCGAAGTAGTCCACTCCTTCGAGCTTTCCCAGTACCCGATGGGACTGAATATCGGCTAGATAGCAGTTGGCTTCTTCGTTCGACTCCGATTCATGCGGTGGGACGAGAATGCCATAGCGACCGCGGGGGGATTCGGTACCGGAATGGACGACGAAAGTACTTGGCCATTCCATGGCCATTGCCGGAGCGGCCAAGCCAAAGAATAGGGCGAAAAAGCGGACGGCGCTGCAGCGACTCCATATCATTTTCCGACTTTTGACCAGTATCACCTACTGGTAAAGGGCGGCGATGGCTAGGGCAGATTCGAACCGCTGATACATCATGATCATCGCCGGCTTCCGAATACCTAGCGAACCGCGATGTTCTTCTTTTCGAGCGTCAGACATTTGCGAGCCGAATCCACGATCGGCTGTAAGTTAGCGTCGCCAGTACTTTGAACAATTGAATCGAATAGTTGTTCGGTATCATCGTTCAGGTTCGCGTTTACGACCGTTATCCGAGCAATCTCTTTCAACGAACTCTCCCGCGCAGCTGGATCTTTCGCTACGAGCGCGCGGGCCAACAGCAGTCTGACCTCGGACCGGATCTCATCTCGACTGGTTGGAACCCTCTGCTTCACAACGGAGTTTAGAAAATCCGCGACATCATTGTCCGAGCTTTTGCTCGATCTCTTTTTCACCGCTTTGCACAACACAGGAATCGTTTGCTCGATCAAGTCCGGATCATTGAGACGAATCGGCACCGAGAGCACGATGTCGATCACCGCCTGAGGACTCAACGTGTCTTGTGCCAGCGAGAGTAGTTTGGTGGCCGCCTGATATTTCAGTTCTTTATCGGTCGCAAACTGTTCGATCGCGTGGAGGTTAACCTGCCGCCAATATTGGGCAGGAGTAAGAGCAGCTCGCAGACAAAAGACCTCCAGCTGATCATACTTATCAAGCATTGCCAGATGGAGAGAGCCTTTTTTCCCTAGGTTCTCAACCGCATCGTAAATCTCGGCTCGTAGTTTTTCATCGTCGTCGTTCCGAGCGACCGTTCCGAGAATGCTGACGGCAAAACTGTTCGAAAGCTGATTGGACTTGGCAAGATAGCTCGCTAGACGAACAGCGGTTCGTTCCTTCGCTTTGTCGTTGCTCACTGCCGATTCGATCAGGGCTTGGAGCTTTTCTGCCTTCTGAGTTTCGGTCTGATGGACGAAAGTGACATAGGCAAGGATCGTCCCGGCGGCGGATAAGATCAGCGGTCCCGATGCCGCACTAAACAGTTCCGGCCATTTCTTGGTTTTGCGCGGTGTAGGCGTGAACCCGCACGCCGGACAGGATTGTGCGCTGTCGGATATCCTCGCAAAGCATTCTTGGCATGTAATCAAGGCCATAAATTCATCTCTGCGACGTTTATGGGTTGCGTCCGAGAGTTGTGGTTCATTGAACAAGCCTTAAGCAGTTCAGATGCCAACAAATGTCTCCATATTGTAAGTGATTGATTATGAAACCATTACGCAAGTCGATCAAATCATCACGAGAGGTAAGCCTTCCCGCGTATCGTTCCGCTTTCGGGATCGTCCAGTTCTATTTCGGAATAGCTCGAAGATCGCTGGTGAGGCGCAACTGAATCCGAGTCGACTCAAATTTGTAGCCGTCCCGGAACCGGTCACAATGGTATCATTCAGCAGGCTCTCCCGCTGATTCTGCAAACGATGGGATTGCATCGATGACGGTTCGGCCGATTTGCCAAGCGGCTGGAAACCGATGCGACCTTAACGAGAAACACCAAACGTCTGCGATGGGCTGTTGCTTGCTTGTTAAGACGTGACCCTATTTTTTAGTGCTCCAGCTCAATTAGGCTACGGGCCGTTTACATGCGCTAACATCTGCTTATCAATCGCTTCAGCGAGATCTTTAACCTCAGCATGCTTGCGCCCAACACTTTCAACTTTAATAAAAAGGTTTCCTCTGACAAACCTCACGGCGGTTTGCGTAGCCCCATTACCCGCGAATGCAATGTGCCCAACATGAATGTTCTTTTCCTCTGCTCGCGGCAGAGAGGGAGCCATGGATTTTGATAGCTCCTCCGCAAGTTCCTCATGGGCTTGTTCAACACTTTGGTTCTGCAAAATCGTCACAGCAAAACGGATCCCCTCATCGGAAGTGCTCTTATAATATTCGATATAAGCATGAAGTCCCGGAGCGTCGTCAGGCAGCTCTACCCGCCTTTCGAGCTGGAAATTATCGTGCCTCTCCGCACTGGGAAGAGGGCCCAGAGCCAACGCTCTCCCTACAACTTGGCCGGCGGCCGTTTTGCCCCAATCGTTGAAGCCGTACTGCTCTTTAATCGCGTCGTGTATGGCTTGAAATCCGCTCATTAACTTATACCGGTTATGCGACACCAAAAAACCCGTTCCCTCTCCCGCCATTCGTGCCGCAGGATACTTTCGTTTGCCACGATGCCTCTTCTGTCTTCCATCAAATTACTCCTCTCCGACCACCTCGCGCCTTTGGCCAAGGCCCAATCGGCACGCAATGCCCAATTCCCGCTGCTGAATTTTGCGCCAGCCTTTCGCGATAACCTGCCATACTTACCGGAGTCGGAATAGGCAAATTGGGAACTACACCATGGTTGGTGAAGATCTCATTGGCTGGCAACAAGGGAGTGTGAGGCAAAGCCGGATTCGTCCAGTCCCAGGGATTGTCACTGTGATCCGCCTGGAGACAAGCATCGAAGATCTGGTCTCCGTGTTTGAATGCGCCCGTCCAGGCCACCTCATGATACGCAAACCGGTTCGCTGGCGGGAACGGATAATTCCATAACGTGCCCCCACCGATCGCAATAATCTTGTTACACAGGAATCCTCCGGGACTGGCCATCACCGCTGCAGCCAACTGACAGCCGAGGAGATTCGCAAACGACGAGACGATCGTCGCGCAGTCAGTGCAGTTCACAACGTTTCCTTTGCCTTCCGGTTGCTGGTTGATAAATGCCAAAAAAGCCGTGCACAAAAACCAGGAAGTGGGGCCCACTGCCTGGGTGTATTTGCTCGCTCCATGAGAAACGTCATACGTGAGCCCTAGGTTGCTATTAACTGCTTGCGTAACTGCCGTAGCCGCATCCAGCGGGTTTAGTTTTCCTCCAGCCCAGACGCATGCCTGATCCAGAGCGTCAACCCAAGGCAACTGGGTCACGGAAGTCGGCGGCGTCGGGGGTTGCAGCCAAGGCAAGAAGGGAGTGTCTAATACCACGTAGACCCGATGCGAGGAACTGCCCATTGAGACCCACGTCCCATCGGTCGATTTATAAAACCAATACCATTGAATGTCCTGCTTTAGAATTCCAGACGGTCCGATTTGATGATGTGCCAGGCTCAGCGTGACGAATTCAGGAACCGAAGCCCCGATGTTGATTGTCGTTGGGTCGATTGCGCCTAACACTCCGCCCCCGTCAGCGCGAACATCTATCGCGGCCGGCGCTCCGGGGTCGGCGGCAAAGCTGGCTTGAATGGTGATGATTTTGCCTGCCACAGCGGTTATCGAGTACGCTACCGGCGAACTTTTGGGGAGGGTCTTTCCCTTGACCCACTCAGGAACAGCGACATCAGTAGTGAAATTCTGCCGAATGGACAGCGCATTCACCGTCCCCGTGCTCTGACCGTAGCTAAATTTTATCCCGGTAAGTTCCATATGTCGCTCGGAAAGGTTGAGTTCTTCCGCCTACGGGCGGGGCGAACTACCGTCACCCTCGACCCGAGCCCTAAAAGGTTGTAATGGTGAAGAGGGTTGCGACTAAGCCTGAAATATTTCAGAAAAGTGTTGGCGCGGCAAGCACGAGAAACCCTTTCCTGCTCTGGCCCAAGCACTTGGCGCTAGGCCGGTAAGCCGATTTCGCATCCCGGAAACCGGTCACAATGCTATCATTGCAAAGACGCTTTTCGCTGAAGGCGGTTCGGCGATTTGCCGAGCGACTGAAAACCCAATTGGACCTTAGCGAGAAAACGGATCTTTTAATCAGCCTTTTTCTGGTTTGCTTCGCAAGCTATGAGAAATTGTCCAACCGCTCACATCGAGATTACCGGGTCGACAACCAGTTCGATCGGTGTATATGCGCTTGGTACCTTAAAATATTGACCTTCGTCAACAGCGCCGGGGGTGCCTCATGGCTTTTGGCTCGCTCGCTGTCTCGATGAGTTAGACTACCAATGCGTGATCAATCCATAAAATGTGTAGGTTCATAATCGCCAATGGCAGGACGGTGTTGCGGCCAAAGAAGCTGATCAACGTCTTTCGAAATCGGTGCTCGTTGTGAATGTGATTGTGAAGCTTCTAGCCAGTCGGAGCTATCGATTGAAGTGAAAAATGTGAGCCGACTGAAAGCAATTATCGCCAAGCCAGGCTTTTTTGTGGTCGTGTTTGGCTTGCTCTATGCCGGTCTCATATTCCAGGCGTTGCCGCGGACGATTCGAGGACCGAAGGGGGCTGCCGACTTTGCGCACTTCTACGAGGCTTCCAAAGCGCTAGCAGCCGGCGCTGACATCTACGCTGGCGATAGCCAACACTATATTTATCCTCCACTTCTCGCATTACTTCTTCGGCCGCTTAGTTTGCTCCCGTTGTCAGCGGCGGCCGGTACGTGGCTGGTCTTGAACGGAGGATTACTTGCAGCCGCCGCTTGGCTCGCGGCTCGCGCTGCGGCAAGCCGATTAGATCGCTTTGCAACCAATCGGCTTATTGCTCAAGCAGCAATCCTCGGCTCGTTATTACTTTTGATCGAGATTCACTCCGATCTTCATTTAGGGCAGAGCGATGGCTTGGTCGTGTTCGCCCTTGTGTTAGCGTTGAATTGCCTCGATGAACGGCCGATCACAGCCGGATTGTTGTTAGGCTTAGCGGGCGCGGTCAAATACGTTGCGCTTGCCTATATTCCGTATCTTCTTTTGCGCAGGCGTTGGCGGGCAGCAGGATCAAGCGCCGTTGGTTGGGTTGGTTGGATGCTGCTTCCGGCGATCTCCATCGGATGGACTCGCAATTTGAACTACATCGCGCGTGCGCTGGCTGGTTTGTTGGCAATGTCTGATCCTAATGTGGGTAGTGCCCGCCCGGGAACGAGTCCGACACTCGGCACTATGGCTGGAATCTCCGGGGTCGTTTGGGAGAGAAGCGTATCGCTGACTAGCGCTGTTATGCGGCACGTAGGGCAGCACTCGGGAAGCATCTCGGCAATCGCCGCCTTGCTCGGAGTAGCAGTAATTTGCCTCGTTTTCGCATGGTTGCTGGTTCGCAGATCGGGATTCACGCTATGGATCGGGCGAGGAGTTCCGGCAGATGCGCAGGTCGCCAGCGGTAGGGCTCTTGTTCTCGGCGAATGGGGCGCTGTGCTTACAGCTACACTTTTGTTTAGTCCTCAACTAACGGAGCGCCATTTCGTCCTTTTACTTCCAGTCACGGTACTTGCTTCTTTCCTGTTCCTAATCGCTCGACGACGAATTGACCGTTTCGTGCTGGGAGCGGGTAGCGTTCTCCTATTAGCTGGGCTGTATCTGCCACCCGGTGGAATCAACAGATGGCAGGCTGCCCTCGCGTGGTGGCGCGATATCGGTGGACTGAGCTGGTGCGCGTTGCTTTTCTTTTTTTCGGTCTTCGCCATCCTGCTACGCCTCTTGACCGGTAATCGGAGACGGTCGCCAGAAGTTGTTGAGCTAGCCCGACCGGCGGTGCCCTCTACATCCGATGCTTCTGCCGTAGATATTTGATACGATACTTAGGTTGGTTCCCCAAGCTGGCGATGGGCGTTCGTTGACGTTCATCGACTTCGCCGGCATTCGCTGCCTTCTGGCCTGAAGATTGTGTGGTGCTTAGAACTTGCGATTTCCTGTTTAATA
>Ga0137401_10001608_pt1 | contig 9980 bp, 6 predicted proteins | sample CZOMad1_1_16fung_FD_108286 | JGI IMG/M metagenome (GOLD analysis project Ga0137401, IMG submission 108286) | Vadose zone soil fungal communities from Angelo Coast Range Reserve, California, USA - CZOMad1_1_16fungal (Illumina Assembly) | ecosystem: Environmental > Terrestrial > Soil > Vadose zone...
GGTCAAGCCGCAAAGCGAAGCCTACGGAAAATATGCCGACGCACACATGCGCGAACTTATCCGCCGCTACCAACCCGCCCTGCTCTGGAATGACATCGACTATCCCAAGTCCGGCCATCCCCTGGAAATCATGGCGGAGTATTACCACGCCGTTCCGGACGGGGTCATCGACAACCGCTTTGGCGTGAGCCACGCCGATTTCGTAACGCCGGAATACGAAACCCTGGACAAGATCAATCCCAAAAAGTGGGAGGAATGCCGCGGGCTGGGCCGTTCCTTCGGATACAACCGCGCGGAAGGCGAAGCGGATACCATTCCCGCCGCAGACCTGATTTATCTTCTGGTGGATATCGTCAGCAAAAATGGCAATCTGCTTCTCGACGTTGGCCCGGAGGCGGACGGCACTATCCCCGCGGTACAAATGGAACGCCTCACCGCGTTGGGTGACTGGCTGCGCATTAATGGCGAGTCCATTTACGACACCAGACCGTGGAAACGCGCCGAAGGAACCACCACGGACGGAATGCGCGTACGTTTCACGCACAAGAACGCATCCGTTTACGCTGTTCTTCTTGGTGAAGTAAAGGCGCCCGTGACCATCCGCGATTTGAGCCCCAAGCCCGGCTCGCAAATTTACTTACTCGGCCATAAGACGCCGCTAAGCTGGTCGCAACGAGGTCAGGACATCCTGGTTACTTTTCCGCCCGGCCTCACCTGCAAATATGCCTGCGCCCTGCGCTTTGAGGAAGCTGCGCGCTAGACGCAGTGCTCGGCGCCGCCGAATAACGAGAATCACGAGTTCTGCAAAACCGGAATCCCTACGCCGGTCTCAAGAAGTTTTGCGAACTGTTTTGCCGGCACCGGTTTGCTGAAGAAAAAACCTTGCGCGGCGTCACACTGATGGGCCTGCAGAAAAGCAAGTTCCACAGCCGTTTCCACACCTTCGCCGATTACTCGCAGGTTCAGGCTCCGCCCCAGGCTGATGATGGCGTTGACGATGGCCGTTTCGCTGGGAGTGGCGGAAATCTGGCGAACGAATGCCTGATCGATCTTGAGCACATCAATGGGAAACTTTCGCAGGTAACTCAAGCTGGAGTAGCCCGTTCCGAAGTCGTCGATGGCGATGCGCACCCCACCGGCTCGAAACGTCTTGAGGATTGACACAATGGAGTCGGCGCGCTTCATCAAAACCGTTTCCGTCAGCTCTAACTCAAGACATGTGGGGTCCAGACCGGTTTGCCTAAGGACGGTAAACACATTCTCCAGAAAACTGTCGTTCCGGAATTCGATGGCGGAAATATTCACCGCTATGCTTTGCAGCGAGAGTCCGACATCCGCCCACACGCGGGTCTGCCTGCATGCTTCGCGAAGCACCCATTGGCCGATCGGCACAATCAGGCCGGAGTCTTCCGCCACGGGAATAAATTCTCCCGGCGGGACCAATCCTCGCTTTGGATGCATCCAGCGAACTAACGCTTCCGCGCCAGTGATCACTCCGGTCTTCAGATCAACGGTTGGCTGATAATAAACCGCGAATTCCTGCCGTTCCAAAGCCCGCCGCAAACTCTCTTCGATGGTTTGGCGCTCCACGGCCCGCACATTCATCGCCGGCTTGAAAAATTGATAACTATGACGACCATTTTCCTTGGCCTGATACATTGCGGCGTCCGCGTTCTTGACCAGGGTCTCGGCGTTGAGGCCATCGTCGGGATAGACGCTGATCCCGATGCTGGTGGTCGCGTGTAATTCGTGATTATCGATATGGTAAACTTCTTGCACCGCTTGAAGTATTCTCCTGGCAGTGAGAGCCGCGTCCTCTGCTTGCGCGATCTCCGAGAGCAGCACCACAAATTCGTCGCCTCCCAGGCGGCTCACCGTGTCCGAGAGGCGCATGCAATAGCCCAGGCGGCTGGCCACGGATTGCAACAGTTTGTCTCCTACGGAATGCCCCAGCGAGTCGTTGATATATTTGAAACTGTCTAGATCCAGGAACAGCACTGCGACTTTTTTGTTGTGTCGCGGGGCGAGAACAATTGCCTGGTCGATGCGGTCGTTCAAAAGCGTGCGATTGGGCAAGCCGGTGAGCAGATCGTGTTCAGCGGAATAGGTTATTTGCTTGGACATCGCCTGCGCTGCGCTCACATCGCGGAAAACGACAACCAGTCCATTCGCGCGCCCCTGCCCATCGTTTGCGGGTGACACGGAACCCTCGACTGGCGTTGCGACATCACTGCCCCGCTTCAGTAGATGGCAGTTTGACGGAAGCGGCTGAGTTTCGCTTTGGCCCTTGGCCATTTTCATACCATCAGGGAGCACCGACTGGGCGGCAGAATCCGTAATTCGCGCAATCTCCGCCAGTGGTCGGCCGGTGGCATCGGAGCACGCCCATCCCGTCATCCTTTCCGCGGCCACGTTCAGAAAAGTGACTTCGCCCGAGATGTTGGTGAAGATTACGGCATCGGCGACGCAATCGAGAGTGACACGCGCGCGCGCATTTTCCGCCACCATCGCCTCTTCCAGGCTTGGCTGAAGTTTCGCGACACGTTCGGCGGCCCGCGCTTCCAGTTCCGGATCGCGCCGCTGAGCCTCGAGGGCCTCGATAAAATTACTTGGCCCGCTGGCATCAACTTCCACATGCAGTGTGTCGGCCTGTGCTCGAGAGCTTCCACTGAGCTCAGCCATCCACTCGTCCAGCATCCGCAGGTGCTCCGGCTCCGCGCTGGTAAACATCAAGCCCATCCCCATGCCCATCCACGAATAAACCACTTCGGCGAGGCATTTAAAGGATTGCTGATCCTTGGTGATCGTCAGCGCCACCTTCGCCTTGACCGCGAACGGGTTGATGGTATCGACGTAACAGCCTCCGCTCGCGATATCGGCAATGCGTCCCACTACGCGGGTGTCTGACTGAATATCGAGCGCCTCGACGCCGGATGAACAGGGATACCGCGTGCAACGCCGTTTTTTAGCGCCGCTGTCGGGCGCTGATTTCTTTTTTTCCTCACTCGTTTTCATGGTTAATTTCCCGGCTGCTCAATTCCCGACTGCCACCCTCCGGCCTTGTTCCATTCCCGAAAGAAATCTTCAATGGTGAGCCAACGCCGCCTCAAAAATTCCCATCTTCAGCAATTTCGCGAACTCCGCTCCCGGGACGCCGGGGCTGAAGTAGTACCCCTGCGCTTCTTCACACTGGTGCGACTGCAAAAAGGCCATCTCTTCCTGCGTTTCCACGCCCTCGCCGATCACCCGCAGCTTCAGGTTGTGACCCATGCTGATCAGCGCGGTCACCATAGTGGTCTCCGGAGCTGCGCTGGTAAGCTGCCGGATAAATGAGCGATCAATCTTGAGCGCGTCGATGGGCAGCTTCCGCAGGTACCCCAGGCTCGAATAACCGGTGCCGAAATCGTCCACCGCAATCTGCACGCCGGCAGCTCGCAAGGTGTTCAGAATGGATTGCGTAGATTCCACATGCTTCATGAGTGCGCCCTCCGTCAGCTCCAGCTCCAAAGTTTCGGGGGCGAGGCTTGCCTCACGAAGAATCGCAAAGACGTTTTGGACAAAATTTTCGTTGCGGAATTCCAGCGTGGAAATATTTACTGCCATCCGGGGCATCGGCAGTCCACGAGCGGCCCAGCTACGCGCCTGCCTGCATACCTCTCGCAGCAACCATCTGCCGATGGGTACCATCAAACCGCAGTCTTCCGCGACCGGAATGAACTCCGCGGGTGAGACCGGCCCGCGCGTAGGATGGGTCCAACGCAGCAGCGCTTCCGCTCCTGTAATTTCTCCCGAACTCAGTTTGATTTTGGGCTGGTAGTGCACGGTGAATTCGTCCCGCTCCAATGCCTGCCGCAAGCTTTCTTCGATGGACTGACGCTGCACCGCGCGAACATTCATGGCGGCTCGGAAAAATTGATAGTTCTGCCCGCCAATTTCCTTAGCCTGGTACATGGCGGTATCAGCGCTGGCGATAAGCGTTTCGGAGTCGAATCCATCGTCGGGAAAGATGCTTATGCCGATGCTGATGGCCACATGCACCTCGTGCCTGTCGATGGAGTGCGATTCTGCCACGGCCTGCAATATTCTTCGCGCGGTGATGGCCGCGTCTTCTGCTTGCTCTATGGCCGCGAGCAGCACGACAAATTCATCGCCGCCCTGGCGGCTTACCGTGTCCGAGCCGCGCACACAATGAACAAGGCGTTCCGCGACGGATTTCAGAAGTCTGTCCCCGACGGAATGCCCCAGGGTATCGTTCACCCCTTTGAAGCCATCCAGATCCAGAAACATGACCGCGAGTTTCTTGGAGTGCCGGGTCGCCGTGCTGATGGCCTGCTTCACGCGATCCGCGAAAAGCATACGATTGGGCAATCCTGTCAGGAAGTCGTGCTGCGCGGAGTGCGCCATCTGCAACGTGATGGCCTTGGCGGCGCTGACATCGCGAAACGCGATGACCGCTCCAGCGGTGCGCCCAGCTTCATCGTGAATTGGAGTGACGGAATCTTCGATGGGAATTTCCACGCCGTCTCGCCGCTTGAGGATACAGTCCGCGAGACTTGGCGGATCTTGGCTCGCCTGCATTTCTCCCTGATTTTCACCGGCCTCGCGGTAGTTGTCGTCCGTCACGCGATAGATATTGGTCAGCGGAACGCCCAAGGCTTCCCGCCAGGGCCATCCGGTCATTTTTTCCGCAACCGCGTTTAGGAAAATGACATTCCCGGAGGTGTCGATAGATATAACCGCATCACCAATGGAGTTCAGCGTGACTTGGGCGCGCTCCCGCTCCATGGACAATGTTTCCTGCATCGTTTTACGTTCGAGCGCATAACGCAGGGAACGCAAAAGACCACGCGGTTCGATTTCGGCTTTGACCAGGTAGTCCTGCGCGCCCTCGCGCAGGGCTTGCGCGGCCATGGCGTCGTCATCGATCCCCAGGACCACCAGAGGAACGCGAGGCGCAGCGGCATGGGCGCGTCGTACCGCGCCCAGGCCCCGGGCATCGGGCAATTGCAAGTCCAGCAGGATAATGTCCACGCTGCGCTGCGCAAGGAACGTCTCAGCCGCAGCCATGGAGCGCGCGTGAATGACCTCAATTTCAGGCGCGATGGGGTGCTGAAACGTCGCGCGCAAAAAAGTTGCATCCTCGCCACAATTTTCCACTAATAGGACCACTTTTATCGGCTCGCGGCTCATTCCCTGCGCCTGCAACGATCCTTTGCAGCCTTAGAACGCGCCGTTTTCCGCGCAAGCGTCGCCAAGACATGAACTATGCATAGCATTTTCGCCAGACTTGGGCTGGTCAATGGGTTGCTGTTCGATCACGCAGGCGAGGTTGCAGGGGTCAACCCGCAATTGCGTGCCGATTTCTGGAAGGGAATCTAATCGTATACCAGAAGCTGTCAGGGTCAAACTAAGTTTGCTGGCAGATGCTCTAGCGGCTACGAGGGAACGTTGCGGGTAATTTCCCAGGCGGGTGAGGAACCGGCTGTTCAATCCCGATCAAACTTCACCTCTCACGCAGTCCAACCGCCCAGATCTGTCATTAAGAGCGGAGTAGCGCGGCCTTTTCTTCCTCGTTCGTTCCTACTTGCCCTGAGCGCAGCCGAAGGGCGAACGAGCCACGCTACGTAGTCGAGGAATCCCTCTTCGAATGAAATTTCAAGGGGTTAACGGTTGTCTGACGTGCGCTTGTCCCGCATTCTTGGATCAGTTACGTTTCTGATTGTCTTCAGACTTGCTCTGCCCTTTTGCTGTGCCGGCGTCCGGGGCCTTCTTGGTGTCGGCCTTCTCCGCCTGTGTGGACGATTTATTCTGTTCCCGCTTTTCCGCTTTGGACTCTTGATTTGGCCCTTTTCTTATTTCTTGCGCTTGACTCTGATCTTTGTCAGTTTTTTTGTCTTTATCCGTAGCACTGTTTTTGTCTTGTTCCTGAGTCTTGGCCTTATCTTGCTCTTGCGCCTTTGCTTTCTCCTGCTCTTGAGCTTTCTCTTTTTCCTGATCCTTGGCTTCCTTCTCAATGGGCGAAAGCAGATATTCCATTCTCACCCGCGCAGCTCGCCATTTAACGCTGCTGGCGTTGCCTGCACGCTCCAGGTACGGCGCCAGTTTCTTGTCCGTTCCGGCTTTCTGGTCCTTCAGAAACTGCAGCACCGCTGAATTCTGCGCCTCCAGATCTTCGAGCAGGGTGAACAGTTCGTCGAACAGCTCTTTTAACGGATTAGGCTTCTCTTCCATATCCACGCTGTTCCTCGATCAAATTGTGGTGACTCGAAAATCGCCCGCACCTGGCGCGGGCCTAAAAGTGGCAAGACGGAGCGCCGCGCTTCTGAAGATATTTCTGGTGGTATTCTTCCGCGCGATAGAACGGCCCTGCAGCCGTAATCTCGGTGGCGATGGGCCGCTTGAATTTTCCGCTGGCCTCGAGAGCCGCGAGCGACTCTTTGGCCACCGCTTCCTGCTCCGGCGAATGCGTAAAAATCGCGGTGCGATACTGAGCGCCGAAGTCCGGCCCCTGGCGGTTAACCTGCGTGGGGTCGTGAGCCTTCCAGAAAGCATCCAGCAACTGCTCGAAGCTCACTTTGGCGGGATCGTAAGTCACCTGCACGACTTCCGCGTGGCCCGTTTCGTCGGTGCACACATCCTTATAGGTTGGATTGACGGTATGGCCGTTGGAATAACCGACCGTCGTGTCGATCACGCCGGGAATTTGCCTAAAACTCTCTTCCACACCCCAGAAACACCCAGCTGCAAAAGTGGCAATCTCGCTCATTTGACTCTCCGGGCTTTGAATTTCCTGCGCTGATAACATTAATACTATCGCAGGTTGGATGCCCGGCAAGCATGTTCGGATTCAATGGTTAATCGTGGTTAATTCGTAATTCCCGGCAAGCGCTTCGTTGACAGCTCATTTTATTTAGCGAGACGATGGTTGTTTGGGGGTGCACATGGATTTGGGACTGGGCGGCCGCGTGGCCATTGTCGCAGCGGCCAGCACCGGACTGGGCTTCGCCGTCGCGCGGGAACTCTCCCGAGAAGGCGCAGACGTCGCTATTTGTGCCCGGACCGCCGCAGACCTGCAATCCGCGGCTGCCAATATCCGCAAGGTCAGCGGGCACGAAGTATTCCACCAACCCGTGGATGTCACTGATGCCAATGCGGTTGCCGCCTTTGTTTCCGCGGTGGAAACTCGTTTCGGGCGAGTAGATATTTGCATCACCAATTCCGGCGGTCCTCCGTCTAAGCTATTTGAAGAAACCAAACCGGACGACTGGAAAGCGGCTATCGACCTGCTGCTCATGAGCGTCGTTTTTTTCGCTCGTGAAACATTGCCGCGCATGAAGAAAAATAAGTGGGGCCGCTTTATTACCATCACATCGTACGCCGTCAAACAACCTGTCGATGGGCTGCTGCTGTCCAATTCTGTGCGCGCGGCGGTCACCGGATTGGCTCGCACGCTGGCCAATGAATATGCCGCGCATGGCATCACGGTAAACAACGTCTGCCCCGGATACACCCGCACGGATCGCCTGGGAGATCTGGCCGATGTCATATCCGCACGCACTGGCACTAAACCGGAGGATGTTTTCATCGGCTGGGAACGCCAAATTCCGGCGGGAAGGATTGGTACGCCGGAAGAGTTCGCCGCCGTGGTCACTTTTCTCGCTTCGGAGCGCGCCAGTTACGTGAATGGCACATCCATCGCGGTCGATGGCGGCATCGTGAGGAGCCTGCTATAGCTTCGATGCCCGCGTCCGCACGCAAACTGAGCCTTTCCTTGCTTCCGAAGTCTTTCGTTATTTGCAGGCTCGCCGCCGAAGCGCCGATTCCTGCATGGGCCACGCTCGGAGATTTTTTTTCCATTACGCGAACCAGCGAGGAGCTTTCTCTGGTAACGGAAATGGACTTGGTTCCTGCAGATTTTTGCTTGGACACTGGCTGGCGGGCCATGAAAGCGCACGGACCATTTGATTTGTCAGAGGTGGGAGTGCTGGCTTCGCTGGTAACGCCGCTGGCGGAAAGCGAAGTCAGCATATTTACCGTCTCGACGTTTGATACCGACTACCTTTTTACCAGGAGCGGCCAATTGCAAGCCGCTCTGAAGGCTCTTCGCAAGGCGGGGCACACCGTTCACGAACCGGAATAAAGTTCATAGGTATTGCGTCATTGGAAAGGACGCTCACGATGGGAAACTTCACTCGAATGCGAATCGCGATTCCGTGTGGCAGTTTGCGTCCGCTGATGGCTGCCATCGCGGTACTTGGCATGGCCCTGTCATTGCAAGCCGACGAACCCTTCGCGCGCAGCCGGGATTACGACTTGCAGCACTCCAAAATCGTTTTGCACTTTGACATCGATCAGAAAAAAGTGTTCGGTGAAGTTACCCATACTCTGTCCGTACTTCACGACGCCACAACCAAAATTGTCTTCGATTCCGTAGGGCTGACGATTCAAAGCGTCACGGTGAATAAGTCCGCTGCGAAATTCGAAACCACCGCCGACAAATTGATCATCCCCATTGCCACGGCGAAAAATGGCGACAAGTTCGACGTCCTAATCCGCTACGAAGGAAAGCCCAGCAAGGGTCTCTATTTTATTTTGCCGGACAAGGATTATCCCAATCGCCCGCGCCAAATCTGGACTCAGGGCGAAGCCGAAGACACCCGCTATTACCTTCCCACTTATGACTATCCCAACGACCGCCTGACCCCCGAGACCGTTCTCACCGTTCCCGCTTCATGGCTTACCGTCGGCAATGGAAAACTGGTTAGCGTAACCAACGCCGCCAATAATATGAAGACCTGGACGTGGCGCGAATCCCTTCCCAGCTCCACTTACCTCATTACCGTCGTCGCCGGTGAATTCGACGAAGCCAAAGACAATCTCCGCGGTCTGCCGGTAACCTACTACGCGCCGAAAGGACGCGGTGACCGCCTGCCCATCAATTATGGAAGAACGCCGGCGATGATCGACCTTTTCGACAAAACATTCGGCGTCAATTATCCCTGGGAAAAATACGCGCAAGTGATGGTCGACGACTTCATCGCCGGCGGAATGGAAAACTCCAGCGCCACCACGAATACCAGTTCTTCGCTGGTCCATCCCAAACTGGCCGCGGAATACGCCACCGGCGAGGACGATCTCATCTCTCACGAACTGGCCCATCAATGGTTTGGCGACCTGGTTACCTGCAAGGATTGGGGAAATATCTGGCTCAACGAAGGATTCGCGACTTTCGGCGAAACGGTGTGGATCGAAGCGCACTTTCCCAGGGACCAGATCGAATACCAGCGATGGAGCGATGCGCGCCAGTGGTTCGCGCAATCCAACCTCTACAAGAAACCCATTGTGCGCCACGATTTTGACGATTCCGGCGAGTTTGACGGCAATGCCTACGGGAAAGGCGGCTGGGTCCTGTACATGTTGCGCCACCAACTGGGAGAGGATTCTTTCAATCGCACGCTGAAGCACTATCTGGAAGTTAATCGCGGAAAAAACGTGGTCACCGCTGATTTCGTGAAGGCCGTCGAAGAGACCACCAATTCCAATGTGGACCAGTTTTTCACTCAGTGGATTTATGGCGCAGGCGCGCCGAAGTTTGATCTCGCTTACGCCTACGACAACGCCAAACATCAGGTCGCTTTGACCGTGAAACAAACGCAGAAAGTCGAAGGTCGCGTGGGTATTTTCAAGGTGCCGGTCGACGTGGAAATTACCACCGCGTCCGGAGCGCATCTGTATCCGCTGGTGGTCTCTAAGCAGGCGGAAACATTTTCGCTCCCGGCTAATTCGGAGCCGCTCATGGTGCTGTTTGATAAAGGCGGCCACCTCCTGAAGAGCGCCGAATTTCATAAGGAAAAAAAGGAATGGCTGTATCAGCTTAAGAATGCTGCGGATGTTTCGGACCGCGCGGATGCCGCTTCGGCGCTAAAGAGCTTTAAAGCCGAAGCAGGCAAAGAAGATGCGGCGCACTCCGGAGCGACAAA
>Ga0137401_10001611_pt1 | contig 9970 bp, 5 predicted proteins | sample CZOMad1_1_16fung_FD_108286 | JGI IMG/M metagenome (GOLD analysis project Ga0137401, IMG submission 108286) | Vadose zone soil fungal communities from Angelo Coast Range Reserve, California, USA - CZOMad1_1_16fungal (Illumina Assembly) | ecosystem: Environmental > Terrestrial > Soil > Vadose zone...
CGGGCTCACGATCGATATCTGCGGGAACATCGTCACCGCCAGGATGAAGCCCATTATCGCGGCCTTGCCGCGAAACTCTATCCTGGCGAGGGCGTACGCTGCCAGCGTCCCAACTATGAGACAGAAGATTGTCGTCATTCCCGCCACCACCAGCGAATTTCGTATCGGCGTAATGAAGTCTCGCTCGGTGAACAACGCGCGATAGTGATCGAAGATCAGGTGCTGCGGCCAGAGCGATGGATCGCGAAAGAGTGCGGCATCCGATGTGAGCGAGGCGACAATCGCCCAGTAGAACGGGAAAAGCGTGAACAGCATCAGCGCCACAAGCGCAGCGCCGAACAGCCAGGTTTGCCAGCTCACGCCTACGGTCCGGGGTTCTTTCCTCTGCGGCGCGCCAGATCGGCTCGCAGTCGGAGCGCTCATTCGTCTCCCCCAAGCTTGACGCCAAGGCCGCGAACGTAGAACATCGCGAGCCCGAAGGTAATCGCGAAGATCACGACCGAGAGCGCGGAGCCGTAGCCGAAGCGAAGATTCTGGAGGAGCGCGTTGAACGTGTAGAGCGCCACCGGCTCGGTCGATGTTCCGGGTCCTCCGCCTGTGAGCACGTAGATCAGATCGAAGACGCGGAATCCGTCGAGCGTTCGGAAGATGAGAGTCACCAGAATTGCCGGCTTGAGCAGCGGCAGCGTGATGTGTCGGAGCTGCCACCACGCGTTGGCGCCATCGACGGCGGCCGCCTCGTATAGACGCAGATCGATATTCTGGAGTCCGGCCAGGAGTAGAAGGGCGACAAAAGGCGTCGTCTTCCAGACATCGGAAAGAATCACAGGAACCCACGCCGTCGACGCCTCGATGAACCACACCATCGGCTCCCTCAGAATTCCGGCGCGAACGAGAAGGGCGTTCGCGATTCCGCCCTGCGATTCGAAGATGAAGCGCCAAAGGAGCGCAGCGACAACAGTGGGAATCGCCCACGGCACAAGCACGGCGGCGCGCACGAATCCGCGTCCGCGAAAGACGCGGTTCATGACGAGTGCGAGGTACAGCCCGATCACGAGCTCGAGCGAGATCGAGACTACTGTGAAAAACGCGGTGTGGCCGAGAGCCGCCCAGAAGCGAGGATCCTTGGCGATCTCGATGTAGTTCGCGAGTCCGATGAAAGGCTTCCCGAGCCACGGCATCCGGAGCTCGTGCAGATGGAGCGATTCCCAGAAGGTCCAGCCGAGCGGAAAGATCGCGATGAGCGCGATGACCGAGAGCGCCGGCGCGACAAGAGTCCAGCCGAGCCGGGCCTCGTGTCCGAGGCGTGAGATTTTTTTCACGGCACCGACTCCTGCGCTCCGCCCGACATGAGCTTGCGCATACCCGTCCGCTCGATCAACGCATTGATACGCGCGGCGGCGGAATTGAGCGCTTCCTGCGGCTCAACCTGTCGCACCAGGGCGCGATGCAGCTCGATCTGGAGAATCTCGGAAAGCTCCGTGTAGATCGGAGTTACCGGCCGAGGCGTCGCGCTTTCGATTGCTCGCCGCGCGTTCTCCAACGGAATTCCAATTGTCCCGCGCATACGTGGATCGCTGTACAGAGATGGCCGCGTCGGATACTGGCCCACCGCCTGAGCGCGCTCGAGCATCTGCTCTGGCGCAGTGAGGTAGGCGATCAGCTTGTAAGCTGCAGCCGGATGATCGGTGTAGGCGTTGATCGCGAGCTGGCCTCCGCCAAGGGCGGCGGTGGAGTGACCGTTGCGCGCGGTCGCCGACGCAGGCATGGGTGACACTGTAAACTTGCCCGCGACCTTCGACTGGGCGGTGTCGCCCATTGCCGCGACGGGGTACGGCCAGTTCCGCATGAAGGCGGCATTGCCGTTCTGAAACGCGAAGCGCGCCTCCTCTTCGTGCCAGGTCAGGACGTCGAGCGGGGCCACGTGGGTTTTATAAAGCTCGTCGCGCATGAACTCGAGGGCGCGAACGGCCTCGGGGCGATTGACCACAACATTGCCCTTGTCGTCGATGATGCGTCCGCCGAACGCTCCCAGATATTCGACAAATCCTGTGATGAGTCCCTCGTAGCGCGCACCTTGCGAGACGATGCCGTAGCGCGGGCCGCCACGTCTCGCCATAGCTGCCTGCGCCTCTGACACCATCTCTTCCAGCGTCTTCGGCTCATTTGGAACGAGATCCGTGCGCCGATAGAGAAGTCCGACATCGGCGAACCACGGGAGCGCGTACAACTTCCCGGCCCAGGTATTTGCAATGATAGTCGCGGGGAAAAACTCGGAGCGCGCCGGAGAGTAGGGATCGAGCGGCAACACCCAGCCCGCCGCAGCGAATTCCGGCGTCCAGACAACGTCCAGTTGAAGGATCGAAGGATTCCCAACGCGCGCGTTGAGCCACTGCACATACAGCTGGTGCCGCTGGTTTGCGTCGTCCGGCGTGCGCTGCAGCTCGACTCGAATCCCCGGATTCAGCTGCATGAATCGCTTCAGCTGCTTTTGTACGAGTGTGCCTTCGGCGCCGAGCGCGGAGCCGGAGAAAGTGAGAACCGTCTCGCCCTTTTTCGAGGCTGGCGCGCACGCCGCGAGGAGTGCAGCGCCGAGGATGGTTACGATTCTACCAACCCTCACGAGACATCCGTGAGTGAAGGAAGGATGGCCTCGACGACGCGTCGGCAAGCGACGCTCGTCAATAAACCCCGAGCCGTTTGAGAACGAACTGAACCGCGAGGTCGGTAACGTTCCAAAGCTGTACGTCGGTGCTCGCTCCATACCTGATGGGCCTGAGCGTTCCGTTGGCGATCTCGTAGCTCCAAAGCTCGTTGTGTTTCAGACCGGATGCGTCCACAGCGACGTAGGTTCGCATGAGGGCCGCGCGCATTTCGTCGACATAGATGCCGGCATCCCCTTCCCCTCTCGATTTTCCCGCATCGTCAGTGCCGCCGATGATCTGGTTCGCCAATCCGAGCAGGACGAGGTTTACTTCCCTGCCCCACACCACACGCGGCGAATGGTACTGGTCGTTCCGAAACGCTTCCCACACCGATGGTGATGCGTACGCGTCGTTCGCCACGAGAGGGCCGAGTCGGTCGACGAATAGTCCAACCGGGTAGGACCTCATGATCGCCTGCACATCTCGGCGCACCGAACTTATTGCTTCGGGACTGATGTCTCTGCTGTCCCGGAGGAAAAGCCCTGTCGCGGGATCTGTGTTCACGACGGGGATCGGGTGGCCGGCTGAATCCAGCGAGATCGCGATAAACTCGAGCGGAGATTTGTCCGCGGCCGTCTCGGTCAGTACACCCTGCCAGTACGCCCGCTCAGCTGCCGGAAGCCACTGAAGCTTTGCCGCGACTTTCGTCTGAATCTCCGCGGCGGGAAGCGAGACCACGAAGTGGCGTACCGCGCCCTTCCAGTTCTCGATCGCGCGCTGAAGGAGCGCCGGATCGCGCGAGAACTCAGCCAGTGCCGCGCCAGCTGCTCCATCTGGCGTGGCGGCGCTGAGCTGATTCTGCGTGAACCCCACCGCGCGAAGCGAGGCCAGAATTTCGGAGATCGATTGCAGCGCGCGTGGAACCCAGATGGCGTTGATGTCCATCTCGAAACGGCCATTGGCATAACCCGCGTTGCTGTCGCGCCAGCTGATCGACCGCCAGTGCGTCGAGTCGAGCCGCGGCGATCCGATGAGATTCTGAACGACGGGCTCCCTCGCGTAGGGGGCGGCTAGTGTCGAGACGAGTGCCAGCTCTTTCAGAAGAAGCCCGACGCGGGAGCCTCTGCCGTCCGACGAATCCATCAGGAATGCTTTCTTGCGCCCCGGGGAGACGGCCGGATTTCCGAGATAGCGCGCGACGACCACCGCGAGCTGGAATTCGTCGTCCCGCATGTGATAGTTCTCGCGCACTTTCTGCATGTTGGCGAGTAACGCCCGCGCGTGGGCGACCGCCGTATCAGCGGCTGCTCGGTTTCCTCGCCCGACCATGCGAAAGTATTCCCGCATATGCGCGTTGTACTCGCCGGCATTTTCGCGGATTGCCTGGCCCCCCAACGCCTCTTCGTGACTAACGTCGCCTTCGGGACCGAGCTTTCTCAGGGCGCTCGCGATCACGAATTCGGGCATCGCGTCGGTCCACACCGGCTGCATCATGAGCGACGTCATCATCATGTCGCGTCCGAAGTACGTCGCGTAGTTGGGCAGCCCGGCCATCAGCTTTTCTTTGGAGCTGAGTAGCTCCGTGCCTCGCGCGTCGCGCTCGAGCTGGCGATAGCGGGAAACTGTGGCCGCAGCCGACGCATCTCTTGCCGCGTTCCCACGCGCGCGATCGGCCGCAACCCGCGCGTCGTTCAGAAAGCGCAGGAAGGCGGCATTGAAGATTTGATCGCGCGCGAGCGGAGTGAGCGCTGGTGCATCGGTCGTCACGCGGACCGTGAATCGAATCGGACGATTCGCGTTTGCGCGGAAAGTGACGATCGGTAGCGTTACGAGAATCGATGCATCGCGCGGGTCGGGACTCAGATCGAGCTGAAGGTTTGTCTTCGCATCGAGCGTCGTCTGAAACGCGCTGACGCCGCGACGGTCGCGCACGCCGGTCGTGATAAGATCGGGCTCGAGCCTCCCCCGCAACTCCGAGGACAATCGAGCATTCAGGAGAGCCCGTTGCCGTGGCGCCTCGACGGCGTCGAGACGATTGAGATTTGCGATCAACTCTTCCTGCTCCGGCAGCCTGAACGTCGGCCAGTCATAGGGCGCGAGCTCCCGCGCCGAGTAGCCCAGATCGCGCTCGACGCGCATGGAGCCGAGCAGGATCCATCCGATGACGACCTGCGGGGCATTTGCGACAAGCTGATACTCGATCGTCCGGCGGTTGCCAACCTGCGATACAATTGCGTCGGAGGACCCCCACTCCAGCCTGATCGGCTTGCCAGCCCCGTCGCGCACTGTGAAACCCACACTCTCGTTCACTGCATCGGGCAGAAGGTTGACGACGCGCCCCCTCCGCGCGTCGAGGTAGATTTGAACGACATTTCCCTTGGTATCGCGGAAGAACCGGGTCTGGTAGCCCTGATACGCCGCAAAGTCGTCGAGTCCCTGCTCGGGAAAGGCAAGGACGGGCTGGACGGTGCGAGTCTGCGCGTCGACGCTCGGCGCGCTCAACGTGAGCGCTCCGCAAAGCACGGCAGTCCAGTCAGTCAATTTGTGCAACGTCCTCATCTATGCTTCTCCGCTCGACGTGCGTAGAGGTAATGTGGCACGCTTGGAGGCTCGCGTCATTAGGCGTAGGGGCTGGGTAGGTTCAGATTTGGCTGGCCACCACAAAACCGAGGCAGGGAGCTGTTGGCTTTGCGGCTGCCTGGCTCGGAGCTTTTCAGGTGGCATTCTGGGAATTCTCATCAACAATTCTCGACAGAATTGCAGTGTGTCGGGGCGCAGCAGAGATTCTTTTGGTTGAGTATTTCGCCAGTATGAAAGCTCCAGGCGATTAAGCTTAATTCGCCATTAGCTCCCTGCCTCGGTTTTGTGGATGCAAGTTGTCCAACATATTCCTCTACTCTAAGACGTGACATCCCTGACCCTGGCTCTCATCGGCAACGGAAGCATCGGCGCCCTGATCGATGCGCAGGGCTCAGTCGCATGGTGCTGCTTCCCCCGATTCGATGGTGATCCGGTTTTCTGTTCCCTCCTCGGCGGCGACTCGTCGGGCGCCAGGCCTGGAGTCTTCACCATCGAGCTCGAGGGAGTGGCCAGGATCGAGCAGCACTACATCGACGATACTCCGATACTCTTCACCAGGCTGATAGACGCGAAGCGCGGCGGCGTCGAGATCACCGACTTCTGTCCACGCTTCGAGTCCGGTGACAAGCTGTACTGCCCGCGGCTTCTAGTCCGTCAGGTGAGACCAATTGGAGGCAAGCCGCGCATCGTCGTCCGCCTCGACCCCGCCGCAGATTACGGGTGTTCGAAACGCCCTCACGCACTCGGCGCGGGTTACGTGAGCTATGCCGGCGATCAGGCGCTTCGACTCACTACCAATGCGCCGACCGAGCCAATCGTTGCCGGTGAAGCGTTCCACGTCGATAGAACCTTCACCATGATCTTTGGCCTGGACGATCCCACCGTGAATTCGCTCGAGCTGGCGAGCGGTCACATTGGCTTCGACGAAGTGACGAGCTCTGGCGCCACGATGCTCGAACGAACCAGCGATTACTGGCGCGGCTGGACCCGCCAGCTGCGCGCTCCAAGCGAATGGCGCGACGCGGTGATTCGCGCTGCGATCACCCTCGAGCTCAACGTCTACGAGCCTACGGGCGCCATCATCGCCTCGATGTCGACGTCGATTCCGGAAGCTCCCGACAGTGGGCGCACGTGGGATTACCGCTACTGCTGGCCCCGCGATGCTTTCTTCACCGCGGACGCGCTCTACCGACTCGGCGATTCGCGCACGGTGGAACGCTACCTCGCATTCTTGCTCAAGGTCGCCGCAGCGAGCGACGACGCGCATCTCGTCCCGATTTACGCCGTGGACGGCAAATCGATTCCGGATGAGCGGGTCGCCCAATGTCTGCCCGGCTATCGTGGAATGGGGCCGGTTCACGTCGGCAACAAAGCGAGCGAGCAGGCGCAGCACGATCTCTACGGGGAGGCCGTGCTCACGGCTGAATCGCTGTTCAAAACCGGAACCAACAAAGCACTCTTGACGAAGCTCGAGGCATTTGGCGAGCATGCCGCACGACTCTACGAAGTTCCCGACGCCGGATTATGGGAGCTGCGCGGCGCGGAGCGGGTCCACACCTTCTCGAGCGTCATGTGCTGGTCCGCCTGTGACAGACTCGCAAAGTACGCCGCGGCATTGAAGCTCGCCGATCGCGCCGAGTATTGGCGATCGCGCGCGACGCGCATCCATGAAGTGATCTCGCGGCGCTCATGGAACGTGAAGTTGAACGCATTCACCGCGACGATGGATGGTGACACCCTCGACGCCAGCCTCCTGCTCATGCCACGTCTCGGGTTTATGGAGGCGAGCGATCCACGCTTTCTTGGGACCGTCGCCGCGATCGAGAGCCAGCTCAAGCACGGCGATTTCGTCTACCGCTACGTCGAGCGCGACGACTTCGGGGTTCCGGAGAACGCGTTTCTCGTCTGTACCTTCTGGTACATCGAGGCGCTGGCCGCGATCGGAGGCGCGCGTCGCGAAGAAGCGCGGCGACTGTTCGAGAAAGTTCTTTCAGCGCGGAATCAGCACGGGCTGCTGGCCGAGGATCTCGATCCCCGCACTCTCGAGCAGTGGGGAAATTTTCCGCAGACGTACTGCATGGCTGGTATCATCGACTGCGCACTGGCGCTGTCGAAGACGCTGTCGCCCTAACCAAAAACAAAGAAGACTACCTGCCCGGAGCTATCAGCTTTTACGGCTGATAGCTCCGGGCGGGTAGTCTTCCTTCGTTTTTCTTGCCTGTAGTCGTTACCGGAACACTATCCAGAGCGCACCAATTATCAGAGCGAGCAGCACTGACAATCCAATTTCCAGCTGCCGCTCCTTCGGTGCCACCTTCACAGCGTCCGAAGGCGCTACGGTTTGGAGCGTGAGATCGGCAACGCGTTCTACGGCTGGAGGTGGAGTCATTATGCTCACCACGATCAGGATCAGGCTGCACAGCAGGAACAGCAGTGCGGCGAAGTGCAGGAAGTTGATGCTGGCGAGCCAGTACCAGAACGATCCAGGCGTCAGCTTCGACTTACCAAGCTCGAGCAACAGGCGGGAGAATCCGAACACAAATCCCGACCAAAGTGCTGCGAGGGCGCCCTTCCCGTTAAGCCGAGGACTCAGAACTCCGAGGAGGAAGACGGCCGCGATCGGCGGCGCGATGTACGCCTGAATGCTCTGCAAATAGATGTAGAGCTGCGGCGAGACGTATTTCATCATTGGAATCCAGGCGAGCCCTACGAATACCAGTATCACCGTAGTCACGCGCCCCACGAATACCAGACGCGCCTCGCTGGCATCGGGTCTCCACTTCCGATAAACGTCCCACGTCAACAGGGTCGAGACCGAGTTGAATGCAGAAGCGAGTGAGCTCATTAGTGCCGCCAGCATCCCGGCAAGGACGAGTCCCTTGAATCCGATCGGGAGAAGACGCGTGACCAGTATCGGATAGGCAGAATCGGTCTGGCCGCCTCTAACGTCCGCGTACAACGCGTAGGCGATGATACCGGGAAGAACGAAGATGAACACCGGAAGGATTTTCAGATAGCCGGCGAAGATCGTTCCGCGGCGTGCGTCCGTGATGTTCTTGGCAGCGAGCACGCGTTGCACGATGTGCTGATCGGTACACCAATACCATATCCCGAGAATCGGCGCTCCAAAAACGACTCCCGTCCACGGGAAATCCTTGTGACTGGAAGGTTTCCACATCGAGAAAAAGTCAGGCGGCACCTTTGCCTCGAGACCCGACCATCCACCGACTGCGTGGAGGCCGATGAACATCAGCGTCACGGAGCCGACGATCAGAACCACCGCCTGCATCACCTCCGTGTAAATCACCGCGCGCAGTCCACCGAAAATCGTGTACAGGCCGGTGATGACGATGAGGATCGCCGCGCTGGTCCAGAAGTCGAAACCCGTCACCGCGCGCATCACCACGCCGCCCGCGAACAGCGTCACGCTGATCTTGGTCAGCACGTACCCGACGATGGACACCCACGTGAAGTACGAGCGCGCCTGCGGGTTGTACCGGCGCTCGAGAAACTCCGGCATGGTGTAGACGCCGCTCCGCAGATAAAACGGCACGAACAGCCAGCCGAGCAGAAGGAGGATGAAGCTGGCGAGCCACTCGAAGTGGCCGACCGCCAGACCACTCGCCGCTCCTGTTCCCGCGAGCCCCACGAGGTGCTCGCTTCCGATGTTCGAAGCGAAGAGGCTGGCTCCAACCGCCAGCCAGCCTACATCTCGACTCGCGAGGAAGTAGTCCGAGCTGACGTTTTTCTCTTTACGCGCCGCCCAGTAGGCGATCCCCGACAGGACGAGGAAGTACGCGGCAATGACGAGAATGTCGATGGTGCTGAGGTTGCTCATGGCGTTTCTTCGGTGAGAGAGAAGTGTACGGCCGAGCCTTTTTTGCGCTATGCTCCGCGACCTCTTAGAGCGGAGTTCGCGAAGAATCTGTGGCATTTGCAGGCTGCGCGCTACGACCCAGCGCAAATGCCCGGTACAAAGCCGCTTCGCTTGACAGGGCATGGGACGAATCCCACATTCGCCACGACCCCTCGGGAGGGCATGCATGACCATCGAAATCACTCGGCGAGAAGCCGTCAAACGCGCGGCCGGAGTGCTGGGTGGAACGCTCTCCGTTCCAGCGATTCTTGGACTGCCGGCCCTGGATCTGGACGCCCTCGGGGCCGCTCCCCCGAAGCTCGCCAACCACGAGCATGGGCGCGCAGTCGAGAGTAACGGGTCAGATTCGGCGGCGGCGTTCAAGCTCTCGGTGACGCGCTGGCCCTTTCACCAGTTCACTCTCGAACAGCTATCGCAGATGGCGCGCGAGCTGGGAATCGATTCGGTAGAGCTTCTCGAGCCGGACGAGTGGGCCGTCCCGCGGCGCTATGGGCTGACCTGCGCGATGGGATACGCGACGGTCCCGAATCCGGAAACCCGACTGACGCAGGGATTCAATCGCGTCGAAAACCACGCCTGGCTCATTCCCGCCTACGAGCGCGCGATTCCGCTCGCGGCCGCCGCGAAAGTTCCGAACGTGATCTGCTTTTCCGGAAATCGGAACGGACAGAACGACGACGAGGGTCGGGCCATATGCGCGCGCGGACTCGCTCCATTGATTCCGATTGCCGAGAAGCACGGAGTGACGCTGTGCATGGAGCTGCTCAACTCGAAGATCGATCATCCGGATTATCAGTGCGACCACACCGCGTGGGGCGTCGCGCTCGCGAAGCAGGTCAATTCAGAGCGGTTCAAGCTGCTCTACGAC
>Ga0137401_10001613_pt1 | contig 9961 bp, 9 predicted proteins | sample CZOMad1_1_16fung_FD_108286 | JGI IMG/M metagenome (GOLD analysis project Ga0137401, IMG submission 108286) | Vadose zone soil fungal communities from Angelo Coast Range Reserve, California, USA - CZOMad1_1_16fungal (Illumina Assembly) | ecosystem: Environmental > Terrestrial > Soil > Vadose zone...
ACGCCGCGTCACCTCACCGGATTTGAACGTCAACGTCGCGCATCGCATTCAAACAGGATGGGAAAACACTTTCAGCAGTTTCTGGAAGTTTTGGCTGGTGATGACGGTTTTGGTAGCAGTCGCACTCTGGGCCATCGGCCTGGTGCTCTCATGGATTTGGCCGGCCGCGAGCTTAAAGGTTGAAGTTGAAGAACCCGCTTAGTATTCCTCGTTAACGTTTTAAGACGGCCGCCTGAGGACTAAACGTCACGAGGTGCCAGCGCGACCAGGTGTGAACAGGCTCATTGAATAAACGAATGAAGGCGCTTTCCAGGTACAACTTCTCAGGCGTCTGCCAGTCAAGTCGGACGATCGGATTAAACGACGCATGGAACGCGTTAGTTGGTGAATCTGTCTGCGCCTGGTCCGGCTTCGCTGATTCGATTTTCTTGCCGGGAAGTCTTTCTTCATATGCAGCCGAGGCAGTCAAAAGTGTTTCCGTCAACTTAATCCGCGCCTGACTCGGGGACTTGTTCGCTGCATCATAAACGCCGATGTCGGATTCGAACGCAGTTGCCACTTTCGATGAGTCGGGCGACCAGACGATTGGCACTTCAGCGAGCTGGTCGTCAAGCAGTCGTTCCGCTCCGTCCGTCACGATCAAGCGCGGACGGCCCGCCGGAGTCTTGAATTGCTTTTCGCGTGCGTCCCATTCGTTCTCTTTGCAAGCCAGCGCCGCCAACGCGTGACTGTCAGGCGCCCAGGCCAGGCCGAAATAGATCAGACCATCGCGCGTAGTCAGCGGGCGCAACTCAAACCCGTCGCGATTGCAAACATAGACCTGTTCCGTGTTGAAGACAGCCAGCGGCGCGAAGGTTGGTCCAATCGTCGCGGTAGGCACCGGCGATGCAGAAGGCAGCAACGGCTCAGGTTGCAGATCCAAAGGAGTCGGGCTGGGTTGCGCCGCGGCGCTCTTGCGGCCGACGAACGCGATCATGCTGCTGTCTGCCGACCAGGTCACCGAATCCGGGAATACAACGGCAAGTGTCGGAGGCGTCACGTTGCGTAAGAAAGTTCCATCAGCGGAATAAAGATCGATGCGAAACGTCGTCGTTGGTTCATCAGCCGTGCCGTAGAGCGCGAGCGCGCGCTGACCGTCAGGCGACATGACCGTTCGTTGCAAGGCATCCTGCTGACGTCGGCTATCAAAATCCTGTTGGATCGCCGCGGCTGATTTCACTTCATCCGAGGGTAGATTTGCAGGCGGCTCAACATCCGCCTGAAAGTTGAACGCCAGTTTATTCGCGGGGACGTCGCGCAGTTGCCGTGGACGCAAAGTCGGACTTTCGCGGTCGGTGTGGCACGCGGGGATGAGCAAAGCCAGCACGACTATAAGCAGCCCCGTCACTGCTGTATGAGAATCACGAAGCATTCGGTTGCGATCTTAGAAACGGCTGGTTGAAGGTGTCAATGTGGTTGGGGATGAGCGCATGATGTTCGCGCCGATTGTGCCGCCGGCGAGCTCTCCGGCCAGAGATACATCAAGCGTAAGCAAAGCTCGAATGGTGTTGCGCGGCGACAGGTGATCTTCGTCGGAAGCGTCGTCATCAACGCAGTTGTGTTCGAACGCGCGCGCGAGCCGCCGAGGCAGCGGCTCCCAACTAGCTGTTTGAGTAATGAATTGGCGCGCCGCCACCGCACCCACGAGATCGCATGACAACTCTTCGGCGCGCTGCCCCTGGATGCGCAAGCCTGTGCGCGTCGCGGCCCGGCGGCCAATCGCGCGAAACAGCGGACGCAGCGAATCGGATTGGCCACTCGCGATATGCGTTAATTCGTGGGCCAGGACGCTAATCATTGCTTCATCGGAACGCAAACCCGCTAAGAAAATAGTCCCGAACTCGATGGTGCGCGGTTCGCGCAAAGCGACTGATGCGTTGTCGCGCGCATCCACGTCGGCCTTTACCCGTTTCACGGATTCGACCCGCGCCGTTGCCGAATTAATTCGCGCGCGCGATATGCCGGCCCTGTACAAATCATATTTTTTCGCCAGTTGAATGATTGCATTGATGACCAATTTGCGTGTCGTGGGCAACAATCGTTCAGCGCGCCGCGCACCCGCGACTGCATCGGGATTGTTGACTGGCAGAGATGGTCGCGACTGCATCTCATCAATCGGCACGCTGCCTTGCGGGTCGCGGATTCGTTCAGCGCAAGTCGCTCCGATTGCGCGTTCCACCAGACGCTTGTCCGCTGGAGTGAATGCGTCGCGGGTTAACGCAGAGTGGGCGCCGTTTCGTGGGGAACGTCGAGTTTGCGCAAACGAACCGGTTGCAAGGACGACTTGAGAAATCAAAAGGATCGAGAAAGCAGATTTGCGACCGAGGTGCTGCCATGAAAACTTTGACTGAGCGATCGTTCGTTTCACGGCTCTGCCGCCGCACAATGCAGTAAGGCCCTGCCTTACCGTCGCACTTGAGAATAATGTCTGGCCGATCGTCTTCACTTGTTTCGCCACTCTGGCTTTCGCTTTTCCATGAACGCTCGCACACCCTCAGTCGCGTCCGGGGTTTGCATCAAGTCATGCAGGTATAGATTCTCTACCTCAGTCAGCGCAGATTCAAAGTTGCCTCGCGTGCCTACCTCAAGCGCAGTCCGCGTAAACTGCAGCGCCGACGATGAAAGTTCGCGCAGCTTTGCAAGTACGGCGTCCGTCTGTTGATTCAATTCGCTGCTCGGCGCCACCTGGTTTACCAAACCTATTCTCAGCGCTTCGTTAGCGTCGATAATTTCTCCCAACAATATCATTTCGCGGGCTTTCTTATCACCGATTATGCGTGGCAGAAGAATCGCGGCCACGGGGGGAAACACGCCCAGCTTAATCTCAGGCTGACCAAAACGCGCGCGCTCGCCGGCGATGACAATGTCGCACGCGGCCACCAGTTCGCATCCTCCACCCAGGGCCGCACCATCGACTACGCCCACCACCGGTTTTGAAATCTGCGCCAGCGTGCGGAAGATTGAGTGAAACGAATCCAGCATTTGAAAGACAGTTTCTGCTACATGCTCTTCAACGGCGACGCCGGCGCTGAACGCTCGCGTTCCTTCCGCGGCGTCAAAGACAATTGCCGCGAGATCACGATGCTGCGCGGATTGACTTAAGGCGTCACCGATCTCTCGCATCATCGCGATGTTAAGGATGTTGAGCGGCGGCCGCGCGAAGGTAATGCGCGCGACGCGATCTTCGATTCGGAATTTAATGTTTTGGAATTCTTTCACTTAGTCAGTACTTGGGCGATCGATCTTTGAGCCTCTGTGACTCTCAGGTGAATTCTTCCCGCCCGATCACTCACCATCAAGGCACGGAGCGCCGCTTTAGTCCGCGTGTCAGAACCCCGAGCGGTAGCGACGGGATCAAAACTCAAGTGAAATATCTGATCCGGTCGCTACCGCTCCCGGTTCTGACACAGCATCACTCCTCAGCCGGTTCGGTAACGACTGGCGTCTTTAAGTACTTCGCGAAAAATGTGACGTAGCGTCGCACACGATCCATCTGATGACGCGGCTCAGTAAAGCCGTGGTTCTCACGCGGATAGACAACGAACTCAACCGGGACTTTCCGTTCGACCAGCGCCTGATAAAACTCCTGCGCCTGCGCAATCGGCACGCGCGTATCGACCTGTCCGTGGACAATCATGGTCGGCGTCTTCACGTTATTGACGTACTTCATCGGCGAACGATCCCAGTAGAGTTCCTGCGCGTCCCAGGGGGCTTTGTCAGTGTAGAACCAATTCAGATAACGATGGATGTCGGTCTGTGAATACATCGAGTAGATGTTCGTCAATCCCGCGCCCGGCGAAACAGCTTTGAAGCGATCCGTCTGTGTCAGGATCCAAAACGTCATGTAACCGCCATAAGACCAGCCAAACGCGCCGAGTCGATCCGGATCGGCAATTCCGTTTGCGATCATTGCATCGACGCCCGTCATGCAGTCTTCATAGTCACCTTTGCCCCAGGTGTTTTTGTTTGCTTGCGCGAAGGCGAGGCCCTTTCCCGTCGAGCCGCGGAAATTAGGTTGCAGCACCGCGAATCCATTTGCGGCGAGCACCTGCACAGTGGTGGTGAAGTTGTTGACTGACGCTCCTGTTGGACCACCGTGTGGATTCAAAAGCAGTGGTACTTTCTTTCCAGCTTCATAGCCGACGGGTTTAGTGAGCACGCCTTCGACTTCCGTGCCGTCTTTACTTTTCCACTTCACGACCTCAGATTGCGCGAGTGAATAGTCACTCAACCACGCGTTCTGATGCGTGATGATCTGCGGATGATCACCGTCCTTCGAAATGTAGATCTCGGTCGGCTGTTGTCCTGATGAAACAGTGCCCACAAGCGTATGGCCGTCGCGGCTGATCTCGCTTATGCCAATTGAGCCGCCGAGCTGCCAGACCTCTTTCGCCATACTGTCCGGCACAGCGGCAGTTTTGAACACTTCGATCGCTTCCCGCACATTCGTGCTGAAATAAATCGTGTGCCCATCGGGTGCCCACACCGGCGTGCCGATGCTCAGATCGAATTTCGCATCAACATGTATTGGCGCGCCGCCGTCTGGCGAAATCAAATAGAGGTTGGCAGTCGACGGGCCCGGATCGCGATCGGTCGTCGCGGTAATAGCAATCCATTTTCCGTCCGGAGACCAGCGTGCGTTATCACTTCCGCCTGACTCGCCGCCAAGCTTCTTTTTCTCGCGACTGGCGATCGTGATCATCCAGACGTCGCTGAGCGCGCCGTCGTCCGCCCTCGGTGTCGGCCGAGTCGTGTAGGTAATGCGTGTGCCGTCAGGTGACCACTGCGGATCGCTGACTGTGAACTCACCTTCCGTCAGTCGCTTCTCTTCTTTCTTTTCGACTTCAAAAATCCAGAGATGAGTCATCTTGATATCGTGGTCGATCACCATCGTGTCGTCCTTGACCTTCTTGCGATCCTCTTCGTCTTTCGAAGGCTGATCGACAGCGGTCAATACCAGACGCTTTCCGTCTGGCGAAAAATGAAAGCCGCTGACGCCACCCTTGTGTGAAGTTACCGACCACGCTTCGCCACCGTCAGCCATCATCATCCAGACCTGCCGCTCGCCGTCTTTTTCGCGATCGCTGAGAAACGCGAGCAACGATCCGTCAGGCGACCATTCAGGTGCGCTCGAACTCTTATCGCCGCGGGTGTATTGCCGGGCTTTACTGCCACTGGTTGGCGCCACCCAAACTTGTGAGACGTTTTTCCATTCTTTGTCTTTCTCCATTTTCGTTTCACTGACGGTGTAAGCGACCCGTGAGCCGTCAGGAGAAATTCGCGGCGCGCTGACAGTCGCGATCTTCATCAGGTCCATCGCGGTAAGTAGTTTCTTGCCGTCTTTGGCGCGGGGCGCGGGTGGATCGGTTTTTCTTGATGCTGATTGGCCTTGTGAAATCGAAACGGCAAACAGGAAGTACAACACGATTGATAAGAAGCTGAAGAGGGTTTTGGATCTCATTGAGTGACTCCTGGCGTTCAGACATCCCGTAGGGATGAAAAGTTTATAGAAGCGTTTACGAGAAAATATACCTGAGCTCCGAAGGAGCGAAATGTACGCGCCGGGATTCGGCTCCTACACACCGGACGCATTATCATTAAGTTCGGAGCTATAAACATCAGGCTCCTACGGAGCCACGAGATCTATTCTCTCCAGTGAACAGTCGCGAACGATTGTGGATCGAAAAGCTTCGGATCAAGCGTTACGTTGGCGCGCAGCTCGGAATACTCTTCCGTCGTCACAACTTTTCCATCGACGCTGAAGATGACTTCCGGCGACATCCAGCCGCCGCCGAGCTTCTGATACTTGTTGAATTGCGTCTCTTGCGTCTGCGCACCATCCTTGCCGGCCGGGCGAATCATCCGCACAAAATACAAATTCCTTTGGTCGATCCAAAATTGCAGTGAGTGCAAATCCCCTGCCTTCGCGCCGACGACATAAACCGGCTGGCCCTGCCAGGTGTCTTCGCGAAAGATTGAAAGATCGAATTTAAGTCCTTTGAGCTTTTCGATGACGTCGGTTTGCGGCAGACGATAAATATCGAAACCCAGCACCATCAACGGATGAACGTAGGGCCGGTTTGAATCGACTTTGCCATTCTTGAATACGTAAATCTGAGAGTTGGTAAAGAGAATGCCGTTGCCGTCCTTGGTCGGCGTGAAATCGATTCTGAGCGAGCCGGGCAGAGACATCGCTTCGTACCACGTCTCGACTTTCTGGTTGCCATCTTTGTCGATGTTGGTGGTCTTCTGGACAAAGGTCGCGGTCTTGTACCAGGACCTGGCGTACTTCTTCTGCATCGCCTGGACGAGTTGATCGGTGGTTGTGGTTTTCGCGGCGAAGGTTGCGGGAGCGATTACTAGAATCAAGCAAACTACGGAAATGAAATAGCGCATGGAGAAACCTCAAGTAATGTTCTGCGGGTTAACTACAGTGATTTCACTAAAGCGTTTGAAGTCGTCTGTGTTGAAGGTGAGAAAGTGAGTGACTTGATGCACGAGCATTGCAGCGACAAGGTGTGCGTCGTGAGCTTGTTTACCGATTACCCGATAACGAACTACTAGCCTTTCCCACTCAGCTAAGATTGCGTCAGTGTCGGCGAGAACCACGAACAGCTTCTCTAAATCCGCCAACTCTTGTTCCGCTCGATCAATGCTCCACCCTAAGCCATTATTCGCTAAGGGGCGTGTTGCGACAGCCCAAAATTCGACAAGATTTTGTGGAAAAATAGAAAGTGTTTCGCCGTCGTCCCGAAGCACAAGCAAACTATTCTCTGCGACCGGCTGTGCAGCGTGCCCGTCGTCAATGCTACGCAGCAAAACGTTCGTATCGACCGCGAAACTCACAATTGAGCGTCTTCTCTCTCGCGATAAATGCTTTCACGGCTCATCGCTTCATCTGATAGCGGCGGGTGTTCGGGCCTGTTGGTATGTACCCATTCAAGGAATGCTTTTTTCCACTCGTCAGGAGTCGCAGTCAACGCGAAACTAGCTTCGCCATTGGTCGCCTCTTTTTCCAGGACGTTGAGAATATAGGTCTCAACCGACAAGCCGCGCGCTTTCGCTTCGGCGGCAATTCGTTCTTCGACTTCAGGCTTGAGTTCGAGAGTGACGATCATGACTCAGATTCTAACATTGCCCTGAAAAACTGTCGGCTTGGCGGCGCGTGCCTGGCCCAATCATAGCTGGGCATCTTCGCGTTCCTTTTAGATGCTTTCGCGGCTTACTGCGTAATCAGAAGGCGGCGACCCTGCAACCACGTGACTCTCGGTCAATTCTTCCAGAATCCGCGCACGCTCTTCAGCGCTCAGTTCAGCCGCCGACTTCTCCTGGGCAACCAGTCTTTCCAGCACCCGATTGACGAACTCCTCCGTCGTCAGGCCTTTCGCCCTCGCGCGAGCGGCGAGTTCTTCTTCGAGATCTGGCTTTAGAGTGACTGTCATGGTGGCTAAGTTTAGCATTGGGCCTTGGCTCTAGCTAGGTTCCAGAGATTTTTTCCTTCTATTGAACCGAATTTAGTCGATGTATTATGCGGTGGGAGGAGTACATGCAATTTGATATACCTTTGCGATCTCAATTCGCAGCAATAACGATTAATCCCATTTCGATTTCTGCCCAGCTGCCTGAGTCGATCGACTTAGGAAATGGTCGCTACATTGTTGTCAATCCATCCTTTGAAATTGAAGATTTCTGGCGTCGTCAACTGGGTGGGATTAAGTCCAAGCGGATCGCGGACAACTCAGTACTCTTACTCGTGACGGTTGAATCGGATCATTCGGACGGCTCGATCGATCGAGAGCTGATTCGTTCGGCGCGGAGCATTCTCTATTCTTTGTTTCTCCAGGGAGTTTATTTTTCGGATGGCGGCACAGTTTTATGTGGCAGCATTTCTACGGGCCGAATGAATATTAGGTCTGTTCAGGACCTGAATCCGTTCGTATGGCCTCGTGAGACTGTCACGGCACTCTTGGAGAATGCTACGGTAAACCGCGCTCGGACTATTGCGGATGGGTTAGAGTCTATGTACATAGCAGAGCAGTCGTACCGTCGCCTTAAACGAGGATTTCATTCTTACCTCGATGGCATTGCGGCTAAACATGAAGAAACACGGATGCGTCACTTCGTTCGAAGTATTGAGGCGTTTATTCGACCCGCCATTGGAAAGACGCGAAGTCACTTTGTGCATCGTGGTCAGCTATTCGTAGGCTCTTCGAATGACATGTCTGAGTTACTTGGAGAGTTGTATGGCCTTCGCAGTTGCGCGGAACACATGAATGACATTCACGATTTCTATGCCGGACTCTCCGAATCGGAAATCGAAAAAAGAACGGCAATGGGCTCATTTCAATCTGAAGTCATTTCTAACTATACATACCGACGAGTTTTCGAAACCCCGGGTATCCTGAAGCATTTCATTTCAGATTCTTCGATTAAAGCGTTTTGGGAAAAACCTATTAGGGAGCAGAAAGAGATTTGGGGAGAGGCTGTCAATGTTTCAGACGCGATTAAGGAGCGCTTCAATCCATACTTGTAAAGCCCCTGAAATGTTTACTCTGAAAGCATTGGAATCTTTACGCCCTTCTCGCGCGCCGTCTCAATCGCCTCTTCATAACCCGCATCAACATGGCGTGCAACACCTAAACCGGGATCGTTTGTCAGCACGCGATTCAGACGCTTCGCGGCTTCGTCGGTGCCGTCGGCGACTGAGACCTGGCCGGCATGCAGTGAATAACCGATGCCGACGCCGCCGCCATGATGAAACGAAACCCAACTGGCGCCGCTGGCGGTGTTCAAGAGCGCGTTGAGTATCGGCCAATCAGCCACCGCATCCGATCCATCTTTCATACTTTCAGTTTCACGATAAGGTGAAGCAACCGATCCGGTATCGAGATGATCGCGGCCGATTGCTATCGGTGCTTTCAGATCTCCGCGACGCACCAGTTCATTGATCGCCTCTCCCATCTCCGCCCGTTCACCGTAGCCGAGCCAGCAGATGCGCGCCGGCAGGCCCTGAAACTTCACGCGATCGCGCGCCAGCCGCAACCAGCGATTCAAAGTCTGATCGTCAGGAAATAATTCGAGCGCGAGATCATCCGTTTTGCGAATGTCTTCGGCTTCACCTGACAAAGCAACCCAACGAAACGGTCCTTTGCCTTCACAAAACAGCGGGCGAATGTACTCGGGCACAAAGCCGGGAATCTCAAAAGCGTCCTGGCATCCGGCATCGAAGGCCATCTTGCGAATGTTGTTGCCGTAATCAAATACGATCGCGCCGCCGCGTTTCAATCCCAGCATCGCTTCAACATGAATGGCCATCGATTCCATCGATCGCTCAACATATCCAGTTGGATCAGTGCGTCGGAGTTCGGCGGCTTCTTCGAGACACAGACCCGCCGGCACGTAACCATTCAGAGGATCGTGCGCGCTTGTCTGATCGGTGACGGCGTCAATCCTGGTTCCGCGACGAATGATCTCAGGAAGCAGTTCAGCGCAATTCCCAACCAACCCGACCGACACTGCGCGCTTCTGTTCGCGCGCGTCTTCGCAGATGTCGAGCGCTTCATCGAGCGTCAAAGCTATGCGATCGCAATAACCGGTGCGCACCCGCCGCTTGATTCGTTCCGGATCAACTTCAATGCCGAGAAAGACTGCGCCATTCAGGGTCGCCGCGAGTGGCTGCGCGCCACCCATGCCGCCAAGCCCCCCCGATACCAGAAGTCTTCCGCTCAAGTCGCCGCCAAAATGTTTGTCAGTCATCGACGCGAACGTTTCGAACGTACCCTGCACGATTCCCTGCGTGCCGATATAGATCCAACTGCCCGCAGTCATCTGGCCGTACATCATTAGCCCACGGCGTTCGAGTTCATGAAAGTGGTCCCAGTTGGCCCACGCGCCGACCAGATTCGAGTTTGCGATCAGGACG
>Ga0137401_10001614_pt1 | contig 9960 bp, 8 predicted proteins | sample CZOMad1_1_16fung_FD_108286 | JGI IMG/M metagenome (GOLD analysis project Ga0137401, IMG submission 108286) | Vadose zone soil fungal communities from Angelo Coast Range Reserve, California, USA - CZOMad1_1_16fungal (Illumina Assembly) | ecosystem: Environmental > Terrestrial > Soil > Vadose zone...
TAAGCAACGCGTAGGCGCACCGGAAATGGGATCGATGTAAATCGGTGCAGCGCTATCGTTGCGAACGTTTGTCCGTTCGCGGAGTGCATCGATACACCGTCGATGCCTATGTCGAGGACATCCGTTGTATAGAAGAAGCTGCGCCAGAACCAGGAAAGATCTTCGCCCGTCGAATTCTCGATACTTCGAAAGAAATCACCGGGCGTAGGGTGCTTGAACACCCAGCTTCTTATGTACTCCCTGAACGCAGTGTCGAAGGATGCCGCTCCAACGACGTGGTTTCGCAGCGTCAGAAGAACCAGGGCCGGTTTTCTGTAACCGATCGCACCAAGAGCAGCCGGATCGATGTTGTCCGGCGCGGTCATCAAAGGCGATTGGGTGCCGCTCGTGACGGCGTCAGCCCAGTTTCGCAGATACCCTGGATAGGCGCTTTGGCCCGGGTAGCGTGCCTCATTCGCGAATGCATTTAGATAAGTATTGAATCCCTCGTCCATCCAGGCGTACCGGCGCTCGTTTGACCCGACGATCATCGGGAACCATTCGTGTCCGTGCTCGTGGTTGATGGTTCCGAAGATCGACGCCGGATCATCGTTGCCGTAGTGCACCATCACGAACATCGGATACTCCATTCCGCCTACGGGGCCAGCGACGCTAGTGGCCTGCGGATAGGGGAATGGGAGAAACAGCTCCGAGTATTGCCTGATCGTCCATTGAGTCTGCTCTGCGGCATGCTCCCAGGCCGTTCCCGCTTTCGGAAATTCGTAATAGGACTGGGCCAGAATTCCGTTCCAGCTCGTTGCGTCCCATCTGAAATCGGGAGCGGCTGCCCATGCGACATCGTGAACGTTCCGAGCGCGGAACCGCCACGTTCGCGCACCTGGTTTTGGTTGAGTTTTTCCGACCGCTGCCTCTGCCTGCGTGATTATCTGAACCACGTCGCTGCTTCCTGCCGCAGCGGACAGTCTTCTTCGTTGTTCCGAGGTCAGGACCTCGTTCGGATTCTGGAGAACTCCGCTCCCGGCGACCACGTATCCGGCAGGGACGGTAACTGAATAGTCGAAGTCGCCATATTCGAGGTAGAACTCTCCTTGACCCAGATATGGGTCTGTATTCCAGCCCCGGACGTCGTCGTAAACCGCCATCCGCGGAAACCACTGCGCGATCTCATAAAGCGCGCTGTCCCGTCCCATGCGATCCGACCCGTGTTCCGGAACTCTGAAAGAGTATCGGATCGCGATCGTCGCCTTCCCCCCGTGTGGCGCCAGCTGAGTAGGTAGGTCGAGACGCATCATCGTGTCATTGATTCTAGGCCGAACAGCTGCTCCGTTCACGCGAACGTCCGTCAAGTTGTAGCCGCCCTCGAATCCTCTCACTCCCCAGCGTGAATCCGCGGGAAACAGCGCCGAGCCCTTGCTGCCGCTGCGGTAAAGATTCTGATCGACCTGCATCCAGACGTACCGGAGTGTGTCGGGAGAATTGTTCGTGTATCTGATCTCGACCGACCCGGTGAGCTCAGTCGTGGTCGTGTCGAGAGTCGCCACGATCGAATAGTCGGCGCGTTGTTGCCAATACTCAGGCCCGGGAGCGCCCCTCGCTGAGCGGTAAACGTTGGGTCCAGGCCAATCGATCCGGTTGGTCGTGGCGAGTGGGTCGTCGCGCTGCGTATCGAACACACGATGGGAGACCGGACCGGAGGTGGATGTGTCGCCGGCAGTCTCCATTCGCACTGGAGCAAGTACCACTGGGAGTTGCTGCTGCGCGCAGGCAGCCAGCGCCATGAACAGGAAGGCGGACGATTTCACTTTCGGGCCGTTTGTTTGAGAGCGTTTTTGTAAGCTGTTATCCTCTTTTGAGCAACGTAAGGGCCACTCCACGGACGTGTACCTTGCAATACCCGGCTGCTGCCGGTACCCTCCGCAATGGCCCGTCTGAAAGTCATGGAAACCCTCCTGGAGGGACGCGCGACACCCGAAGGCACACGGCGATTTCAAAAAAGATTCGCCAGGAATCAGTCAGATCATTTCTATCGACCGATTTCAGGAGACACCCTCGTTTCCTCGCTTGGCCTGGGAACATATCTCGGCGACTGCGACGACTCCGAGGACGCGCGATACACATCGACCGCGACCGCTGCGCTTGAAAGAGGCGTAAATCTGCTGGACACCGCGATCAACTACCGGTGTCAGCGCTCTGAGCGTGCGATCGGACGAGCAGTGCGCGCGAGTGTGGCTAGTGGCGGGATCAGGCGGGAAGAGATCTTCGTCTGCACAAAAGGCGGCTACATCCCGCTCGATAGAACGCCACCCGCAACGAAGGAAGGCTATCGGGGTTTTCTGGACAGCGAGTATTACGGACCGGGAGTGATGCAACCCTCGGATGTCGTCTCGGGCGGACATTGTTTGACGCCAGGCTATCTGGACGATCAGATCGACCGGAGCAGACAAAATCTCGGTCTCGCTGTTATTGACCTCTACTATCTCCACAATCCGGAACAGCAGCTCGACGTATTAGCTAGAGCGAAATTTCTGGCTGTCATGCGGGATGCGTTCTCTACACTCGAGAGCCACGTCAGCCGAGGAGCTATCGATGGGTACGGGTGTGCAACGTGGAACGGGCTTCGGGTCTCCCCCGAATCGCGAAACCATTTGAGCCTCGAAGAGCTGGTAGGCATCGCGCGAGAGATTGCCGGTGATGACCACCACTTCAGAGCCGTTCAACTCCCCATCAACCTCGCAATGACAGAGGCAGTGCGTTTGCCCACTCAGTGCGTCGAGAAAGATCGCGTGCCGCTCCTGGAAGCCGCGGGTCGCCTGGGTATCTCTGTGGTAGGAAGCGCTACGCTCATGCAGTCACAGCTGGCGCGGGCATTGCCGCAACAGGTGCACTCCGCCTTTCCGGGGTTCGAAAGCGATGCCAGGCGGGCGATAGCGTTCTCGCAATCACTTCCCCTCGTAGCCGCTCTGGTCGGAATGAAAACGCTCGCTCACCTTGAAGAAAACCTCGCACCTGCAAGCATTAATTAGCAATTACGACGTCATCGAAATGGCTCAGCAAGAAGATGCATCTCCCATCCACCATCGCCCGGAAGGTGGTTTCAGAAATCCCTGGCCCTCCGCGGAGTTGCATGGGTTCGTGGATTTTCTCAAATGGTCTTTGGTGGAGCGTCGCCGCAATCCTCGCCGACCTGACCCCGATCCAAGCATCTTCACTCGAGTCACTCCGGATTTTGTAGTCCCTCGTGCTGCCCCCGAACGGTTCACGATCACGTGGATCGGGCATACGAGCTTTCTGCTTCAGATCGCGGGGCTCAACGTTCTTATCGATCCCGTCTGGAGCGAGCGCGCGTCACCTGTCCAGTTCCTCGGGCCCCGGCGATGGGTACCCCCAGCCATCGAATTCGATCGCCTGCCGCCAATCGACGTCGTCGTGTTGTCGCACGACCACTACGATCACCTGGACGCGACGACAGTTTCACGAATAGCGCGGCGTTATCCCGCGGCGGTTTGGTTCGCGCCTCTGGGAGTGGGGACCTTTTTACGACAGCGCGGCGCGCGAGAGGTTACGGAACGAGATTGGTGGCAGGAAGCCACACTCGGAGGGTTGCGTCTGGCCTGTGTTCCAGCCCAACACTTTTCGGGGAGAACACTGGGCGGACGAAACAGCACTCTCTGGTGTGGGTGGACGCTCCATTCCGCGCACCACGCGGTTTTTTTCGCCGGCGACACAGCACTTCATCCCGAGTTTGATGCAATAGCGAGAACCTTCGGGCCGTTCGACTTCGCGATCCTGCCGATCGGCGCCTACGAGCCACGGTGGTTCATGGGGGCGGTCCACATGAATCCGGAGGACTGCATGAAGGCGATGGATCAACTTTCGGCGGGCCAGGGCGGGAGTCGCCTTGTCATGGTTGCCTCGCATTGGGGAACGTTCAAGCTCACCGACGAGCCGATGGACGAGCCGCCGGCAAGAATGAGAGAGTTGTGGCAGGCAACTGGACTCGCCACCAACGACCTCTGGATCATGCAACATGGCGAGACGCGCGCAGTCGAATAATCCTTAACGCGACTGAGACTCGTGCTTGCATGTAATACGGAATGTGACAGGGTTGTTGTGCGCGAATCTTGCTATCCGTTCTACGAACCCTCCTACGCGGAGCATTCCAATGGCTGCAGCCAAGAAGTCCAGTCGTTCAAAAAGCGGTAGAAAGAAGTCGCGGTCCGGATCCGCCGGACGTAAGCGTGGAGGTGCAAGGAAACGCACAGCCAAACGGAGTTCTGGAAGCGCGCGCAAGGCGCCACGTCGCGGCGGGCGAAAAGCCGCCAAGCGCAAGAGCGGCGGACGCAAGGCGAGCAGTCGCAAGGGAGGGGCGCGCAAGAGTCGCCCTCGGCGTAGGTCGCAGTCACCCGTGGCTCGGGTGAAGCGCGTTGCGAGCGGCGTCGTTCACCAGGCTGCAGACTTGGGCGAGCGCGCCGTCGACACCGTGACCGAGTTCGTCCAGGATCGCTTTTAGTTCAAGTGCTCTTCGACAGCCGCCTGTATCCGGTGGCGGCTGTCGTTTCGAGGCTGTCGTGAGTGCGGAACCAGTTCTCGACTTCGGTGAATACGCGCTCTCGCCCGTAGTCGACCGTGATGATGTGTCCGGCGCCCTCCGTCCAGACGAGTCGCTTTTCCCTGGCGCCCAATCTCTCGAGCGCGGACTGCGCAATTTCTGGAGAGATGCGGGGATCTTCACGCGACTGCACTATCAACGTCGGGGCGGTTACTTCGGGAAGTGCCTTTCGCGCGCGGCTCATGACCTTGGATAGCTCGAAGAGTGCGCGACCCGTCACTGCACCGTAGGCCAGATTCTTTTCGCGCTCGATTGGATCGTGAATCGAATGGGGGTTCCTGCCATTCACCTGCCCGGCCAATCCTCCCCAGAGCCAGTGGGTAACTGCCGCGATGTGAAGCAGTCGTGGCATTCCCAGGTAAGGAGCAATCAGAACCAAAGCCGCAATGTCCCGGGTGTCTGCGGCGAGAAGGACGGCAAGAGCCCCGCCCATTGAAAGACCCGCGACGCTTACGCCGTTGCTCCGGCTGCGTAGCTCGAGCAGAGAAATTCTTGCCGCCGCGATCCATTCGTCGGCGCGGGATCGCGTGAACGCTTCCATGTTGCGTCCATGGCCCGGCAAAAGCGGGACGAACACGCTGTAACCCGCTTTTTTCAATCTGCGGGCAAGGAGGGCTAGCGTCTGGGGAGTGTCTCCAAAACCATGCAGGAGGAGGACCCCGTGTGAGCCCTCCTCCCGCAAGTCGATCGTTTCAGCGCCCTTCAGTACGGCGGCGGTGTCAGGCTCGCGCCGGCGGACCATTCATCCTCATCAGCGGGATACCTCTCTCGCAATGGGAATCGCCGAATCTCCGTTCCCATTCCCATTCCCATTCTCACCGAACGTGGATGTCAATGATGCGGGCTCGATCAGGAAAGTCATGCCCTTTCTCTCGGCGATCCCGGCCGACACCAGTCGGCTGAGCGCCAACGCAATCGATTCCCGTGTCGCACCCACCATCTCGCAAAGAAGCCGATGATGACTGTTCTCCAGCTTGAGACGGCCATCGGCCGCCGTGAAGCTGCGATCGGTGCTGAGATGGGTCAGCGTTGACATCAAACGCTGATCGACATTGAGCGCGGCCAGCTCGTGAAGTTTCTCGAGGAGATACGCTCGCTCTGACATTATCTGGGACAACAATGGAATCGTCTGAGCCGGATGCTCCCTCACGAGAGCACGGAATTGTGCCCCGCTCAAAAACATGGTCCTCGTTTCTTCCGATGCGCTTGCGTCCGTGACGTAGTGACTGTTCGGGGAAAGTCCCTCACTGCCGAATGTCTGCCCCGTCGTCGCGATGACGGGAACGAAACCACGCCCGACCTTTATTTTGTTGCGCAGAACGACGTGGCCATCGAGAACAATGAAGACTCCATCGGCTGGAGAGCCACGCTGATAGAGCGGAAAGCCCGGAGGCCAGCTAGCCTTCGCGCCGTAGGCGCCAATGGGCGCTACTTCGTCCGGAGTGAGACGTGTGCGTCGCGCTGCCGTTTGCCCGTTTCTCGTCTGGTTGTCTTTCATTGGCTCTCTTCGAGCGGTCACACAACGCAATGTCCGGGCCCGAACACAACGACCACGATTTCGCGAGTCATGGTCTCCGCAGCAATTCAGTCGCCACTTGCAAAGTCCGCGTCGCCGCATCAAAACGTTGGGCAAGATCTGTCAGCTCTTGCCCGACGACAAGTTGATCACCAGCCCGAATCGCTTCATTCACTGACGGCAAAACCATCGTCGCGTAGCCATTGTTCTCGTCGGAGGCGTAAATGAGGTTTCTGAACCAGGGCCTGGTGACCAGACCCTTCGATCTTGTAAGCTGGCGTTCAGTTTCGAGCAGGCTCGCATTGACTTGTTTCGCGTTTCCCGGGGCAAGCTGAGCCGTAAGAGCTCGCTCTCGCGCAGCGTTGAATGCCACCGCCGCAGTCTCCATTCGCGTGATCGCCGCGGACAATCCGGCAGTCGAGACATTCCATCGCTTGTCAGCAATCACCTGGTCGACTTGTGATCCGAATCGCCGCATCGTCCGCGCAAATTCCACGTAGTCGTACGGAAGGATTTCCGCGTTCGCAATACGCAGCAACATCGCCGCTCCGATGCGCGCTACGGTTGCGTGCACGTCGAAAGTCGGATCGCCGAATTTCGACATCCAGTGATACGAATCGTAGGCCGAGTGATAGACACCCTGCGGCCCTCCAAAACCCCAATCGATGATCGGAATACCCAGATGGTTGTAGAATCCGGCGAAGTCGGAGCCGCCACCGGGATCGCCCATCTGTGGCTCGAGCGAATCCGCAGCAAGATTCGCCCGCTTTCTCCAGACATCGTAGACGCTGCCCTGATGGCTCGGGTCAGGAACCTCTTTCGCGACGTCGCGCAGCAGTCCGCGAAGTGAGGGCGATCCGCCGGCGCTGAAATTCAATCCCTGCGCGACATCGTCCTGGTTGAGATACGCAACGGCGCTCCTGCTCAGACGCAGGGAGTCCTCTTCGACGTACTCTGTCGACCCAATCAATCCCCACTCTTCAGCATCCCAAGTCGCAAACACGATCGTGCGCTTCGGACGCTTCCCCGCTTTTACCTGTTCGGAAATCGCGCGCGCGGCTTCGAGCACACTCACCGTGCCGCTTACATTATCGGCCGCGCCCGGCCCCCAGGCATCACGGTGGCCGCCAATCATCACGATTTCATCCGGGAACTCGCTCCCACGGACGATTCCGAACGTGTCCCAGATTTCCTTGTAAGGATTCGTCGATGCGTCTGTCGTCACGGCCATTCGCGCCTGCACCGGACCGGGCCCTACGTGATATCGGAAAGGAAGGCCTCCCTGCCACGGCTGGGGAATCGATTTCCCGGTCAAGCCGCGCAATAGCTCGGTTGCATTGCCATAGGAGATGGGCAGCACCGGAATGTGAGGCACTTCCATCTGGCTGAGCGGAATCCGTTTCGCGTTGGCTGTGCTCGGATAACCTGGCGTGCTCGGATCGCCGTTGGGATTCATCACGCTTCCTCGCTGAATCCCCTGAGAAGGTCTCATCGGACCCACCGGGTACACATCGCCGCGTACAAAGCCGTCGTCGGCAGGGTCGCTGTAGATCATCAATCCAACTGCCCCGTGCTTCTCTGCTTCTCGCGCTTTGATACCGCGGAACGAGCGGCCGTAACGCGCGATTGCGATTTTCCCCTTCACGGAGACTCCCATCGAGTCGAGCTGCGCGTAGTCCTCGATCAGGCCGTAGTTCACGTACACCACTTCTCCACGCACATCACCTGCCGCCCCATACCCGTTGAAGGGCATCACCTGCGGAAACGAAACCGACGTCGTGTCCTCGGGAATCGGACCCTCCTGCAAATTCAGCTCGGTCGGATTGGGAGCAATGCGCCACACACGAGTGCTCACTGGATGTGGCATCCAAATGCGATACGATCGCACTTCCGTTTCCAGCCCCCACGATTTCATCTGGCTCACGACGTAATCACGCGTCCTGGCCTGTGCCGGTGTTCCGGCCATATGGGGCTGCAATGAAAGAAACTTCGAGTGCGCAGACGCGTTCGTTGGCGACGGGCGCGTGATGACATCCGCCTCCGTTGCGCGTTCGGCAGTCGCCGATTGGGGAGAGTATCCGGCTGTCGTCTGAGCGCCGAGCGGAAGGGCGCACACCAGAGCTATCGAGAGTGCAAGTTGTCTGTTCATTCCCTGTCGGATTCCTTTATTTGGGGTCGGTGCGACTAGAGGTCTGCGATTCTCATTCGTCCAGCTGGTCGAGCGCGGTGGATATCGCCTCACGAAGCCTTGCTTCGCCCTCCACTCCCGGAGCAACTCCACCGGCGAGCGAGTTGAATTTGGACAACATCTCCGCGTCCACGAATTTCTCTGGTTGCTGCACGCCGAGAGACTCGAGCGAGCGAATTGCCAGACGACGCAGCAGTAACAAGGTCGAGCGTTCGAGTTCCGCGAGGGGCCGCGGGTCGGCAGGCTTCGCGACGAGTGCCCGGTCACGCTTCCGTTTGGGGGCATCGAGCAGCGACGAGATCGATCCCAGCTTTACCACGAAGGACCCTGGGGTGTGCTCCCGCCATTCAATCACGACGCCACGCCTTCGCAAAGCCGGCAACAGCGCCACGATCGCCGCGCGCACGGCGGAGATCCCTCCGGGACTCTGATTGCCGCGCCCCGTAATCAGCAGCACCTCGTTTATTCTGCTTACCTGTCGTTCGCGCAGCCATGCTTCGGCGCGAAAACGCGCGTCCGCCGCGGTCGGCAACGATTCGCGAAGATTCAGAATGTTCTTCGGCCCGAACTCGGCCTCGTCGAAAGCTTTCCAGACGGAATGTAGGGATACCTTACCGGATCGCATTCTGAAGTATACGACCGTCCACCTTTCACCGTGGTGTTACGGATGTCTTGCGCTTCGTCTCTACTTGCACTGCGCTGGCGCACCAGCAGCCAATCCGAACGCGGTTGTAACAGCGATTCTCCAACCCTCTGAAGTCTTCACGAAGATCCGTTCGGAGACACCGCTGGAGGTCGTGTCCTTTTGCGTCACGGTGTAACAGTACGACCCGTATACGACTCCCGGAGTGATCGGCAAAACGCGCAGATTCCTCGCGATCAGAGTGTCAGGCCACGTCGAATCGCGGCGCGCACTCCAATTATCGTATCCGAACTCCAGTCCCGAAGGTCCGTTACGCGCAAGCATAGTGCTGTGAAGATACGTGGCGAGGTATCGAGCGCGGTCGCGCTTATGTATCGCGTCTATGTTCTCTTCGAACAGGTGCCGCGCCTCGATCGTGTCGGACGCGGGCGAAGATGATGGCGAATCAACATGGACCGGCACTGGCGCGCACGCGACTGCGAGCAGGGTTACCAGCCAGGCAGATGAGATTTTCGTCCTCGCCATACATCTCTGCGGAAAATGGTCCCGCAATCTTAATCGGAGCCGCCATGATTGGCGACTCCGGTTCTACTAACCGACGATGCTCTCGAGGATCTGGACACCGCGCATGAGATCATCTCGATTCATTACGAGCGGCGGCAGAATGCGCAGAGTGTGCTCTCCGGCGGTGAGCGCGAGCAAACCACTCTCCCAGCCGCGTTTCACGATGTCGTTCGCTGACTCGACCACATCGAGACCCCATATGTAGCCCGTTCCGCGAATCGCCCGCACCTTGCCGGAGCGTCTAGCCAGTGCGTCGAGCTGCTGTCCAAGCCACGCGCCATTGTCGCGGACGCTTTTCAGAAGCGCTGGATCCGAGAGCCGGTCCACAACGTAGCTGGCAACGGCGGCGACGAGTGGCCCCCCGCCGAACGTTGTGCCGTGATCTCCCGCCTGGATCGTCGCGCCGATTTCCTCCGACACGAGAATTGCCCCCATCGGCA
>Ga0137401_10001616_pt1 | contig 9958 bp, 9 predicted proteins | sample CZOMad1_1_16fung_FD_108286 | JGI IMG/M metagenome (GOLD analysis project Ga0137401, IMG submission 108286) | Vadose zone soil fungal communities from Angelo Coast Range Reserve, California, USA - CZOMad1_1_16fungal (Illumina Assembly) | ecosystem: Environmental > Terrestrial > Soil > Vadose zone...
AGCGCAGTCTCTTAATTCCTGTTCAAAAAACTGAGCGATCCTGCACCGCACGTTGTCGGTGAGCCGAAGTTTCTTCCTGTTGGCATCCTGGTTGTCGTCCGCCTTCAATCGGCCGTTAGGCTTGTTAGGATCAACGCCTAAAAACTGGAGGATCGAGCGTTGCAGTTCTGCAGGATTTTTCTCCAGATCGTCAAAAAAGAAGATGCGGAAAAGATCTGGACGAACATAGCGTCTCCAACGTGCCACGATCTTACTGGGATGTGAGCGCAGGAGCACCCCGGGATTCAGCAAATTCCGAATCACTTCGTCAGCATCGGTCGCATCAAACGGAGTAATCATTCCGAGACGAACGCCCATGGACAATTGTGACCACGCTCTTTCAACCGGATCGCGCGCCAGAAAGATTACCTTTAAATTTGGGAAGGAATTGACGACTCGCTGAATGATTTCATCACTTACTGTCGAATAGGCTGGCGAGATATCACCGGAGACAAGCGATCCCTTGTGCTCGAACAACCTCCCGTAATTCTCCAGATCGATGTAGGACAGGCCGCTCAGGTTTTTCATGCTATCGAGAAAGGAGGCATCGCGCCGGTCTCGGCACCGCGGAGGATGGAACTGTCTCGTCTTATTTAGACTGTTGAGATAGTGCAGTTCCTTTACCGGAGGCATCCAGAAATCAGGATGTCGTTCAAGCTGCCGATAAAGCCACGAAGTTCCGCCTTTCTGAGCCCCGACGCATAGGAAATCGGGGCAGGCATCGCCTGCTGAATAGTGATTATCTTCTCCGTTTTGATTGTCACTTACGCGAGGTTTGAATGACCAGGCCCAACGCATGGCCGAATTATTTCCCATCTCGCAGTCAAAAAGCAAGATCGGAGACATGGGGCAGGCTCGCCCTCGCGAATTTGCATTGGTTGATATTCACGACGGCCATCCGCCAAACTTCGCTAACTTGTCAGCTCCGTGGCATACGCCTAAGAAAGAAATCATCAAGGGCGCGATTGTAATACATCCAGCCTTTCGCAGTGAGGTGACTTTCGTGACGGATAAGAAAGGCCGGGTCCTCATCGTGCCCCTCAAATTCCACTAACGGAAAGTGATATCGTTGCACCAGTGCCCGAAGCTTCGTGTAATAATCTTCACGAGCCGACCGCGAGATGCCGGCATGGTCGTAAAAGTTTCCGCTTATGGGCATACTGAGAAGTAGTGCTCGCGCGTGAACCCGCGCGAGTGTGCGCAAAAGCAACGCCAGGTCTTTCCATCCGGGTGACGCGTTCATGTTGATCCGGAACGCCGTGTCACGAGATCCCCAAACGACTGGTGCATCGAAGGTCAAAGCCTCTTTAACGTTACCTGCATCAGGGACTTGGTTTCGCTTGCTTTTGCAATCAGCTTCGACCAGTCGAGTCCTTGCGGATGTGGTCGCGGAGCTGGCTTCATCTGATCCCGAATGTAATTGATCGCTGCAGAATGATCCTGTAACGCCAGCAAGATGTTCTGCAGTTTTCCGGCCGGCCAAAGCGCGTAGAAAACGATCCGATCGAGCCAACCGCCTGAAGCCAGCCGCCTCACCGCAAATCTAAGCAATGGCCTTCCTTCGAGAGTGCTCGGACATTTAAGCATGCGCGAAGCAATGTCCCGTTTCAGCTCGAAACTCAGCGCGGTGTCGAATATCATTTTGCTCGCTCCCATCGGCGAAAAATTCGCCTCGTAGCCCTTCTGTCCGGACTTGACCTTCAAAAACCAACCGGGTGAAAGCGAGATGACGAGTTTTTTGCCACGCAAGTCCGAGCCGAGTGCGCCAACTTTTTGCAACATGACCAATAGGTTCGCGCCTTCACCGCCAACGGGCGAAACTTGAAAACCTGTTGGCGCACTGCGAAAAAAAAGACTCGCCCTCTCCGGAATCGAAGGGGTTATTAATTCCGAGGTGCCGTAAAGCGGCAGTACATTCGGCGCACGCACAGCAGCACGTTGAAAGGCGAGTCCCTGGTTCTTAAGCCGAAACAATTCCGGAGCTGTTGAGGGAACCGTGCTGCGTTCCAGATGAACGGCAACCGTTCGTCCAGCGAACAACACCACCGCGACCAGGCCCGAAGCAATGACGAGTGAAAACAAATGCGGGATGCCTTTATCGCCGCCAGCCTGCGCCATGATGCCTCGAAGTTATTTCCGCCATTCGGCGTTGCAATGAATTTCGTGTGCACCGTTGCGTTCGAATTCGCGTCGACGAGCCTGGATGTTTGTTTTCTCCAACGGTATATCTATTTAGTGGCTGGCATCCTAAGGAGAACAACGCATTCGAAAATTGAATCCGACAATCAGATGGAAATGGAAAACACGAGGCGTTGCCGCATTTTTCTTCTCTCGCCCGCTTATGCCGGAGGTGAACGGGCACGGATGATTCTGAGCGACCGGGCGGAATTCGAGCTCGCGCAAAAATTGCGCGACAAACGCGGAGCGCCAATCGCCGAGGTGTTCACCTTTCTTAGCGGCCTCTACTTTCGTGGTAAGATCGCGTACGCGACTGCGTTTGCGCGGCCCGCGACCGGAATCCCCGGCGTATTTGTGATTACGCCCACTCGTGGGCTTGTCGACGCCAGCACGCGGATCCGCCTCGATGACCTGCGTGAATTCGCAACGGTCGACATTCACGGTGACGATCCGCGTTATCGAGCGCCGCTTGAGCGAGACGCGCGTGTTCTCGCAAAAAGACTCCCATCTCGGAGCGAGATCATCCTTCTCGGAAGCATCGCTACAGGGAAATATGTGAACGTTTTGCTTGCGAGTTTTGGCGACCAACTCCGATTTCCCGTCGACTTCGTCGGTCGCGGCGACATGAGCCGTGGTGGATTGATGTTACGCTGTGCAGCAGATCGGCAGGAGCTTCCATACACCGCAGTAGCAGGCGCGATTGTTAATGGAAAACGCCCGGCCAAGCTACCTCCGCGGAGATACCAGTCCACGTTTCGATAGAGGCTTTTCTCGTTTATTTGTTTTGCGTCCCAGGCCGGTGTTGCCTTATCTTCAAGTTGCTGTGTTTCGGCAGTAAAATTTTCAGGATGATATGGACGTTAGCGGCACGATCGGCGCGATTCTGAGTCAGAAAAGCAGAGATATTTTTTCTATTCGGTCCGACGCACTGGTTTTTGAAGCGATTGAAATGATGGCCGAAAAAAATGTCGGCGCATTATTGGTGATGGATGGAGATCGATTGAATGGGATCATTTCCGAGCGCGATTATACCCGCAAAGTTTTTCTCCGCGGCAAGCGTTCCCGCGAAACGAAAGTTTCCGAGATCATGTCAACCAATGTGACCGTTACGCATCCGCGTGAACCAGTGGAGAAATGTCTGCGCCTGATGACTGACAAACATATTCGCCATCTGCCCGTGGTCGAAGGAGATCAAGTGGTTGGCGTGATTTCGATCGGGGACCTCGTCAAACACGTCATTTCCTGCCAGCAGGCTGCTATCGCACATTTGGAAAACTACATCCACGGCGGATTTGCAGCGGGGTAATTCAATCCCATCATCCCGAGCGAAGCGAAGCACCGCGGAGTCGAGGGATCCCGTGGAACGGTCTCAAGGTAACGCAGCGAGATTCCTCGACTTCGCTCGGAATGACAGTGTTGACGGCTGTAGTTACAACTTCCAGACGGTTGTCCCGCCGACAATTGTTCGCACTGCGCGGCCTTTCAGTTTCCAGCCGTCGAACGGCGAATTGCGAGAGGCCGATTGAAATTGATCGACGTTAACAGTCCATTTCAAAACCGGATCGATCAGCGTGACATCGGCTCGGGAACCGGGCGACAGAGTGCCCCCATCCAGCTTTAACAAGCGCGCCGGCTCGGCGGTGTACATCTCGATCAAACGCGCGATGTCGATCTTTGCGTGTTTGTGCACGAGCAAATCGATAAAAAGAGCGAGCTCGGTCTCCAACCCAATGATCCCGAATGGCGCGACGTCGAACTCAACTTCCTTTTCGAAAGCCGCGTGCGGCGCGTGATCGGAACACAAGATCGACAACGTCCCATCGGCGATGCCCTCCAGCAGCGCATCAACGTCTGTTTGAGAGCGTAGCGGTGGATTCATTTTATAGTTCGTGTCGAAATTTCGGATCGCTTCGTCGGTTAAAGCGACGTGATGCGGACAGACCTCGCCGCTTATTTTTACGCCGCGCTGCCGCGCTTCACGAAGCAATCGTACACTTCCGGCTGTTGTGGCGTGCTGGCAATGAATCGGATGATCGCAAAGTTCCGCGAGCAAAATGTTGCGCATAACAATCGCTTCTTCGCCTGCTGCGGGCCAGCCGGTTAAACCAAGCAGCGTGCTCCAATACCCCTCGTGCACGACTCCGTTACCGACCAGATTATAGTCCTGACAATGATCGAGCACAGGCAGGTCAACCATGCGAGCGTACTCGACCGCGCGTCGCATCACCTCATGATTTTGAATGCAATGACCGTCATCTGTGATTGCCACAACGCCCGCCTTCGCGAGAGATCCGATCGGCGCGAGTTCTTCGCCCGCGAGACCTTTTGAAATTGCTCCGGCCGGCAATACATTCACGCACGCCACTTCCGCCGCGCGATCTTTTATCCACGCAATCGTAGTGGGATTGTCTGCGGCCGGCAAAGTATTGGGCATGCAAACAATCGTGGTGAATCCGCCGGCTGCTGCCGCGCGCGCGCCTGACTCAATCGTTTCCTTGTGACTAAATCCGGGCTCGCGCAGATGCACATGCATGTCGATCAAACCGGGCGCAACGATCAAACCTTTCGCGTCAATCTCTTCAATTTGGGATTTCCCACCGCGGCGGGTCAACTTCTCGCGGATTTCGGATTTCGAGTCGACAACTTTTCCATCGGAGATGTAAAGATCGGCGATTTCATCCCGTCGATTTGCGGGATCGACCACGCGACCGTTGCGAATAATCATCGCGCTCATGGTTGGGAAGCACAGGGTGCTAGCCTGCAGTTGGCGGCAGCTTGCCGCCAACATGGGTTGATATTCACGTCTGGATGGAACACCGGTGCATTCGGCAAGCTGCCGAATGCTGCAGGCTCGCAGCCTGCGCTCCCAAAAAACATCATCGCGCGCTGCTTGCTCATGTTGAAATCCCACCGCAGAGATAGAGAACAGCCATGCGCACAGCGAGACCGTTGGTGACCTGATCGAGAATGACGCTGTGGAAACCATCGGCGACCTCGCTGTCGATCTCTACGCCGCGGTTGATCGGGCCGGGATGCATGATCAGACAATCGGGCTTCAAAAGCTTTGCGCGCTCTTTGGTCAAACCGAACAAGCGAATGTATTCGCCGATGCCGGGAAAATATTCCCTGCGCTGGCGTTCGTGCTGGATGCGCAACAGGTTCACCACATCGGCTTTTGGCAGCACATCATCGATCCTGTGCGAAATCTCGACGCCAAGTTTCTCAAACTCGCGCGGCACAAGCGTGCTTGGCCCGACCAGTGTCACGTGCGCACCAAGCTTAAGCAGGCCGAAAATATTCGAGCGTGCAACGCGGCTGAACAGAATGTCGCCGACGATCGCCACGCGCAGTCCTGCAATTTTTCCTCTGCGTTCGCGGATGGTGTAAAGGTCGAGAAGCGCCTGCGTGGGATGCTCGTGGGCGCCGTCGCCGGCATTAATCACACTGGTTTTAAGCCGATTTGCCAGGAACTGCGGTGCTCCGGCGGAGCTGTGACGCAAAACAAGAATGTCGGCGTGCAATGCTTCCAGATTGCGCGCAGTGTCTTTGAGCGTTTCGCCTTTGGTCAGGCTGGACGTAGTTGCCGAGATATTGATCACGTCCGCGCTCAATCGAAGCGCGGCCAGCTCGAAAGATGTCCGCGTTCGCGTGCTTGGCTCCACGAAGAAGTTCATCAGTGTTTTTCCACGTAGAGCGGGCACCTTCTTGATCTCGCGGGTACCGACTTGTTTAAATGCGTCGGCGGTTTCGAGAACGAAATTGATTTCTTCTGCCGGCAGTTCGCGCAGACCGAGTAAATCTTTTCGTGTCCAGCGCGTGGTCATGTTTGGGGAGCACAGGCTACCAGCCTGTAGTTGGCGCCAGCTTGCCGCCAACGTGGATTGATAGCCACCGATGAATTGGACACTCGTGCATTCGGCAAGCTGCCGAATGCTGCAGGCTGGCAGGCTGCGTTCCCCAGAATGGATTCGCGTCGAATCATCATCGCCTTCCCAGCCAGACTGCGTCCGGTTCGTTATCGGTTTCTTGAAGCTGGACCTTTACCTTTTCGCTGCCGGAGGTTGGCAAATTCTTTCCGACGTAATCCGGGCGAATCGGCAGCTCGCGATGGCCGCGGTCGATTAGTACTGCCAGCTGAATTCGCGCAGGCCGTCCGAATGAGTTGATGGCGTCCATGGCGGCGCGCACGGTGCGGCCGGTGTAAAGAACGTCATCGACAACGATGACGGTGCGTTCCTCCAGTGGCAGTGGAAGTTTGGATTCGCGTACGATCGGCAATTCAGAGCGCGTTCCCACGTCATCGCGATGCATCGCCACGTCGATGACGCCGGTCTCAACATTGATATTCCGGATCTGGTGAATGAAAGCGCTGATGCGCTGGGCGATTTCCACCCCGCGCGACGGAATTCCCGCTAGAACGACGTGGGTCAGCCGCGGGTTTCGCTCAATAATTTCGTGCGCGATTCGTTGAAGCGCTCGACCAATTGCCTCCGCGTCCATTGTTGGGACCGCGGCACCAGACGTTTTTTGTTTTGCTTGTTTCATGCGTTTCCTTGGCGACCTCGCGGGATCGCATTAAAGGAACAAAAAATTAGGAGGCGGACTTTTCGGTGCGCGCCTCCTTTCTTCGTCGTTCTCGCCAGTTGGAGCGATGTTTCACGATCCAATCCAGCAAAGCCTTTTCAAATCCGATATCTCTTCCGGCTTTCTCGCTTTCGATCCACTTGTGTTTCAGGACCTCGGCACGCTCCGCGAGAAACTCCTTGTACAGGACCGAATTCCTAACGAATCGAGAGTGATCCTCCTCTGAAGACGGCATCTCAGGATTCTCTTTCATGAAATTGGGCACGAGTCAACAAAATCGAAGCACTCAATTCGACGTGCCAACCGCCCGATTTATTTAACTCCCGGTTCCAATCACAGTTGCGGACGCCTTCGCTACGGCAGGGTCTTACGAAGATTTTCGGCAATTTTATTGAACTCGGCTGATACGATAGACTCTCGATCTTCTCCCACAATCGGAATCCCGCGGTCCCCCGATTCGCGCGTGGGGATATCGATCGGAATTTGACCAAGCAATGGGACGCGGAGTCGTTTCGCCTCGCGTTCGCCGCCGCCACTGCCAAAAATATGATAGCGTTTGCCGTCGGACGGAGAGACGAAATAACTCATGTTCTCGATGATCCCGAGCACGGGCACATTGACCTTCTCGAACATGGTAGCGGCTTTGCGAGCATCGATGAGCGCAACTTCCTGAGGCGTGGTTACGACGATCGCGCCCGAAAGCGCGACCGTCTGGACAATCGTGAGCTGAATGTCACCAGTGCCAGGAGGCAGATCCAGCACCAGATAATCCAGTTCGCCCCATTCCACCTGCCGCAGAAATTGCTGGGTATAACGGGTAACCATTGGCCCGCGCAAAATGGCCGGCGAAGTGTCGTCGAGCAGAAATCCCATCGACATGAGCCGCAATCCATATTGCTCGATCGGGACGATTTTGTTTTCTTCCGTCGCCATTGGCCTCTCGCGCGTCCCGAACATCAATGAAATGCTCGGGCCGTAGATATCGCAATCGCATAAGCCGACGCGCGCGCCCGTTTGCTCCAGTGCAACCGCGAGGTTTGCCGCGACAGTGGATTTGCCGACGCCGCCTTTGCCGCTTGCGACTGCGATGACGTGCCTGATTCCCGGGATTCGCGTCGCGCCCATACCGGTTCCCGCGCCTGCGGGCGGCGCATGAATATCAATCAGGACCTTTGCGCTCTGAACACCGTCGATGGTTCGCAGCGCTTTTTCGGCGTCGTTTTTAATTGCCGCTGGAACATTCGGATCGTTCGTCGCCAGAGCGATCTGTACTTTGACTTCGCTATTCTCGATCTGGACCGATTTCACAAGCCCGAATGAAACAATATCGCGAGTGAAGCCTGGATATTTCACCGACTTCAAAGCGTTCTTCACCTGTTCCTCAGAAATCGACATGTCTTCAACTTAGCTGCCGAGCGTCATCCGTAAAACGCGGTATGCTTCAGTAATCGTTTCTGGGGAGCACCAGCTGCCAGCCTGCCGCGTTCGGCAGCTTGCCGAACGCAACGAGGCGCATTCACTCCGTGCGATCAATAAAATGTTCGCGGCAAGCTGCCGCAAACTACCCCGAAAGCTTTCGGAGTGCTCCCCAGAAGCAGAGCACCGCGCTTATCGGTCTTGATAATCCATTTTGTAGCGGATCTGATACTCGTTTCCGCCAGAGGGGTGGGACGGTTGCTGGCCGGCTTTCGCTACAAAGTCCGGGTTTTGCCAGTCAGACCAGGCGCGGTATTTCTCCCTCATTGGATTGGCCGGCAGCTTGAGCCGAAAAATTTTGTCCTGCTGACCAGGAAATTTCAACACGAAGAGACGCTGCGAGGTTCGGAAATAGAGTTCGACGTAACCCGCTCGCACGCGTGGGTCTTGAGGTGCATCGGTGTGCCAGTAACCTGGCATTGCGTTGCGGTCTGTATCGAGCTCCGGCTGAACGTCAGCCAGACTTTGGAGGGACTGGCCGGCCGGTGGTTTCACTTCGAATTCCAGTAGCGGCGTCGGCCCATTGATGTTCAAAACATGCGGTTGACCAGCATACCAAATTCCAAATCCGGACACCGCGATGATACCAAGAGATACACAAACGGTTATCAACCCGACAAAAAGCCAAAGTCCTCTTGTGCCGCGCCAATAAAGCGTGAGAAGAATGAGGCCTGGCGCGACGACACACGTCACAATCAGCGCGATCGCCGCGGCAAAATAACCGGCCCCCCCTTCAAACGTGGAGACGTGAAACGCAGCTGCGAGCGCTGCGCCCAAAGCGAAGCCCAGAAACAGTCCGCTCCCAATGCCGATAATCCCCGCGAGAATTCCGAAGAGAATTACGCTGACAGAGAGCTTTTTTGTCGCGGGTTGCACGGAAATGATCAGGGCGAATTTGGACCAGGTCCCTGGAGGAGGTCGATTCGCTGATGCGTTTTCGCGATCTCTACGATGAGATCCGAATAGTTCCATCGGCCGAGCGATTTGCTTGCTGCTACATAAATCGTCCCTTTTCCATTTGGGCCGGAAATTGGGATAGACAGGTTTGCTTCTCCAGACGCCCCATTAACGTTGGTGTTTCCGGAGACGAGAAATCCCTCTGTGATGGGAGAGCCGAGACCTTTAATTACGGCAGGGTTCGCCTTGGCTTGCGCCAAGGCGTCTTTGTAAACGTCAGTGGATTTCATCGCGCTGAACACGATCAATGCGACCGAGGCAACAAAAGAGACGAACAATACCAACATGCCGAAGCAGCCAACTGGAACGAACCAATTCCAGTTTCGCTTCCACCAGTTGGGTCGTGGCGTAAGAGGAACCGCGGGATTTTGCTCCATGGAGTCTTTCTACTTCAGCCGCGAAGCTATGTGCAATCGTTCCTTGTAACTTGTGCTTTGCTCCAAGCTTGACGGGCCTGCTCACTGCCAGGCAGGATGGCCGTCACGAAAAAACAATCCTTCTTCAACTTCTTTTCGCGGGCGCGTTGATCGCACTCGTAGGCGCTTGCGCAACTACTTCACGCTCCGGTCCGGCTGCACTCGCGGGTACATGGACCAACTCGCTCGACACCATCTGGACGATGAAGGCCGACGGCACCGTTTGATGTCGATACAAATCATGACGACAAACGCGACATCTGGGCACGTATACAGTCGCCGGGACATCGTTACAATTTCAAGGGACC
>Ga0137401_10001618_pt1 | contig 9956 bp, 12 predicted proteins | sample CZOMad1_1_16fung_FD_108286 | JGI IMG/M metagenome (GOLD analysis project Ga0137401, IMG submission 108286) | Vadose zone soil fungal communities from Angelo Coast Range Reserve, California, USA - CZOMad1_1_16fungal (Illumina Assembly) | ecosystem: Environmental > Terrestrial > Soil > Vadose zone...
AGACCAAAGCCAGTCCGCTCCCACAAAGGCGACCAACGTACCAATGAACGCCAGCAGCTCCCCATACGTCACGACGCGCAGACTACCCGAAAACGGCGGCCTCTCGGGGAGGTTCTACCAGCCCGGCGCTACTGAGCCAAGTATATTATCGTCAAGCGGCGATCGGCAGGCGGTAGCTCGTGTGCGCGATCAGTTTCTGGATGTCTTGGTGCCACTCGCCCGCCCAGCGCTCGGCGAGCAAGCGGCCCTGCGATTTGCCGTGGCGGACGAGCTCTTCGAGGCGATCGAGGTAGATCCGCTCGTCCTCGCCGTTCGCGTTGAGTTGCCGTTGGCGGGCGAGGCCGCTCGCGGCGATCGTGATCACCTCGCGCGCGAGATCGTCGAGGCCGATGCCGCGAAACTTCGCCTTGAGACCGTGCCGGTGTGCGGCGCGGTAGAGCTCGACGCGCTCCTCCCATGTCCAGCGTCGCGTGAGATCCCAGGCAGCATCGAGGGAATCGGGCTCGTAGAGCACGCCCTTCATCAGCGCCGGAAGCGCGAGCATCATCTCGGGCGGCTGGCTGTCGGCGCTGCGCACCTCGATGTACCGCTTCAGCCGTACCTCGGGGAACAGCGTCGTCAGATGGAGCGCCCAATCATCCAATGTGGCCCGCTCGCCGCGATAGCCGTGCTGCATGAACTCGCGGAAGGTGATGCTGGTCGCCTCGACGTACTCGCCGCCGCGAATGATGAAGTACATCGGCACGTCGAGCGCGTACTCGACGTAGTCCTCGATGCCGCAGTCGGGATTGAAGACGAACGGCAGCATGCCGGAGCGCGCGGCATCGGTATCGGTCCAGATGTGACCGCGCAGGGTCATGAAGCCGTTCAAGCGCCCCTCGCTCACCGACGAGTTGGCGAACATCGCAGAGACGAGCGGCACCAGGCCCATTGCGGCGCGCAGCTTGTGAATCGCGTCGCGATCGTCGCCGAAGTCGAAGTTGGCTTGGACGGTCGCCGTCTGCTTCATCATGCGCTGGCCGAGACGTCCGACGCGCGGCATGTACGGACCCATGATCTCGTAGCGCCGCTTCGGCACCCACTCGATCTCGTCGACTGTGGAGAGCGGTTGGATACCGAGGCCGAGGAAGACGATCCCGAGACCCTCGCTGACGGTCAGGATCTCGCGCATGTGCTCGAGCAGCTCGCTGTGTGCACAGTGGATGCTCTCGCACTGCTCGCCGCTCAGCTCGAGCTGACCGCCGGGCTCGACGGTGATGTTGGCTTGACGGCCGTAGAGCGCGACGATGCGGCCGCGGTCGAGCTTCGGCATCCAACCGTATTGTTCCGCGAGTCGCTGCAGAACGCGCTCGATTCCCTGGGGGCCGCTGAACGGCGCCGCCGCACCGCTGTCGCGACCCACGCCGACCTTCTCGTACTCCGTTCCGACCCGCCATTCCGCGCGCGGCTTCGCGCCGCCGCGATTGTAGGCACCGAGCTCACGCGTATCGGTGATCGGCTCGCTCGAGCCCGGCTCGCTACCCGCCTGAAACTCGGACACGGGCGGAACGTACCAGATCGCCTCCCTCTGGCAATCCGAAAGGCACCGGCGCCCGGCTGTCGCATTTCGCGGCAGGCGCAGTCGTGTTTCACCGCCCCAACCCGAAGCACGCTCGCCGTCGCCGTCGGGCGACGCGCGGATGCACGCATACTTATGCCTTTGCGCGTCCACGCGCACGCGTCGCCGATGGTGGCATGCGATCTGCTCACGCTCGCAGCAGCGGGCGCCGGGACGAGGCTCATCTCCGCGTTCTTCGACGCGCCCGAGAGTGGGAGGTTCTTCCTCATGGATGCGCGAGTTGCCCGTATCGCCGAAGATCAGAGCGCTTCGTTGTTTGGACCCGACACGTTGGTGCCGGCGCAGTACTTCGATCGCGTCGGCACGGATGCGGCTTTTCAGCCCGAGAAGCGGCTCATGCTCGCAGTGCTGGAGGAGGCGATCGCGACGTTTCAGCGACACGCCATCGGCCACACGCGCCGCAGCCAGCGGCTCGTCGAGGACGTCGAGGAGTGGGTGTCCGGCGCCAGTGGGGAGTGGCCGTTCTCGTTCGACAACATCTGCGGCGCGTTGGACCTCGACGCCGATTACCTCCGTGCCGGCATGATGCGCTGGAAAGAGGCGGAGCGTCGCAAGGCGCAGCAAGGACGCTCGACCGTGTACCGGTTCCCCTTCCGCCGAGTGAACGGGAAGCGGCACAGCATCACGGGACCGCGCGAGTACCTGAAGAAGAGCGCCTGACGCCGATCACCGATGAGCAGCTTGGCCGAAGAGCTCCGACGCTGGCGGCAGGCCCGGCGTATCGCACCCGGGATGCCGCCGGCGTTCGCGGCACCGCAGCGAATCGCCGTCAACGATCACGAGGTGCTCGTCGTTCGTCGGCGCGCGACCCGCGTCGGCGCGCGTAGTCGAGGAAGAGCGAGCGACTCAGTCGGTCAGTGACCGGCGGGTGCGGCGCTCGTCGCGTCGTCGAAGAAGATCTCGCCTTCGAAGATCAACGCCTGCACGACGGTGTTGAGCCGGGTAAGCGGCGTTCCATCGAGCTTGTAGTGACGGACGCCGCGCTTCATCGCATCCGACAGTTCGGCGAGCAGAAACAACGTCTCGTATGACGTGCGGAAATCGAGCTGCATGTCGCTGACGAGCGGAGCTTGGACCGCGAGCTGAGGTGTGGAGTCTCCGTAGGGAATCTGGTGAGCCACGCGTCCTCCTTGGTCCCGCACCGTCTCGGTGCGGTTGGTCGCGCATCAATGCGTCGCGACGACCGACCAGAAGGGCATGGACCAAGTTTCGTGCCATCGAGTCGAAGGCGCGCGGCGGCGCGTGTCGCGGACAGCGATCGTTTCCGCCACGCTGCGTCGCTCGATCGGGACCGCGACCCGATGCGAATCGAACCGCGGAGTTGTAGCCGTCGACTCGGGCGGACGCACGCGCAAGTCGCACTCCGAGCCGGGCGACTTGCGCGAGCGTTCGCTAGCGAGACCGGTGACGCGAGATCTCCGCGCCGGGATTGCAGAACTGCGCGTTTCGGCCGAAAGCCTGCGCCGCTACCCGATCCGTGACCGGGAGTGGAAAGGCACGCCAGGGCGGTTATTTGCGCAGATGCTCGTGGAACGCGCGCTCCATGTGCTCGGCGACGCGCGTGACGTGATCGGCAGCGTCGCTGGCTCGCGCGGCGGCGCGTTCGGCGGATTCAGCTGCGGCATCGGCGCGGTCGGCCGCGAGCTCGGCGCGCGCCGCCGGATCTGCCGCGAGATAGTATTGCGCGATCCGCTCGCGCATCGCCGGCGCGATCGGACGATCGAACTTGCGGACGCCGATGAGCGGCCGTCCGAGAATCGACGCGCGCGCGAATGCGACCTCTCGGTCGAATCGCAGATAGAAGACGCGAATCTCGTACGGGTCGAGCGGCGGCTCGCTGTCGACCTCGACGCGCTCCGCCCAATCCGGATAGCCACGCCTCGCGATCAAGCTCGCGAGCTCGGGATTGCGCTCCATCTCGACCTCGAGGCTACCGGGCCCGAGCGCCACCGGCGGTCCGAGCGGAACACTCGTCGCCGAGCACACGCTTGCCACAAACAGCCCCATGACCACCGCGACCGCCACATGTCCGCTTCGCATACGCAACCTCCTCGTCGTATTCGTCATCAAACCTTAGCCGAAGGCGATACCCTCTGTCAGCCCGCCAAGTTGTGGCCGTCGCCTGATCGCGTCCGGCGCGGGTTGCGCCCCGCTCCGGGCATTCGATACAGTCCAGGCCCTTCCCAATGTCGCGCGACCCGGACTACCGATCGCCGCCGGGGCGCTCTCTCGGGCGCCGCACCCCCCCTCAATGACCGTCGAAACGTACCTGATCCTGGCGATTTTTCTCGTCTTCTTCAACGCTTTTTTCGTGACGGCGGAGTTTGCCATCGTGAAGGTGCGCGCGACCCGCATCGAGGAACGCTTCCGCGCCGGCGTGCGGCGGGCAGCCGCGACCCAGGAGATCCTTCGCAACCTCGACGCGTACCTTTCGGTGACCCAGCTCGGCATCACGCTCGCCAGCCTCGGCCTCGGATGGGTCGGCGAGCCGGCGTTCGCGTCGCTCATCAGCCCGATGTTCGCCGCGCTCGGCGTGTGGTCGGCGCCGGTCGTCCACAGCATCTCCGCTACGCTGGCGTTCGCCGTGATCACGTTCCTGCACATCGTTCTCGGCGAGTTGGCCCCGAAGTATCTCGCGATCCAACGTCCGGAAGCGGTCGCGCTCTTCGTGTCGGTGCCGCTGATCGCGTTTCGTCGTGCGCTCTATCCGGGGCTGTGGCTGCTCAATGCCTCGTCCAACGCCTTCCTGCGCGTCCTCGGCATCGATCGCGCGCCGGTGTCGGAGCTCGTCCACTCCGAGGAGGAGCTGCGCCTCTTGCTCGCTGAGTCGCACCGGACGGGCGCGCTGTCGAGCTCCAAGCGCAAGCTCCTCGAGAACGTGTTCGACTACACGCATCGCTCCGCCAAGCACATCATGGTGCCCCGTGCCGAGATCGTGTATCTCACGCTGCGACAGTCCCTGGCCGAGAATCTCGACGTCATCCGCAAGAATCAGCACACCCGTTATCCACTCTGCGAGACCGACATCGACCACGTCGTCGGTATGATCCACACGAAAGACCTCTTCCAGCCCGAGGAAGGCCTGCGCGACTCGCGCGATCTCCTGCGACTGAAGCGCGAGATCCTGTTCGTGCCGGAAACGCGGCCGCTCGAGCTCCTGCAGCGCGACTTCCAGCAGCGTCGTCTCCACATGGCGCTCGTCGTCGACGAGTACGGCGGGACCTCCGGCTTGGTAACACTCGAGGACATCCTCGAGGAGATCGTCGGCGAGATTCAAGACGAGTTCGACGCCGAACCGCCGAAGATGGAAGCGACGCACGAGGGCTACGTCGTCGACGGTCTGGTGCTGCTCGACGAGATCGCCGACCGTCTCGGGTTGGAGGCTCCCGAGCACGAGAGCAACACGCTCGGCGGTTTCGTCATCGCGCGGCTCGGACGCATCGCGCGCGTCGGCGACGTCGTGCGCCTCGACGGCTACGACGTCAAAGTCGTCGAGATGAAAGGCCGGCGCGTGAGCAAGCTGCTGCTGACGCCCGTCGTCGAACGCGAGCACGAGCCGCAATCCGCCTGACGGATCGCGCGCGGCCCGCTGCGCGGCCCGACGACGTCGTCGTCTGCTCCCGGCGGTCCTCATCCGACGGGCGCCCGCGGGACTGTCGTGGCACTCGCGATGTGTCAGCGGAGACGCGTCGATCTGGCCGCCCGTGCCCCTATGACACTCGACCGCGCGCGGCGGAAGGCCGTACGGCTTTGATTTCACGCGATTGCGGCCTAGTGCCGGGTGGGCGAGCGGCCGCATACCGTTGGCGCAGCCCTTGCTCGATAGCGCACCGACAGCCGCGCTTCCCAGGGCGCCGAAAGGACATCTCATGCACGCAATGCTGGAACGGAAGACAGTCGTAGTCGACGGCGAGTCGCTGGAGATGTGGGCGCCCCCGGTCTCGGACTTCTCGTGTCTGCCCGACGATCTTCGGACGTACATGATGCGCGGCCGCTGGGATCTGGTCTTCAACGCGCTCTGCTATCTGGCGGACGCGGTTCCGGAGGGTCGCGCCTGAGCGCGCGTCACGCCGCCGGCCGTTCACGCTGATCACGCGCCGCGCGCCGCGCGCACCGGGCGGGCTACATCGATGCCAACGCCAGCTCGATGCGCTTGCGGGTCCGCCGCAGCACGCGACCGAGGCGCTTCTGCTCCTTCTCCTCCAGCACCGACGCATCGAGTCCGCGGAGCTTGCGATTCAGTCGGCGCGCCGCCGCCATGACCTCTGCCGCGGATTGCGGTTGATCGCTCTGCCGCGACTCGCGGAACTTGTGCACCGAGAGGTTCGCGAGCTTCACCCGTCGCCAGAGCTTCAGCATGTCGGATTCCGAGCCCTGACGTGCGATCGCCATCAGGATCTCGCGCGAGATCGACGGGTAGCGGTGGATCTCGGCCTTCACCTCGGCCGGTAGTCGCGTGAGAACGAGCATGTTCGAGACGTAGGGGCGGCTCTTGTGCAGGAGCTGCGCGAGCGCTTGGTGGGTGTAGCCGTAGCGGGCGACCATCGCGCCCAGCCCCTCCGCCTCTTCGAGCGCCGTCAGGTCCTCCCGCTGCAGGTTCTCGATGAGCGCGATCTCGTTCGGGTCGTCGTCCCGGACGATCGCGGGCATCGACCGCAAGCCGGCCCGTACCGCTGCCCGGTAGCGCCGCTCTCCCGCCATGATCATGAAGCCCCCGGCGTCGCGTTTGACGATGATCGGTTGCAGCACGCCGCGCATACGTACCGACTCCGTCAACTCGTCGAGCGCCTGCGGGTCCATGAAGCGCCGCGGCTGGTTGGGGTTGGGACGGATCTGCTCGATCGGAATGGCGGCGAGCAGAATCCTATGGCCGCCGAGAAATTGACCAGCGGCGAGCCCGTTGCCGCGTACTGCTCCTGCGATAGCCTCCACCTCAGCCTCCCTTCCCATCCACCCACACGTGCAGGACCAGGAGCCGTCAGGATAGCGTAGTGGAGGATCATAACTCGATTTGCGGGGACACCCAAGGACTTTTTGCCCACTCCGCAATAAAAAAGGGGGCGGTCACCCGCCCCCTTTTTTACGAAAATCGGCGCTCAGCTCAGATCTTTCCCTGCAAGAAGAACGCGATCACGAGCGCGTAAAGGCAGAGGGCCTCCATCAGCGCCAGACCGATGATCATCGGCACGAAGATGCGGTCGGCCGAGTTCGGATTGCGGCCGATACTTTCCATCGCCGCCGCCGTCGCACGCCCTTGACCGAGGCCGACCCCGAGCGCTGCGATCCCGATCCCCAGGCCGGCTCCGATCCCGATCAATCCGCCCGATCCCGCCGCAGCCGCCGTGTCGGCGGCGAAGCTCGGACTGGCGGTCAGCACCAGCCCGCAGAGAAAGATGATCCCCGAAACGATTCTCGACATGTGATCCTCCGAGTTAAGGCTCTTGCGGGTCCGCCCCCGCCACATCCTCTTGTCCTCTTCCACGCGCGGCGAGCGAGAGCCGGGTGAACGTCCTAACCTAATGATCGTGGCTGATCGCGAGGCCCACGTAGACCATCGTCAGCAAGGTGAAGACGAGCGCCTGCACGAGCGATACGAACGTGCCGAGCACGTAGAACACGACCGGCACGACGACCTTGGTGAGATCGGTGAAGATACTCAGCAACAGGTGATCGGCGAACATGTTGCCGTAGAGACGAATCGCCAACGAGGCGGGCCGGAACAGGTGGCTGAAGGTCTCGACGATGATCATCAGCGGCGAGAGCACGAGCAGTGGGCCGACGAACTGCTTCAAGTAGGCCGCGCCGTGCGCGCGCGCCCCGTAGTAGTTGTAGGCGACGAAGGACACTGCGCCGAGCGCGATCGTGATGTTGAAGTTGTCGGTCGGCGGCGTGAAGCCCGGCAGCAGGCCGATGAGGTTGGCCGCCAAGATGAAAAAAAAGAAGCTGCCGAAGAGGGGCACGTACTTCGGTGCGTCGTGGCCGACGATGCTCTCCGCGAGCTGGGTGATCATCTCCGTCACGACCTCGGCGATGTTGCGCGCGCTGAAGCCCGATTGGGGCAGCGTCGGATCCGGGGTTTTCGCCAGCTGCGCTCGAACGCGGAGGGCGAAGATCATGAGGAGGATCATCACGAGGATCGAGGTTGCGAGGTGTTCGGGGATCGCCGCGACCCCGGGGATCCCTCCGATCCAGCTGAATCCGTGTTCCACGCTACGCGCTCCTTCAGGCCGCCCCGGGCGCGGCGACGGGAAGACAGGCGTCGATGACGACCGCCACCGGCAACGTGGTGACCCCGATCGCGAACGAGACGCCGTCGACGAGCGAGCCGGGCAAGAGCAATGCGCTCGCGGGCACGGCCAGCAAGATGACCGACTTGAGGAGCGCCATCGCAACGACGTGCTGAATCGGGACGCGGCGCGCGAGCGCCGCAGCCGCGAGCCGGCGGATCATGATGAAGTCGAGCAACGCAGCGCCGCCGCCGAAGGCGATCCCGAGGGGGCGCGCGACTCCGAACGCGAGCGCGGCAGCGGCGCCTCCCAGCGTGAGGGACGTCATCAACCACTCGATCCGTGCGAGGCGCTCCGTCATCGATTGCGTTCGAACCGTCGTAGGATTTGCACCATGCGATAGAAGCCGATGACCGTCCCGGCGATGGTCATGCCGAGCACCAGCCACGGATCGGTGCCGAGCCAGCGATCTAACCAATACCCGAGAAAAACGCCAGCGGCGATGCAGCCGAGAAACTCGTAGGCGATCGCGCCGTACTTCGCGTACCGGACGACCACCGACTCCGGCGACGCCTCACCCTCCGGCGCCATGGGGGGTACGTCGCAGCACGTCCTCGGCCGCGCTGAGGAACTCGTCGACGTGCTCCTCGCCGTGCGCGAGCGAGAGAAACATCGCCTCGAACGGCGACGGCGGGAGATAGAAGCCGCGCTCGAGCATGCCGAAGAAAAAGGCGCGAAACCAGGCGCGATCGAGACGCTCGACGTCGGTGAGCGTCGCCGCGCGCTCGATGCCGAGGAAGAGCGTCAACATCGACCCAACACGTTGCACGCATCCCGCGACACGGTGACGGGCGAGGATCGTCTCCAGACCGGCGGCCATCCGGGCCCCGAGCGTCTCGAGATGCGCGTAGGCGGCGTCGTCCAGGAGCGCGAGGGTCGCGCGGCCCGCCGCCATCGTGACTGGATTCCCGGCGAGCGTTCCCGCCTGGTACACCGGGCCGACGGGAGCGAGCTGCTCCATCACGTCGGCGCGGCCGCCGAAGGCACCTACGGGCAAGCCGCCGCCGATGATCTTCCCGAGGCAGGTGAGGTCGGGCTCGATCGCGAAGCGCCCCTGCGCGCCGCCGCGGCCGAGACGGAAGCCGGTGATCACCTCATCGAAGATGAGCAGCGCCCCGCAGGCGCGCGTCGTCTCCCGCAGGGCCATGAGGAACCCCGGCTGCGGCGGGACGACGCCCATGTTGGCCGCGACCGGCTCGACGATCACCGCGGCGAGCTCCGAGGCATTCGCCGCCACGTAGGCGCGGACCTGATCGGCGGCGTTGTAGTCGGCGACGACGGTATGCATCGTGACGGACTCGGGCACGCCGGCGCTGTCCGGGAGCGCGAACGTCATCGGTCCCGAGCCGGCGCGGACGAGCATGCCGTCGGAATGGCCATGGTAACACCCGGCGAACTTGAGAATCGTCGGCCGTTTGGTGAACGCACGCGCTACGCGCACGGCGGACATCACGGCCTCGGTCCCGGACGTGACCATGCGCAACCGCTCGATCGCCGGCATCGCCTCACGAATCGCGCGCCCGAGCTCGATCTCCCCGGTCGTCGGTGCGCCGAAGCCGAGTCCGGCGGCCGCGGCCTGCTGAACGGCCTGCACGACTCGCGGATGCGCGTGGCCGGCGATCGCGGCGCCCCAGGAGCCGATCAGATCGCAGTACGTCTTGCCGTCGGCGTCGGTGACGGTGGCGCCGCGGCCGCGCACCAGGAACAGCGGCGTCCCCCCGACGTTGCGCCACGCACGAACGGGGCTGTTCACCCCGCCCGGAAAGAGGCCCACCGCCTCGTCGTACAGCTTCGTCGAGAGAGTCATCGCCACGCAGCCGGGGCGCGCGTCGCTCTGGTACCATCGACCCGTCGGACGGTCAACGAAACGTCTTGCGTCCCTACGCCAAAGGGACTAGACATGCCGGGCTTCGCGGCCGACGTCTCCCACGCATCGGGCTTCGATCATGATTCGTCCATCAATGCGGCGCCGATGAATCGGCCGCAAACGGTTGACAGCCCCGCCGAGCGCGCGTGGCAACGAGCGCGTGACATCCTGCTCGCCAAGCTCG
>Ga0137401_10001622_pt1 | contig 9945 bp, 7 predicted proteins | sample CZOMad1_1_16fung_FD_108286 | JGI IMG/M metagenome (GOLD analysis project Ga0137401, IMG submission 108286) | Vadose zone soil fungal communities from Angelo Coast Range Reserve, California, USA - CZOMad1_1_16fungal (Illumina Assembly) | ecosystem: Environmental > Terrestrial > Soil > Vadose zone...
GATCCAAAACGCCAGATTTTCAGATCCCGGTGGAACTCCCTCCCGGTCCACTCCAAGGGGTTATACCGATAAAAATCGTTCGGGTAGAGTCTTTGCCAGATTTTGTTTCGCTCCCTTTGGTCTGGAATTCCGCCAATTACCAATGCCATTCGTGGCTCGAACACGTCCGCACTGAATTGAAGCCGTTCGTTCAACTCACAGACGGGCACGGAATCGCTTACCGGAATGGCAACATTACCTATCTAGCAAGCTTGCCGGAACAATCTTTACTGGACAAAATAGTTGAGAACCTTCTCAACGAAGAAGGACTCAGATTCAGCGAAATACCTTCGGGCGTTCGCGTTCGCACCCGCGGCCAACATCGATTCTTCTTCAACTATAATCCTGAACCGGTGAGGTTGAATTTGCCGCCGGAAACAAAATTCGTTCTTGGTGGTGACGAAATGCCGGCGGCGGGGGTCACAATTATAGAACGGGGCTAGCATCGAAGACCAGCGCTAATGGGACCGGGCCAACATGGAAGACCAGCGCCAATTCGGATAGCGCCGAAGGCGAGCTTCAAGATAGCCTGGGGTGTAGTCCCAGGAACAGGCATTCGGAGCGATCGAGCGCTGAAAGCGCGTGACAGCCACATACGCACATCATGCCGTATATTGTCAGGGGTGTTGTATTTGATAAACGACACCTTCGGGACCAGTAGCGTGTTGAATCGCACCTTCTGTGCGGGCCGTTGGGGGGACGGTGGCGCAGGCGATTCGAAATTACAATGTCGTGTTTGAAGAACCGCCGGAAACGCGGGTGAGAGTCGGCTACGCCTGGTCCCGGGTTCATCAGGAGCTTTGGGTGCGGTTGGTGCCGCGACGGTGAAGCGGTGGTCAGTAGTCGGTTATCGGTAGTCAGTAATCGTTGATTGATGGCCGCGAAATAGATGAAACGTTCTGGGTGAGGCTCCGGCCGAACCGAAAATCGGCGCGTAGCATACCCCTGGCGTCGGAGGGGCGTTGCTTGCGACGCCCAGAAAATGACCGTGCGTGCCCCGAGGAATCGAGCCCATTAATCCGTCCGTTTCATTTTCGCCATGGGTCGCTCCCGGGAGCCGCGAGCGACTCCCCTCCGAACCGATGGGAGCTTCAAACGCATGGGATAGCGGTGATCCGACGCATCGGGGCTTGCCTTTACGATTTTGGCAGCGGGCTTCCCAACAAACCGGAGGAAAGCTCCCGCTTAAGCAGCAATTGATCTTGTTTAATCGGGAATTCAGCGTAATACTTGGTCCATTAAGTAGTATTACTACAGATTCCGGCGACCTTGCCGGCTCCCGATTAAGCCATGAAAAAGAATGCTCTCCTGGCTGTCCTAGCTTTGGCAGCCGTATTATTCCCCGCCTTTGGTGAAGGTGCCGGTAAAAAACTGCGCATCGTCTTTTGTCCTCCGAACATGAAACATACCTGGAACGTGGCAGCGGCCAGGGCGGCCGAGGCCGACGCAAAGAAGCTTGGCATCGAGATCATTGTTCAGGACGGCCAAGGCAATTCGCCGAAGCAATCGAGCGATCTGCGCAACGCTGTCAACCAAGGTGTGGATGGCATCGTTCTCGGTGCGAACGACGTCCACGCGCTCGTGCCCGCCGTGAATGATGTCATTGCTGCAGACATTCCGATCGTGACGTTTGACCGCTATGTCGAAGGTACGACCAAAAAGGTGCCGTTCTTCGGCCTGGATAATGTCGCCGGTGGAGCACTGCTGGCGAAGTATGTGATCGACAAATTCCCCAATGGCGCAAAAATTTTCTTTCTAACGGGGCAACCAGGTAGTAGTCCGGCAATCGATCGGGCGAAAGGGATTCACGACACGCTGAAAGCTGCCGGCGATAAATATCAGATCGTGGCGGAACAGACCGGTAACTGGATGCGCGACCAAGGGCTCACCGTGACGCAGAATATGTTGACGTCTTTTGGAAATACGCCGGATGCCATCATTGCCTCCAATGACGATATGGCTTTAGGCGTCCTCCAGGCCCTGGAGCAAGCCGGTATCCCGGAAAATAAGGTAGTGGTGCTCGGCTGCGACACCACGCCCGAAGCTCTGGCCAAAATCAAAGACGGCGCGCTAGCCGGCTCGGTCGAATTCCCGCTCAAACAGGTGACCATGGCCATCGATGCTATCGTCGCTCACATCCGCGAAAACAAGCCGGTTGAAGGCAAACTTCTGGATCCTATCCTGATCGAAAAATCGAATCTTACTGCTGCGGAACGCTACGCGGAACTGAAATAGCGGGGGCCGTACGTTAGCGGAACAAGTTCCACAAAAGATCGCAAAGACGGATTTTGAACAGGAGGTCACAGAGGTCACAAAAGAGAGAGGTCGTTGCTGCGGAACTGAAATAGCGGGACCGTACGTTAGCGGAACAAGTTCCACAAAAGATCGCAAAGACGGATTTGAACAGGACATCACAGAGGTCACCAAGAAGAGAGAGGTTGTGGCTGCGGAACGCTACGCGGAACTGAAATAGCCGGGGCCGCACGTTAAGGGAACAAGTTCCACCAAAGGTCGCAAAGACGGATTTTGAACAGGAGGTCACAGAGGTCACAAAGAAGAGAGAGGTCGTTGCTGCGGAACGCTACGCGGAACTGAAATAGCGGGGGCCGCATGTTAAGGGAAGATCCACCAAAGGTCGCAAAGACGGATTTGAACAGAAGGTCACAGCGCGGCATAGCCGCAACCACATATGGCGATTGTATCGGCGTATCGGCGTGGTAAAGCCTCTTTCGCCCGAGAGGAATCCTCGCGAAAATGCGCGAAGTTCAACGTCAGCATTACAAAGATCACCAAGAAGAGAGAGGTTGTCCAGAATACAATCAGGAGGCTGTAACTTTTGAAGAATGAGAGGGCTTGGTAAAAAAGCGGAACCCTTCCTCGAGATCTTTGCGACCTCTTTGTTTAAGAATCTTTCTTTGCGACCTCCTGTTTGAGTCGTTACGGCGCTCATCGATGAAAACGACTCGACGCAGGCTCCTCTAATTCCTTGGTTTCGCCGGTGCCGAAATCAATGGAGAAAATGAGGAATGTCTCCAAATAAGGTGAATCATGACCGATGCCGGCAAGCGGAGCCGCATCGATCCGAGTGTGCGGGGAAGGTTTGTAGGTAAAGGCAGGGCAAGCTCGAAGATGTTCCTAGCCAAGTGCCGTTTGCCTGGCTGCGACTCGTTGCTGTATTTGGTTTCAAGTCCAACCTTTAGCGATCGTCACTTTCTTGGCGTCCCTGTTTTCCTCGGTGCAACGCTCGCCTCAACCTCGCGGCGGCAGACGTTATCAACGCCTGATGGCGGGTGCACGTCCTCTCGCGGTTCGAGCGCGACTGCGTCTAAGGCAAAAGCGTGCTCGCCGGGGGCATGGGGAGAGATTTTCTTTGGGACTGAAAGAAATCGGTCGAACGAACTCCTTGCCACAGTGAAGTTATCAGTTATAGACGTCACTTAGCGGCGGTGTTCTTGTCGAAAGTTTGCGATAGCACCGCAAGACCATGCTCGCCGAAGAACAGAGTAGTTCACCAGCAGTTGTGCCGCCAGATCCAGTCTCGCCCAAAGTCCCGGTGCTTGCCGGGAAGGAAATTACGAAAGCTTTCGGGCCGGTTAAGGTCCTGGAAAACGTTACTCTGGATGCTTTTGGGGGCGAGATCCACGCAATCGTTGGCGAGAATGGTGCTGGCAAATCGACCTTGATGAAGATTTTTGCCGGCCTGCTTGATCCGACGTCCGGCGAGGTTCGTTTCCGCGGCGAAGCAGTCGAAGCTGGTAATCTTCGCCGAATGGAGCAACTTGGCGTGCGTTTTATCCACCAAGAGCTCAATCTCGCCGAGGATCTACGGGTGGTTGAAAATCTCTTTCTCGGAGAGGAACCGCGTCGCGGTCTTTTTCTCGATGAAGGGCGGATGCGCGCGAAAGGAAAAGAGGTATTAAGACGGGTCGGGGCAGACGTTGATTTAGATGCGCGAGTATCTGCTCTCCGCATCAGTGAGAAGCAGTTGGTTGAGATTGCTAAGGCGATCTCCCAGCAAGCGACTGTTTTAATTCTAGATGAACCGACGGCTGTTCTTACGCAACGTGAGGCCGACCGCTTGTTTGAAATCATAGAATCGTTCGCAGCGGAAGGCGTCTCAATTCTTTACATCTCGCACCGGCTGGAAGAGGTCAAACGGCTCGCAACCCGAATCAGTATTTTGCGTGATGGCCGCTTGGTCGCAACGCGCCGAGCGACCGAACTGGCGCCGAGCGAAATTGTTCGGCTGATGGTCGGTCGCAGTCTGCAGGATTATTTCCCGCCCAAAAAATCTGCCAGTAATAACCAAGTAGTGCTGGAAGTACGCCATCTGTCGGTACCTGGCTATGTCAACGACGCTTCCTTTGAATTGAAGAAGGGAGAGATTCTGGGTTTCGCGGGCCTGGTCGGTGCTGGGCGGACTGAACTATTTGAAGGCTTGATGGGACTGCGAAAGACAAGCTCTGGGACGATTTCCAGAGATGGCCAGCCAACGCGATATACGGATTATCGCCAGGCGGTCGCTCAGCTGCGTGCCGTGTATTTGCCTGAAGATCGCAAAGGAAAAGGGTTGGTCGTCTCGTTCGATGCTCCGACCAATTATTCGTTGCTTGGATTGGACCGATTTGGTTCTTGGTTCGTTGATCATCGCAAGGAACGCAATTCTTTTCGGAAAGCAGTCGAGCAGTTTAAGATAAAGATTTCAGATTATTCGATGCCGGTCGCCCGACTGAGCGGCGGAAATCAGCAGAAGGTTGTACTAGCCAAAATCCTCACGATTGATCCGGAAATCATTATTTTTGATGAGCCGACTCGCGGGATTGACGTGGGCACCAAGGCGCAGATTTATCAGTGGATTGGGAGGATCGCAGAAGAGGGGCGTTCGTGTGTCGTGATTTCGTCGGAGCTTTTGGAGATTATTGGTATATGCCATCGGGTAATTGTGATGCGATCGTCTCGGATCGTTGCCAACCTGGAAGGCGACTCCATCAATGAAGATCTGATCATGCTTTATGCGACTGGAGTTAATCCGGCAAAACCTTATTTGAGTTCATGAATTCGGCAGAGTCGATCGAAGCGAGTGCGCGAGAGCAGAGGGGATTTGAATTGAAAACCCTCGGACGATGGGCGCGTGAGGGAGGACCGCTCATTGCGTTGCTTTTGTTGATTATCATAGGGCAAATCCTGAACCCGAATTTCCTCAGATGGGATAACGTCACGAACGTTCTGACCCGTAGCGCCTTTGTTGGAATCATTAGCGTTGGTGCGACCTTTGTCATCGTCACCGGTCAGATCGATTTAAGTGTTGGAGCAATGGCGGCCTTTATTGCTGGGCTGATGATCATTGTGATCAATCGGCTGGCTGAGTTTGGGTTGGGGCAGGAGTTGGCGATCGTTGCCGGGATGGTGATCGGCCTGGTGGTCGGCCTGATCAGCGGCTTGGCGAACGGGATCTTATCAACCATCGGAAAAATCGACTCGTTTATCGTGACGCTCGGAACGATGGGCATTTTTCGGTCGTTGGTGACCTTTCTGGCCAACGGCGGAACGTTGACGCTCGACTCCCGGGTTCGCGAGACCTATCGGCCCGTATTCTATGATTCTTGGCTCTATGTCCCGATTCCAGTCTGGGTCCTGGCTGCAGTGGTAGCGGTCGGATGGGTGGCGCTCACCAAGACCCGCTTCGGTCGCTATTGCCGAGCGGTTGGATCCAACGCCGAGGTCTCACATTATTCGGCAATTCGGGTGAATCGTATTCGGGTGGTCGCCTTTATCGTTCAGGGATTCTGCGTCGCGCTGGCCACACTTCTCTATGTTCCGCGACTGGGTTCCGCTTCTTCTTCGACTGGAGTTCTTTGGGAACTGGAGGCGATCACGGCTGTTGTGGTCGGAGGAACCGCTCTCCGCGGCGGATCCGGACGCGTCTGGGGATCAATCGTCGGAGCGTTAATCCTCACTCTGATCGGCAACATCCTGAACCTAACCAGTCTGATTAGCGTTTATCTTAACGGCGCTGTTCAAGGGATTATCATTTTAGGAGCTGCCTTGCTGCAGCGCACTAGCAGGACGCGTTAATCACCCCCAAAAAATGACAAAGTTAACTAAATACCTCGGTTTGGCGCCACTGTACGCGGCCGGCCTTATTGCCGGTTCCGCGATGGCCCAAGAAACAATCAAGATCGGTGTCTCCATTCCCTCTGCTGATCACGGCTGGACTGGCGGCGTAAATTACTTCGCCGCAGAGGCGAAAAAGCGGATAGAATCAACCTATAAAAATGTGCAGGTCTCGGTCGTGACCGCCACCAGTGCGAGCGACCAGGCGAACAGCCTTGAGGACCTCGTGGCCACTCAACAAATTAAGGCCCTCGTGATCTTGCCATACGAATCCGCGCCTCTCACTGATCCAGTGCGCCAAGTGAAGAAGAAAGGTGTATTTGTGACCGTGGTCGATCGTGCTCTGACCGATTCGACAATTCAGGACCTCTATGTCGCCGGTGACAATCCAGGAATGGGCAAAATCGCCGGCCAATACTTCCTCGATAAATTAGGTGGCAAAGGAAATATCGTGGTACTGCGCGGTCTACCGACCGTGATCGACAATCAACGCTTTGATGCCTTCATGGCCAAAATCAAAGGGTCGGAAATCAAAGTGCTCGACTCCAAGTATGCAAATTGGAATCGCGATGATGGATTCAAAGTCATGCAAGATTTCCTGACCCGGTTTCCTCATATTGATGCGGTTTGGGCTCAGGACGACGACATCGCCCTCGGTGTCCTTGATGCTCTGCGTCAGGCCAAGCGAGAGAAAGAGATGTGGGTGGTTGGCGGCGGCGGAATGAAAGAAATGGTCAAACGGGTAATAGACAAGGATCCGCAAACGCCGGTCAATATTGTTTACTCGCCCAGCATGATTGGCGTCGCGGTCGAACTCACAGCGTTGCACTTCGTAACCAAGCTGCCGATGAACGGCACTTACATTGTGGATTCTCCGCTAGTGTCGCCCGAGAACGCGACGCAGTACTACTTCCCGAGTTCGCCCTACTGATAGGTGGGACACTGAAGATAGGAAAAGCGCTCCGTTGCGATAAAGGCCGAGTGACCCCGCGGCCCCAGGTGCGCGATCCGTAAAAGACCGCGCTCCCGATCTTGCATACCATGCGAATGAGTTCGGGAGCTTGCCTTCACCGGCAATGGTTTCTGGCATCTCTCTGTCAGCGAGCTACGGTATGCGATGCCAGTCTCTCCCGATACCTGGACGAACTTTGCCGTCGTTGCGCTTCTCGTCTCATTGGTCCCGGGCCCGCATTTATCATAGTGCTGTCGACCGCGTTGCGGCGGGGATTTCGGTCAGCGCTCTATGCTAACGCTGGTGTAGTGGCGGGCGACGCGATCTATTTCTTCTTCACTGCGCTCGGACTTGGATCGCTGTTGGCCGCCTCGTATTGGGCGTTCACGTTCGTCAAGTGGCTGGGCGTTACCTACCTGATTTATCTAGGCTTGCGTTCGTTGCTTTGTCCCGCGAGCGAGATCGTCGGTGAAGACCAAAGCACAGGCCGAAAGGCGTTCGTTACTGCGATTACCGTTCAACTGGCAAATCCGAAACTGTTACTCTTCTTGGTCGCGTTGGTCCCGCAGTTTATCGAGATTGGACGACCGGTGGCGGCCCAATTTGCTATCTTAGGCGGAACCTTCATGCTTCAGACGCGATCGTTTATTTGATTATTGCGATGTTCGCTGTACGCGCTCGACCGCTCCTGGCCAAGCCCTGGGCAGCACGTACAACCAGTCGAGTCACCGGACTCGCGATGCTTGGAGCCGCAGTTCGAATTGGCTCAGAACGTTGAATCAAAAGCCGGACTATCAAGCGCCGACATCGCCGAGAACGCCGGGGACGCCGAGAGCGGTGGAAATGCCGCGCTACCTCGAACGGTAGGGCGAAAAACCTCGGCGCTTTGGGTATGCTACGCTCTTCGTCATGCATCCCCATGCGCCGGGTTTGAGCCACGTCCCAGCGTCGTCATGCAAATGTTTGAATTCCAAGTATCACGATTGGCGTGACAGGCCCGATCGTTTCATCATCAAATCTCCAGCTTCGAAGGCGGTGTCGAAAAGGCGAAATCGATATAAACGAAAACCCGGCGCGAGATCGGCTGGTAAATCAGATCCGAGATTGGCCCTATGGCGGAGAATTGATAGAGACTGGGCGTTTTCTGTTCAGAAGCGCATAGCAGCAGGCACGGCTCAAACCCGGCGCATGGGGATGCATGACCAAAGGCCGGACCACCCAAAGCGCCGAGGTTTTCGCCCTACCGTTCGGGGGTAACGCGGCATTCCTAACGCTGCCCGCGTTACCGACGCTATCGGCGCTACCGGCGTCCGTACCCGGCGTTCAAACCGCATTCCAGGTGTCCCGGATAAACCGGTATCCTTCAGTCACCACGTCGTCCGGTTGTTTGAAAAAATCGCGCCAGACTCGAGTCGGTTCTACCAACTCCGGAAGCGCTCTTCCGAACGCCTCGATGGTTAGCCAACCATTATATCCGCTCGTTTTGATTGTGCGAAAGACGGCCGGGAAATCGATATGACCGCGTCCGGGTACTCCGCGGTCATTGTTTGCCACGTGAATATGGGCTATTTCCGCAGCGTTTTCCCTAAACGCCTTTGGGAGGTTTTCTTCTTCGATGTTTGCATGGAAAGTATCGAACATGGCCTTGAAATTGGGATGAGCAACGCGACGGACGTAAATAGCGGCGGCTGCGGTGGTGTTCAGAAAGTAACACTCAAAACGGTTTAGAAACTCAATGGCAAGACACACGCCTTGCCGTTGCGCCTCATTTGCCGCTTCCCGGTGAACATCGGCGGCGAGTTTGAATTCTTCTTCGGTCGGCCCGGTGCCTGAGAATACCCCCAAGGCCTGATGAAACGGCCCGCATAATATGTCTGCCCCCAGAATGGCGGACTGGCGAACGATCGTCTTTAGTCGTTCCGATGCCGCCTTTCGGATCGCGGGATCAGGGCTGATAGCGTTGGCTTCGGGAGTTGCAACTGCGACGGTGGAAGTCTTGAGCTGCAGTTCGTCTAGCTTCTTGCGCAATTTTTGGTAATGCGCGTCTTCGCCACCGAAGATCGGGATTTCAACGCCATCGAATCCGGTCGATTTGATCTTTTCCAATTGGGGGTAGTGCTCCTCGGTCACGTGAGTGGTCCAGAGCAGCAAATTCATGCCGATTTTCATAGTTGTTCGATGGGGGGACGTTTCGCTCAGCGACAATTCATCGTAGGATTTCACCTTTCGAGCTCATTGCGTGAGTTGAATTAGCTCTATTAAAACAGGATTCGAAAAAAATTGGAGTGCGAAGGTGTATCTATTTTTGGGATCGGGAGAGATGGCGCCCGCGCCTTCGTTCGGAGGCAGCCCATGCGCGTCAACTTAAGGGCTCGCGATCGTACGGGGAGGACTTGTCCCGGCTTGTCCGTCGTCGCGGCAAGCCCGGATTTTCGGCGGCGACTGTCCCCATTAGGGTGTTGGTTTCGCTCGAACTGAGAATTTGAGCAGGGTCGACCGTTTGGCGCCACCACAGACCGCAATCGCCATTGCTCCGCATCGCTGAGCCGCGTGCGAAACCAAAAGCCGAGGGTTTCTATCGTCTCCGATGGGGCTTGTCGGACTTTGCTGGGCGAAAATGCGTTGGGTTTTTAGCGGCGAAGCCGCGACTCAGGAAAGCCTAGGGCTTCGCCCCATAAGCGTTAACTTGTTTTGGCTACTGCGGGTAGAACTTTTGCTCTTGTGCTTTGCGTATTCGAGGCGGCTCAGCCAGCTGAGCGGCAATGTGGGTCCAATTCTCGATTAGATAGCGTAGCGAAAGGACAGGCTGGATGGCGTGGGTGAGCTGATGAAAGGCGAAC
>Ga0137401_10001624_pt1 | contig 9942 bp, 12 predicted proteins | sample CZOMad1_1_16fung_FD_108286 | JGI IMG/M metagenome (GOLD analysis project Ga0137401, IMG submission 108286) | Vadose zone soil fungal communities from Angelo Coast Range Reserve, California, USA - CZOMad1_1_16fungal (Illumina Assembly) | ecosystem: Environmental > Terrestrial > Soil > Vadose zone...
CCGCCTATCCTGCCGGCCGCACGCCGATTCCTGTTGCATCTGCCCGAACTCTTGCCGCACGCGTGGCTGTATGACCACGCCTATCCTCCGGTCTCAGTGCTTGGCTAAGACCGTGCTCCTCTTCGACAACGAATCTAGTTCGCCGCTGCAATGGTGCAAAACCTCGTGCGTATTTTGAACGGATTTTCCGTCTTCATTGTCAAAATCCACAGGAAGAAGGTTTAGGACATGGCCGAATTCATGCAGCAGGGTCACGACCTGCGCGGGCAGCGTATCTCCGTCATAAGGCCCCACGTGCAAAAGGCGCGTGGCGCGCATGCTTGCTGGCCCGCCTTCTCTTCTCACTTCGAAGACTCGCGCCATGACCGCAAAAAACCCGCCCTTCGGATTGATGGTGATCGTCCCGTAGGCGCCATCGCCCTGGATGACCTTTGCAACGTACGGATTCCGGAACAGATCTAGGGGGCCCGCGTCTCTGCTCTCGAGAATGTATTCCTCCCCATGAAGATCCAGTTCGTAACGCAACGTTCGAAACATTGCCGCGGGATTCGAATCCTTCCCAAGAAACCAGGCGCTGCACGCGTTTTCAGTTCCCAGGATTTCCAGAACTTTTTCACGTGCCCTCAAAATCTTCCGCCCGGCTTTCCCCATTGCCTCCAAATTCGTTTCCGCCAGTTCCTTGGCTTCCTCGCACCCCGCCCCGGCACGATTTGCTGCGTCGCATGGTTTCACTGCAGGCATCGCCGTGGGGAGCGCACCACACGAAGAAGGTGCGTCACCGGCTACCTCGCCATCTGCGCGCGGGACGGCGGAGCTCCCTGCACTTTTGGCGCAACGTTCCGGAGCGGGCGGCAGGTGGGCCAGAAGGAATGAGGCGCCGGTGCCTCCCCTGGTAGAAACCGTTTAAGGTAGAGCAATTTCGCAGGAAACCATCCAGAAAATTAGCAACGTGGTGGCGACCCGAATGAACGGCTGAGCGGAATACATTTCGTCTTCCCCCGCCCGGACCTGCAATTCACCACAGTCCGTTTTTGAAGGGAGACTCCCCGGCGGCCACCAGCCGGGAGCAGTTCAAAAACGGTCGAGTCCATGACCCGGGACTAAAGGAAGAGACGAAGATCGACGCGCAAAGATGCGTCAAATGTTTCTAGAAGAATTGTGGAGAGACAATAGAGCGTCTGTTGTTGCAAAAGCGGATGATAACTGGTTCTCATCCTCAGGAATCTCGCAGGGTAACATTGCTACATCGGCCCAAACCCGGAGGGTTGCTGCAAAACGAAGCGCTGATAGGATTCCTTTGCTATCGCACCGGGCGTTGGAATCCCGCCACACATGTTGCGTAGTCATTAGCTTGCTGTTGAAACCTCGGGGATGGCCTTTCTTAGCATGAGCATCCATCTGTACGTCAAGGACAGATAGCTAAGGAAGATAAACGAAAAGAATATCCAGCCCGCAGAAATGTGGAAGCGTGCGATGTTCTCCGCGAAACCATGATTGCCCAGAACAACGAAAGAAGTGATGCGCAAAGCATTGCCCAGAAGCATGGCCAAGAGGCCGGCGAAATAGGCGAATAGGGCGCGCCCCTTGCGAAGTCGATTCCAGTCGCAAATTACCGCCAGGCCAAAGAGAAAATCAAAGAGTTCGATGCCGTTAATTCCAGAACATCCCGAAACTATGGTGACTTCCAGCTCCGGCCCTGCCAGTGTTGGGCTTAAGCTCTTAATGTAACCGAGACCAGGCACCAGGAAACGGGACAGTAGGAAAACGAACTGCCCCAGCGCTTGCCCATACCATGGCCAGAGCGCCTCCAATACGCGCCTGGGAAAAAACGTGAGCAGCACTACGAGGGAGGCGCTGAACTCCGGCGCATACGATCGCACTGTGTTCTTCCACTGGCTTACGGAAAGAAGTAGCAGCGTCGGGACAAACACACACACCTTCAGAGCGGTAAAGAGAGTCCCGCCAAGAGTTATTGTGCCAGCCAGCGGCTGGAGTTCTCCCGTCAGCGAGCGCACCACCAGAATCAGCAAGACGTGGGCGGCGATGAACGCGACTAGACGCCCTTTCGAAAGGCCGCCGGGGAACGACGCATCCTTGGCCGAAAGAGACGTTTCCCCGCGTCGCCAAACAAGGAGAATGCAGGCCGCGGTTGCCCAAAGCGGAGAAGTCGTATGAAGAATTGGCGCGAAAAACTGATCCGCTGCGATTGCAACGAATGTAAGAGCTAGAGCGAACAAAAGAAATCGGGGAGCCTTTTGGCTCCCCAAGGGAAGAATTCTTCGAGATAATTCGTTCGCTTCAGGGATGTTGTTAGGGGACACCATGCCGTTTCGGCTGCGCGACCTCACTCTAACCAACAACTGACGCGTCAAAAAACTGAAATCAAACCGTGTGGCGACGGCGGAGGGCGAAATAACCGGCCACGCCAATCAGGGCAGCGGTCCCAATTCCGATTCCAGCCAGTTCGGTAGCTCTTATGCGGTGCCTGGGTCCTTCACCCTGATCGTCGTCGTCTTCCGCTTTTACGATGTGGGGCGTTGCTAGGGCAACCAGCAAACAGGCCAACATTGAGAGTTTTTTCAAGGGGTATATCCTCCGTTGGCTCCATACGCTGCAATCCTTGGGCCAAGTCCCTTCCTAGTTACTTCCGCTACAAATGGCATTAACCTCTCGTTTACAATCATTTACAGGAGCGGAGTGAATTCCTCTCAATTTGAGGTTTTATCAGGAGCTTTCCCGTTACCCCATCTTTTTCCCATGGTAGTCAAATTGTTGCCGGATTTCGACCCGGTTTCCGAGTTCCCTCCACCCAGCCAAAGGAGTAGATACTCGTGATCCTGCTCTCTCGAAAATGACTCAGACAGGAAAGCGCGGCTTGACACCGGGGTCGGCCCGGCCTACGCTCGCGCGGCTCGCAATTCAAATGCACGATCCATTGTGACTGAGGTACGCTTATGAAAATTACTTCTGCAGTTAATTGCAACCGTGCAGGCAGACCGCTCTTGATCCTTGCTTTCTTGCTGTTCGGGCTGGCCTTCGTAACTCCCGCGACGCTCGTGGCGGCAGCGGAGCATCACGACGTAACGGTGGAGCGGAATGTGGCGGCGAAGATGCGCGATGGCGTAACCCTGCGCGCTGACATTTACCGGCCCAAAGCCGAAGGAAAATTTCCAGTGCTGCTGGTGCGCACTCCCTACGACAAGACGGGGAGCATGGGATTCGGGCTGAGAGCAGCGGCGCGCGGGTATGTGGTGATTGCGCAGGATGTGCGCGGGCGATTTGAGTCGGAAGGCGAGTGGTATCCCTTCAAAAATGAATCGCAGGATGGGTACGACACCGTCGAGTGGGCCGCCGCCCTGCCTTATTCCAATGGAAAAGTGGGAATGTTTGGCGGCTCGTACGTGGGTGCGACGCAGTTTCTTGCGGCGATCGCCAAGCCACCGCACCTGGCGGGAATTTGCCCGACGGTGACGGCATCGAATTATCACGACGGCTGGACGTATCAAGGCGGCGCGTTCGAGCAGTGGTTCAACGAATCGTGGACCACCGGCTTGGCGGAAAACACCATGCGGCGCCGCGTGGAATCCGGCCCCAACCCTGTCGCATGGACGAAGATATTGCCCTTGCGGGGGTATCCTGTTCTGGCAGTGCCGGAATCGGAAGGCCTGGCGCCATATTTCACGGACTGGCTGGCACATCCGGATTTCGACGCGTACTGGAAGCAGTGGTCCATCGAAGATCACTATGCGCAGATCCAGGTGCCGGTTTTCAGCATAGCCGCGTGGTATGACATTTTTCTTGGCGGCTCGCTGAAGAATTTCGTGCGCTTGAAAACGGAAGGGGGAACCGAAGCCGCGAAGCGCGGGCAGCGGCTGGCGGTTACGGTCGGCGGCCACGCCGGAGAATCGAGCACCGGAAAAGTGGGTGCGGTGGAGTTTGGAGCGAAATTGCCCGTCGATGGCGACGAAATTACGCTGCGCTGGTACGACTGGCTATTGAAGGGCGAGGCCAACGGAGTGGAAAAAGAAAAGCCCGTAAGAATCTTCGTCATGGGGAAAAACGAGTGGCGCGACGAAGACGATTGGCCGCTGGCGCGCGCGAAAAACACGCGGTATTTCCTGCACTCCTCGGGCGCGGCCAATGGACTCGGCGGAAATGGTTCGCTAAGCACAGCCGCTCCTGCGGAGGAAAAGCCGGATCAATACGTCTACGATCCGAACGACGCCGTGCCCACGATTGGCGGACCGCTCTGCTGCGGCGCGTTGCCAACGGGAATTGGCCCGCAGGATCAGCGCCCGGCGGAAGCGCGCAGCGACGTGCTGGTGTACAGCACGCCGGCGTTTGCCAAGGACACCGAAGTGACCGGACCCGTTTCGCTCGATTTGTATGTGAGCAGCTCGGCGGTGGACACGGACTTCACGGGCATGCTCGTCGACGTCTGGCCAAATGGATTCGCGCAAAGTCTGACCAGCGGAATTTTGCGGCTGCGCTACCGCAATTCGCAGGAAAAGCAGGAGCTCGCGAATCCGGGCGAGACCTATCACATCACCGTGGACTTGTGGGCCACCAGCAATGTGTTCCTCGCCGGCCACAAGCTGCGCCTCGAAGTTTCCAGCAGCAATTTCCCGCGCTTCGACCGCAACCTGAACACCGGCGAAGAACAAGCCCGCGCCACCCGCATGATTAAAGCCACCAACGTCATTTATCATGATAAAGCGCATCCGTCGGTGCTGGTGGTACCAGTGATTCCCTGAGGAGTGGCCCGACCGAATCGGGATAAACGTCACCCGCAAAGGTGATTTTCCGGATGGGACGCCCCAAGGGTGTGAGCCTCACAACGATTGATGCACTGATTGCGGCGATTGCGCTGGAGTATCGGGCCAGCGTGTTCACTCTGGACAAGGATTTTTCTCGAATCGCGCGCTTGACGGGTTTCCCGCTGCATCCTTGTTTGCAGCAGGTTGACAGCACCGCGAGTGCTTCGGTTTGGGACATGCCCACGAATACTCTCTTACCCCCGAAATAAAACACCGCAAGATGGTCCTGTGCGACAAGGGCTGCGCCAGAAAGAAGTACAACTGCGGTTAGGGCCACTCGCAATTTCCCATTCTCGAACATTTTCCGCCTCCGGCTATAGCTGAGAAGTAAGCTAACGACCCGATATTCGACGGCATGTTATCTCAACACGGCTGATGTGTCAGTCTTTGTGCCAGTCTTACTTAACGTTGCCGCTACAAGAGCGAAAAGCTCAGGGTTTGGCGGTTTTTGCAGTTTGGATCTGTGGCAGGGAGGATGTCGCGGACGTTGCGAATGGTCTACCTGCGGTCACCAAGAAGCGGGTTTGTGCAAGAGACCGCCTGCGCCGTCGGGGAGCGGGTTCGGGAATTGAGCGAAAGGCAGAAGATTGAGAGGAAGCGTGCGGTGTTTGTCGGCCACGGAACGCAGCTCCACAGCAGCCCCGCGCTTGGGATTCCTGGAGGGCACATAAACGGTGACTTTCTTGTGGGGACACCGCACTTTCAGGAGGCTGATTGCGGGCACCAAGTCAGAATCTCCGCTCACGACAATGGAGTGGTCGCACTGATCCTGATATGCGTCGTCCAGCAGGAATACCGCAATATTAACGTCTGTTCTTTTTTCTTCGGGAACATCAAAAAAGCGGTCGCCCGTAAATGTACAAGCAGAATTGGAACAGCGGACCTGTTTCTTCTTGAATTTTCCGAGAACGATGTTCACGAGCGGCAATGTTCCGAGAGCGCGGAGATATACTTTTTGATTCGGCTTTGTCGGGCCATCGACGAGCGCGGTAAAGTAATGGATCTTAAGAATGTTGTCGTCGGGCCTGAGCAACTGAAAAAAGCGCTGCAAGTTCAACCACTTAAAGGCACTGCCGCGGACTGCGCCATAGTAGAGATTGAATCCGTCTATGTAGACAATGGTGCGTGGGGGCATGGAGGATCAAAAAAGAAGGGCAATCATATAGATTGCCCGAACCGGCATTGGATTGCCGGGGAGTCGTCAACCCACAAGATATACAATTGAAGTTATCATGTCAAGTTGATTTTACGGGATGTTGAGTTCATTCATCAGTACTATTTGAAGATGGGATAGAAAGAGAGCAACCCCATTCCGACCCACTCGAGGCGGGCTGCGCGTCCGGGAGAGCGACCTTGCTCAGGCCAGGGCGGCATGCGCGTACTGGTCCGCGGCGTTCACGTCCGGCGCGGCGCGATTGAGGCTGGACCACGCGAGACTCATGAGCAGCTCAGGTTCTCCCCAAGACGGCTCGAGGGGATCGGTGCCCGTGCCCTTTGAGCTTGCCGCGTGGCCTACCCTTGTATCTTTGCGGTTTTGTTTCTTGCAAGGGTGGGACTGCCGTTCGCTAGTTTCCTCTCTCCCATCTCCTTTCTCTTCAACCATTTCCAATTATTCCTTGACAAGAACTGTACTTATATGGTAATATTCGTTGTGATCCTCAGCCAACAACCCACTCTTTCCGCCCCGGAACCATGTTCGCGCGCTAGTTCTCCCTTTCTCCTTTGTTTTCTTCAACGTGCAACGTTCCAACGCTCGGACGTGCCAGCGTGCTTTGACCTATCTCTTTTCCTTTCACACTCTTCCGCACTCTTTTGCGTTCACCAAAAACTCAACTCTCTTCTTTTCAAGCAATTCCAAACTCTTTTGCAAAAACACCCGGGGTGGGGTGCCCCGAACTCTATCCGTGAGGACCAAAATGAAACTACAACCTGCTAAATCCGCAATTCCATCCGTTCGTTGCGCTCATCGCGATTCCAGCGCCCGTCAATGCCGGCTCCTTGCCTCTGGAGCGTACTCTAGTCTCTGTCCGCAACATCATGCCCAACAGAAGCGAAAGGAATCCGCCGATTTCTCGGACATCTTGTTTAGAGATTCTCAGGACTTCCAAACGGCCCAAGGCATCAACCATTCGCTACGCCATCTCTACTGGCTCACCGCCCAGAACAGCATCTCGTCTCGTCGCGCTGCCGTCCTTGCCTACATCGGCAGTTTGATCCTGCGTACCCTCCCGCAAATCGACGCCGACAATGCCGCCGGCATTAAATACCAGCCCAAGAAATTGGCCGCCGCCGCTATCACCGATTCCCCAAAGCCTTTGCATGTCTCCGTCCCTGAACCCGAACCCGCGAAGACTTGGAATGCCTCCATTCCCGAGCCTGACCCCAACAAGAAACCGTCATGACCAACACGGATTTCGACCGAGGACGAGGCACCCCTGGAGGTTGGAGTCAAATTTCTCACCCTACGAGACCCGCAGGGATGGGGATCCCGGCTTCTTAGGCCGCTTTCTGATTCTCGCGGGTGGCGGCCACGTTCATGACCGGGCGGCGGAAATCTGTAAGGCGCACCACGGCCAGTTCCCAGCAATGCGGGAGCATGTAGAGGCTCGCGAGCACGAAGGCAATCGTTGCAAAGGCCAGCGCGAAGAGGGCGAACGCCGCGAGCAGTTCCCGAACGACGTAAAGTTGCGAGATCACGATGACTGCCAGAAACCCCCACAGACCCATGCGACCATTGTCCTTGAGCTTGGTTTGCACAGCAGCCTCCTGATTCGCGCGACCCTGGCGGTTTGCCGCCAATTCCTGTTGCAACAGACTGTACCGTCCAACAACGGTGTGCACTTTCTCGCGTTCAGGGCGCAGGAACAATGCACCGAGGATGAACTGTGGGTGGACTGGAGGTGAACCGAGAGGAAAACCATCACCACTACTGAGGCTTCTTCGCTGAAAGCCATGGCGCAGCAATCAAACACAGCGTGATCAGGGTTGAGAAAACGATGGGGGTAGTGAAGGCGTATCTCCAGCACAAAGCTGTGACCGCTACAAAGGAAATGGCGAGCGCCCACGCAATGCTGCGCACGCGTGCCAAAGTCTCTGCCGGAAGTCCCCCCAGCAGCCACGCTAATACCGCGGCGAACAAAAGAAACACAGAGAAAAAAAACCCGAACGCGCTAAAGAAGTCCCAATACGTCCGGTTAAGCCCTTGTGCATCGAAATGAATCGACCGCATTAAGTCAATCAGCGAGCCTACTCCCCATGCGGGATTGTTTTGGCGAAACCCAAGTGTATGTCCGATGGCAAAAAGCAGCAGAAGAACAGAAGCGATTCGATAAAACAAAGACGCTTTCATGTCTTGCCCCCAGAGATCACCTGGCGCACTGTATCCCCTTCGCCATATAACGGGCAATCCGGAAATTATTCCGGGCCCGAAGTCCGCTTATGGGAGGTGGCGACCTTGCGGCCGCATGCCTGGTAAGTCGTTAATCGGGAGTTGACTCTGGTTGGTGACGCAAACCGATGACCTCGTTCTATTTATTTTCCGCAGGTACTTCTGGTCTCGTGAAACGAGCAGCGAGCGCCCCTCCCAGGAAAGCTGCCAAAAGGATTGTGATAACCGAATGGGCCAGTAGATTCATGAATACGATTCCGGCGATTGCTCCAACAGCACTGCCAAGAAACATTCGCCCTTTGAGGCCCAGTAGGGAGCTGATGCGAACAGGTGTCATCACAGAAGCGAATATTAGCCCGGCTATGGCACCAAATATCGCACTCGGCACTCCCATCATGAGCGGGATCAGATTATGAGGAATGTGCCCTGTGTCAGGCTCAATCAAAGTGGCCACAACGCCCATCGCGGCACCAGCAAGGGCCCAGACCACTGCCCACTTGAGTGCTGTCGTCAGGATTCTGCCTAGAACTTTCAGGCTAAACATGTAGGCCCTTCCCCGCTGCCTCGAAGAGCTGATGGGAGGTTTCCGAGCCGCAGTCTATCACCATGTGCCTGGCCCGAATTACCTGACATCTGCGGAGGCGTTCAAGGGGCCGAGGGCCGACTGATCGAGCCGCGTGGTTTCCGGACCTACCGGGAAGCGGCGGCAATTTTCCCGCTGGGGCGCGCCAAGGGGTGTGAGCCTGACGACCATTGATGCACTGATCGCGGCGATTGCGCTGGAGCATCGCGCGAGCGTGTTTACGCTGGACAATGATTTTTCCCGAATCGCGCGCTTGACGGGTCTTCCGCTGTATCCGCTGCCGGGGCCATGAACTCAGAGAGGAGCGGGATTCCGCGCTCTGATTGCGGGAGCACACGCAAGTCACCGGTCTGAAGACCGGCCACTACAATTTGTTTAGAGTGACCCACCTGCCCGTCACCTTAGCAGTCCGTTGTATCTCCGCAAAGTGGACCACGTGACGAGGTGATCTTGAAACTTCACTCCGATGCCATAGCGGTCGTCCGGCAGCTTCTGACAATAAACCACTTTCCCACAGGCCGCATCTTCATTCAGTGGAGTAAGCCGTACCAGGTCGCCAAGTTGCCAGGCGTGGTTAGAGAATACGCGAGCGCCATGTGCACTGATGTTATCGGTGAACGTCTTCTCCTCTCCATCGGTACCCGCACTATCTGGCTTCGCGAGGCGCAATACGACGATGATCGGCAGCCGCCTTTCCATTCTGCCACTGGGCCCGTGGTCCAAAGGGCTCTCACTCAGATCTTGACTGGGTGAACCTGAGGTGTGGCGGTCTTCGGTGGGAAGCATCCTAAATTTGGCACGACGGCGGTTCTTCTGTGTGGTCAGGTGCCGGGTCACTTGAGCCGTTGCTTGGAGCCGCGTCAGCCACCTCACATCTCCATGAGGTAGCATTTATTTTTAAGGGAAGCAATCAAGTGAAGACCTTAGTACCTATCCCCTGGTTACAGTAGTCCTAAAGATAGATTCGACCGTCTCTGGAATTCTGTTGTCGGTCAATCTTTCGCTGCGGACAATCGTTTCAGCGCCCCCCGGATCAAAATGACGATGGGTTTTCCAGTGGGGGGAAGGAGGGAAAGCTCCAAATCGCCGGAGTTTTCAATCTCACCGCGAAATTCGCCAAACTGATTTGTGACTGTGTTGGCAACACTCTCGCG